>Ga0114945_10000493_pt1 | contig 25276 bp, 25 predicted proteins | sample OV2TP3_FD_87194 | JGI IMG/M metagenome (GOLD analysis project Ga0114945, IMG submission 87194) | Hot spring microbial communities from Beatty, Nevada to study Microbial Dark Matter (Phase II) - OV2 TP3 | ecosystem: Environmental > Aquatic > Thermal springs > Hot (42-90C) | place: USA: Beatty...
CAACGCGGGCGGCCGGATCATGGAAAACAGCCAGCCGGTAGCAGGATTGTATGCGGCCGGCTGGATCAAACGCGGGCCCTCCGGCGTTATCGGCACCAACAAGCCCGATAGTGTCGAAACCGTACAAAATCTTTTTGCCGATCTTCCTAACCTTAAACCCTGTGCTACGCCCGACAGTCAGGAAGTCTTGACGTTGCTCAAAAACCGCGGGGTTAAAGTTGTCAGTTTTATTGACTGGCGTAAGATCGATGCTGCCGAGATCGAGCGCGGGAAACCCCTCGGCAAGCCACGGGAGAAGTTTGTGAAGGTCGAAGAGATGCTGGCTATCCTCAATCCAGCACGCAATCCGTTGGCGCGGTCACCTTCATGAGCTCGGAGGTGGCGGGGTTTTCTTTGAGGTGCTGGATGATGGCATCATAGCCGATCCGTTGGTGATAGGCCCCGAGGCCCTCATTTTTTTGGCAGTTCGTTTTGTAGAATTTAAAGAGCGTATCCAGGAGCGTTGCCACTTTCCCCCGGGGGATCGAGCGTAGATACATGATTGCGCCATCAGAAGAAATGAGAGGCCTCCCTTGATGACGGGCGTCTTCGGTTCCCATGATACGCAGTTGATAACGATTTAAGCCAGAACCCACCAACCCAATCGTTTTGGTGGATGGACGAAAGCACTGGCGCTCGCAACCCGTGATCCCGATCGATTCCGCCAAGTCCCCCCAGCCCTTGTCCTCCAACTCATCAAGAAGCTCAGGCTCAAACTTTTCCGAATCCGTATAGGTCAGACGGCACGTATCCCGCCCCACGCAGGCCCCGGAAAGCAACCGTAGCTTGGAGTATGGCTTTCCCTTCCGCAAGCCATAGCCGTGCTTTTCCATATCCGCGGCAAATTCTTCTTTGGCCGTAGGAGGGATGTCGGTGAAAAGCGCGTCTTGATTGGGCGTGATCATGAGCTCAATGGGGTATTTGAGCATCAGTTTCCGAATCATGGTTTTAAGTCTGCCGTTAGGACCGGCGTCCGTGACGCGGCCGTTTTCCACGAAGGCGCCAAACGCCAACAGACCATTGAAGGGCTGAATCATCCAACCATGATGGAGTTGGCGATCTCCGTAGTCGTGGCTGGGGTCAGGCCTTTCCAAGGGGAATCCCAGAATGGCACTCACTTGGTCGCGGTACCAGTCGATCCCTTTGACTTTGACGACGTATTTCATTCGGGCCCAGAAACGGTTTTGGCGATCGCCCCATTCCTTATGGACTTTAACCACAGCGTCCAAAACAGCCATAAGCTGTTTTTCAGAAACGCGGCACAGGGGCAAACCCAGCATGGCGGCAGTGGGTTTGCCGTTTCGTTCGCCTTGGCCGCCTCCCACGTAGACTTGAAATTTTGTCACTTTTCCGTTTTCGACAATCGGGGCCACGGACAAATCATTGGTCCTTAATTCCACACAGTTATCAGGGATGATCTTGCCGGTCGCCGGGTCTTTGTGCATGGTGGAAAAGGCAATTTTGAATTTGCGGTTGAGAAGATTAGTACCGTATTGAAACGATTCTTCCCTCCTCGGGTGTTCCCCCGGCCGGCGAAGATAGTTGGGATCAATCGAGAAGATCTCGATAAAAGGCTCCAAGGGCAATCGAAAATATTGTCCGGCCTTTTGCGCCCAGGCATTGGCGTTGAAGATATCGGAGAATTGGGAAAGAGGGCAGCCCATGACGTTTCGAGTATTGTCTCCGCAGCCGTTTAAGCTATAGAGGCCGCTTTCGGCCAGGGACCTGACGATATCCCCAACGGCATTTTTCTTGACCCAATGAAACTGGATGTTCTGTCGGGTGGTAAAACGAAGGGAGGTGTGGTTGTCCGGATCATAGGTGTACTTCTCGGACAATTCATCCAGGAGGAGCCACTGCTTTTGAGGGATCGGCCCGCCGCCGGGAATGCTGATCCGGATCATGTACATCCAGTCTTTTTCTTCGCCGGTTTTGGCGCGGTTAAATTCGAGATAGATCCCATGGGATTTGGCCAGCTGCTCGGATTCCCAGACCAAATCGGGCTTGTCATCGCGCAGATCTTGCCATAACCGGCCGCGCATGCCGTTGGAGTTCATCTTATTGAGCTCTTCTTTGCAAAGCTGCTCGGTGGGAGTGCGAAAGTTGGGAGTAAAGGATTTTTTCACAGCTTTATCATATTACTTGCGATCATCGCAAAGTGCAATGCCTTTTTTAGAGTGGGAACGAAAGAAACTCTTGCGCAAAAAGGGAAGAAAGACTAGACTAAAACCAGTTCCAATTTCTTATTGATGAGATTGATTAGGAGGAGGTTAGAATGATGGTAGAAAAGACTTCTTCCACTCCACACCCGGGCCGTTGGTGGCGCAAAACGGATGATGGCCGAGTGTTGTGTTTCTTATGCCCCCGGCACTGCACCTTGGCCGACGGACAAAGAGGGTTTTGCTTTGTCCGTCAGAATATTAACGGTCAGATGGTCTTAACCACCTACGGCCGCAGCAGCGGCTTCTGCATCGATCCCATCGAAAAAAAACCGCTCAATCATTTTTATCCGGGGACAAGCATCTTTTCCTTTGGAACCGCCGGCTGCAATCTCGGCTGCAAGTTTTGCCAGAACTGGGACATCAGCAAGTCCCGGGAATTTGACCGGCTGATGGATGAGGTCAGCCCTTGGGCCATTGCACAGAAGGCTAAGGTGTTGGGGTGTCGCAGCGTGGCCTTCACTTATAATGACCCTGTGATCTTTGCGGAGTACGCGATCGATGTGGCCGATGAATGCCGCAAGTTAGGCATTCACCCCGTGGCCAAGACCGCTGGATATATCACGGATGAGGCGCGTCCGGAATTTTACGAACACATGGATGCGGCGAACGTGGATTTGAAGGCCTTTACCGAGGAGTTTTATAAAAAACTCACTCTGAGTGCCCTTAAGCCTGTTTTGGACACGTTGGTTTACATCAAACATCATACCCCTGTCTGGCTGGAGATCACCAATCTCGTCATCCCCGGGGAAAATGATACGGACAAGGAATTTCACGAGATGTCCGAGTGGATTCTAAAAAACTTAGGCCAGGATGTGCCGCTGCATTTCACGGCCTTTCATCCGGATTATCGCATGATGGATCATCCGCACACGCCGCCTGCGACGTTAACCCGGGCCCGGACGATTGCCATCTCCAAGGGGCTGCGGTACGTTTATACCGGCAACGTCCATGATCCTCAAGGATCCAGCACGTACTGCCATCAGTGCCAGGCGCTTTTGATTGAACGGGATTGGTACGAGCTGGGGGAGTACCATATCAAAGATGGCCGTTGCGAATCCTGCGGCGCGGTGTGTGCGGGTTATTTTGAGGATACACCGGGGACCTGGGGTCGCCGGCGTCTGCCGGTTCGGATGGCGAATTAGCAAAATAAAAAAGGCAAAGGATGTTTAACATAAACCAAACCGTCTTGCTCTTCATCGATGTCCAGGGAAAGCTCGCCCGCCAGATGCATGAAAAAGAAAAGCTCTTCAAAAACCTTCAAGCGCTCATCAAGGGAGCGCAAATTCTAAACATTCCCATTCTCTGGACCGAGCAGACCCCGGAGAAAATCGGCAAGACCCTTCCCCAATTCGTCCGATATCTGGCGAATTCAAAACCCATTAGAAAAACCAGCTTCAGTTGTGCTTTGAATCAAGATTTTAGGGAGGCCCTTCAAGGCCTTGGGCGAAGGCAAATTTTGGTTTCCGGCATCGAGGCGCATGTCTGCGTGTATCAGACCGTGGGGGATCTTTTGGAGCAAAATTATGAAGTCCGGCTTGTGGCGGATGCCGTTTCTTCACGGACCAAAGAGAATCGGGACATTGCCTTTAGCCGGATGAAAGAGCTGGGCGCGGGTTTCACCAGCGTGGAGATGATGATGTGTGAGCTTTTACGCACCTCTGAGCATCCCAAATTTGAGGAGATTCTGAAATTAATCAAGTGAGGAAACGGTAACATAAAAGCGATGGGTCTGGCCATACCCCATTTTCGAATATCCCAAGAGAAAGATCGACTGGTCCTGAGACGGACCAGGGTGATGGGATTATTTGAATTGGTTTGTCTTCTGATCGTTTCCATCTTGGCTTATGTTGTCTTTGTTGCCCTCCGAGGAGTTTACCCCGTTGACAATCCGTTTGCGATGGGACTTTTTCTTCTGTCTTGCCTCATGGCAATATGGGTCATCGCTGTTCCTCTTTATCTGGCGGTGCGTACGATCTTAGGCAACCGGTTTTATATCCTTGATCGGGACGCCGATTCTATCCTGCAAAACGGAAAACGCATTGGGTTGCTTAGTGATCTCAAGCGTGTCGAAATTCGGGAGTTCTTATCTGGAAAATATGACGGTGGCTATTATGCGGTCAGGCTGGTCTTTAAAGGTGGAAAACAAATCACGGTGGATTACTCGTATCACTGGGTCGAAATTGACCGGATCGCCAGAGCGATTTACAGCTATGCCAGCCTGGGCTCTTCCGGGGTGCGGCTGACCGAAGTCCCTTTGACCAAATGGACGTTTCCCTGGCCTGATCAAGGTTGAAATGACAGAAAGGCCGCCCCCCCAGCAAGAACATGGCAGGGGCGAGCCTCGCCCCCCTTGCCGAGCAAGGCGAGGCAGGTCATTTACTTCTAAAACAAAAACTAAGGAAAAATGACGGGAGGATTCTATGACACGGGCAAATGAAAAAACTACCAACGCCACTCTTGCGGCCTTATTGGAAGAAAATCGCGTCTTTCCGCCACCGGAGGGATTCAAACAAAAAGCCAACGTCAGTGATCCTTCCCTCTACGAAAAGGCCCGGAAAGACCCTGAGGCCTTCTGGGCCGAGGCCGCCAGCCAGCTCGAGTGGTTTCAGAAATGGAATAAGGTTTTGGAATGGAATCCGCCTTTTGCGAAATGGTTTGTGGGGGGCAAACTCAACGCCTCTTATAATTGTCTCGACCGTCACATCCAAACTTCTCTTCGGAACAAAGCCGCCCTGATTTGGGAAGGCGAGCCCGGTGATCAAAGAACCTTGACCTATGAAGATCTTTATAAAGAAGTCAACAAGCTGGCCAATGCCATCAAATCTCTGGGTGTGAAGAAGGGCGACCGTGTGGCGATTTATATGCCGATGATTCCGGAGACCGTAGTGGCGGTCCTGGCCTGCGCGCGGATTGGCGCGGTGCATACGGTTGTGTTCGGTGGATTTTCTGCGGAATCCTTGAAAGATCGGATCATCGATGCCCAGGCCCAGCTTTTGCTCACCGCGGATGGCGGCTGGCGCCGGGGCGCAGTTGTTCCTTTAAAAAAGACCGGGGATTCCGCGATCAAAGATTGCCCGAGCATTAAAAATGTCATTGTGGTCAAGCGCGTCAACAATGAGATCAGCTTTCAAAAAGGACGCGACCACTGGTATCACGATTTGATTAAGGACGCCCCAGCGTACTGCCAACCGGAAAAGATGGACTCGGAAGATCCTCTTTTTATTTTGTATACCTCGGGCACGACCGGCAAGCCCAAAGGCATCATCCACACAACCGGGGGCTATCTGACCGGTGTGACCGCGACGACCCGCTGGGTTTTTGACCTGAAACCAGACGATGTCTTCTGGTGCACCGCGGATATCGGCTGGGTCACTGGGCATAGCTACATCGTTTACGGACCCCTCGCCAACGGCGCAACCGAGATTCTTTATGAAGGCTCCCCCGACTGGCCAGAGCGTAACCGCTTCTGGAAGATCATCGAAAAACATAAGGTGACGATTTTTTACACCGCGCCCACCGCGATCCGCGCGTTTATGAAATGGGGAACCGAATGGCTTAAAGGCTGCAACCTCTCGAGCCTGCGCTTGTTGGGCAGTGTCGGTGAGCCCATCAATCCCGAGGCCTGGATCTGGTACTACAAAAATATAGGCCAAGAGCGCTGCCCGGTGGTCGACACTTGGTGGCAGACCGAGACCGGAAGCATCTTGATTTCACCTTTACCGGGCATCACGGGTCTAAAACCCGGATCTGCCACAAAACCACTCCCCGGGATTGAAGCCAAGGTCGTCAATGAGAAAGGCGAAGAGATTGCGGTCGGCGGTGGGTTTTTGGTTCTCACCCAGCCCTGGCCCGCGATGCTGCGCGGCATTTACGGCGATCCAGAACGCTACAAGCAAACCTATTGGGGCCGCTGGAACGGCAAGTATTATTTCACCGGTGACGGCGCCAAGAAAGACGAGGACGGCTATCTTTGGCTCTTAGGTCGGGTGGATGACATCATGCTGGTCGCGGGCCACAACATCTCCACGATGGAGGTGGAAAGCGCGCTGGTGGACCATCCTAAAGTGGCGGAATCCGCGGTCGTGGGGATTGTCGATGAGATCAAGGGCCAGGCCATCGCTGCCTTTGTCACGTTAAAAGAGGGAAACATCCCTGGAAAAGATACAGAAGAGACCCTCAAGCAGCATGTCGTCAACAAAATCGGCGCCATTGCGCGTCCCAGCAAAATCATCTTTGCGCATGACCTTCCTAAAACGCGCAGCGGGAAGATCATGCGCCGGCTCCTGCGGGATGTGGCCGAAGGCCGCGCGCTCGGCGATGTCACCACTCTGGCGGATGCAGGGGTCGTGGAGACGTTGAAGAAGAGATATGAGGAGGAAGGCTAAAAAAGGAGGCGGCTATTAAGACAATCCTAGTCGTAGAAGACGAAGGGGATACCCTCAGATTCACCAAGAAGATGCTAGAACGGGCAGGTTATTGTGCCCAAACCGCCCGAAACGGCCAAGAAGCCTTAAATGTCATTCGAAAAGCACCTTCCTTGGATTTGATCATCTTGGATATTCAAATGCCGGACATGAATGGTTACACGTTCCTAACCCACTTAAGAAAAATGGAAAATTATCAATCGGTCCCTTTCGTGATTGTGACCGCTTACCCCGAGATGGAACCCATTTTTCGGCGTAAAGGGATTAAAGATTATCTTCTCAAGCCAATCAAATTCGAAGATCTCTTGGCAAAAATCAAAGAGATTTTGGGCGATTAATTTTATGGGAGAAAATTTACCTTAGGAACTCATGAGGTCTAACATTCCCCTCGATTCTCTTGCGCAAGAATGCTCTCAACTGATCGAAGGCGCGCAGAGGATTGCTGCTCTAACCGGGGCTGGGATTTCCACGAATGCCGGCGTTCCGGATTTCCGGGGGCCGCAGGGACTTTATGTGACCCGACGATACGACCCGGACACGATTTTTGACATCGGGTACTTTGGGCAGAATCCCAAGCCGTTTTTTGATTTTGCGCGGGATTTTGTCAGCATGGAAGAAAAGCTGGAACCCACCTTTACCCACCGGTTTTTGCCCCGGCTGGAGGCCCAGGGAAAGCTCAAAGGCGTTATCACCCAGAACATCGATTCTCTTCATCGGAAGGCTGGATCAAAAAATGTCCTGGAGATGCATGGCAGTTTCTTAAAGAGTTTCTGCCAGGACTGCAGGCGGGAATTCTCATATCCAGAAATGCACACCAAATTATTTCAAGAAGATGTCCCCCGGTGCCGATGTGGCGGGGTCATTAAGCCAGACATTGTTTTCTTCGGAGAAAATGTCAAATGCCTTGCGGAATCCTACGCCCTGGCTCGGAATTCCGATCTTTTCTTTGTCATTGGCACCTCCTGCGTGGTTTATCCCGCAGCCATGATGCCGGAGGTCGTGGAAGGTTCTATTGTGGTGGTGAACAAGGATCCGGTATCGATCCGTTCTAGCCGGATCATTTTGCAAGTTCAAGAAGATATCGATCGGTTTTTTGAACTTTTGCAACGAAAAATAGCATAAAGGAGAAAAGGAACAATGAGATGCGTATTATCCGGAATCTCCCTTTCGTTTTTGGTATCGAGCGGAGGTTTTGCTCTCGCTGAAAAAGAAACCCAAATCGATCATCAAGGAGGTGAAGCCATGAAACTCACGAGTTCTGCTTTTGAGCACAATCAAATGATTCCTAGTAAATTTACCTGCGAAGGAGAAGACGTGAATCCGACTCTGAATATTTCGGAAATCCCGCCCGAGGGTAAATTTTTAGCTTTGATCGTGGATGATCCGGATGCACCCATGGGGACGTGGGTTCATTGGGTTGTTTTTAATATTCCGGTGACCGCGGCGATTGAAGAAAACAGCCGCCCCGGTCTTCAAGGAATCAATGATTTTGGCCGCCGGGATTACGGGGGGCCGTGTCCTCCCAGTGGCACCCATCGGTACTTTTTTAAAATCTATGCCTTGGACACAAAACTCGACCTGAAAGAAGGGATCAGCAAAGCTCAATTGGAAAAGGCCATGCAAGGTCACATCCTTGCTCAGGGGGAGTTGATCGGGTTGTACAAGAAAAAGAGATAGAAGTTAAAGGTGGGGATCAGGTTATCCGGGAGGTTAGGGTGGGGATAACAGGAAACTAGGAGATCAGGGAAAAAAATTAGGTCGAGAAGATATGTCCCTGATAACGTGGTATCCTGATCCCCACTACCTGATCATGTGATGCCCTGATATCCGCAGGAAGGTTTATCCTATGGCCAAACCCCAAACCACCCAACGACAGAAAAATATCTCCCGTTTGATCCAGGAAAGATCATCTGCCCGGACCGAGAAGATTAAATTCCAGCGGAAGCTTACACACCCGACCCCTCAACGAAATAGGAGGTGCCAATGAGGAAAGCCCCCAAACGGTGGTTGAAGAAAATCACCATAATCTCTGGTGTTGTGATCTTTTTCTTGGTTATTCTTGGTTTCAGCCCTAATCTCTCCTGGGCAGAGCCTAACTTGCCTCTTCCCGCCATCAAACTTCCAGAACATTTTAAGATCGAGATCTATGCGCAAGGCGTCCCCAACGCCCGTTCCCTGACGCTGGGCTCTCAAGGCACGCTCTTTGTTGGATCCAGAACTGCGGGTCAAGTCTATGCGATTGTGGACCGAAATAAGGATATGCGGGCGGATAAGGTCAGCGTGATTGCCAAAGGCCTAAGATTTCCTAATGGGGTGGCGTTTAAGAACGGATCGCTTTATGTCGCGGAAATCAATCGTGTCTTGCGTTTTGATAACATTGAAAATCGTCTGGCAAATCCACCGAAGCCAGTGGTGGTCAATGATTCGTTTCCTTCGGATGAGGGGCATGGCTGGAAGTTTATCCGGTTCGGTCCAGATGGCCACTTGTATGTACCCGTTGGGGCACCGTGCAATATCTGTGAACAGGATCTCCCCTATGCCTCTCTTTTAAGAATGAAATCGGATGGGACTCATCTGGAAGTTTTTGCCCGTGGCATCCGCAATACCGTGGGCTTTGACTGGCATCCCAAGACACGGGAGCTCTGGTTTACCGACAACGGCCGGGACTGGCTGGGTGATGATCTTCCACCCGATGAGCTGAACCGAGCGCCCCAGCCCGGGTCTCATTTTGGTTTTCCTTATTGCCATGGGAAAAATATCCCGGATCCGGAATTTGGAAAGAATAAACCATGCTCGGATTTTACGCCGCCTGCCTTAGAGTTGGGTCCGCATGTCGCGGCGCTGGGGATGCGGTTTTATACCGGCAATATGTTCCCTCCGGAATACAAAAATCAAATCTTTATTGCCGAGCACGGATCGTGGAATCGTAGCCGGCCCATTGGCTACCGAATCATGCTGGTTGGCTTGAAGGACAATCAGCCTATCTCTTATAAAGTCTTTGCTGAGGGGTGGCTTAGCAAAGACGGGAAAGAGGGAACCCTGTGGGCGTGGGGCCGGCCCGTGGATCTCGAGGTCATGCCGGATGGCAGCCTCTTGGTTTCTGATGACCATGCGAGTGTCATCTACCGGATCAGTTATCAGCCGTAGATTCAGCTGCTGTAAAAGGGGGAGAGAGGCTGCCCTGCCAAAGGCGGGGCAGCCTCTCTGTGTTTCGGGTTAATGAATCAATGGGTCAAGCCTTTGAAGGAATGGGCTTAACTGGTTACGATGAACGGTCTGGGACAGGAAGGCATAACTTCATGGCTTCTTGATATAGGTCACACGGGGGAGGGCGGCAAGATCACTATCGCTGGTGACGAGTTGGGCCCCTTCGGTAAGCGATGTCGCATAAATGATCGCGTCAGCCATTGCCACCTGGTAAGTAAGATTGACATCAGCAGCAGTCAACGCGATTGTATCGGTAAGGGGGATGAGCTTGGTCTTACTCATCTTAAGCTACTGCAGCCAGGGCGTCTTCCTCTCTGCGTTGGCGTTTGATGACTTTATACACTTCATAGAGGACAATAGTCGGTGTGACCACTTCATTGAGATTTCTCAAATGGTTCGAATAGGCACCAGCTAAAGGTCCGTCTGTAAAGAATTCCAACCAACCTGAAGAGTCAATGAGCGTCATAGGCGATCCCGTTTTTCTCGAAACATGTCAATCTTTATATCCTTTAGGAAGCCCTTGAAAGATGCTATAGGCCGATCAGGGAGGAGACTGATCACCCCTTCCTTCACAACCACGGCCAGCTTTTGTCCTGTCCGAAGGGGCAACTGCTGACGAACCTCTTTGGGGATAACGATTTGATACTTGGAGGATACAGTCACTTGAGTCATAAATCCTTACCTCCTTCGTCTTACGTTTTGATGATCCATGCAGATTATATTCTACCTCTTATTGAATGTCGAGCAACCATTGAAAAACAAAGTCATTGTGCTATAATCCCCCCTATCGTAATCCAGCCATAAAATCCTAAACCCAAAGGGATTGTTTTAAGATGAACAAGTGGCTCAGCTATCTACAATCCTCCATCGGCAAAAAGCAGATCGTGGCCACAACGGGGCTTTTTTTGATTGTGTTCGTGATCGCTCATCTGGCGGGAAACCTGTTGATTTACGCGGGGCCGCAGGCCTTCAACGATTATTCTAAAAAAATGGTCGGCCTGTGGCCCGCCTTGTATTTCGTGGAGTTTGGATTGTTTTTGGTCTTTGTGATTCACCTGTATGTCACAGCGCTTCTGGTTTTGCAGAATCTTCAGGCCAGAGACCAACGCTACGGCGTGTACAATCCATCTGAGGAACGATCCTGGGCCACCAGGCTTATGCCGTATACAGGAACCCTCATTTTAGCGTTCGTCATCTGGCACCTTTTGGATTTTACCTTTGTCGATAAAGCCGGCCCCCGGAGTCTTATGCCGGACGGCCGGTCTCTCGGGCTTTATGCGATTGTCTACAATTCCTTTTCTAATCCCTGGCACAGCCTCGGCTATATTGTGGCGATGATGGCCTTGGGATTTCATCTGACTCACGGCATCCAAAGTTTCTTTCAGACATTTGGCTTCGATCGCTTTCTGCAGGCCTCTTTCATCGATAAGTTGAGCGGTGTGTTAGGAGTTCTCATTGCCGTAGGCTACAGCACGATTCCGGTGTATGTCTTCTTGGACAGTCTCAAATATAAGGTATGAGAGGGTATGAGGTCATGAGCACTCTTGATGGAAAAATCCCTTTAGGTTCCCTGAAAGACAAATGGACCAAACACAAGCTCCATTTGAAACTGGTGAACCCTGCCAATAAAAGAAGATACACGGTCTTGGTCGTGGGCACCGGTTTGTCCGGTAGCTCTGCCGCAGCCTCTTTGGCCGAACTCGGCTACAGGGTCAAGGTTTTTTGCATTCAGGATAGCCCCCGCCGGGCGCACAGCATTGCCGCGCAGGGCGGGATCAATGCCGCGAAAAATTATCCCAATGACGGCGACAGTGTCGAGCGTCTGTTCTACGACACGATCAAAGGCGGGGATTTCCGTTCCCGGGAGGCCAATGTCTACCGTCTGGCCGAGGTCAGCAATGCCATCATCGATCAATCTGTGGCGCAGGGAGTGCCGTTTGCCCGGGAGTACAGCGGCTATCTCGATAACCGCTCGTTTGGGGGCGCCCAGGTTTCACGAACCTTTTATTGCCGGGGTCAGACCGGCCAGCAGCTTCTTCTGGGGGCGTACAGCGCGATGCTCAAAGAAGTCGCCCAAAAAACAATCGAACTCTATCCCCGGCGAGAGATGCTGGATTTGGTGGTCGTCAACGGCCATGCCCGCGGCATCATCGTGCGGAATCTCCTGGATGGGACGATCGAAGCTTATGCCGGTGATGCGGTGGTCCTGGCAACCGGCGGCTACGGAAACGCCTTTTATTTATCCACCAATGCCAAGGCCTCCAACGCCACTGCCATCTGGCGGGCGCACAAAAGGGGCGCCTACTTTGCCAATCCCTGTTTTACCCAGATCCATCCGACGTGCATTCCGGTTCACGGGACGTATCAATCCAAACTGACTCTGATGAGCGAAGGCCTGAGAAACGACGGACGTATTTGGGTCCCCAAGAAAAAGAATGACAATCGGCTTCCTTCGGAAATCGCCGAAGAGGAACGTGATTATTTTTTGGAACGTCGATATCCCACCTTCGGAAATCTGGTTCCCCGGGATCTCGCCTCCCGCGCGGTCAAAGACGAATGCGATGCCGGCCGGGGCGTGGGCCCCACGGGCCTGGCCGTTTATCTCGATTTATCGGACGCGATAAAACGTCTGGGATCGGATATTATTGAGGAGCGCTACGGGAATTTGTTTGATATGTACGAAAGAATCACCGCCACGGATCCGTATCAAGAGCCCATGATGATTTATCCTGCCATTCATTATACGATGGGCGGCTTGTGGGTCGACTATAATCTCATGAGCAATCTGCCGGGATTGTTTGTGTTGGGCGAAGCCAACTTTTCGGATCATGGCGCTAATCGTTTGGGGGCGAGTGCCCTCATGCAGGGGCTCGCGGATGGCTATTTTATTCTTCCGTATACGATTGGGGATTATCTCGCGGGGATTGCGCCGGGTCAGGTCAAAACCGATCATCCGGAATTCACCAAGATTAAAGGGGAAGTCCAAGACACAACAAAGAGGCTTCTCGCCATTCGCGGCAAACGGAGTGTCGATGATCTTCATCGGGAATTGGGCCGGCTTCTTTGGGACAACTGCGGGATGTCGAGGAAGGAAGAGGGACTTAAAGAGGCCCTCCAAAAGATTCCGCAGATCCGCCAGGAATTCTGGGAAAATGTGAATGTGGTGGGCGGCTTAAAAGAATTGAATCAGACCCTCGAACGCGCCGGGCGCGTGGCGGATTATCTGGAGTTCGCTGAGCTTTTGGTTGGGGATGCCTTAAACCGCCGGGAATCGTGCGGAGGGCATTTCCGCGAAGAGTTTCAAACACCGGAAGGTGAGCCTTTGCGGGATGACGCAAACTTTTGTTACGTGGCAGCATGGGAATTTAAGGGTGTGGGAAGTGAACCGGTGTTACACAAAGAGCCTCTGATTTTTGAGGAAGTTCAGCCGGCACAGAGAAGTTATAAGTGATAAAATTCCAAAGGGGGCATGAAAAACTATGAGGACAGCTAAACAAGAAGTTCGAAAACTGCTTGAGGGACTACCAGACAATTCGTCGTTTGAGGATATTCAGTATCATATCTACGTGCGTGAAAAGATTGAACGCGGGTTGAAAGATGTGAAAAAAGCCCATCTGTTGTCCCAAGAAGAAGCTGAGCGAAGGATGGTTAAATGGCTCGGCAGGTGAAATGGACCGAGGTTGCGTGGAGCGATCTGGAAGGTGTTGCTGACTATATTTCCAAAGATTCTGCGTATTATGCGGCAGCATTTGTCCGTGAGGTGCGAGACGCCGCACGGACGCTCGCTGATTTGGCAGAACGTGGCCGTGCCGTACCTGAATTTAGTGACCCTCGTCTCCGTGAGCTGTTCGTGAGAGATTATCGATTAATTTACCGGGTTAGTAAACAAGTCGTTCATGTCATCGCATTAATCCACGGAGCACGGGATTTATGGATGCTTTGGGAACGAGAGAAACGCCATCGGTCTTAGAAATTTTGATGGAATAAACCAACCATGCCTAAAACCATCAATCTCACCCTCAAAATCTGGCGCCAGAGAGATCGCCTAAGCCCGGGACGCTTCGAGACCTATCGCGCTGAAAATATCGACACCAACATGTCGTTTTTGGAGATGCTGGATGTGGTCAACGAACAATTAACCAAAGAAGGCAAAGACCCCATTGCCTTTGACCACGACTGCCGCGAGGGAATTTGCGGGTCCTGCGGCGCGGTCGTCAACGGCCGTCCTCATGGGCCTTCGCAGGCGACAACGCTTTGCCAGGTTCACATGCGTCATTTCAAAGATGGCGAGACCCTGGTGATTGAGCCCTGGCGGGCCCGGGCCTTTGGTGTTATCAAAGATTTGGTGGTGGATCGAGAGGCCTTTGACCGGATCATGACCGCTGGAGGCTTTGTCTCGGTTAAGACCGGCCAGGCGCCCGAGGCCAATACGATTCCCGTGGCCAAGCCGCGCGTCGAGGAGGCGATGGACGCCGCGGCCTGCATTGGGTGCGGTGCGTGCGTCGCCGCGTGTCCCAACGCCTCGGCCATGCTTTTTGTCGCGGCCAAGGTGAGTCACTTGAGTCTCCTGCCGCAGGGACAAATCGAGAAGGCCGGCCGGGTTTGGAAGATGGTCGAGCAAATGGATGCGGAAGGATTTGGCAACTGTTCCAATGAATATCTCTGTGAGGCCGCCTGCCCTAAGGAAATCAGCGTCTCGCACATCGCGCGGATGAATAGGGAATATCTACAAGCGGTGCAAGAGTAAAGAATATCTTAAGGGGGCAAAAGATTACCCCATGACTCCCGAAATCACCAAGGACAACATCCTCAAATACGACCTCCCCGGCCCGCGGTATACGAGCTACCCCACCGCTCCCGAGTGGACCACACAGGTCAACGCCTCGGTGTATCAGGCCAGACTCCTTGATCTAGCCAAGACCGACAAAACCTTATCGTTGTATGTGCACATTCCTTTTTGCCAGAGCCTGTGTTATTTTTGCGCCTGCAATGTCGTGATCCGGAGCCGAGAAGACCGTTACGCCGATGAATATTTGGCGTTTATTTTTCAGGAGATCGATACGGTTGGAAAGATTTTGGGAACCCAAAAGCGCATCCGCCAGCTCAACTGGGGAGGGGGAACACCCAATTATCTTTCCGAGCCTCAGATGGAACGGCTCTTTAAAAAGATCGAAGAGAATTTTGATGTGGACCTAAGCGGCGAAATCGCCCTGGAGATCGATCCTCGCACCATCGAGAAAAGCCAACTCAAAAAGATGAAGTCCCTGGGTTTCAACCGGATCTCCCTGGGCATTCAGGATTTTGACCCAGAAGTGCAAAGCCAGATCAACCGCATTCAGTCTTATGAGATCGTTAAAGAGGTGACCGATCAGTGCCGGGATTTGGAGTTTCATTCGATCAATTATGATCTTGTCTACGGTCTGCCGCACCAGACAAAGGAGAGTTTCCAGGGCACCTTAGAGAAAGTCATTCGCTTGAAGCCCGATCGGATTGCTTTATACAGTTTTGCGTACGTGCCATGGCTTAAGAAACACCAGACCAAGTTTCAACCCAACGATCTTCCAAACACCAATGAGAAACTGGAGATTTTTCTCCAAGCCCGGCAGGAGTTTTTGCAAAACGGCTATCAGGCCATCGCCATGGACCATTTTGCGCTTCATACCGACGAGCTGAGCCGGGCGTTTCGTAAAGGGACTCTGTACCGGAATTTTATGGGCTATACCGTCAAGCCAGCCGATGAGTTTTTAGGATTCGGCGTTTCCTCAATCGGGTTTTTTGAAAACACTTATATTCAAAACTATAAGACACTGCCTCAGTACTACCATAGCCTAAGGCGTAACGAATTGCCGGTGGAGAGGGGAAAGGTCCTTTCGCCCGATGACAGAATCCGCCAGTGGGTGATTCAGCGGCTGATGTGTCGGTTTGAGATTGACCGGGAAGAATTTCAAAAAAAATTTTCGATGGATTTTGATGACTACTTTGCCATGGAACAAGATCATGTCCAAAGGTGTATAACTGAGGGGCTTCTCGTTTCTTCCAACGGCAGCCTCAAAGCGACGGACTTGGGTCGAATTTTTATCCGCAACGTGTGCATGGGGTTTGATTGGTATCTGCGGCAGAAAGATGGGCACCGGGCGTTTTCGAGGACGGTTTGAGTTACAGGTTGCAGATGTTTCCAAAGTTGCCGATGTTACTAATGTTACTTGATTCATCCGACATTCTTTAGGTTGCTTAAAAGTTGCCTAAGGTTGATTTTTTCTATTTCTAACCTCCTGTAACTTTAAGCAACCTAAAAAAGGCAACCTTGGTAACGTTGGCAACATTGGCAACTTAGTTTGCTACAACATAAGTTTCAATATGAGCCAATCGTTGCTTTTACAAGCCTTCCAGGGCACCAACAAAACCATCCCCGTCTGGTTTATGCGCCAGGCCGGGCGTACCCTTCCCCAATACCAAGCCTTAAAATCAAAATACCCGCTTGAGGAGATGTTTCATAACCCCGAGATCGCCTCTGAAATCTCCTGCCTTCCCGTGAAAGAGCTCAACGTGGATGCGGCGATTCTTTTTGCGGATATCTTGACTCTGCCGGCTTCTATGGGTTTTAAGATCTCTTTCTCCCAAAATAACGGCCCGGTCATCACCAACCCCATCGCACAACCTGACGATTTAGGGGCCATTCATGATTTTTATGAGGAAGAGTTAAACTATGTTCGCGAAACCATACGTTTGGTCAAGCAAAGACTCCCAACGGACATTCCCCTCATTGGCTTTGCCGGGTCTCCTTTTAGCGTGGCCTTTTATTTGGTGGGGGGGGGCTCTCCGATGAATTTTAGCCGTATCTTTCATCTGATGTTCCATGAGCCGGAGGCCTTTCATAGACTTATGGAAATCCTGACGAGAAACACCATGCGCTATCTAAATCTGCAGAAAGATGCCGGCATCAAAGTCTTCCAACTTTTTGACACCTGGGCCGGGGCTTTGAGGCCGACGGATTATGCCCATTGGGTTCTTCCGTATGTGAGGGAGATCTTTGATGAAGTAGATTTACCCTCGATTTATTATCTAAAAAATTGTCAGCATCTTTTGGCGCTGATGGAGAAATGCGGCGCGGATTTTTTAAGTGTGTGCGAGAGCGTGGTCTTGGGGCATAACCCCATTTTGGCGAAAACGGATAAGGGCGTGCAGGGCAATTTGTTCATCGGGCTTTTGTATGCGCCCCGGGACCTCCTGGAGAAGGAGATCCGGGATGTCCTCATGGGTGGCCGGCATTATCAAAGATATATTTTTAATCTCAGCCATGGCGTGTTTCCCGATGTGGAAGTGGATACGTTGAAATTCGTGGTGGACCGGGTTCATGGGTTTGGGAAAATGGGGACAGCGCCTATTTTTCCTAAAAGTATTTTTCTATAATAAAAAATAGGCGCTGTCCCCTAATTAAAATGACATTTACAAAAAGCATTATCATCATCGGCGGCGGTATCAGCGGTTTGAGTGTCCTCCATTACCTGAAAAAGAAATATCCCGATACCTCTTCGGTCAAGATCCTTCTTCTGGAGAAGAATGCTGAGCTGGGTGGCACCGTCAAAACCGAGTACCACCGAGACTGGGTTTTTGAGCACGGTCCCAATGGATTTCTCAACCGAGGTGAGCCTGCCCGCCATGTCGTGGAAAAGGCAGGTGGGCAGGCCCTCCTGTTTATCGAAGAGCTGGGCCTCAAAGATCAACTCATAACAGCCCATTCGGCATCTTCCCAAAGATTTATTGCTATCCAAGATAAGCTCCATTTGGTTCCCACTGGCCCAATGGGCCTCCTTCGCTTTAAACCCTTATCGATTTTTGATAAATTGCGGATCCCTTTAGAGATTTTCGTCAGGCGCGGCCATCGGGGGGAGGAGACCGTCTATGAGTTCGGCAAAAGACGCTTCGGAAAAAATGTTTCGAAAGTCTTTTTGGATCCGCTGGTCAACGGCATCTACGCGGGAGATGTCCGCCGGCTGAATTTGCAATCTGCCTTCCCTAAAATATACGAGATCGAACAAAAGCATGGCTCTCTTCTAAAAGGCATGATCCGCTTGGCCAAAAGTCGATCTGGTAGAGCCCCCCAAGAATCGACCGTCGGCCGTTTGTTTTCCTTTAAAGGAGGGATGTCACAGCTGATCGAAGCGTTTTATTCACGGTACAAAGAACACATTTTGCTGAAAGAAGAGGCCGCTTCTCTTTATCTTAAAGGCGAACAGTTTGTTGTGGGAACGCCTACCAAGAACCTTTTGGCGGACGGAATTTTTTTGTGTGTTCCCGCCAACCAGGCGGCTTGCCTCGTCAAGCCGGTTTTCCCCTTGCTGTCTTTCCAGTTGGAGAAAATTGAATATGCGCCGGTTTCGGTTGTTGGGCTGGTGTACCGGAAGAAGGCCTTTACGAAAATCCCGGAGGGCTTCGGTTATCTCATTCCTTCCTGGGAAAAAAAAGAAGTCTTAGGCGTTTTATTTGAGAACCAGATTTTTCCCCACCGATCCGATGACCAGCATGTTGTGTTGAGAATCATGATGGGCGGCTGCCACCATCCGGACGTTGTTTCCCGAACACCTGCACAGTTGACGGCCATGGCCCAAGAAGAAATCCAATGGGTCTTGGGCGCTCGAGAAGACCCCATTCATGTGTTTATCAAGATCTGGCCTAGGGCGATTCCGCAATACAACAGTGAGGATCTTCCGGTACGCTCGATCATTGAGAAAGAGCTTCGGGCGATAAAGAATTTTTTCATCGTCTCGAATTATTTAGGCGGGGTTTCGTTTGCGGATTGCGTTTGTCAGGCTCAAATGGTTGTCAATCAAATTAAAATATAGATTTAAAGCTTGCTCTTGTATTATTAAAAAAGTCACGTAAAATAAAGAACACTTTCACTTCAGATTTTTAGAAAATAGGAAACCAACATGCCTGACAATACCACCCAAATCCAATGGTCGACGATTTTTAAGGACATGACCGCCAATGGCGTCAAGGTGTCCTTTCTCGTCAACCGGGAATGCACTTTGGCCAAGGACAAATACACGGCGACCGCCCGCGACAATTTCACGGCCCTCGCCATCGCCATCCGCGACCGCATCGTGGAGCGCTGGATCACCACCCAGCAGGAATACCATCGCCAAAACAAAAAGCGGGTGTATTATCTTTCCATGGAATTCTTGATCGGCCGGCTGTTGGGAAATTACATTCTTAATTTGGGGTTGGCCCAGGAAGTCAAAGAGGCGATGGAAGAATTAGGCTTTAACTTGGAGGAGCTAAGAGATCAGGAGGTCGATGCTGGATTGGGCAACGGGGGTCTGGGCCGGCTGGCGGCGTGTTTTCTGGATTCCCTGGCGACGTTGGGCATCCCGGCGCATGGCTATGGGATCCGCTACGATTACGGGATCTTCAATCAGAAAATCGAGGATGGCTGTCAGGTGGAAAAACCCGATGAGTGGCTTAGGCTGGGCAATCCCTGGGAATTTGTCAGGCCCGAGTACGCGGTTCAAGTCCATTTTTACGGCCATAGCCGCACTTATCACGACAGGCGGGGAAAGATGTGCTTTGAATGGGTGGACACCCAGGACGTCCTGGCGATGCCCTATGATATCCCCATTCCCGGCTACCACAACGACGTGGTCAATACCTTAAGGCTTTGGTCCGCCCGCAGCAGCGAGGAATTCGATCTCGAATATTTTAATGACGGCGATTACGAAAAGGCCGTCTACCAAAAAATGTTCTCGGAGAATATCTCCAAGGTTCTCTATCCCAATGACGATGTCAGCCAGGGACGGGAGCTGAGGCTCAAGCAGGAATATTTTTTTACGGCCGCCTCCATCTCGGACATCATCCGGCGCTTTAAGGCCGAGAATACCGATTTTAAAACCTTTCCGCAAAAAGTCGTAATCCAGCTCAACGACACCCACCCAACGCTGGCGATTGTGGAGCTCCTGCGGATCTTGATCGACCAGGAAGACCTCGACTGGGACAGCGCCTGGGATGTCGTCACCAAGACCTTTGGTTATACCAACCACACGCTCATGCCCGAGGCCCTGGAGACATGGCCAGTGAATTTGTTGGAAAAGGTCCTTCCCCGGCACCTTCAAATCATCTATGAGATTAATCTTCGCTTTTTAAAAGAGGTCGCCAACCGCTTCCCCGGTGACACCGATCGTTTGCGGAGAATGTCTCTCGTTGAAGAAAGTGTCCCCAAAAGAATCCGCATGGCTTATCTGTCGATTCTCGGAAGCTTCTCGGTCAACGGGGTCTCTGAGCTCCATTCCAATCTTTTAAAGACAAGGCTTTTTAAGGATTTTTATGAATTTTTTCCTTACAAGTTCAACAATAAGACCAATGGCATTACCCAGCGGCGTTGGCTTTTAAAGGCCAATCCTTCCTTGTCGGATCTGATCAGCGAGGCCATCGGGGAGGCGTGGACAACGAACCTGGATCATCTTCAGGGTCTTTTACCCTTTCTTGTAAAAGAGGATTTTGTCCAACGCTGGCAGGAGATTAAAGCGCAAAACAAAAAGAATCTGGTGAATTACATTTATAAGACAACGCAGATCGTTGTGAACCCCGCTGCTTTATTGGACGTGCAGGTCAAGCGCATCCACGAATACAAAAGGCAGCTCCTTTTTTGCTTTTATATCATTGCCGAATATCTCAAGCTGAAACATCAGCCTGAGAGCTTTCGCCTGCCCCGGACATTTATTCTGGGGGGGAAAGCCGCGCCGGGATATTTTATGGCCAAATTGATCATCAAGTTCATCAACAGCGTGGCCGAGGTGATCAACCGTGACCGGGCCGTGAAAGACTTCATCAGAGTGATCTTTATGGAAAATTACCGTGTTTCGCTGGCAGAAAAGATCTTTCCCGCCAGCGAGCTTTCCGAGCAGATTTCCCTGGCCGGCACCGAGGCCTCGGGCACCGGGAATATGAAATTCATGCTCAACGGCGCCTTGACCGTTGGCACGCTCGATGGAGCCACCATTGAGATAGCCCAGGCCGTGGGGCCGGAGAATATCTTTATCTTCGGTCTTAAGAGCCCTGAGGTGGAGGAAATGAAAGCCAGGGGATATCATCCGCAGGAGTTCATTGAACGTTCTCCCATGCTCAAAGAGATATTTCATTTGATTAAAAGCGATTTCTTTTCTCCCTCGCAGCCGGGGCTTTTCAATCCCATCTTTCAGTCTTTAACCGAGCTCGATTCCTTCATGCTCTGTACGGATTTTGAGGCGTACCGGGCCATCCAAGATACGATTGACGAGACATATCAGGACAAGACCGTCTGGACGAAAAAGTGCATCATTAACGTGGCAAAGTCCGGACGGTTCTCCAGTGATCGTACTATTCGAGAATATGCCCGGCACATCTGGAATGTCCCGATTGCGGTAAGTTAAGTATGGGTAAAAAAGACCTGATTGCCCAGCTCATTGAAAAGGCCCTTCAGGAGGACATCGGCCGAAGAGATCTCACCACGGAACTCTTAATCCCGCCTTCCAGCATTTCCCTGGCCAGGATCGTTGTCAAAGAAGCTGGCACGATCTGCGGGCTCGAGGTGGCCAAAAGGGTTTTTCGAACGTTAGATTCCAGATTGATTTTCCATTCCATGGTGAAGGAGGGAGAGGAGGTCCGTTCTTCAGCCGTGCTCGGCCGTCTAAAAGGAAAAACCCGGGCGATCCTCTCGGCTGAGCGCGTGGCGTTGAATTTCCTGGGGTATCTTTCGGGAATCGCAACCCAGACCCGAAAATTTGTTCGTAAGATTCACCCCTTTAAAGCGCTCATTATGGACACAAGAAAAACCATGCCAACTCTGCGCTGGCTTCAGCGTCTGGCCGTTCGCTGTGGGGGGGGAGTCAATCACCGCATGACTCTCGAGGAGATGGTCTTCATTAAAGACAACCATTGGGTCGCTTTAAGTAAACAATCAACGAGGCAATCGATGAGGGGACTTCTTCAAGGTCTTCGCGCCCGCACCTCAAAACCCATTGAGGTGGAAGTTAACACGCTTAAACAATTCTACGAGGCCCTGGATGCCGATCCCAATTTCATCCTCCTGGATAATATGAGCGTTCCCAATCTACAAGAAGCCGTGCGATTCTCCCATAAGCTTAAAAAGAAGAAAAAACCTTTTCTGGAAGCTTCAGGAAGTATTCATTTAGAGAACGTCCGGGCCGTGGCCCAAACCGGAGTGCACCGGATTTCCATAGGAGAGCTGACGCATTCCGCGCGATCCATCGATGTCTCCCTAGAGATGGAGGAGTCCTGAGCATGAAAACGAAAGGACAAGGCTTAGGCCTTTCGAAGTCGATCTTCGCGTTCCTTTTTTGGGGGATGACTTTGGTCACTTTTGCGGAAGTTTCCAATGAGCCGGATCAACGGCAATCGGAAGATCTCTTAGAATCGAAAGACCCGTTAGAATCAGAGGAGTCTTTACCATCCCAGGAGCCCTTGCTGTCAGATGATCCGCGGGAATCAAAGGATGCCCAACCCCCAGAGGAGATCTTCCACGATCAATTCCGAAATCCGGACAGCAAAGATCAATCGAAGACTTCCGCTGACGAACAGTATTCGCTTTTCGATGACAGGATGCTTCTGGAAGGCTACAGCGAAACATACACAGAGGAATCCAAAGAGACGCTTTTGGAGATGATCAAAGATGATACTTTAAACCCTTACAAAACCGCGGCCGCTGTCCGGGTCTTCCGGGAGCGCTTTGCAATCGAGGTCTTTTCCAAAGAAAAAAATACAATTGAGAAAATCCTTTTGCGGCGGTTCAACCGGACGGATTCGCCTTTTGTGGAAGTGGAGATCATGTACACGTTATGCCTCATGGACCGGTACAGATATTTTTTTTCTATGGTCCCCATTCTCCTGCAAAGACTCGATCATTACAATAAAGCCGTCAACGAATTGGCTTACGAGAGCCTCGAAGACATTATCAACATCGGGCACAACCGCACGCGCGAGGCCCGCATTATTTTTAACACCCTGCGCAAAACCCTTTTTTTAACCCGTAGAAATCTCGCCGCCATGAAAGAACCCACGCCGCGGTTAAAGCAAAAACTGGAGCTTTTGCGCTGGTCCATGAAGGTTTTGGGAAGCAGCGAGCTGAAAAGACTCCCCAAGGAAGTCATTAATCTTTTTTAATCCTCACCCAAATCCATGAAAAAAATTCCGCATTCAACGTGGCTGTTATGGCTAGGTCTGGGGCTTTTAAGTTGTCTGATCTGGCTCCAGTTGACCTATTCGCGATTTTCCTTCATCCGTCTTTCCATCAATAAAAATGAAGCCCTACAGATTGCCGAAGACTATTTGGCCCACGTCCGGGGCGTTGATCCCTCGCTCTACAGGGAGGCGGTGATCTTTGCCCAGGATGTCGCGGCCGACCGTTATATGCAAAAGACGATCGGCTTTGAAGGGGAAAAGGATTTCATCCTCCAGCACAATTTTGATCTATTTTTCTGGAAGACCCGGTTTTTTAGAGAAAATGAGATCGAAGAATATCGGGTGACCATCAGTGCCCAATCCGGAAAAGTCATCGCCTTTGCCCATATCATTCCGGATGCTGCAGCGCGGCCGTCCGTTGGTGAGGCGACCGCTAAAGGAAAGGCTATGGATTTTCTTCGTCAGAATTTTGCCATTAACCTCGATGAATACTCTTTGCACGCCAACCTGACAACGACCCGTGACCATCGCCAGGATTACTCTTTTGTGTGGCGCAAAAATAACGTTTATATCCCTTGGAAAACTGGTGAACACAAAGAAGGAGCCAAACTTTTGTTGACGGCCAAGGTGTCCGGCGATGAGATCCTGTCGTTTTCAAAGGAGGACTTGGATATCCCACAGGAATTCTCTCGTTTTATCGCAAAACAAAAACAAACCGGGAGAAATCTCTCGCCTTTGTTTGGGATCCTTTACACGGCCTTGCTGATTCTGGCCATTTTCATTGTGCTGGTCAGCCGTTATCATCTAATCATGCATACCACAAAAAAATTTTATATTAACCTGGTTTTGGCTCTGGTCATCCTGTATCTTGTGAACACCTTCAGCGAATATCAATCCCTTTTGTTCTCCTATCCGACAACGTCAACGATGAAATCATATTTATGGCAGGCCGCGATGGGGCTCTTTATGCAAATTTTTATAATCACGGTGACGGTCCTAATGCCGTGTCTGGCCGGCGAGGCTTTAAGCTATGAATTGTATCCGCAGGAAAAAGAAAGAGGATTTCTTCAGTATATCCGGACGACATTTTTATCGCGGAGCGCGGCCCAGCGGATCTTTTTAGGTTATGGGGTCGCCTGCGTCTTGCTGGGGATTCAGGCGATGAGCTTTGAGCTGGGATACCGGTATTGGGGTGTGTGGCGTGAGCACCCCTGGATGATACAGCTTTCTTCTTCAGGCATACCGTCTTTGGCAACCTTTATTGGGGCTTTTCACGCCAGCATTCAGGAAGAGACGAGCTTCAGACTTTTTGGTATTCACGCAGGGAGAAAAATTCTCAAAAACATGTTTTTGGGGGTTTTGCTGAGTGCCCTGGTGTGGGGATACGGGCATGGTCATTACGAGATTTTTCCCATGTGGTTTCGGGGGCTGGAGGTGACTTTGCTCGGACTTTTTTTATCGTGGGTCTATCTTCGTTATGGGATCATCTGTGTGGTGGTGGCGCATTATCTTTTTAATGCGTTTTGGGGATCGGCAGGGCATCTTTTAAACAAATCCGATTCCCTTTATTTTTACAGTGCGTTGGGGATTGTGCTTCTTCCTTTGGCGTTCGGTCTTTTGGCTTTCGTGAAAAACAAGTCGCTTCAGGAAGGGGGGCTTCGCTGGAATCTGAACAAACATCAGCTTTTCAATACGCAAATCCTCAAGGCTTTTCTTTTGTCCACAAACAATCAAGGGGAATCCTCTGAGGATATCCGAAAAGAACTCATTTCCCATCACTGGGACATGGCCGTGGTGGACACGGTGCTGGAGGAGTTGGGGGAGCGGAAAGAGAAGATTTGAGGATATGGGATGTGGCCGATATTGATGGGCCATGGAGGGCTCCCCCAACGTTTTCTGAAATATTTTATTATGGTAGTCGGGGTCCCGACTACCATAATTCTTATTTTAGAAACGTCGGGAGAACCTCCTTGCCAATTGATGGGCCATGCAAGACTCGAACTTGCCACCCACTGATTAAGAGTCAGTTGCTCTACCAGATGAGCTAATGGCCCAATCTATATTAATACTTGAGTTTGGCACTTTTTTGGGCTTTTGGGCCGTATTTTCAGGTAGTTCTCGTCGAGAAAGCAATTTTGTGGTATCGAAAACCTGTTTTTGCGATCCGAGAGACTTTTCCGACGACAAATTCGAAAATTTGCCAAACTCAAG
>Ga0114945_10000494_pt1 | contig 25261 bp, 19 predicted proteins | sample OV2TP3_FD_87194 | JGI IMG/M metagenome (GOLD analysis project Ga0114945, IMG submission 87194) | Hot spring microbial communities from Beatty, Nevada to study Microbial Dark Matter (Phase II) - OV2 TP3 | ecosystem: Environmental > Aquatic > Thermal springs > Hot (42-90C) | place: USA: Beatty...
CACCTTTGTGGGAAGGTTGACATCCTATGATAGGGCCTGCAGCCCTTCTGGTCAAGCTCAACGGAGACCTATCAGACCGCAGCCCCCACGAAACTTTTGCCATTTTTCCGGGAGTGCACCCAAGATGGAGTATTACATTGAGCCTGCGGAACAGACCCCGGAAGTTCAGGCCCAGCTCAAGGCGATCACCCCGGAATCCTTGAACCCCGAAGAACTGACCCTTCTCGATCCGGCCTGTGGGTCCGGCCACATCCTCGTGGAGGCATACGAACTGTTTAAGGCGATCTACCAGGAACGGGGCTATCGGGCTGGAGACATCCCGAAACTGATCCTTCAGAAGAACCTGTTCGGGCTGGAGATCGACGACCGGGCTGCCCAGCTTGCGGCCTTCGCCCTGATGATGAAGGCTCGTGTCGATGATCGGCGGATATTCTCCAGTGGCGTTCAACCGCATGTACTCTCGATTCAGGAGAGCAAGGGATTGGATGCGAAATCCCTGACCGAAGCTCTCAATGCGCCGCTGATGCCTCAGGAGCGAGTCAAAAGTACGGAACTTGAGTTCATGGACGAGATCAAGACACCCCTTCTGGCAAGAAAGAATCTATCTGTGAAAGGGGAAATTGATGGGCGAGATATTGAAGATTTGTTGGGGTTGTTCAGAGAAGCAAAAACTTTTGGATCACTGATCCACATTCCAGTTGACTTGGTAAACAAACTACCGACCATTGCTGAAAGGGTTAAGGCAGTCGTTAGTCGTGGTGATTTGGTAACCACTAAGACATCAGGGGTACTACTACCATTTATTAGACAAACCTGGATTCTTGTAGACAAATATGATGTAGTTGTGACGAATCCTCCATACATGGGCAGCAAATTTCTCAATCCGCCCCTAAAGGATTTTGTCGAAAAAAACTTTGAGGAGGGATGTGGCGATTTGTATGGATGTTTTCTCCAGAAGGCATTAGGGGGTACACGAAAGAACGGAATGATTGGAATGATTACGATCCCCAACTGGATGTTTCTTGCCACGTTTAATGACCTCCGCGCTGTTCTGTTGCAGAATCAGACAATCGATAGCTTCATTCACAACGGACGTGGTGTCTGGGGATCTGATTTCGGAAGTTGTAGCTTCGTACTCCGTAACCGTCATATCCAAGGGTACAGAGGAACGTTCAGGCGACTCTTTGATAAACAGGGAAGTGTCGCAACTGTTGAAGAACTTGCGCAGAGATTCTTTGCCGTTCCAGGGTTCTTCATTTCCCAAGATGAGTTCAGGAAAATTCCAGGCGCTCCCCTTGCATATTGGGTGAGCGATACGGTACGTGCCGCTTACGGCAAGCAGACAATCGCTGGTCTTTTCCAGGTGAGAGAGGGGCTTGGTACACGTGACGACGATATTTTTTTGAGGCGTTTTTGGGAGGTTTCGGTTGATAAGATTCGGCTCGAATGCGGCGACAAAATGTGGGTGAAGACAGATAAGGCCGGAGGCTACCGTAAATGGGCTGGTAATCTTTCCTTTGTGATGAATTGGGACAACAATGGTCATGCCATCAAGAACCACCGAAATCCCGATGGGTCGCTAAAATCCAGACCACAGAATACGCAATATTTCTTCAAACAGGCAGTGACTTGGGGAAAGGTTGGTGTTGGGCCTTCCAGTTTTCGATTCAGGGATGCAACTTGTGCATTCAACGACGCCGCGCCTTCACTATTCGGACAGAACCTCTATTACGTACTTGGCCTTCTCAACTCAAAGGTGTTTGCGAATCTCCTTCTGTTGGAAGGTGGGACCTTGAATGTAACTACGGGAATAGTTGGTCGCCTCCCATATATACTTACGACGGAACATCACAAGGTTGAACTGAATGTCCAAAGGCTTATTGAACTGGCGCAGTCGGATTGGGACTCATCCGAGACCTCTTGGGGATTTCAGTCGTTTCCCCTTTTGAGAAAATCATGTTGTGCTGAGACTGTTCCTGCTTCACTTCAGAGATGGTTAAAAATGTGCGCGGCTGCGGTCGAGATGATCAAACGACTTGAAGAAGAGAACAACATCATTTTCATCAAAACCTACGGACTGGAATCCGAAGTCGCACCAGAGATTGTGGAAGAAGCAATCAATCATGCCCGCCCTGACCGCGAGCAGGAAATGAAGCGGCTTATCTCCTACGCTATCGGCTGCATGATGGGCCGATATAGCCTGGACAAGCCGGGACTGATCTATGCTCATAGTGGCAATGGAAGCTTTGATTCCAGCCAATACAAGACCTTCCCGGCTGATCCGGATGGGATTATTCCGATCAGTGATGTGGACTGGTTTGAGGACGACGCTGCAAACCGGATTGCGGAGTTCATCGGCGTGGCCTGGCCCAGGGAACACCTGGAGGAGAATCTCAAGTTCATCGCGGACAGCCTCGGACCCAGCCGGGATGAGCAACCCCGTGACACGATCCGGCGTTATCTCGCCCAGAGCTTTTTCAAAGACCACCTGAAGACCTATAAGAAACGTCCGATCTACTGGCTGTTCTCCAGCGGCAAGCAGCGGGCCTTCCAGTGCCTCGTCTATCTGCACCGATACCACGAGGGTACGCTGTCGAGAATGCGGACGGAGTATGTGATCCCCCTTCAGGGAAAGATCACGGCTCGGGTTGACCACCTGGACGATGACTCCAAACGGGCGACACCAACCTCGCACCGCAGGCGGCTGGAGAAGGAACGGGACACCCTTATCAGACAACGCGTCGAACTCCAGGCCTTCGACGAGAAGCTGCGACACTACGCCGACCTGCGGATCAGCCTGGACCTGGACGACGGCGTGAAAGTCAACTACGGCAAGTTCGGCGACCTGCTGGCCGAGGTCAAGGCCGTCACCGGGGGGAGTGAGGAATAGTGGACATCAACCGGGTCAACGAAGCCCTCAACCGCATCTTCAACGAGGAGGGGCATCGCATCGTCTTCTGGAACGATCCTGACCTGGAGTTCCAGGGCTTCCTGCCCCTCATCCAACTGGACAATGTCCATATCCTGAGGCTGCACGACATCGGCGCTCTGGAGGCCAAAATCCGGGTGGAAAGGGACGATCCAGGAGGACGCTACCTCCTTTATGCCCTCCACGAGGAACCCGATTACGAGAAGGATTGGCTGCTGGACATCCGCCTTTACAGCCGCAGCTTCCGGGCCGACCGGGCCTCCCTCATCCTGGACGACCTTGGACTGACCAGCCATCACCTCCGCCAGCACCTGGAGACCCGCAGGAAGTTCTTCGACAGCACCCAGCGGCTCCAGAAGCTCAAGCCCCTGATCAGCCCCGAGGACCTCGAAACCGACCTGGACCGCAAGATGCTCGCGGTGGTGGCCAAAGCCGAACAGCCGGAAGGGTTCGCCATCGTCCGCACCCTGTTCCACGCATACACCGAGAACGGCGACGAAATCGACCTGGACACCCCGCCCGCCGCCTGGGAACAGGTCGAGAAGCTGGACCTGTCCGATCCCTTCTGGCAGATGGTCAGGGTCACCTTCGGGTATGCCGACGAAGACCCCACCCTGAAAAAGCTGCTGATCCGGCTGATGGTCACGGATTTTGCCCATTCCCTGAAGACCCCCGTCCCGGATGCCCTCTTCTCCCTCGTGCTGCCCCCCGCAGGCCGGGCCAATGCCGTGGCCTGCCTGGACCAATGGCGGGACAGCAGCAGCAAGGCCGGCAGTTATGACCGGTTGTCGGAGGAGGTGGCGTCACTCCTCAGGCTGGAGGATCACCTGCACGGGCTGGAGATCGATGCCCTGATGGACGGGATGACGTTCCTGGGGGTCGAGAAGGCCCTCGCCAGCGGCCTTCGGGAGAGGGTCCAGGGCGCCATTGACACGATCAATCCCGAGGAGGTCCGGGCGGTGGCCAGCCGGAGACAGGCCGGGCACTGGGCCTCCCGCGCTGCGCCGGGGGCCGCCGAGACGCCCCGCGAGGCCCTCCATGCGGTCTATGACGCCCTGGTCGCCGCCGCCGAATTCTTCGCCCTGCGCAACCTGCACCGACAGGGGTTTGACTTCGATACCACCTACGCGATGTACTGCGCCTACGAGCAGGAGCTTTACTGTTTCGACCAGTTGTACCGGCACTTCTGCGAGGCCGCCGACCGAACGGAATCCCAGGGATGGAACATCCTCAAGCCCCTCCGGGAGGCCGTGGAAGCCTGCTATACGAACTGGTACGTGCCCACCCTGGCCCTGGCCTGGGGAAAGTTCGTCGATCCCCGAGGAAGCGCCTCCCTCCTGGGGACGTGGCGGATGGATCATGTCCACAATCAGCAGGAATTTTACGACCGGCACGTCAGATCCCGGCTCGAAGAGGCCGAAAACCGGAAAGCCTATGTGGTCATCAGCGATGCCTTCCGGTATGAGGCGGCCCAGGAACTCACCCGCGAACTCAACGGGAAGTACCGCTTCGAGGCCACCGTGAGTTCCCACCTGGGCGTATTGCCCTCCTACACTGCCCTGGGGATGGCCAGCCTGTTGCCCCACCAGCAGCTGACCTTCAAGCCAGGCGGGGAAATCCTGGTGGACGGCAGGTCCGCTGCCTCTATGATCCAGCGGGATGAAGTCCTCCAGGCGGTGGATGGGATGGCGTGCAGGGCAGAAGACCTGATGGCCAAACGGAAGGAAGAGGGGCGGGAATTCGTCAGTGGCAAGCGGGTGGTCTATGTCTACCACAACACGGTCGATGCGTTCGGGGACATGGCCTCGACCGAAGGAAAGACCTTTGACGGCGTGCGAAAGGCCATCCAGGAACTGTCCGACCTGGTGGCTTATATCATCAACAGCCTGAACGGCAACCACGTCGTCATCACGGCGGACCATGGCTTCCTGTTCACTGAGACGCCCCCTGGAGAAACGGAGAAGAGCAGGCTGGAGGACAGGCCGGAGGGCGCTGTGCTGTCCAAGAAACGGTATCTTATCGGCCAGGGCCTCCCCGACCACGATGCCGTCTGGCACGGCAGCACGGCGACCACGGCGGGCGCGGAGGGGGACATGGAGTTCTGGATACCCAAGGCCGCCAACCGGTTCCACTTCACGGGCGGGGCGCGATTCGTGCACGGGGGGGCTATGCTTCAGGAGATCGTGGTGCCGGTCATCACGGTTCGGCACCGGAAAGACAAGACCACGCGGGTCGAGACCCGTGTCAAGCCTGTCCCCGTGCAGGTCCTGGGAGGGAGCCACAAGATCACCACCGGCCGGCATCGCTTTGAGCTGATCCAGATGGAGCCTGTCAGCGAGCGTGTCAAGCCGGTCACCCTCAAGGTGGCGGTCTACGAAGGGGAAGACCCCGTGACGAACATCGAGTCCGTCACGTTCGACAGCGCCTCCGACCGGATGGATGAACGAAAGAAATGGGTCCAGTTGGTCCTCCAGGACCATCCGTATAACAAGAAAACCTCCTACCGGCTCGTTCTGCGGGATGCCGAGACCGGCATCGAACAGCAGGGCGTGACCGTGACCATTGACAGGGCATTCGATGACTTCTGAGCCTGCCCCCATCCTGGCCGATCCCGGCCTGGATGACCTCCTGAACCGGCATTTCGCGGGCCGGGTCGTTCGCAAGGACCTCACCAAACTGGTCAAGGAGGGGGCGAACGTGCCGGTCTACGTGCTGGAGTACCTCCTTGGCCAGCAGTGCGCCTCGAACGACGAGACGATTATCAACGAGGGCCTCAAGACCGTCAAGCGCATCCTGGCGGAGAACTATGTCCGACCGGACGAGGCGGAGAAGGTCAAGTCGATCATTCGGGAACGAGGCAGCCTGAAGGTCATCGACCGAGTGACCGTGAAGCTGAACGAGAAGCGGGACGTTTATGAGGCCCTGCTGTCCAACCTCGGTACGAAGGGCGTGGAGGTGGACAGCGGCACGGTCAAGAAGTACGAAAAGCTCCTGGTCGGGGGGATCTGGTCTGTCATCACCCTGGAATACTTCTACGAGGAGGGCCAGAAGGGGTCGCCGTTCATCCTCCGGGAACTGAAGCCGATCCAGATGCCCAACATGGACCTGGAGGAAATGTTCGAGGGACGCAGGGCCTTCACGGAGGATCAGTGGCTGGACGTGCTCCTGCGCTCCACCGGCATGGAGCCTGCGCACTTCAACGCACGGGTGAAGTGGCACCTGCTGGCCCGCCTGGTCCCCCTGGTCGAAAACAACTTCAACGTCTGCGAACTCGGTCCCCGTGGGACGGGCAAAAGCCACGTGTACAAGGAGATCAGCCCCAACAGCATCCTGATCTCTGGCGGCCAGACCACCGTGGCGAATCTGTTCTACAACATGAGCAGCCGGACCGTGGGCCTGGTGGGTCTCTGGGATGTGGTGGCCTTCGACGAGGTGGGCGGCATCTCCTTCAAGGACAAAGACGGCATCCAGATCATGAAGGACTTCATGGCCTCCGGGTCGTTCGCCAGAGGCCGGGGGGCCATCAGCGCCAATGCCTCGATGGTCTTCATTGGCAACATCAACCAGCCCATTGACACCCTGGTCAAGACCAGCCATCTCCTGGCCCCGTTCCCGGAAACCATGATCGACTCGGCCTTCTTCGACCGGTTTCACGCCTACATCCCCGGCTGGGAGATCCCCAAGATGAGGCCGGAGTACTTCACGGACCGGTTTGGCCTGATCGTGGACTACCTGGCGGAGTTCTTCCGGGAGATGCGCAAGCGCAATTTCGGAGACGCCATTGACCGATACTTCAAGCTGGGCAGGGACCTGAACCAGCGGGACACCATCGCGGTCAAGCGCACCGTGTCCGGCCTCCTGAAGCTGCTCTACCCCCACGAGGCGTATGACAAAGACGCCGTGCGACGCTGTCTGGAGTATGCCCTCGAAGGCCGGCGCCGGGTCAAGGAACAGCTAAAAAAGATCGGGGGGATGGAGTTCTTCGACGTCCACTTCAGCTACATCGACCAGGAGAGCATTGAGGAGAAGTTCATCAGCGTGCTGGAACAGGGCGGAGGGGCGCTGATCCCGGATGGCCCCCTGAATCCCGGCGTTCTGCACACCGTCGCCACGGGAAGCGGCGGACACCTGGGGCTTTACCGGATCGAGACGCAGGTGACGGCAGGGAACGGGTCCCTGCAAACGTCTGGCCTGGGATCGAACAGCGCCGCGCGGGAGGCCATCAAGGTGGGATTCGACTACTTCAAGGCGAATGCGTCCCGGGTCAGCGCCTCTATCAAACCAGGGGAACACAACCATCACCTGCACATCGTCGAACTGCACAACACCGGGCCGACAACCGCCATGACCCTTCCCGCCTTTGTCGCCCTGTGCTCCGCTGTCCTGGGCAAGCCGGTTCAGACTCAGATGGTGATCCTTGGAAACATGAGCCTCGGGGGGAATATCATCCCGGTGGAGAACCTTGCGGAATCCCTTCAGGTGGCATTTGACGCCGGGGGGAAACGCATCCTCCTCCCCATGGCCAGCGTCGGGGACATTCCGACCATTCCAGGGGAATTGTTTGCGAAGTTTCAGACGAGCTTTTACGCTGATCCTGTGGATGCTGTCTTTAAAGCGTTAGGCGTTGATTGAATTAATAGTTTTTACGCAGCAGAAGCTTCTATGGCTGAGGTACTGACCTCGGCCATAGTCTGGTATCCGTGCTGCCTCCGGTGCCTGGCGATGACCTCCACCTGCCGGGCCAGTTCGTCTGGGCTAGACATCACCATACGGATGGACCTGGGCCTCCGGCCACCGATCCGGCCCCAGCGCCGGACCAGCTGCTTGGTGTAGAACAGAGATAGCTCGACCTCGACCTCATAGAACTTGCGGTGCGGGGGAGAGGTGTTCTCAAGCCGAAGGCAGATGAGATCGGAGGACCGGGAGACTTCTGGGAGAAGAGGAGGTTTTGCCTGTCGGCTTGATGGAAATAGGGTTGACTTTAGGACAAAACTACATATATTTATAAATATATGTATGCGTATTTGTCCATTGTCAAGAAAACAGGTCAACCCGATGGATTCCCGAAAAAGGCTTCTCGATCTCTTCCGTCGCCGGGGCGGCTTTCTCAGGGCCTCCGAGGTGCGGGCGCTTGGCGTTCACCATCGGTGGCTGGGCCGGCTGGTGGCCGAGGGCGCTGTTGAACGCCTCCGGCAGGGCCTCTATCGCCTTCCGGACGCTGACCCTGGCAGCAGTCTGGTGGATGCAGCCCGATGTGTCCCCCACAGCGTCGTCTGCCTGCTCTCCGCCCTGTCCTATCACGACCTGACCACCATCAGCCCCCCGGAGGTCTACCTCGCTGTCGAACGAGGCCAGCGTCTTCCCCGCGTTGAACACCCCCCGCTCCATATCGTTTTCTTCTCCGCTCGCACCTTCCGCCCCGGTATCGAGGAGGTGTCCATCAATGGCCATCGGGTGCGGATGTACAGCGTGGAGAAGACGGTCTGCGACTGTTTCCGCTACCGCCACAAGATCGGCATAGACGTGGCCCTGGAAGGCCTCCGAAACTATCTGCGCCGGCGGGACCGGGACCTGGACCGTCTCCTGAAACTCGCGGAGGTCTGCCGGGTGCGCCGGGTGATGACGCCCTACCTGGAGGCGATGGTATGAAGGAGGAGCGCCCCAGGAACCTTGCCGCCTCAGTGAAGGCGCGCCTCCGGGCCGTGGCCCAGCGGGAGCAAAAGGCTTTTGACGAAGTGTTCCTGCTCTATCTCCAGGAGCGGCTGCTCCACCGGCTGGCCGCGTCAGAGTACCGGGGAAAGTTCGTGCTGAAGGGCTTCAAGCGCGCCCCTACTCCAGCGAGGGTCGGGAGTCGTCCCGCGGTCTCGGTCTCAGGTTCCTTTCCATCACGATGCGGGCGCAGGTGTTCCAGCGGAGGACCGCGTCTTCGTCGCCGGCGGCGCGGAGGGTCTCAGCCTTTTCGAACCAGGCCATCGCCTCGCGGAGCAGGTCGTGGGCGTCGAACTCGGACCCCGGGTAGGACCGGTTGAGCCTGGCCCTGGCCTGGCGCTCGTGGATGATTCCGGTGTAGTAAGCTCGCTCATACTCGCTGCGGAGCCGGGGGATGAGGCCCAAGGCCTGGTTAATCCCTCCTGACGAGTTCTGGCTGAACTGGTCGGTCAGGGCCAGGATCAGCATGACGAGCGCCTGCTGGTGCCCCGGCTCGACCTGCAAGATGTCCTGGCAGATGCTCACGGCCACTGCAGGCTCATTGAGGAGGCGATATCGCTCTACCCGCTCCAGGGCCTTGGGGATGGCCTCTTTTGAGAGGGTCTTGATCTGAAACATGGCTCCCCCCGGTGGGTTTAAGTAAACCGTTACTTTTTGAGCGTGGATTTTATGTATTCACGGTTGAGAAAGGCGATGTGCGCCACGGAGATTTGCTTGGGGCAGACGGCCTCGCACTCGTACTCGTTGGAGCAATCTCCAAAGCCCTCCGCCTGCGCGGCATCGAGCATGGCCAGGACCCGCCTGCGCCGTTCGGGCTGGCCCTGCGGCAGGATGCCCAGGTGCTTCACCTTGGCGGCGATGAAGAGCGAGGCGGAGGCGTTCTTGCAGGAGGCCACGCACGCCCCGCAGCCGATGCAGGCGGCCGCGTCCATGGCCTCTTCGGCCGTCTCCTGAGAGATGAGGATGGCGTTGCCGTCGGGGGCAGAGCCCGTGTTCACGGAGATGTAGCCGCCGGCCTGCGTTATCCGATCAAAGGCAGAGCGATCCACCACCAGGTCCCTGATCACGGGGAAGGCCGCGGCGCGCCAGGGCTCGACGCTGATGGTGTCTCCGTCCTTGAAGCTGCGCATGTAGAGCTGGCAGGTGGTCGTGCCCTTGCCCGGCCCGTGGGCCACGCCGTTGATGACCAGGCCGCACGCGCCGCAGATGCCCTCCCGGCAGTCGCTGTCAAAGGCGATGGGGTCTTCGCCTTTCAGAATGAGGCCCTCGTTCACCACGTCCAGCATTTCGAGGAAGGACATGTCCGGGGAGATATCGGCGACCTGATACGTGACCATCTTCCCTCTGTCCCGGGCGCTTTTTTGACGCCAGACCCTGAGCGTTAAGCTCATGCCCTCGCTCACTTGTAGCTCCTCTGCGAAAGCGAAACGTTCTCGTAGACCAGGGGCTCTTTGTGGAGGGTGGGGCTTGCGCCCACCCCGTTGAACTCATAGGCGGCCACGTGGCAGAAGTTTTCGTCGTCCCGCAGGGGCTCGCCGTCCTCCGTCTGGTGTTCTTCGCGGAAGTGGGCGCCGCAGGACTCGTCCCGCGTCAGGGCGTCGTGAATCAGCAGGTCGGCGAACTCCGTGAAGTCCGCCACCCGCCCGGCGCGCTCCAGGGCCTGGTTGAACTCCCCGCAGGAGCCGGTGACGGTCACGTTTTGCCAGAACTCCTCGCGGACCTCGGCGACCTTCTCCCTGGCCTTCCGGAGGCCGGCCGCGTTGCGGGCCATGCCGCAGTAGTCCCACAGGAGCATGCCGAGCTGGCGGTGGAAGTCGTCCACGGTGCGTTTGCCCTTTACGCTGAGCAGTTTTTCGATGCGGTCGGCGGCCTCTCTTTCCGCGGCCTTAAAGGCCGGGTGGTCGGCCTCCACATTTTTCCGGGGGGAGGCCAGATAGCCTCCGATGGTGTAAGGGATGATGAAATATCCGTCCGCCAGCCCCTGCATCAGGGCGCTGGCGCCCAGGCGGTTGGCGCCGTGGTCGGAGAAGTTGGCCTCCCCCAGGACGAAGAGGCCGGGGATGTTGCTCATCAGGTCGTAGTCCACCCAGAGGCCGCCCATGGTGTAGTGCACGGCCGGGTAGATGCGCATCGGGGTTTTGTAGGGGTCTTCGCCGGTGATCTCCTCGTACATCTGGAAGAGGTTGCCGTATCTCTGGCGGATCACCTCCTCGCCGTCGCGGGCGACGGCGTCCCGGAAGTCCAGGTAGACGGCGAGGTGCGTGGGGCCCACCCCCCGGCCGTCGTCGCAGACGTCCTTGGCGCTGCGCGAGGCCACGTCGCGCGGGACGAGGTTGCCGAAGGTGGGGTACCTGCGCTCCAGGTAGTAGTCCCGCTCGTCTTCGGGGATCTGCTCCGGGGGTCGCCGGTCGCCGGGCTTTTGGGGCACCCAGACCCGGCCGTCGTTGCGCAGGCTCTCGCTCATCAGGGTGAGTTTGGACTGGTGGCTTCCGGACACGGGGATGCAGGTCGGGTGGATCTGGGTGAAGCAGGGGTTGGCGAAGAGGGCGCCCTTCCTGTGGGCCCGCCAGGTCGCCGTCACGTTGCAGGCCTTGGCGTTGGTGGACAGGAAGAAGACGTTGCCGTATCCGCCGGTGGCCAGGATCACGGCGTCCGCCGCGTGGGACTCGATCTGGCCGGTGACCAGGTTGCGGACCACGATCCCCCGGGCGCAGCCGTCGGCCAGGACCAGCTCCAGCATCTCCCGGCGCGGAAAGAGCTTTACCCTGCCGGCCTCCACCTGGCGCATCAGGGCGCTGTAAGCGCCCAGGAGCAGCTGCTGGCCGGTCTGCCCGCGGGCGTAGAAGGTGCGCGAGACCTGGGCCCCGCCGAAGGAGCGGTTGGCCAGGACGCCCCCGTACTCGCGGGCGAAGGGCACCCCCTGGGCCACGCACTGGTCGATGATGTTGTTGCTGATCTGGGCCAGGCGGTAGACGTTGGCCTCCCGCGAGCGGTAGTCCCCCCCTTTAATGGTGTCGTAGAAGAGCCGGAACACGCTGTCGCCGTCGTTCTGGTAGTTCTTGGCGGCGTTGATGCCGCCCTGGGCCGCGATGCTGTGGGCCCGGCGCGGGCTGTCCTGGATGCAGAAGGAGAGGATGTTGTAGCCCAGCTCCCCCAGCGAGGCGGCGGCGGAGGCGCCGGCCAGTCCGGTTCCCACGACGAGGATGCGGTGTTTGCGCTTGTTGGCGGGGTTGATCAGCTTGAGCTCAAACCGGTGCTTGTCCCATCTCTGCTCCAGGGGACCGCCGGGGATGCGTCCATCCAGTGCCATGCGTCGCCTCACTTACATCAAGATGCCCACGTAGATGGGGATCAGACCGAAGCCCAGGGCCAGGGCCAGGGAGAGAAGAATGCCTGTGCGTTTGAGCCTCTGAGAGGTGAAGCCGAGGGTCTGAAACGCGCTTTGAAAGGCGTGGAAGAGGTGGAAGCCGAGCACGGCCATGGCAAAGACGTACCAGGCCAGATACCCGGTCTTGTGGAACGTGGCCGACACCAGGTCGGAGAGGGCGCCGGATCCCCGGTCCCCGTACTTGAAGGTCTTCACGTGGATGATCACGAAGGTCAGGACGAGGAGGCCCGAGTAGATCATGGTGGAGGAGGCCCAGGTGCGCCCCCCGACGGCGCGGCTCCTCACCTCGTAGCCGACGGGACGGGCGCGGCGATTGGCCAGGGCCACGCTGACGGCCAGGTAGATGTGCAGGATGAAGACCGCCAGGAGAGACAGCTCGGCCGGAATGAGCAGGGGATGATGGCTCAGGAACTCGGAGTAAGCGTTGAAGGACTGTCCTCCATCCCGACGGAACAACAGGGTGTTGCCCGTTAGATGGCCGATGAGGAAGCCGTAGAGGATGAGGCCGGTCAGGGCCGTGATCACCTTTCTGCCGATCAGCGATGAGAGCCACTTTGACACCATACCCGTGTTTCCTATTCCAGGCGATTCTCTTGTGGGAGATGAAATGTGGGGGCTGAGACGCAAGATTTTTAATATACTGACGGAGAGCGTTTTTATCAATCCCTATTTTTCGGAGGAGGGGTCGTCCGGGGCGATCCTGGAATGCCTTCTGAAGAGGTCGCGCAGGGCGCTGACGTCGGGGTCGTCGCTGAGGGGGCGGCCCAGGTGGAGGAGGGCCTGCCTCCACCGCGCCCCCGGGGCGTCCCAGGCCCGGCGCAGGAGGCGCGCCGCAGGGGTCTCCGGGCAGCGCCGCAGGCGGGCGAGCCGGGCCAGGATGACGAGGTGGAACAGGAGGTCGTGGGCGTCGACGGCGTGAAGGACGGCCTCCTCGCCGGCCTCCGGGGAGAAGCGGCGCCGGCGCCGGGCGTAGAGGGCGGCGAGCTCGGGCGTGAGGGGGCTGACGAGGCGGCCCCCTTTGCGATAGGCCCCCAGGCCGGTGACGTACTGGATGAAACGGCGCTCGGGCCAGTCCCACCCCACGCTCGAAAAGTCGATGAACCGGACTGCTCCGCCGCGGTCGATGACGACGTTGCGGGCGTTGTAGTCGAGGCTGGCGACGGCCCGCGCCCCGGCGCGAAGGCGCTCCGCCGTGCGCGTCAACGCGCCCCGCGCCTCTGCGAGGGGCCGGGCATCGCCCCTGAGCAGGGCCTCCGCCCCACACCGGGCCTCCCGGAGGATGCCGGCTGCCTCACCCTCCGCATCGGGCCTCAACAGCAGGCCTTCATCCAGTTCCTTCGCGGCGGCCTCGATCCTGCACAGGCCTTCGGCGACGTCTCCCCCCCTCTGCGCGGCGGTCTCCGGGTCCTCCTCCTGGCAAATGTCGTCCATCGTCCGGTCCCCGGCCCAGGCCGTGACCAGGATGCGCAGGGAGGGTTCGACGAGATGGACCTCCGGGACGGGGCAGCCGAGCCGATGAAGGCGCTCAAGGACGAGGGACTCCGTGGAGAGCGAGGGCGGGTCCGCGACGCGCTTGAGGGCCACCTCAAGGCCGTCGGAGAGGGTCACCTTGTAGACGTGGGCGCTGACCTGTTCGATGGAGGCCGGGGGGGTGTTGCCCAGGACCGTCTGGCGGAGGAGCGAGCGGTCGATCATATGGGCGTCTCGGCCCCGTAATCTCCGAGCCGGCGGGGTCTCAGGCGGCGCTTCTCATCCTGGTCCTCCTGGGCCTTCTCGTCGAACTTCAAGAGCCTCTGCTCCATCTCCGCGACCGCGCGCCGGAGGCGTTCGACCGACACGGTCCTGTCGCGCTCGTGGCGCGAGAGCTCGGCGCAGAGGTCCCGCGCCTCCTCCGTGCGCTGGCGGGCGGCGGCGTATTCCCGCTGAAGTTTGCCCAGGTCGCGCCGCAGGCGCAGGATCGTGCGCGTGGTCAGAAATTTGCCGGCCAGCGTCCCCACCGTGGCCAGAATCCAGATCGCCCCCCAGAGCATGAGACAGGCTCTCCTGAAGGTCGTGATGAGCAGGGGCGAGGCATGCCTCGCCCCTGCAGAATTTTTTCCATAACATCTCAAAATCCACGGCGGCAGGCAAGAACTATTTTTGTAAATGTGATGACGCTTGTCTTTGTCTGAAAAATTCGTTATCATATCCGCCTGTCGGGATGTAGCCCCTGGAGGTCCTGCGTGCCGTTCAATTTTAGCTGGGTGATCGAGGGGGAGGCGGCGGGGATGGGAAGGCCGGGGGCGGGGATGGAGCTGGCCGGGGAGATGAGCCCCGTCGAGAGGCGGTTTCTGTCGTGGCTGGCCGGGGCGGAGGACCTCCGGGCCGAGCGGAAGGCCCTTGCCCGCAGGATCGGTCTGAACTTCCAGGACGATTTCGACCTGGATCGGCGGCTGATCCCGGTCTACAAGAAGTTCCGGGATGTCTGGGGCATCCTGGCGTCCTACCGGGAGGGGATGGGCGAGGGCGGCCAGGCCCTGGACCATTTTCACCTGAACCCGGCGCGTTTGAGGGAGGACCTCCGGTTCCTGAAAGAGGAGGGGATCGGGGCGATCGTGACGCTGTCGGAGCATCCGCTCGACGCGGGGCCGGTGGCGGAGTTCGGGTTCGATGTGGTCCACATCCCCCTGCGGGACCGGCGCGCCCCCGAGCCGGGGCTGATCGACGTGTTCGTGCGCTACGTGGGCCGCGCCGTGGCCGCCGGGACCCCGGTGGTCGCCCACTGCCTGGGGGGCTACGGGCGGACGGGGACGATGCTGGCGTGCTACCTCGTTCAGCGCGGCCGCTCGGCGACGGAGGCCCTGGCCGAGGTGCGGGCGAGGCGGCCGGGGTCCGTCGAGCCGGGGGAGCAGGAGGAGGCGGTGCGGGAGTACGAACAAAGGATAAAACAGTCCTGAGTTCCGGGTCCTGAGTCCTGAGTCAAAAAACAGTCCTGAGTCCTGAGTCCTGAGTCCTGAGTTGAGAGGCTTTTGGATTTTACTCAGCACTCAGCACTCAGCACTCAGCACTTTCTTCTGGCACTCAGCACTCAGCACTCAGCACTTATCTTGAGGAGGAGACCGGTGCCTGACGCCACGTTGCGCAACGGATGTATATCCGAGCAGAAGCTTCGCGCCGACGCTCGCGCCATTTTTGACGCGGCGCTGGAGGCGGCGGACCCGAGGGTCAGCATTCGGAAGGCGGTGCGCGTCGAGGGTCAGAGGCTGCGCGTCGGGGGGGCGACGTACGATCTGGACGCCTTTTCGCGGGTTCTGGTGGTGGGGACGGGGAAGGCGTCCGCGCAGATGGCGTCGGCTGTGGAGGAGGTCCTGGGGGGCCGGGTGAGCGGCGGGCTGATCAACACGAAGTACGATCACGGCGTCCCGCTGAGACGGGTCGAGGTCAACGAGTGCGGGCATCCGGTGCCGGACGAGGCGGGGATTGCGGGGACGGAGCGCATCGTCCGGATGCTGGCCGGGGCGGACGAGCGGACGCTGGTCCTCTGTCTGGTGTCGGGGGGGGGGTCGGCGCTGATGCCGGCCCCGGCGGACGGGGTCACGTTCGCGGAGAAGCAGGAGACGACGCGGCAGATGCTGGCGTGCGGGGCGACGATCAACGAGCTGAACGCCGTCCGCAAGCACCTGTCGAAGGTGAAGGGGGGGCAGCTCGCCCGGATCGCCTTTCCGGCGGCCACCGTCTCGCTGATCCTGTCGGACGTGATCGGGGACCCGCTGGACGTGATCGCGTCGGGGCCGACGGCCCCGGACGAGAGCACCTTCGGGCACTGCCTGGAGCTTTTGCGGAAGTACGAGCTGGAGGACCGCATCCCGAAGGGGGTGCTGGGGCGGCTGCGGGACGGGGCGGCGGGCAGGGTCCAGGAGACGCCCAAGCCGGGGGAGGGCGCCCTGAGCCGGTGCCAGAACCTGGTCGTGGGGAGCAACCGGCTGGCCGTGGCCGCGGCGCGGGAGAAGGCGGCGGCCCTGGGCTACCGGACGCTGATGCTCTCCACGCGCGTCCAGGGGGAGGCGCGGGAGGTGGCCAAGGTGTTCGCGGCCGTCGGGAAGGAGATCCGGGAGGCCGGAGAGCCGATCCCCGCCCCGGCGTGCGTGATCTGCGGGGGGGAGACGACGGTGACGCTGCGAGGGAAGGGGAAAGGGGGACGCAACCAGGAGATCGCCCTGTCCGCGGCGATGGAGGTGGAGGGGTGGCCGGGGCTGGTGATCTTCAGCGGGGGCACGGACGGGACGGATGGGCCGACGGACGCGGCCGGGGCCGTTGCGGACGGGGAGACGGCTGCGCGGGCGCGGGGGATGGGGCTGTCGGCGGTGGATTTTCTGAGGGAGAACGATTCCTACCATTTCTTTGAGCGGCTGGGGGACCTGGTGATGACGGGGCCGACGGGAACCAATGTGATGGATGTGGCGTTGATCATGGTCGGGTGAGGGGATGACTATGAGGGCTTGTGTTTTATTTCTTATCGGTTTTTTAGCTGTGTTGCCCGCAAGGGCGGCGGCTCAGGCTTCGCCGGGCATCGAGGCCTTCGCCGACCGGGCGAGGGCCTATTTTCAGAAGGGGCAGATCGACTCGGCCGTCGCCGTGTTTGAGAAGGCGGCCGCGGCCAGCCCGAATGACGCGGACGTGATGTCGCAGATGGGGTTCCTCTACGCCCAGGCCGGGCGGATCGACGATGCGATTGCGGCCTACGAAAAGGCGCGGGACCTGGACCCCAGAGACACGGAGGCGCTGAGCAACCTCGGCCTCCTCTACTCCGGGCAGGGGCGCTTTGAGGAGGCTGTGAGGTCGCTTGAGAAGGCCCTGGCCGTGGCCCCGGACGATGTCGCGCTGCACGTCAACCTGGGGGGGGTCTACTTTTCCGCACGGGACACGGCGAGGGCCGTGGCGGCCTACCGGAAGGCGATCTCCGTGGCCCCGGACGACCCCAAGCCGCACAGCGCCCTGGGGTTCGTGATGGCGGAGGCCGGGTCCTTAGACGTGGCCGTCTCGGAGTTCAGCCGGGCCGTTGCGCTGAACCCCGAGGACGTGGAGGTGCGGGGGAGCCTGGCCGACGCCTATCTGGGCAAGGGGGAGGTGGACTCGGCGCTCGTGAACTTCCGGCGGCTGCTCGCCGTGGCCCCGGACGCCGTCCAGGCGCGCCAGCGAATGGGGGCCATCTACGCCGAAAAGGGGATGCTGGACTCGGCGACGGTCGAGTACCGCCGCTGCATCGAGGCCGCCCCCCGGTGGGTCCTGCCGCAGAACAGCCTGGCGTCCGTGTACATCCGCGCCGGGATGCTCGACTCGGCGCTGGCGGCCTACCGCCGGTGTCTCGCCCTTGTCCCCGACGACGCGGGGTTCCATAACAACCTCGGCTTCGTCTACGCCCGGCAGGGGCAGATCGACTCGGCGACGGCGGCCTACGAGCGGGCCATCCGGCTGAGCAGGGACCCCAACACGCTGGAGGACGCGCAGAACAATTTGGGCATCATGCAGTCGATCAAGGCGGGCAAGATGCGGGCGCGCCACATCCTGGTCAGGACGCAGGCGGAGGCGGAGGAGGTCCTGAAGCAGCTGAAGAGCGGGGCCGACTTCGTGGACCTGGCCCGCAGGCGGTCCGTGGATCCGAGCGCGCCGGAAGGGGGGATGACGGGGTTCTTCGTGCCGGGGGACCTCGACCCGGACTTTGAGGCGGCGGTCAGACAGATGAAGGTGGGGGAGCTGAGCGGGGTGGTGAAGACGAGGCTGGGGTATCATATCATTCTCAGGCTGAACTGATCACTCTCTTCTTGCCCGTGAAACGTTTTCGCGTCCTGTTTCTCCTCCTGGGATTCGTCCTGCTGGGTGTCCTGGTCTACCAGACGGGCCCTCGCTCGATCTTCTCCTATCTCGATCGGATCGGGTGGCGGTTCCTCCTGATCGCAGGGGTGGCGCTCTTCTGGCAGGTCGGAAACACCGTCGCCTGGGGCCTGGCCTTCCAGGGGGGGGAGACGGCCCTTCGATTCCGGCACCTGTTCATCGCCAAGCTGGTGGGGGATGCGATCAACTACATCACGCCGCTCCTGGGCGTGGGCGGCGAGTTCCTGAAGCCCTACCTGATCCGCCGGCATGTCTCTCTCCCCGCGGGCTTCGCCTCCATCGTCATCACCAAGACGGTCCAGCTTCTGACGGGGGTGATCTACGCCCTTGTCGGGGTGGGCCTCGCCCTCTTTCTTTTTCGCCTTCCGCCGTCGGTGTGGATGACGATCGCAGGCGTCCTGGGGGCAGGCGGCGTCGTCCTGCTCTGGCTGTTTGTCCAGCAGCAGAGGAACCCCTTCTCATCCCTTCTGGACGCCCTGGTGCGGGCGGGGATCAGGACAGGCTCTCCGGAGGGCCGACGCCACGGCGCGGTGGAGATGGACGCCCACCTTGCGACTTATTACCGGCAGGAGCGGGCGCGGCTGTCCGCCTCTGTGGTGATCTACTGTCTGAGCTGGGTCTTCGGGGTCGTGGAGACGTGGCTGATCGTCCACCTGCTGGGCGCCTCCATCCCCTTCAAGACCGCTTTTTTTCTGACCTCGCTTTCGTCCGTGATCAACACCTTCTTCTTCTTCGTGCCGGGCGGGGTAGGGGTGCTGGAGGGGGGACAGGCGTTTCTGTTTTCGCTCCTGGGGCTTCCTATGGGCCTGGGGGTGACGGTGGGGCTGGTCAAGCGCATCCGGAAGATCTTCTACGTCCTGGCCGGGCTTCTGCTGGTCTCCGGCTGGCTCATCAGGAGAGAGGATGGGAGCCTGGAGGCAGAGGCGATCGGGATGGGGTGAGGTGTCGCACAGGGGATACAGTGTGAACCGTTCAGGGGTGGGTGTGGCGCGTGGAGACGCCCTGCTGGGGCGTCTCTACGTTTGGCAAAGATTTTGCCGCATGAGAGGGGGCATGATCTCTCAATCGTATCTCCGGGCGGCTGTCGCCGTGGCGCTGGCCCTCATCCCGGCCTGTTCGTGGGCAGAGGGGGGGAGGGTCGTGCGGATGGCGTTGCAGGCGTGCCTCGACCGGGCGCTGGAGGTGAACCCGGAGGTCCAGGGGGCCGCGCTCGACGCCCGGGCGGCGGAGGCCAAGCTGGGGGAGGTGAGGGCGTCCCGGTTTGTCCCTCAGTTCGAGATGACGCAGTTTTTCGGGCCTTCCCCGGAGGCGCGCGGGGACATCGCCACGGCGCGGTCGAACTGGAAGAGCCTGAGCATTTTCGAGCGGACAGAGTTTTCGGTCGTCCAGCCGCTTTACACGTCGGGGAAGTGGAGCGCGGCGCGGGATGCGGCGGCGGCGGGCGTGGCGGCTCAGACGGCGGGGGTGGGCCGGAGGCGGGCGGAGGTGGTTCTCCGGGTCAAGGAGCTGTACTATGGCCTCCTCCTGGCCAGGCAGCTGTATGGCGCGGCCGTGGAGAGTCAGAGCGACCTGAAGGAGGCCCGATCCAGGCTCTTAGAGAAGATCGAGGCGGAGTCGGAGGAGGTCACCTATAACGATCTGTACAAGCTGGACACGTTCGCCTTCAAGGTCGATCAGGGGCTGCACCGCGTGGAGAAGGAGATGGCCCTGGCCCGGTCGGCTTTCAAGACAATGCTCGGTCTGGCCGAGGCGGACAGCTTCGACGTGGCGGCGGAGGGGCTGGAGCAGGAGGCGGTGAAGGTGGAGCCGCTGAAGGTCTGCGTGGCGAGGGCGCTGAAGGATCGGCCCGAGGCGCGACAGCTTGCGGCGGGGATCGAGGCGCGCCGGGCTCAGGTGCGCCTGGCGCGGAGCGACTACTATCCGCAGGTGTTCCTGGCAGGGGGGGCGAAGGTCGGGTACGCCCCGAACCGGGACCGGCAGAGCGGCCCCTTCGTGCGGGATGACTTCAACGTCAGGCAGGCGGGGGCCGTGATCGGCCTGCGGCAGTCGCTCTCCTTCGGGGTGACGGGGTCCCGCGTGGCCGCCGCTCAGGCCGAATACCAGAAGGCGCTGGCGACCGAGAAGGCCGTGCGGGACGGCATCGCGCTGGAGGTGGAGCGGGCCTACCGGGACCTGGCCGAGGCCGGGGCGAACGTGGAGAGCGCGGAGCGGGCGCTGAAGGCGTCGCGGAGCTGGATGGTGGCGGCGCGGGATGCCTTCAACGCCGGGCTGGGAGGAACCGGAGAGGTGGTGGAGGCGTTCAAGGCTTACGGCGAGATGCGCGTGGAGTACTTCAGGGCGATCTTCGAGTACAACCGGGGGGCTGCGCTGCTGGACAGGGCGATGGGGAGGAATGAATAACTAATCTTGTGCAGGGAAAGATGTCGCATGGCGCACAGGCCCTCACCCCGCCTCGCTTCGCTCGGCTTCCCCTCTCCCGCGTGCGGGAGAGGGGTGGCAGGCGTAGCCTGACGGGGAGAGGGCCAGAGATGCAGCGATTTTTTAACAGGCTCTCGATAAGGTGCAAATTATAAATTACACATTGCGTAAAGCGAGCGTCCGGGCAGGAGGGTTGATGCTTTCTGCCTTCTGTCTCCTGTTTTCCGGGGGCGCGGGGAGGGCGGCGCTGGCAGGCCCGGACAGGATCGTGCTGGAGGACTTCTCGAAGGGGCGCGTCGGGGAGTTCCCGCCGGGATGGGGGTGGCGCGGAAAGGACGACGACAAGCCCAAACGCTACACCATCCAGCAGGAGGACGGACGCCGGCACCTGAACGCGAAGGATGACGGCCTGTCGGTGATGATCATCAAGAAGACGCCGTGGAGTCTCCGGGATTATCCGATCCTGACGTGGCGCTGGCGCGTCAAGGCCCTCCCCCCCGGCGGGGACGAGCGGGTCGGGGAGAAGAACGACAGCGCGGCGGGCCTCTACGTGATCTTCTCGCAGAACTGGTTCAGGATTCCGAAGTCGATCAAGTATGTCTGGAGCACGACGCTGCCGGTCGGGACGGTGGCGGACCGGAAGCTGATCGGGCGGCCCCGCGTCCTGGTCCTCCGGAGCGGAAAGGCGCGCGTCGGGGAGTGGGTGACGGAGCGGGTGGACCTCTACGAGGACTATAAGCGGGTCTGGGGGGGAGAGCCCGACGAGAAGACGGTGGGCATCGCCATCCTGACGGACGCGGATGTGACGCACACCTTCGCGGAGGCGGATTATGCGGATATCGTGGTGAGCAAGGAGCAGACCTCTCCCCCTCCCCGCGTCGGGGAGGGGGATGGGAGGAGGGGTCGGTTCTGACGGCGCGCCTTCAGGGGTTAAGGAGATTTCATACCATGATGAACCGAATCTATTATGGCGCTGTGTGTCTAATGCTGATGATTTGGGCGTTGTGGGCCGATGGATTCGCTCAGACGCCAGCGGATGCGGCCACGGGCCAGAAGTTGATCGACCTGCTGAAGGGGCGGGACGACTCCGTCCGGGCCATCGCCCGCTCGACGAACGGCCCGCTGAACGCGGCGGATCGGGAGAAGCTGAAGGCCATTGTCGGCGACGCCTTCGACTACGAGGAGCTGAGCCGGCAGTCTCTGGGGAAGCACTGGGGGGAGCGCACGCCGGCGGAGCGGAAGGAGTTCTCAGGGCTTTACAGGCAGCTCATCGAGAAGAGCTACGCCGATCCCAAGCTCTACCGGAGGGTGGAGAAGATCACCTACGACGGGGCGGAGGCGGTCGGCTCGGCGGCCACGGTGAAGACGACGGTGTATTACAAGGGGGAGAAGAGCGCCGTCAAATACGCGATGCGTCTCTTGGCCGGCAGATGGCTGATCACGGACATGGTCATCGACGACGTGAGCGTGGTCCGGAACAACCGGCAGAATTTCTACAAGGAGATCGCCAGGTCGTCCTACGCCGGGCTGGTGGGCAAGATCAAGAAAAAGCTGGCGGAGGAGCCGTCAGGGGGGGAGAAGGCCAGCGCGAAGACGTTTTGAGGCAGGGGTGAGGGGTGAGGGGCGAGGAGGGGATAGCGGTGTTTTGCGGGGGCGGGTTGAAGGACTCGCCCCTTTTTATTCTCCCTTGCGGAGGCCGCAGGAATGCCTTATATTGAAGGGGTTTTAGCCATATCAGGGCACGAGTTGAGCCGGGGAGAGGGGTGTGCAGGGGCGTCGTCATCCACACTGGGGGGGAGATCGTTGCATCATGACATTCTGGCCCAAGATGCTCAAACGGGCGTTCGACCGGGAGCCGATCGCGTGTCATCTTTACGTCACCGACCAGTGCAATCTGGACTGTCACTACTGCACGGAGTATGACAACAGCGTCCCTCACCCCAGTCTAAAAGACCTCAAGCGATGGATCCGGAAGATCAAGGACCTGGGATGTATCCGGGTCGGCCTTCAGGGGGGAGAGCCTCTGCTGCACCCGGACATCGTGGAGGTGGTCCGGTACTGCAAGGACCTGCGGCTCAGGACCAGCCTCTCCACGAACGGGTTCAAACTGACCCCGGAGCTGGTCCAGGCCCTGGAGGAGGCCGGGCTGGATGCGCTCCAGGTGTCCGTGGACCGGATGACGCCCGTCCCCTCGACCCGCAAGGCCCTCAAGACCCTCATCCCCAAGCTGGAACATCTCAAGCGTTCCAAGATCCCCTACCATATCTCAGGCGTCCTGTTCAGCGAGACCCTCGCGGAGTCCCGGCAGGTGCTGGAGTACGGGTTCTCGAAGGGGATCTCCACGCACGCCCGTCTGGTTCACGCCGGGCCGGACGGGGGGATGCGGGTCGGCTCGGGCAAAAAGGCCGAGCTGGCGTCGTTCATCGACTCGATGATCGAGGCGAAGCGGCGGGGAGAGCGGGTCCACACGACCGGCCCCATCCTGGACTACCAGAAGGCGCTGCTCAACGGGGGAGGGGTGGACTGGACGTGCGTGGCCGGCTACAAATATTTCTTCGTGTCGGCGAAGGGGGAGTTCTGGCTCTGCAGCATGAACCGGAGGCCGGCCCTGGACCTCATGTCGGTCACCCCTGAGCTTCTCAGGAGCTACTTCCACAAGAAGGCGTGCCAGGAGGGGTGCGGGGTCTATTGCATCGTCGAGACCTCCATGTTCTGCAATCACCCCTTCCGGTTCTTGCTGCGCGAGGCGTGGGACCGCCTTCAGCAGCGTGTCTCACGGCTATGGGATCGCCCGTCAAAGTCCTCTTTCTGACCAGCTGCGTCCGGGGCGGAGGGCCTGGCTGGAGCCTCTTCTACCTGCTCAAGCATCTCGACCGGTTCGTTGTCGATCCGACGGTCGTGCTTCCGGCAGCCGGGGTCCTGGCCGGGCGGCTGGAGTCCATCGGGGTCCGGTACAGGATCTGCCCCCAGCTTCCGGAGCGGCTCTACACCCTCCGGTTCGCGAGGGCCGGGAGGGTCTGGTATCTCCTGTCCGCGCTGTGGAACTTCGTGGACGGGTGCCTGGCCCTCCTCGCGCTGGTCCGGCTCATCCGCGCAGAAAAATTCCATCTGATCTATTGCAACAACATGCTCGTGAAGCCCATCGGCGCTCTGGCCGGGGAGGTCACGGGCACGCCGGTGGTCCTGCACTGCCGGAACATCCACGACTCCTTCCTCAGGCGGACGCTGCTGGTCCAGGTCGCCCGGCTGCCCGTTGTCAGGCGCGTGGTGTGCATCTCCGAGGCCGCCGAGGGGCCGTACCGGTTTTCCGGGAAGACGGCGGTGGTCCCGAACGGAGTGGACCTGAGCGAGTATGACCCGGAACGGGTGGAGGGGAGGCTCCGGGCGGAGCTGGGCCTGAACGGGGAGGAGGTCATCGTCGGGTACCTGGGGCGGATCGTCCCGTGGAAGGGCCTGGATGTGCTGATCGACGCGGCCCGGATCGTGCTGCGGGAGCGCCGGGGGGTCCGGTTCTGCATCGTGGGGGAGAATCCGGTCGGGGCCACGCGGGACCTGAGGGGGGAGTATCACCGGCAGGCGGTCCGGCACGGCATCGGGGGTCAGGTCCATTTCCTCGGGTTCCGGGAGGATGTGAGGCCCTACCTGCGCGATTTCGACCTGCTGGCGCTCCCGTCCAAGGCGCCGGAGCCTTTCGGGCGCGTGAACATCGAGGCGATGGCGATGGGCGTGCCGGTGATCGCGACGGCCCACGGAGGGCCTGTTGAGATCATCGAGGACGGCGTGGACAGTTTTCTGGTCCCTCCGGGGGACGCCGAGGCGCTGGCCTGCAAGATTCTGTCGGTGATTTCGGACCCCGAAAGGCGCAGGGGGTTCGGGGAACGGGCGCGGAGGAAGGCCCGTGATCGCTTCGACGCCGCGAGGGTCGCGGGGAGGATCGAGGGGATTATACGAGAGGCGGCGAGGAGGTAGGGGCGGTTCGCGAATCGCCCCTACATGACAATGCTGTAGACCGAGTACTCGTCGTTGGAGTAGACTCTGGGGAGTTCGCTCAGGTCCCCGAGGTGCTGGCCCGCGCGGACGACGAGGTATCGCGCGCCGAAGGCCCGGGCCAGGGCGCGGGCGCGCTCGGTGTCGAGGTCGAGATACCCCCGGAGGGCCTCCTGCTTAGAGGCGGGGTTCGCCGCGCCGCTCACCGCCGCGACGCGACGGTACCACGCCTCGGCTTCCTGCACGTGGTAAGGGAATCCCTTCCAGTCCACGACAACCCCCCTTCCCGCGCCGAGCCGGAAGCGCTCCAGGTCGAGCGGCGCCACGAAGAGGGCGTCTTCGGGCGTGGCCGCGCGGACCCACCTGTAGAGGTCGGACTCGGCCTTAGACGGCATCAGGACCGCGAGGGCTTTGGGCGGGGTGAGGCTGTAGGCCCATTTGCAGGGGCCACCCTCGGCCCTGTAGGGGACGAAAAACGCCGTTGAGAGCGGCAGGCAGAAGGCGGCCAGGCCGGACAGGAAGAGGAGCGTCCCGACGAACAGGGGCCGGCGCGCGTTCAGGCCGGGGCGTCCGCCTCGCGCCCCGATCAGGCAGAGGAGGGTGAGGACGGCCAGCGCCACCCCGACGACCCGGTTCGTCTGGAAGGCCACGAACAGCCCCAGGCCCAGCAGGACGCGCTGCCTGAGCCTGCGCTCAGGGGACAGGTCCTGATCGGGGTCCACCTCCTGCGCCAGCGCGCCCGCGAAGAACAGGAGCGCCCAGTAGGAGAGCAGCGCCACGAAGTGGAACGGCTCCAGCAGGGCGACCTGGGGGACGAAGAGGATCACTGTAGAGAAGAACACGAAGATGAAAAGCCCCGACAGGGAGGCGGCGGCTGCGAGCACGATGGGCGACCGGGGCGTTCTGGGCCAGCGCACGAGCAGGCCGATGATCCCCAGGGTCACGTGCTGGGCGAAGAG
>Ga0114945_10000497_pt1 | contig 25139 bp, 13 predicted proteins | sample OV2TP3_FD_87194 | JGI IMG/M metagenome (GOLD analysis project Ga0114945, IMG submission 87194) | Hot spring microbial communities from Beatty, Nevada to study Microbial Dark Matter (Phase II) - OV2 TP3 | ecosystem: Environmental > Aquatic > Thermal springs > Hot (42-90C) | place: USA: Beatty...
AGGTCCAGCAGCATGAGTCCGATCCCGCCAATCAGAAGAATCAGCCCGACGGTATTGACGGGCAGGATCGAGAGACCATAGGCGGCGAGGATCAGCGAAACCACCCCGACCACGCCTCCAAGGCCGACGCCCGGAGTCGACAGCTCAAAATAGATGCCGGCCATCGCCAGCATGATCAGCACATAGACCACATTCGGATCCGTCAGAAACGCCAGAACCTGTTCTTTCAGTTTCGGCTCAATCCGCCGCAAGTCCAGCGATTGTATCGACACCGCAATCTGCTTTTTCCCTCCGGTCAGGGCCGTCGTATCGCCGGCGATCATCGCCAGGAATGAATCAACGCTGTCGGCCCGGTAATCGATCACGTTGCTGTCGAACGCCGCCTGATCGGTCAGCGACATGCTGGACCGGACCGCCGATTCGGCGAAACCCACATTTCGTTTCCGAGTCTCCGCGATCGTCCGGGCCCACGCCGCCGCGTCGTTCTCCGCTTTTTCCTTCATGATCTCTTCCATCTTCCCGCCCAGCATCACCGGATGGGCCGCGCCCAAGTGCGTCCCCTGGGCCATGGCGGAAATATGCGCGGCATACGTGATGAATACTCCCGCCGACGCCGCCCTCGCGCCGCCGGGACCGATCCAGACGAGCACCGGTATGTCGGAATTGAGATAAGACGCCACTATGTGCCGGGTCGATTCCATGAGCCCGCCCGGCGTGTCCAGCCGGAAGAGGACCGCCTTCGCGTTCACCGCGCGTGCCTCCCGCATCACTCGCTCCACAAAGTCCGCGGTGACGGGTGTGATCGCCTTGTCGATATCGGCAATCAGGATGATGTCCGCCTGGGCTGACAGCGCCGCCAGACAGAGGGCCAGAATGAGAACAGATCGACGCATAGGCCAGCCATCCTAAGTCCTGATGAGATGAAAATCAAGTTGAGCCGTGAATCGGCCCGAATGCCCCTGATTGCCCGGATGGCACTTTTTTAAGTCGATCCAGTGGAATTTGGGTTCCTCCCTCCATATAATATAGGGATCAATGGACGGGTTCCGGTATTTCCGCTTCGGGGGTGTCTTGCTTGCCTGTGGGCTGGCCGTGTGCGTGGGTGGAGTGTCACCAGGGCTTGCTGCCCCTGCGCGGGGGCCGTCGTCGCCGCCGGCCGCCAAATCCCAATCCGTATCGCTGCTCAGTCCCCTGGCCAATTCGAGGAACCGGCAGGCGGGAGTGGTTCACCTGCAGCGTCTGCGAGCCCGGCTCCTGGAACAACTGGCGGATTCGAAACGATTGGATGATGTGGCGGTCTATGTCGAGGACTTAAACAGCGGCGTCTGGATGGGAATCAACGAGCGCCAGCAGATTCAGTTGGGCAGTTTGCTCAAAGTTGGCGTGGCGATCGCGTATCTTAAATGGGACCAGGATCATCCGGGCGTTTTGGAAGGGAAAATATCCGTCCTGCCGGAAGACACCGACACGGGCAATGACCGCTACAGCCGTAAAATCGACACCCCGCTTCCCGTCGGCGAGTACCGGGTCCTGCAGGTGATCGAAAAAATGATCGTCTCCTCGGACAACGTCTGTCTCGCCGCGCTCTTTCGCACAATTCCCAAATCCTGGATCGATGAAACCTTCGCCGATATCGGCATCCCCAATCCTTTCGTCCGGCCCAAGTCCGCTCCGGTGTCGATTGATCACAACAAAATAACCTCCAAACAATATGCCCAGATGCTTAAGTCCCTCTATAACGCCTCTTATCTGGACAACCCACATTCCGAAATGCTCCTGAGATTTCTCATTCGCACGCATTTTTCGGAAGGTATTCGGCGGGTCCTGCCGGGCACGATCCCGATGGCTCTCAAATATGGGATCTGGGGATCGGCGATCTATGAATGCGGCATCATCTATCTGGACCGAAATCCGTATCTGGTCGGCATCATGACCCTTGGCAATACCCTCAACCCGGAATCGGGTCTGGCTCTCATCCGGGATCTGGCCGCCGTCATCCACTCTTTTTTTGTGGACCTCGACCGCTGACCGACTTTCATCAGATGGTTGAGGCGCTTCGCCTTTTTTGATAGACTGAAGGCCGATGGCAACTCTACCCAAACGGCGCTTAAGCACGCGGATCATCAATGTTTCTCTGCCGGTGGCGGCCACGACCGTCCTGATTTTCGGCGTCATTGTGTTTGGCATCGAATTCCAGACCGGCATCCGGGACGCGCAGTTGCGTCTTCAGAGCGAACTGCAGGCGCTGGCCAAGTTGTTGAGCCGCGACATCAAACGCCGGGAAGGCCAGATCCGGCTGCTCACCGAAAATCCGAAGGCGCTCCAGGCGGCCATCCAAAGCCTCAAGCACACCCGCAACCCGGCCGTCTTTTTTGGCAGCGGTGTTCTGCGGTACGAGATCGTCCGTCAGTCCGAAGAGACGCCGCTGGCCCGGCAGTTCGCGATCCTTTCACAGCGCGGCCTTGCCGGTGGGCTGAACGTGTTCGAGTTGCCGGACACCGCGAATGGCGCGGGGGTATTTGCCGAGGGCCAGACAATGGTGGCCGATCAAATGATTTCGGTCCGGGTGGTGTGGGATGTGGGTCAGTTGATATCGGACAAGGATTGGCTCCGGCCCGGCCTTTTCCATGGACTGGCCGTCGCGAATCATCAGGGCCGGCGCGTCTGGAAAATCGGGACCTATCCCGATCAATTCACGGCGATCCAGCCCGACGGTGATCGAGTCCGCGAAGCGGAATGGAATGATGAAACATGGATTGAAATTTCCGTCGACCTGGAGGTCTTCCCGGAGCCGGTGGCTCTCCACGCGGTTTTTCCCAAATCCGTTCTGTATGACCAGGCCTGGAAAATGAGCCGCGGCATTCTGGTTCGGACCTTTACCATCCTCGCCCTGGGGGTCTGTCTGATCATCCTGCTGGCCTTTCGCATCCGTCAGGCGATGCGGCCTCTCGATCAGATCACGGGCGGCGTTCGGCGCATCGCCTCCGGAGATCTTGAAACGCCGCTGGAGTCTCAAGGCGACGATGAAATCGCCTTCCTGGCCGACACGCTCAATGATCTGATGCAGCGTTTGAAAGTCAAAGAGCAGAGCGTCCAGGCCCATATTCAGCTCCTCAAGGAAAAAAATGACGAACTGGAGGCGCTCAGCTCCCGCCTCCGCGAGGTCGACCGGCTCAAGGACCAATTTCTGGCCATTCTGAGTCACGAGCTTCGCACGCCCCTGACCGCCATCCTGGGATATGCCGAGCTTTCCCTGGACGGCATTTACGGTCAGATGAACGACAAGCAGCGGGAGATCCTTTCGTTCATCCAGAGCAACGGCAACAAGCTCCTGTCCCTCATGGAGGACCTCCTCGATATCGCCAAGATTCGCGCGGGAACCATCGAAGTCAACTCGGAGGAATTCAGCATGAAGGAACTGCTGGCCGACATCGAAAAATATGGCAGCAACGCCATTCGGATCAAGCCCGAAGTCAGGTACGTCCAGGAAGCCCACCCGCCTCTGCCGGGCGAATGCGTGACGGACCGGGTCAAGCTGGAGCAGATTCTGACCAACCTGATCTCCAATGCCGTCAAATTCACCGAGCGCGGATATGTCAAACTTTCCGTCCGGCAGATCGACCCGGAGTTCGTCGAGTTTCAAGTCGAGGACACGGGTATCGGCATTGCCCAGCAGTACATGCCCAAAGTTTTCGACGCTTTTGTTCAGCTCGATTCCGGCATCCGCCGGCGATATGGCGGTACGGGTCTGGGACTGACCATATCCAAGAGTCTGGCGGAAAAGATGGGCGGCGGGATCCGGCTGGAAAGTGAAATTGGCAAGGGGAGCCGGTTCACCCTCACCCTGCCCGCGGTGTACCGGGCGCCCGCCGCCGTTGAGGGCGCCGTGGAAGGCGTCAAGCCATCGTGAGAATACTTGTGATTGACGATGACTTTCACATTCAGCGGATTGTCGAGGACCGGCTCAAGGCAGAGAATTTTGAGGTCGTGAAAGCGACGGATGGGATCGAGGGGCTTCGGATGGTCTATGATTTTCATCCGGACGTCGTTCTCCTCGATATCATGATGCCGACCATTGACGGGCACTCGGTCCTGCTCTGCATCAAGAAGGACGATAAAATCAAAAACATCCCCGTCATCATGATGACCGCCAAGCGTGAGCGCGCCGATGTCGTCCGGGCCGCGGCCGCCGGCGCGGCGGACTACATCGTCAAACCGATTGATTTCCGGCAGTTGATCAAAAAAATCTACGAGTCGGCCCATGCCGTCCCGCCGGAGGAAAAGGAACCGCCGGGACAGGCCAACATCCGGTCCATGGCCCAGGACCTCGCGAATTTGTCCTTTGAAATCGACGCGGTCGCCGCGTCGGCGGGACTGGATCCTGAAAAAAAATCTCCGCCCAAGTCCACGACCGCTTTTGACATGCAGATTGAGTCGGCCGGCAGTACCGCCGTCCTGCGACTCCAGGGGATCCTGAAACCGGAAGACACGGAGACTCTCAAAAGCGAGATCCGGCGGCTCGACGCCGCGGGCATCGGCCGGTATGTCGTCGACATCAGCGCCCTCCATTCGGTTGACATTTCGGAAATCATGATCCTCAAGGAAATTCTCGATCTGATCGCCCTCAAAAAATGCGAGCGCCGCCTGGTCGATACCGATTCCCGCCGTCGGAGATTCCTGCGGCAGTGTAATCTTCACCTGGAGCATCCGGTGTTTTCGACCACTCAGGAAGCCCTACAGACCTCGTGATACGCGGTCTTGAAGACTCGTTCCAAAATAAGATAAAAGAGCCGCCATGACCCCGAGCGAAGGGTCGGCGACCTCCGCCGGCTTTGTCGTGACATTCGATGCCGATTTCCGTCTGGGACTTCAGCGCATGCTCGCCCTGCTGAATGACCGGGATTCGTTTTCGATTGTCCAGGGTGATCTCGGGGACGAGGACGCTCAAATCCGCGCCGGCGCCATCCGGCTCATCGGCGATCTCCAGCTCGCGGACTATCTGCCCAATATTCTTGAGCGCCTTCAGAAACTCTACGGCAAGGAGCAGAGCCAGACCGAGCTGCCGTTCACGCTGGCGGTTTTCGCCGCGCTTCGCAAGATCGGCAACCAGGAAATCGCCGAGGAATTGTCCCGAAGATTCGAGCAGCTTCCGGAGTATGTGAGGCTGCCGGCCATGTACGTTATTACGGATCACGGCGTCGGCAGTGACTTGATCGATAAATTCTTTCAGGGGCTCCTCCGGCCCGATACGCCCTACCCCCGATTCCGCGTCGACGCGGTCGAACTCTACGGCGCCATGGCGGCCGCTCATCCCGATCCGAAATCCAAAGTACCCATATTCCGCACCGTGCTCAAGGAAGCCGACCTGACGGTGGCTCTCGCCGCGGCCGAGGCATTGACGAAAATCCTGGCCGAGCGCGTATTTGATCTTCCGGAGTGGCCCCGCCTGCCGCCGGAAATCCAGGTCCGGCTCCTCCGCATCGCTCCCGCGGTGCCGGCTCCGGTGCTGGGCGAAGCGATGAAATCCGAGCAGGCCGCGATCAAACAGGAGGCGATGGCCCGCATCCTGACCGCGTCCGAGCCGCCCCATGCCATCCTTGATGTCATCCGCATCTTCAGCACGGATCCCACGGATTCGATCGTCAGCGCCGATTCGCTGGTGGGGGCATTGTCCCGATGGTACTCCTCCAGCCAGGGTCGGCTGGTTCTGGTTCAGACGTTTTCCTATATTCTCCGGCGTCAAACCGGGATCCTGGAAAAATTCATTCCCCAGCCCGGCGCCATCGTCGGCGACATGGACAAACTGATCGGCCGCCTCCGGCGCGGCATGCTCCGCGCGGGATCCGACCGCATCGCCAATGCTCTTGCCGGCGCGCTCCTCGGCCGCGGATCCCCCGCCGAGGCTCTGGCGGCCGTCGACAGCATGATGGCCGCTTTCCCCGCCGAAAAAGAGCTTCGCGCGACGGCCGAGGAACTCCTCGCGATTCAGGACGACCGGACGCGCAAGCGCATGGCGTCGGAAGTGAGGGCGGTGCCGGCCGGGGCGTTCATCCCGATCAAAAAAATATTGAAAATCCTGCCGCCGCTCAAGGAACCCTCCCTGCTGTCGGCTCTGAAGGTCATCCGGGATTTGTCCAGAATCCACGTCGACGCGGAACTGGAGTGGATGGTGACCATGCATATGGCCGGCTGCGGCGACTCCGCGGCCGTTGGCGTCGTCTGCGATGCCGCGCTCAAGAGCCTGGCCGAAACATACGGACCGGAAAGCCGGCAGTCGGCGGGGCCGCGGCGGTCTCTGGATATTTCTGTTTGGATTAGAACCCTGTCCATGGACACGGCGCCGGCTCGCATTCGCGATACCCTGATGGTCATCATCAACCAGACATCCCAACCCGACACCTTTCGCGCCGCGCTCGACCTGCTCAGCGTCAAAAACGATCCGCAGGTCTCCAACGCCCTGATGAAACGTCTGCCGAACCTCTCGGGCGTGCTCCGATTCCTGGCCATCCAGGCCATCGGCCGGATGGGCGATCGGGTCCACCTGCCGGTTTTTCTGACCGAAATGCACATCGCCCAGGAAGATCGCATGCTCGCGGGACTTCTCGGTCTTGAAAAACTCCTCGACGCCAACCCCGCTCTCCCGCCGGATACGGTCAGCGCGCCTCTCTACGATTTGAAAACCCACGCCGATCCCGTCATCCGATCCGCCGCCGTGGGGCTGCTGGTTCGATTAAAGGACTTTAACGGCGTCGACCTGGTGTCCGAAATGATCGCGTCGCCGCAATCCCTTCCCGCGAGGTCCTACCAGCTCGTCGGCGAACTCGCGCGGGAGGGCATTTCGGAGGATCAGCGCATCAAGTTGTTCCAATCCCTTCTGTCGAGAATCGGTCGGATGTCGGACGAGGACATCGACGCGATCGCGGATGCCTTCAAGATCGTCCTGGACGGGCGACCGTTTGCATCGCTTCTGAAGGCCGAGCGGCAGCGTGCGGACGATGTGCAGGATTTGAAGGATTTGCTCAGAGGGAGATCCGACGCCCAGGCGTCCGCCGATTACAAAATTTCCAAATCCATCCAGCGCCGCGCCATCGCCTTCGTCGACATCACCGGTTTTACGCCGCGCGCGGCAAAAATGACGGCGATCGAGCTGGGGGTGTTTCTGGTTCAGGTCGAGGATGAGATACTGCCCTACATCAAAAAACACCATGGCATCCTCGTCAAACGGCTCGGCGACGGGTTCCTCATCTCCTATCCCGGTTCCATCCGGGCCCTGACTTCCGGACTGGAAATGCTTCAGTACCTCGCCAAAAAAAATCAACTCCTCCAGGAGGAAGACCGTGTCCGGCTCAGAATCGGCATCCACGTCGGAGATGTCCTGGTCGACCGCGACGATGTTTTCGGCGATACCGTCAACGTCGCGGCGCGTGTCGAGGCGCTTGGCAAGCCCATGTGCATCACGTTTACGGAGGACGTATTCCGGGAACTGCCGAGCCGCAACAAGGCGATCGAATCGCTCGGGCAGACGAGGTTAAAGGGGAAGGACGAGGCAATTGAGATTTACCGTATCCGGCTGGATGTCATCTATGAAGCCCAGACCGAAGCCATCCAGAAAGTCATGGCCATGCCCGACTGGATGCCGAAAATTAAAAAGTTCAAGGTCCAGCTTGAAGAACGATACAAGCTCCTCGGTGAAAAACTCGAGGAAGCTGAACACATGGCGTCCCGCGGCGATTTCGCTCACGCCGAGGCCCTCGTTGGGGAAATCGAAAAGCAGATGCTCTGATGAGTTCCCTCAAGACGCGCCACCGTCCGCGCCCACCGCGGTTGACTTTGGTCCTGATGCGTCGTATATAATCCTTTCTATGGCTTCTGGAAAACTTCCGCCGCTGGACTCAAGGCAGGTCATCAAGGATTTGAAGGATTTGGCCAGGCTCACCTCCACACCCGATGGCGCACAGCGGGTCGCCTGGGGGCCGGTCTGGCGCAAGGCGAGATCATGGTTCACCGCCAAGGTGAAATCCGAACTGGGCCTTCCTGTACGCAGGGATTCCGCCGGGAACAACTGGGTGACCCTGCCGGGCCGGCGGCCCGATGGGGTGATCATCGGAAGCCACCTGGATTCCGTTCCGAACGGCGGGTGGCTCGATGGGTGTTTTGGCGTGATCTGCGGCCTGGGTGCGCTTCGCCGCCATCGCGCCGCCGGCAAGCCGCCGGTCACCATTCACCTGGTGGATTGGGCTGATGAGGAGGGCGCGCGATTCGGCCGGTCTCTGGTCGGGTCATCCGCCGCGGGTGGATCCTTGGATCCCGGCAGGGAACTGGCCCATCTCGTCGATCGGTCCGGCACCCGTCTGCCGGATGCCCTCAAGGAAAACGGCGTCGATCTCAATCACCTCCTCCGGGCACAAAAAGAATTGAAGGATGTGCGCGGCAAGGCCTATCTCGAGGTTCACATCGAGCAGGGGCCGGTGCTGGAAAAGATGAAAAAATCCACGGGAGTCGTTCTGGGTACATTCGGCGTTGAGCGGCACCTGATCCGATTTACCGGTCAGGCGGCTCATTCGGGATCGACCCCGATTCCCATGCGGCGGGACGCCTTCCTGGCCGCGTCGGAGTTCGCTCTCGCCTGCCGGCAGATCGGTCTGAAGATGTCCGGCCCGACTCCCGAAACCCGTGTGGTCTCCACCTGTGGCGTGGTCAGAGTGGAGCCATGCATTGTCACGGCGGTTCCCGGGGTTTGCGAAATTTCCCTGGATCAGCGGGCGCTGTCGGCGAAGGTCCTTGCCCGGATGAATGCCACGGCCAGAATTGCCTCGGCCCGGGCCGCGAAGCGGAACAACGTCCGGGTGGACTGGAAAGCGATCTGGCGGATCGAGCCGCGGCCTTTCAATAAGAATCTCCTTCGTCTTTGCGCCGAGTCCGTCCAGGAAATCACCGGGACCGCCCCCCGGCTTCCCTCGGGTCCGCTTCACGACGCGGCGGAAATGGTCCCCCACATGCCGACCGTCATGATGTTTGCCTTGTCGTCCCGCGGTTTGTCCCATTGCAAGGAAGAGGACACTCCGTTGCCCCACCTGGACCGGACCATTCGATCATTTCATCTGTTGGTGGAAAAGGTCGTCGATCAGGCGTAGAAATTTCTTAATCGGGCGCTCGACAGGGGGCGCCTACTGACAGGCCGCCGCGTCCATGCTAGGATGCGGCATTCCATGTCGCCTGAAGATGAGCGCGCGCGCGGATATCGGACTCTGCGGCAAATTCTCAAGGATACGGGGCCTCTGAAACCTGGGCGGGCTGTTCGGCTCGGCATTCGGTTCGCGGATGCGCTCCGTCCGGTTCACATGGAGGGCCTTGCGCACGGAGACATCAAGCCCGACACGCTTTTTGTGGACGATGCCGATAGCGTCCAGTTGCCGGAATCCGTCGCCGGCCTGCCAGGGGCCAACGACCGGACGCCCGCGACCACGGTTGTCGGGGCGGTTGAATATATGGCGCCGGAACAACTGGAAAGCGATGCCCCCATCGATGCGCGCGCGGACGTCTATTCGCTGGGCGCTGTTCTTTACGAACTGCTGTCCGGCCGGCCGCCGATTCAGATTCCGCAAGGCACCGGATTCGGCCCCGCGGTTGAAATTGTCCTGCGCGATACCCCGCGCCGTCTGATTGAAATTCGGCGGGACATACCGCCCGGCCTGGACGCGGTCGTCATGCGCTGTCTGGAGAAAGACAGATTTCACAGATTCGCCTCAGCGGGCGAAGTCGCTGTCGCCCTCGAAACCGCCATCCCGGCGCAGGCCGATCCCGGGTCGAAATGGGTGAACCGTCCCGAAATCGTCTGGGTCGGCCTGGCGGTCATTCTGATCGGCGCCGTCGTCTCTCTATGGTTTCTGACAATCGGCCGACATCGCTCCCCGGATGCGCCGGCCGAATCGTACCAGGCGAGGCCCTGGGATTCGGACCGGATGAGGCGGGTTCAGGTGTCTGAAGGAGACAAGATCAACATCAACACCGCGACGGCGTTGATATTCCGGAGCATCCCCGGCGTCGGCCCGACGACCGCGGACGAGATTGTGGCGTTACGGAAAGCGAAAGGCGGCAAATTCGGGAAAATCGAGGATTTGCTGGAGGCGAGGGGTGTCGGGCCCAAGAAATTCGAGCGGATGAAACCCTTTCTGATGATCGACCCGGTTCCGGGTCCTTAACGCGGATTCAGTCGTTCCCCGTTGGCTCAACGCTGAAATAGGGAACTTCATTTTCAAATCCTTTGAGCCGCGTTTTGCCTTTGTCCGTGACAGCGAATTCATTTTTGATCTCCGAGGCTGTGGGACCGTCGACGAGAATGGCGCCGGGCGAGGCGATCCCGCAGAGCCTGGCGCACAGATTGACCGTCGATCCGATCGCGGTATATTCCAGCCGGTCGGGCGAACCGATCGTGCCGACGATCGCCTCGCCCGTGCTGATGGCCAGCCCGACCCGGATGGGCGGGAGGCCGTCAGCCGCCACGGCGCCGTTCAGCCACGCCGTCCCCTGGACGATCCCGGCGGCGGCCCGGACGGCCCTGGCGGCCGCATCCTCCTGCGGCTCCGGCGCGCCGAAAAAGGCCATGAGCCCGTCGCCCAGAAACTTGTCCAGCGTTCCGCCGTTGCTGAATACGTTCGCGACGGCCATCGTAAAATACCGGTTGAGCAGCACGACCACGCGTTCCGCGTCGAGCGCCTGCGACATCGTCGTAAATTCCCGAAGGTCCGTAAACAGGACAGACACTTTCATCCGGTCGCCCTTCAATCCCGACTCTTGCCGGGCGGCGATGATCTGTTCGACGACGGCGGGCGAGAAGAACCGCGCCAGGTTGCTGCGCACCCGTTCGTGCTCGCCAATGTCCCGCGTGAGCATCGCGTTCGACACCGCCGACGCCGCCGATCCGGAAATCGCAATGAGAAGCGCCAGGTCCTCTTCAGTGAAATGCCGGTCGAGCCCCTCATTATCCAGATGAATGAGACCCACCACGGACTGCCTGTGAATGAGCGGCGCGCACATCGCGGACCGGATCGAGAAGGCATGGACGCTTTCGCCGGAGGCAAACCGGCCGTCGCCGGTCGCGTCCGAGGTGATGACGGCCTGTTTGGATCGGATGACTCTGTCGCAGATGGTCCGGCTGAGGGGGATGCGGTCAAGGGCGGTTGTCTGCCGGTCGCCGATTTTGACGGCGGCCGGTGTTGGATTTCCGGTCGATCCGTCGACCAGCAGAATGTATCCCCGGTCGGGTTTGAACACCTCGTAGAGCCGGTCGAGGATTCGGTTGAGAACCGTCCCAAGGTCGAGACTGTCGTGAAGCACGCGGGATAGATCCAAAAGAGATCTAAGCCGATCCACGGTCCACTGGATGGTCTGTCCCGGCCGAATGTCAACGCGGGTTACGTCCTCGACATCAGATTCCCGGAATGCCAAAAATTGGCTTTCGTACATCTGAAAGTCGGCGTCGGTCGGGAGAGGGCCGGCGGTCGCGGCGAGGAATTTCAGGCTGTTTCGGCCGATCCGGATGACGTCGCCGTGCCGCAGCCGGGCCTGCCGGACCGGCTGGTCATTCAGCAGGGTCCCGAACTGGCTGCCGGCGTCTTCCAGAAAATATTCGGTGTTCCGGCGCACGATCACGGCGTGCTTGCGCGATACCATTTTGTCGCCCATCTGTATGTCCGCCGATCCGGACCTGCCGATGATCACTTCCTCTTTGTCAATGTCGAAAGTTTGGCCCTTCAACGGGCCATCCATCAGTTCCAGCTTGGCGGTCACGCGCCAACTTCTATCTTTCCGATCCGATGGATACAAGCCGCGCGCGTTTGATAGGATGGCGGCGTGGCGGAATTAACCCAGTTCGGCAAGTTCAAGATTCTTTCGCAGGCCGGCAGCGGCGGCATGGGGACGGTCTATCGGGCCCAGTCCGCCGGCGCCGCGCATCCGGTGGCGTTGAAGATCATGCCGGAACTGCTGGCGCGGAATGAGGATTTTGCCGAGCGGTTTGAGCGGGAGTGTGAGGTATTGAAGCGTCTGGCGCATCCTGGCATTCCCCGTTTTTACGAGTACGGCCGGATTGACGGCAGGCCGTACGTCACGATGGAATTCCTCGATGCCCAGTCCCTCGAAGACATTCTGAAATCACCGGCCGGCGCATCGGCGCCGTTGCCCGGCCAGGTCCTCCAAATGGTCCTTGAGATCCTGTCCTACGCCCACGCGCAAGGGGTGATTCACAGGGACATTTCGTTGAAGAACATTCTGGTTACGTCCACCGGCGGGATTCGATTGATCGATTTCGGCCTGTCGAAACTGGTGGACGAAGCGACGCTGACGCTGACCGGCAGCCGGTTCGGGACGCCGGCCTATATGGCGCCGGAGCATTTTGATTCGGCCGGCGCCAAGGGCGTGGACGTGAGGGCCGATCTCTGGTCACTCGGCGTCGTGGTGTTTCGGCTGTCGGCCGGACACATGCCGTTTGAGTCAAAAAATAATATCGCTCTCATCAGAATGATTACGCATCCCGACATCAGCGCGGCCGCCCTGGCGGAAAAGAATCCGGCCGTCCCGCCGAGGCTTGCCGAGGTTGTTGACCGGCTTCTTCAAAAACAGCCACGGCGCCGGTACGCGTCCGCCGGAGATGTTTTACAGGCGCTCGGCCGGCCGGCGGACAGCCTTCCGCCGGAAACGTATTCTCCACAGGGTGTCGCGGCCGTCGGGGATATTGTTTTTTTGCCGCATTTGAAACGCTGGGCCACTGTGGAAACGAGCGGCGTCCATCGGGGAACGGCCTATATCGGACTCAGGCATCACGGCGGCGGTGAGAGTTGCCGGCTGGTCGGGCGAAAATCGCATTCGCCGCAGGCGCCGCCGGCCGGCTCCGCATGCTGCGAATGCGGGATCCCGGTTTCGGCCGATGGCGTCTGCCGTACCTGCGGATTGCTTCCAGCCGGCACGTTCAAGCCCGCCGTGCCGGTGGTTTCTGCCGAGTCGCCGCCGGGGCCGGCGCGCCGGGCGGCGCGCCCGTTTGGGTGGGCGGCAGCCGCGGCGGTCCTGATCGCGGTGTTCGGCGCGGCGGCCTATTTTGCCGGTGAGGGGTTCTTCGGCAAACGGTTTCCGACGGAGGATCTGCTGATGGACACGGGCGCGGGTTCGGAGGCGGAAACGAAGCGGCTGATCAGCGCTTGGCGCGACTCCGGCTGGGCCGTGGAGTCTCTGCGAGAGGAAGGATCGGGCCGAAACAGTTTCACCGTCAACGGATCGGTTGTGTCAACCCGCTGTGCCAAGTATGTCCGAACCGATCATTCCTGCCTCTTCGGCATCCGTCCGGACAACCTCGACTATTTGGAACGGAAAAACGGGTTTCTGGTCGCCATCATCGAACGCGCCGAATACTATTTTGTCATTCCGGCGCGGGCCATTGGCGCGCTGGTGCGCGCATCGACCGTCTACGAATCGGACGGAACGCACCGGTTTCGGATCAACCGGGAAAGCGCGACGTCCTGGTTTTTGAGATGTTCATCCGGCGATGCCGACGTGACGAAATATTTTCTGGCGGTTGATCGGCTGGCCGCGCCGGAGGACGTGGAGGCCGAACCGGAGGAAGGCGCATCCGCGCAAAAGCCCGGCGCCGAAGAGATCGAGCCGGAGCGGCGGACGAAATTTCTGTACATCAAATCCGTGCTGGCCCGCCTCAAGGAAAGAGCGACGGTGGAGAAACTGCCGTTTGGCCGCAACTATTACACCGTGAATGGCCGCACCCCCATCTACATCCGGTACGGAAGCCACGTGGACAAACCGTATAACGGCGCCTTCATCACCTTTTTTTCCGACAACAGCCTGAAGAAATTCATGGCGCTGGACAACGCCCATCTCATCCTGATAGCGGAGACCACCGACAATGTCTTCGTCATCCCGCTCGCGAAACTTCCCGTTTTCCTGACGGAAATGCGAAAAACGGAGTCCCGGCAGGCCATCGTGATCAGCCGGCCGCAGGACCGGCCGCAGGACCGGCCGCAGGACCGGTACCAGTTGACCGTCACAGGCGGCGAGACCTTCGACTGCACCGACTATCGGGACAACTTTGACCTGCTCGTGAATTAAGCACGGTTGACTTTCCCGAAATATAACCGCAACACCCTCGACTTTTTCCTTTCCCCTGTGATAGACAGTCTTGGCGCTCTGATCCCCCATACCGTGGCGCGGTGGCCGTCTGTGTGGCCAACGAAGTTGACGAAGACTGGAGGTCCTTATGTCTGACGTACTCTCGGTGGAACAAATCAAGAAAATGCGGGAAGAATACCTCCTCCCGTCGACCATGACCTACTTTGAGAAGCCGCTGAATATTGTCCGGGGACAGATGCAATACGTCTACGACGACCAGGGCCGAAAGTACCTGGATGGATTCAGCGCCGTGGTCACCATCAGCGTCGGGCACTGCCACCCCGAGGTCGTTCCGAAAATTCAGCGCCAGGTGGCGGAACTTCAGCACATGACCACCCTCTATTTTCATCCGACCATCGTCACCTACGCCAAAAAAATGGCCGAGGCCGCGGCCGCGGACGGCAACAGCCAGCTCAAAGTCAGTTTTTTCACCAACTCCGGCTGCGAGGCCAACGAGCTGGCGGCGATGCTGGCGAAGAACTATACGGATCGCCAGGAGTTTATTGCGCTGCGTCATTCCTTTCATGGCCGCACCCTCATGGCCATGACGCTGACGGGTCAGTCGACCTGGCGGCACTCCATGCCCTATGTCTTCGGTGTCACCCACGCCCCGACCGCCTATTGCTATCGCTGTCCTCTGAAATTGAAATATCCCTCCTGTGGTGTCGCCTGCGCGACGCAGGTCGAGGACATCATCAAGTACAACACGTCGGGCAAAATCGCCGGGTTTTTTGGAGAGCCCATCGCGGGATTCGGCGGCGTGATTCATCCGCCCAAGGAGTATTTTCCGATCGTGCACGGCATCGTCAAGAAATACGGCGGAGTCTATATCTCGGATGAGGTCCAGACCGGATTTGGCCGCACCGGAAAACATTTCTTCGGCATCTCGCACTGGGGCGTCAAACCCGATATCGTCACCATGGCCAAGGGCATCGGCAACGGCGCCCCGCTTGGCGGGATCATCGCTTCCAGGGCGATCGCGGAGTCGATGCGCGGGAAAGTGCATTTCAACACCTACGGCGGCAATCCCGTTTCCATGGCGGCGGGCCTTGCGGTGCTGGACGTCATCCAGCGGCACCGGATGGCCGAGAACTCGGATACCGTTGGGACGTATCTCAAGCGCCGGCTTGCCCGACTGATGAACCGCCACCCGATGATCGGCGAGGTTCGGGGTCTGGGGCTCATGCTCGGCGTCGAGTTGGTCAAGGACCGGAAGACCAAGGAGGTTGCGGCAAAAGAGACCCTGAGGTTGATGGAGCTTTGCCGTGACAGGGGCCTGCTGATCGGCAAGGGCGGGATGGCCGGCAATGTGGTTCGGATCAAACCTCCGATGTGCATCACCCTCAAAGATGCGGATTTCATCTCCGACGTCATGGACGAGTCTCTGGAAGCGCTTGAAATCGAATCCCGGCTGCGCGCTCCACGCGCATCGCGCGCTCGACGCCGCTAAGCGCGGTTCGCCGGTTTCGTCAGTTCCGTCGGCGCGGCTTCGGCCCCGTCGCGGGTCGATCGGAGGTATCAGCTTGGCATTGGGACTCATTTCTCTGTTGACCGCATGCGAGTTCGAGGAGGAATCATCGGGTCTTGGAGTCCCACCCGCGGCCACTACGGTCGCCTCGGTCGATCCCGCCCCGCGCCGTGAGCCGGCCCTGAAATCCGCCGGCGATCGGGCCACCCGGAAGCTTTTCGTGCAGGCGCTCGCGCTGTTCCACGAACGGGACTTCCGCGGCGCCTACCAGCTGTTTTCGAATGCGGAGAGCCGCCAGCGGGAGATTCTGGCGGAGGGCGAGGAGTTTATTTTCGGATGTTATTTCTACTATGGCCGGTGCCGGGAGGGCATGTATCAGTTCGAGGAAGCCGATAGAGACTACGCGAAAATTGCGGAAACCAGCGCCTATCATCCCTATGCCGTAAGGCGACGAGAGCGGATCGGCCGGGATTCCGACAGGGACGGCTACTCGGACGCCTGGGAAGAAATCGACGGGACCGGTCCCGACAACCCGCTCTCCCATCCCTGACCCATGGCCTCATCCGCCCCCTCACTCGCTCAAGTCGCGGCGCGCCGCGCCGCTCTGCGAAAATATCTCCGGTCTCTCAAAATCGGCGCCGGCATCGGGCTGGTCTGCGGGATCATTGTCATCCTCCTTGGATTTTCCGATAAGGGGCTCCTCGCGCGGTCCGAACTCCTGAGTCTCGATATCCGCTACCGCCTCCGGCCGGCCATCCCGGCTCATCCGGACGTCGCGCTGATCAACTACGACGACGCCTCTCTGGCTCTCTTCGGCAGCTGGCCCTGGCCCAGGCATCGCCAGGTCGCGCTCGTGACCGTCATGGATTTTTATGACGCCGCCGCGGCCGGATACGACGTCTTTTTCTCTGAAAAAAATGACATCGTCGTCGTCGAACGGCGTCTCAAGGGATTCATCCAGTCCATCGGCTCCTCCTCCGCGCGGCCCGCGGCGGATCAGATCGGCAGAACTCTGCGCACCGCCATTCGCGACTACGATATGGAATTCCAAAAAACAATCGGTCACGCGGAAAACATTTATCTCGGCTATTTCGTTCAGGAACCCGATAAATCCATCGCCGTCGGCGGCCTCTCCCGGATCCGCGAGGCGATCGAGGAGGAAAAGAAAGTCTGGACGGATGAAAAACGCTCCGCCATGGGGGCGCTCCAGCCCTATACGATCGATACCACTCCGGTTCTGGAAAAAAAGATTTTCAAAATGATCAATGTCGTCCCGCCCCTTTCCAGCCTCGCCCGGGCGTCCCATGGCGCCGGATTCGCGCAGATCGTCAAAGACCTGGACCACACCGTCCGGCTCTATCCGATGTTCATGTATTACGACGGCAGAATCTATCCGTCGATTGGCTGTGTCATGTTGTCCAGGGTCCTGGGCGTGCCGATGTCCCAGTGGGAAATCCGCCCGGGAGACGTGGTCAAGATCCCGGGCGCGCTGGTGCCGGGCCGGACCGAAACCGAAACCATTCGCATCCCGGTCAATGAAAACGCACAGCTCCTGATGAACTGGGCCGGGCCGTTCAACGATCGGTTCCTCCATGTTTCATTCCGGCTGGTCTCCGAGTATTACGCCTATTACACCGCCAAATCCATCGCCCGGCAGTTCGCGGCCGAGCCTGCGATTTTTGACGCGCTCCATCGCGAAATTACGCAGTCCATCGATGAGGAGGTCATGGTGACCGACCGGGAATCCCGGCGGATCGCGGATGAAGTCGCCCTCGCTCACGTCGCCGCCCCCATGATCCGCGCCGGCAAATCTCCGCGGCAGATTCTGGCCGCATGGCCCTCGGCCGCCGCGGTCCCGGCCGCCGATTCCATCCTCCAGGCCCTGGATATCGGCATTCAGGCGGCTGCCGGCCGGCCGGTGAATGCCGCGGGCCTTAATGACCGGTGGCGCGGTGAAATCGAAAAAAATGTGGCCTGGTTCGCCGCCCGGCAGCGTCTGGCCGACGTGGAGCCTCTCTTTTTCCCGCCGCCCCGGCGGGTTGTCCAGGAGGGCCGCACGATTGATTTTTCGCCGGTGGATATCGAAAAGAAGGTATTCATGATCGGTCTCACCGGCGTCGGCACGATCGATCTCAACCCCATGCCCTACGAAAGCGTTTCTCCCATGGTTGGCCTGCACTCCAACGCGCTCAACTCCATTCTCAGCCGCCAGTTCTTGAAATTCCCCGTGAAAGCCTGGCGATATCCGCTTGATCTGTCTTTCGCCCTCGTCACCGCCGTGATTGGAGCGGTGACCACACCCTTTATCGGGTTTCTGGCCGTTCTCCTCATGTCGGGCGCTTACGGAGGCGTTGTCTGCTGGGCATTCACGAAGTACGGGCAGTGGATATACTGGGTGGAACCCACGCTGGCGATCGTGCTGACATTCGTGGTCATTGTCGTCTATCATTTTGTGGAGGCCCAGCGCGAAAAGGGCAAGGTCCGCGAAATTTTTTCCGCCATGGTGTCTCCGGCGGTGCTCAAATTGATGGAGGAAAATCCCGACCGGTTCTCTCTCACGGGCATGCGGAAACCCGCCACCACTTTTTTCTCGGCCATCGAAAAGTTCGGCAAAGTCACCTCGGGCGTCGCGCCCGACGAACTGGGAGGCATCCTCAGCATCTATCTGACGCCCACCAGCGAAATCATCATGGACTACGCGGGGTATATCGACAAATATGAGGGTCACATCATCATGGCCGATTTCGGCGTCCCACTGGACGACCCGGGCCACGCATGGAAATGCTGTTACGCGGCCGTCGAGCAGCAGCAGGACATCGAGTCGTTTCTCTTTTTCGTCAAAGCCCGGTATGGGGTCGATGTCTATGTCACCATGGGAATCAATGCCGGATACATCTCCGCCGGCAACATGGGCAGCGAAAAGAAAATGCAGTACACCGTCATGGGCGACGCCGTCAACATGGCGGCGCGATTCAGGCCCGCCAACCTCATTTATGACACTCGGGTCATCATCGGAGAGCCCACCGTCCCGCTCGTCCAGGATCATCTGGAAATCCGGATGCTGGATAAATTGCTCGCCAAGGGAAAAACCAAGCCGACCACGATTTTTGAAGTCCAGGGCTGGCAGCCGGCCGCCTATCTCAAACTCAAACAAAATGATCCCGTCCCGCCGTCCCTGCTTACCCGCTGGTCCAAATGCCCGGCGGAAAAAATTTTCGGGTACCAGCGGTTCTGGCAGCTGCGGGAAAAATCGTTTTCGCACCCCGGCATCCCCAAAATCCGGGAATTTTTCGAATCCCAGATTCCCGCCGCCGAGTCCATGATCAAACTCGACGGCCGATTCGAAATTCAGAAATATCGTGACGAGGCCCAGTCCATCAGCGCAGAGGCCGGCCGGCTGCTCGGCAAATCCTTTAACGGAAAAAGCCATTCCGGAAAATCCTGGGATGTCATCCTCGATGAGTGGATCGCCCTCAGCAGGACCATCGTGGAGGCCATCGAAGGCGGCCGCACGCTGGCCGGGCAAAATGAGGTGGTGTACGAGCAGTTTGAGTCGACCTATTCCCGCGCGGCCACTCTGGCCGGGAAACTTCAGACACTGAAAACCCGGCTCTCCTTTCACGCCGAGACAGAATCCCTGATGGAGCGGTTCATCGTTGACCTCCACGAAGCGGTTGAAAAAACGTCCGACGCGGCCATGCCGCCGGTCTCACAGGAACAGGTCGACGCCGGCCGCGAGGGATACCGCAAGGCGGCCGAGGATTTTTACAATTCGCTCGCCGCGGCCCCCCGCGACTATCATGAGATGATGTCGGTCGTCGGGTCCATCACCGAACCCCAGCGCAAGGCCCGGCAACTGTTTGTCGAGGGGGTGCAGCTTCACTGGGAACGCCGCTGGGACGAGTCTCTGGTCAAATTCCGCGCCGCCCTTGAGATCCTGCCGGATGACGGGCCGTCCAAGACCTACGTGGAGCGCGTGGCGGGATACAAGGTCGATCCGCCGGGCGACAAGTGGCAGGGCGAATTCGTGCAGAAGAAGAAATGAGCAGCTGACCGTGGCGGAACCGCAGAAGAAGATTCAGTTTGGCGTCGCCAAATCCATGGTGATCGGTCTTTGCGTGGCCGCCGTTGTCTATGGGCTGGTCTGGTTTGACGTCCTCGATAAAAACGAGCTTTTCGTCGTCGACATGCGCTATACGTACCGGCCGGCGCCGACGATTGACACGGAGATCGTCACGGTCGATATTGACGACCCTTCCATCGACCAGATCGGCCGCTGGCCCTGGACCTGGGACCGCCATGCTTTGGTGCTCGACTATTTGAGGCTCTACGGCGGCAACCGCATCGCCTTTGTGGAGCCGTATTACAACGAGCTTGGAACGATTACCGTCCAGAAGGAATATGCGCGGCAGATCGCCCTCAGCGTTTCGCAGATCGCATCCGCGCCGCCGGCCGGGGCCGAGGGCGTGGATTTCCGGCGGGAAGTGATTGAGCTGATGCCGGACTATAACGAGCGGTTTCTGAAATCGATGGAACGGTTCCCGAACACCTTTATCGGGAGCGCGTTCACCATTCCCGAGGGGGATATCGCCGGGAAACCCGCGGCCATCCGGGAGATGACGGAGGACTACAAGGTCAATTTTTCGAGTGACAAGAAAATAGCGATTGACTCCATGGATACTTTTTCCATTCCCTGGCCCGATCCCGGATCGCTCCTGATGGCCGCCGATGTCGTCCCTGTGGCCGATCCCGTGTCACGCCGCATGGGCGGCGCCGGGTTCACCCGGATTATTCAGGACGCCGACGGCATCGTCCGCCGCACGCCTCTGGTCGTGTGGTACGACGGACGGCTCTATCCCAGCATCGCCCTTTCCATGGCCGCGCGGTACTTTGAGTGCGAGCTGCGGGACCTCATCGTCAAACCGGGCCGATACATCGAGATGCCGGGCAAAAAAAAGACCGTGCGCGTCCCGATCGACCGGCAGGGCAACATGATCGTCAACTGGACGGGCGCCTATCAGGAAACATTCCTCCATATTCCCTTTAACGTCATCGCCTATCACTACGCCCATCGGATTGCCAAGTCATTTGTCCGCAGATTCCAGGTCGGATTCGATAATCCCCAGGAGGTCATGCAAAAACTCCATCAGTTCCTGACGCGCCAGAAACTCGTCTCCCCCGCCATCACCGAGTCGATGACCCAGCAGATTCTCATCATCTGGCTGATGGATTTCATGATCGACCGCGGCGCGACGTACGAGTCCTTTCTCGCCAGCATCGGCGCCGAACCCGGCGACGTCCTCCGATACTGGTGGAACCATGTCTCCGTCAACAAGCGCGCCGAGGAAATCATGAGAACCGGCCAGACACCGGACTATACCGCCGTTCTCTTCAGCCTCGACATCAAAGATACGGACATTTTCCGTGAGGGATTCGACCGGACCGTCTATGCGTACGCCAGCGGCAAAATCAACGATCTGCGCCCTCTCCATTTCATGGATCCCAGCATCATCGACGTCAGCGGCGTTGAAATCAAGTTCTCTCCCAGAGAATTCGGCGGCCGCACGATTTTCGTGGGCCTCACGGCGACCGGACTCAACGCCTTCAATCCCACTCCCTATCAGCAACGATACCAGATGTTCGGGCTTCAGCCCAACGCCTATAACACCATCGTCACGGAACAGTTTCTCAAGGCCCAGGCGTCATGGGTCGAGTACCTCTACATCCTCGTCTACGCCTTCGGCATTACCTGGCTGGTCCTCCACGTCCGACCGATGCTCGGGTTTGTCGTCATGCTGCTGACCGCGCTTTTGCACACCGGAGTCGGCTGGCTGATTTTCATGGGGCCCGGCGTCATCATTCCGATTGTCTCGCCCGTATTGACCATTGTCCTTTCCTACGTCTGCGGCAATCTCTACCGATATGTCGAGGAGCAGCGGGAGCGGCAGAAGGTCCGCACGCTGTTTAGCGCGATGGTCTCGCCCGAGGTCCTGCGAATGATGGAGGAACATCCGGAAAAATTCCGCCTGGCGGGAGAAAAACACGAGGCCACCATGTTCTCCTCCGACGTCTCCGGATTCACCACCATCTCCGAAGGCGTCACCGCTCAGGAGCTGGCGGATATTCTGAACATCTATCTCACACCCATGAGCAACATCATCATGAATTTTGACGGATTCGTCGACAAATACGAAGGAGACGCCATCAAGGCCGATTTCGGCGTGCCCATACCCGATCCGAACCACCCTTGGAAATGCTGTTACGCCGCCCTCCTCCAGCAGGAGGATCTCGCCGTCATTCAGCGCCTGCTTCTACTCAAATACGGCGTCAAAATCACCGCTCGCATGGGCGTCAATACCGGCATTGTCGCCGCCGGCAATATGGGATCGGAAAAGAAAATGCAGTACACCGTCATGGGCGAGGCCGTGACCATCGCGGAGGAGCTTGAGCCGATCAACAAACTCTATGAAACCTGGATCGCGATCGGGCCGCTCACGCTGGAGAAGGCCCATGCCCACGTCGAGGTCCGGCATCTCGACCGAGTTCTCATGGGGCCCGGGGGCCACCCGCACGACGTGTATGAACTGATGGGATGGCGGCGGGAAAAATTCATGGAGTACTGGTCCGGCCGGCCGGTACCGCCGCTGTTTATTGATGCCTGGCGCAAACTCACGCCCGAAAAAATTCTCGGGTATATCTATTACTGGGATCAAAAAAAACTGGTCGAAGGACCCTTCTACAAGGACACCCGCGCGCTTTTTGAGCAGCTGGCGCCGCTGGCCATGGAGTGCATCAAGTCGACCGACATCGCCGCTCTATTGACCTTGCGGGAGGAGCTGGCCGATCTCGAAAAGGTTCTGGGGGCCTACGATCCGGCCCTGATATCGAAGGTGGCCGACCCGGCGACGGAGCACGAGATCTCGGGACTGAAGAAGCAGCATGAGAAAGTGACGGAGGACTGGCTGAAACTCCTGATGGGCTGGAAGATTCAGCTCAAGGAGGAGCAGGTGGTGATTCAAAATTTCTGGGAAAAAATCGACACCCTGGATTTTGATGAGCTGTCCCGCCGCGTCGATACGTATCAGAAACGCGTCGAATGCTGCATCAAGCGCATCTCATTCCCCAATGCGGCGGATAAAGTCGGTTACGAATTGGCGGAGCATCTTAAGGGACTCCTCCTGGACGGCGGCAAGGGTCCGGGCAAGGCGGCGGCCCAAGCGCATGCGGAAGAGCAGATGCGGGCGATCCGGTCCAAGGTGGATCCCTTCCTGGCCGTCCTGCCGGCCCGTGCGGAGCAATTTCATGAGTTTCTGGCCGATCACTGTGTGGTACCGGACTATAAATTCAAGGTGCGGGAAAAATTTGACGAGGCGCGGCGGATTTATCTGACAATGGACTGGGACAAGGCCGAAGCGGCATTCAAGGCGATTCTGGAAATTGATCCCAAAGACGGACCCGCCATCAAATACATCGAGCGGCTGGCCCATCTCCGCAAACACCCGCCCGCCCCCGACTGGGACGGGAACTGGGCGGAGGAGTGAGAGCGAGTGAGAAAATCAACAAAATTCATCACGGAGTTGACGGAGACTGAGCACGGAGAACACTGAGGATTTTTTGTAGTGGTTCATCCAAGGAAATACGAAATTCTATTCGTGTCAAACGGCAGGGCACAAAAAAGCTCTTGACATGTCGTACGTCTTTCTGTACGCTTATGCTGGAGGGACATCATGACCACGCTGACCGCCAGCACGGCCAGGGCCAAACTCTATAAGCTGCTCGATCAGACCGCCGTATCTCATGAGCCGGTTCAAATTACGGGCAAACGGTGCAACGCCGTGCTTATCTCAGAGGAAGATTGGCGCTCCATCCAGGAGACCCTTTATCTTCTCTCCATTCCGGGCATGCGGGAATCCATCCGTCGGGGACTTAAGACTCCCGTCGGCAAGTTATCCAAAAAGCTCCACTGGTGAGCCGGCATCTCGCTTATACGAAACAGGCGCAAAAGGACGCCAAGAAGCTATCTGCTTCTGGCCTCAAGAAAAAGGCGGAAGACCTCTTAAAAATCCTTGAAACCAATCCTTTCCGGACCCCTCCTCCTTTTGAGAAGCTCATAGGCGATTTGTCCGGGGCTTATTCCCGGCGCATCAATTTTCAACATCGCCTCGTTTACCAGGTTTTATCCAAAATCAAAACCGTCAAAGTCATCCGGCTATGGACTCATTACGAATAGCCCCAAACCCACTGATTTTATCCGCGTCGAAGCACTGCCGATGCTCGGGACCGGCAAGCTCGACTTGATGGCGCTGCGCCATCTGGCGGAGGAGAGCGGGCGGCCGGCGTGCGCGGGCGCGCAGACTTTGATATGACACGGATATGAAATTCAACGAATCCGAGTGGCTGGCCTCAAAAATCCGACAGTGGGCGGAGAAGGGATTGATCACGGCCGAGCAGGCCGACGCCATCGTGAAAACCGAAACCGAAAAAACAGGTCAAGTCAAAGCTCTTACCTTGCTCGCCGCGCTCGGTGCCGTCTGTGTGGCCGCCGGCGTCAGTCTTGTCATTTCGTACAACTGGGAATTGATCCCGCGATTTTTCAAGATCGCGGGGATACTGATTTTTCTGGCGGCTCTGGCCGAGGCGGTGATCCGGCTACCGGATGAGCGAAGGGCGTTTAAGACGGTTTGTCAGATTTTGTGGCTGTTCGTCCCCCTGGGCGGGATCGGATTGTACGGGCAGATCTACCAGCTTTCGGGTGACGTGTTTAAACCCTTGATCACATGGCTGGTCATCACCCTTCCGCTGGTTGTGCTGGCCCGACACACGGCCGTGACATTTCTGCACTCGGCCGGACTGATCGCGGCGATCTTCGCCGGAGCATCCGATCCGGGGACGTTCATTTCTCTTGCGGCGGCCGACCCGACTTGGAGTCGCTCCGGATGGCGAGGGACGTTTGGACAATTGATCGAAAATTATGGCGTAGCACTGGCGCTTCTGCCGATTCTGTGGACTTGGGCCTTCGTACAGGCCAAACAGGGGTTGAGCGATCGAATCGCCATGTGGGTCCTGCTGGCGTGTCTGGTCCATGTATGGATGGTCGGCACAGTGCATCGGACGCCCTTCACCGTCCACTCCGCGCCGGCGATGTTTCTTCTGGCCAGCTCGCTGTGCGCCCTGTTTTGGGCCGGCAGACAGATGCTGTTGCCGGTCTCGACGGCCGGGAGGGGGTGGGGGATCGTCCTTCTCAGCGGCATCTACTATGCGATGACGTATCTGTGGCATGTTCCTCACGAGCGGTTTACCGGGGCGACACTTGCGCCGGTTCCGCAGGGGGCGCTGATCGCGCCGGCAGTGGCGGGATGTTCGGCCGCAATCTTGGTGAGGATGCCGCGCCTATTCAAGGTGATCCTTCGATACGGGATCGGCGAGATCCGCGATTTGTCTGGGTTTCCGACGGATGAGCCGGGCCGGCAGGCCCGGCTCTGCGTGCCACTCTTCCGAT
>Ga0114945_10000499_pt1 | contig 25133 bp, 26 predicted proteins | sample OV2TP3_FD_87194 | JGI IMG/M metagenome (GOLD analysis project Ga0114945, IMG submission 87194) | Hot spring microbial communities from Beatty, Nevada to study Microbial Dark Matter (Phase II) - OV2 TP3 | ecosystem: Environmental > Aquatic > Thermal springs > Hot (42-90C) | place: USA: Beatty...
AGAGACCCAAATAGACGGCCAGGCCGAGCAAGAACGAATTCGTCGCCTCGAGGTTCGTCGTCATCGACGCGCCGTACGTCCCGGCGAGGGAGACCAAGAGGAGAAGTGCGCTTCTTCCGCCCGCCCCGCTGTGGCCGAGATCCCGCCGATAGCACACGAGCGCCGACACGAAGGCCAGCGCCGCTCCCCCCAGCAGGGCCGCGCGGATCGGCCACTTCGGCTCGGAGGGGCGGAACGGTTCCTCCAGCCCGACGGTCGGACCGACGAGGGACGGCGCCAGCGACAAAGCTCCGGCGAGGATCAGGAGTCCTACGAAGAGACACAACGGAACGAGGCGACTCGGCGGCCGGGGCGGAGGGGGGACCCGCCAAGACGCCGTGGACGGGGTCCTAGGCCGCGCGGGCGGAGTCGGAGGCAACCGCTTCGGGGCAGAAGGAGGGGTGTTCCTTGGCGCCGACGGGGCGGGGGTCGCGAGGATGGCGTCAAGAGACTTGAGCACGACCGCGGCATCCGCCGGTCGCCGCGCCGGGTCCTTTTCGAGGAGGGAGGAGACCAGCTTCGAAATGCGCGGATCCAGTCCGGGCACCCGCTCCGCGATCGGCACTGGCGGCGTATGGATGTGCATATACGCCAGCTCCACGGCCGACTCCCCGTGAAAGGGAACGTCGCCCCCGAGGAGCCGGTAGTAGGTGATCCCCAGGGAATAGAGGTCGGCACGACCGTCCAGATACCCTCCCCGCGACTGCTCCGGCGAGACGTACTCCGGAGTCCCCATGAAAGATCCCTCGACCGTGAGCTTCGTGCTGCTGGCGGAGGGCGCGGTCCCGAATCGCGCCAATCCGAAATCGGTGATCTTGACGGCCCCGTCCCTCTGGACGAGGATGTTCCCGGGTTTCACGTCGCGGTGGATGATGCCATGGCAATGCGCGGCCTCCAGTCCTCGGACCACCTCGCGGATCCACTTCGTCGCCATCTCGGGCGTGAGTCGGCCCGCGCGGTCCGCGATGTGGTCGAGCGACGTTCCATCGACATACTGCATGACGATGTAGTAGACGTTCTGCTCGCCTCCCACGTCGAGCACCTGGACGATGTTGGGATGGTCCAGCTTGGCGGCGGCCCGCGCCTCCCGGACGAATCGCTGGACGAAGTTCGAATCCGCGGCGTACAGCGGATCGAGGACCTTTACCGCCACGCGCTTGTCGAGGGCGATGTGACGCCCTTCGTAGATGTGTCCCATGCCGCCCTTGGCCATGAAGCGCACGATGCGGCACGGACCGAGGTTCTTTCCGACGAGATGGTCGTCCATGGGCAAGGCGTCCGGTGCGTCGACGCCAAGAGTGTACCCCGTTTCGGCGAACTTGGTGCGGGAAACAGCGGATCAGCGATTCATGATGACGGAGGTCACGGAGGTCTGAGAAACCTGCGGCATGAATCCAGTTCCGACTCCGCCGGTGGTGGCTGCGGAGTTGAGCAGGATGGGTCCCGCGGAGCTGTTCTTGAGAGCGTCAAAGATCCCCTGCCCGGACGTGCCTCCCGAATAGAGAGCCTCTCCCGCCCCGTTGGAGCCGATCCCGAGCAGGCTCAAGCGATTCAACACGTTGATCCCATGGGCTTGGAGATTGAGATGGTCGCCGTCGATGATTCGGTCCTTCGTGTAGCCCCGGGCGGCGGCGTTGAGCTGGGTCGTCCAGGTCACGGGCGCGAGCCCCTGACTGACCCGATAATCGTTGATGAGGGTCCGGAGCTGGGATTCGGCGTTATTCGTCTCCGTCGTGTTCGAAGGACAGTTCGAAGGGCAGGCGACGGGGTGGAATCCTGAGAGATTCAAGAAGGCGGCGGGATCTTGGGTGCCTCCAGTGGTGGTTTCTCCACGGTCATTCATCTGTGTGTTGTTGAGCGTCACCGTCGTTCCTGTTGCCGTCTGGAAGTCACCGCCGGTCGCCTGATCATTCGCTTGTCCGTTCGTTCCCCCCTCCCCGCAGGTGGTGAGGATCGAGAGGAGGAATGCGCACCCCAACCGTCCCAGTCTTTTCATATGGCCCCCGACCACCTCGCTACCCCATGCGCGGCTACCATGGATTATACGCCCTGACCGCGCGCCGGGTCGGAGATTCGGATTGCGGGATGCCTCTTCGAATTCTGCGTGTTCCGCGGTAGGGAGTCACGCGATGGGAGATTACTTGTCCAGGCGCGCAATTCCGATCGCGACGAGCGCCGCCGTCCCGAGGATCCCCATGATGAGCCCGAAAATCGTGCGCCCCCAGCCGTGCTTCTCGGGGTGATTCCGAAGGTCAACCATCGCCACGATCGAGACGATGAGCGCCAACGGGGCGGGACAAACGAGGAGGGAGAAAAGCCCGAGATACCCCGCCACGATCGCCCAGACGGATCGCCCCACCGGAAGGAGCATTCTTTCGACCGCGCTGGGCGCCGGGGCCGCGGTCGGCCCCCGGAGAATCGGAGTGCGGCACCACCGGCACACCCGTTCGTCCTCTAGGATCTGTTCGGCGCAATGGGGACAGGGGATCATGATCGGTACCTCAGACCGGTTTCGGCCGTCGAATCAGGTCGAGAAACTCTTCCCGCGTCTTCGAATCGCTCCGGAAGCGACCGCGCATCGAGCTCGTGATCATGTGCGCGTTCTGCTTCTCGACCCCCCGCATCATCACGCAGAGATGGAAGGCTTCCATCACCACCCCCACGCCCTTCGGACGCACCTTCTCCTCGATCACGCGAGCGATCTGGGTGGTCAGCCGCTCCTGCACCTGGAGTCGCCGCGCAAACACCTCGACGAGGCGCGGAATCTTCGAGAGCCCCACGATTTTCTTATCGGGCAAATAGGCAATGTGGCATTTCCCGAAAAACGGAAGGAGGTGATGCTCGCACAGCGAAAAGAAATCGACATCTTTGACGATCACCATCTCGTCGTAGTCGGACTCGAAGACGGCGCGATTCAAGACCTGATCCGGATCCTGCTGGTATCCGCGCGTCATGGTGCGGAGGGCCTTTTCGACACGCTCCGGCGTCCCGCGCAGTCCATCCCGTTCCGGATCCTCCCCCAGGAGACGGAGGATGTCCCGAACATATTCGCCGATGGCCGCGCGCTCGAGGGACTCTTTCTGCATGCGAGCGAATCCTAACGAGTCCAGAGGAAGGAGTCCAGAACCTCGAATTCTCGAACTCGCGGCCCTCCTCGGACGCTGGAGGAACATGAACGCAAATCCCGCTCACATCGACCTCGGAGAGTCGTTACACTGGAAAGGAATGGACCGTATCTCGGACGAAGAGTTGATGCTCCGGGTGCGGGCGGGTGACCGTGAGTCGTTCGCGGGTCTCTACGAACGGCACAAGGTACCGCTCTTCCAATTCTGCATGCAGATGCTTCGAAACGCGGAGGACGCGGGTGACGTCTTCCAAGAGGCGTTTCGGTATCTCTATCTTCACGCCGCGACCTACGAACCCACCGCCAAGTTCTCCACGTACCTCTACCGCATCGCCCGAAACATGTCGATCGACATCCTCCGGCGCCGGAAGCGGTGGAACCTTCAGCCGCTCGATCCTTCCTACGATCTGTCCGACGACGGCATGGCGGGCGAATCGCAACTCGAAGTCGACGAGATCGAGGACGGGGTGAGGGAGGCGATCGAGGAGATTCCCGGCCCCTATCGCGAGGTCGTACTCCTCCGAGTCTTGCAAGGGATGGAGTACGGCGAAATCGCCGAGGTGGTGGGCTCCCCGCTCGGAACGGTGAAGTCCCGCTTGCACGCGGGGCTGGAATACTTGCGGCGTTCGATGCGCCGAAGGAAGTTGGCGGAATGAACGGCGGACACCCGACGAACGATCTCCTGTTCGACCTGGGCGAGCAGCGGCTCCCGGGAGAGCTCGCCGAACGGCTCGAGGCGCACCTCCTCGATTGCGGCTCTTGCCGCCGGCGGTTCGACGAAGTTCGGACGATCGGCTCCGCCCTGCGCCGGACGGCTCTCCAGCCCCCCCCGGCGCTCGCGGAGCTGGACCGACAGATGGTCTCCCTCCTCTCCTCGCGGAGGCGCATTCTCCGGCGGAGCGCGGCGATTTCCGGAATCGCGGCGGCCGTGGCGCTGAGCGTCGTCGCCTATTTCGCCGTTCCTCGACGGACGCTCCCCCCTCCGGCCCCGCAGCCTCCCTCCGCCTCGGTCGCGCAGCCTCGCAAGGAGCCTCAATCCCCCAAGTCCAAGATGGAACTTCCCGATTCCTCGCCGCCGAGGGAGGAAGGAACCGCTCCCCTGCGCGATTTGGGACGTGTCCTGCGGCCCCGACGGATCCCGGGCGACATCAACGGAGACGGGATCGTCGACGTCGCCGACCGCCTGCTCCTGTCGCGCCATCTTTCGGGCCGGGCTCCTCTCCCCGAGTCGAACTCCGCGGACGTCAACGGCGACGGCGCGCTCGACGTGGCCGACCTGCAGCTTCTGTCGCGGGAGATCGCGAGGGCGAGATGAAGCGCCTCGCCGCCCCCCTCCTCTGTTTCCTGGGGGCCTGCGGCGCACGGATGGCCTCGGAGACGGGCCCATCCCCCAAGGAGGATCGGACCTTCGGCGTGACCGGACAGGATACCGCCGATATCCGGACTCGAGAGGTGCATGTGCACCTCGAGGTCCCCGGAGCGGGGCTGGGCGCCTACCAGCTCGTGGTGCGCTGGGACCCGACCGTGGCTCGCCTGGTCTCCCTCGAGCCCTGCCGCACCCATCCCTTCGACGGATCTCCCGAGTTCGACCGCGGGGGATTCTTCACCGGGGAGGTGCGCGTTTTTTCCACGGCCGTTCGGGGCCGGCTCGGAGGCGGCGGCCGGTACGATCTTCTTACGCTGCGCTTCGAACGCGCCGGGCCGGGCCGCGCTCGCGTCGACGTCGCCGTGGAGGCGCTCTACGACGACGCGCCCTCGCCGCGGAAAGTCTCCGGGAGCCTCACCGTTGACCCGGCGGAGGTTCGGTTCGACTGACCGAGGCCACCCCTACCGGATGCGGAAGCCCGTCTCCGTCACGACGATCGGTTTTCCCTGCAGAGACCGCGATCCGAGCGAGGAGAGCAATCTCTCCATGACCCCAGCCACGGACGAATAACGGAATGAACGCAAGCGCAACCGAATGATGCCGGAAAAACGCTCCGGCGGGAACCGCACGATGTTCCCGAAGTCGGCATCCAACGTGACCAACACGCGATCCTCCGCCCGCGCCCGGTCAAGCACTTCGACGTCCGGGCGGCCTCGAAGAGGGGTGTTCCGGACGTGGATGACTTCATGTCCGAACGCTCGCAGCGCAACTTCAAGTCGCACGCGCTACTCGAAGGTCCCGACCTATTCCCGAGCCAGGTCTGCGGCGTAACGCAAGGCGGCTCGGATGTGATCGGCGGTGAGATCCGGGTAGCCCTTGAGAACTTCGTCCGCCGTCTCACCCTCCGCCACCAGTTCGAGAACCACGTACACAGGAATTCGTGTACCCTTGAAACAGGGCTTGCCCGCCATGATTCCCGGCTGGGCCGTGATTTACTCACCCATCGTCAGCATCCGAACCCTGAAGCGTCGACCAGGCAAGGCCGGGTGCAGACTCCTCTCGCGATTTGGCTCCACTACGGTCGCGTCAGCTCCCGCACCTGCGGCCAGAACACGACGAGGTAGAGCGCGAGAATGGCGAGGTTGGCGACCAGGAGCCATACGGAGACCCAGGCCAGACGCCGATCCAGGCGCCCGCGAGCGACCTGCGCTACCACGACCAGCGCGACGGCGCCCAAGGTCACCGTCACCCAGAAGAAGTCGACGGGACCGCCTTTCGAAAAGCCGTAGTGCCCGAAGAGAGCGAGCGAAAAGAGAACCAGCGCATACAGCACCACCGCTGCGCGCCTCGCGCGGACGTTGGTCGTGATGACGGTGAAGAAACTCATCCGAGATTAAGAATAATTCATCGTCGCCGTTCACGCAACAATTGACTTCCCCCGGGGGTTCTGTTAGACCGATTCGCCATGGCCCTTCCGCGTGTCGTGTCGCTCGGGTAGCGCACGCTTCCGTCCCCCCCCAATCGGGTTTTCGAAATGAACTACAAGGACACGCTCAATTTGCCCAAGACGGACTTCCCCATGGCCGCCAACCTCACGAAGATGGAACCGGCCATGCGGGAGCGCTGGGAGTCCATGCGACTCTACGAGAGGATCCAGGCCGCCCGAAAGGACTCCCCCAAGTGGATCCTTCACGACGGACCTCCCTACGCGAACGGCGATGTCCATGTCGGCACGGGTCAGAACAAGGTCCTCAAGGACATCGTCGTCCGGTTCCGCACGATGCAGGGAAACCGTTCTCCCTTCGTGCCCGGTTGGGACTGTCATGGCCTCCCCATCGAACACAAGGTGATGAAGGAGCTCGGACCCAAGGCGCGTTCCATGTCGAAGGCGGAGATTCGGAAGCTCTGTCTGGAATTCGCACGAAAATACATCGACGTCCAACGCCGTCAATTTCGCTCCCTGGCGGTCTTGGGAGATTGGGACCGCCCCTATCTCACGATCGATCCGCAGTACGAGACTTCGATCGTCGAGGTCTTCGAACTCCTCTGGAGCCGAGGGCATGTCGCGCGTCGTAAGAAGGCGATTCACTGGTGCATGCAGGATCGGACCGCGCTGGCGGAGGCCGAGCTCGAATACAAGAATCTCCAGAGTCCGTCGATCTATCTCCGTTTCGAGGGAGTGGGATCGCCGGACCTCCTGGTCTGGACGACCACGCCCTGGACCCTTCCCGCCGACGTCGCCGTCGCCGTCCATCCCGAGCTCGAGTACGCCGTCGTCCGGGTGGGAAACCGCGACTGCGTCATCGCCCCCCAGCGCATCGAGGAGTGCCGCATGCTCTTCGACATCGGGGAGACCGTGCGTACGGTCCGCGGGCGGGCGATGGAGGGGTGGAAGTACGCGCATCCGCTCTTCGGCCATCCTTGCCCCGTAGTGACGGCCGAATACGTGACGGTGACCGACAGTACGGGGCTGGTCCACACCGCGCCCGGCCATGGCGCCGAGGACTACGAGACCGGGCTCAAGCACGGCCTGCCCATCCTCTCGCCCGTCGACGAGGCCGGCGTGTTCACCGGCGAAGCGGGAAAGTACAAAGGCCTGCAGGTATTCGAGGCGAATCCCTTCATCATCGAGGACCTGCGGAGGAGCGGTACCCTACTCAAGGACTTGAGCTTCAGTCACGACTATCCCTGCTGCTGGCGGTGCAAGCAGCCGGTGATCTTCCGGGCCACCGAACAGTGGTTCATCCTCATCGATCACGAAGGAGCCCGCGAGCGCGCCCTCGAGGCGGTCAAGGCGGCGAAGTGGGTCCCGGACTGGGGCGAGATCCGGATCTCCTCGATGCTCCGCGAGCGGCCCGATTGGTGCGTCTCCCGCCAGCGCATGTGGGGCGTGCCGATCCCGGCGTTCTACTGCGAATCGTGCAACGGCGTGCTCCTGAGCCGGACGACCTTCGAGGCGGTGAAGAGCCTGTTCGCGAAGGGCGGCGCAGACGCTTGGTTCACGACGGAGTCGAAGGAGATTCTACCGCCGGAGACGAAGTGCTCCTGCGGAGGAACCTCTTTCCGGAAGGAACAGGACATCTTCGACGTCTGGTTCGAGTCCGCCGCAAGCCACCGGGCGGTCTCGATGAAGCATCCGGATCTCCACTTTCCGGCGGAGCTCTACCTGGAGGGAACCGACCAGCACCGCGGCTGGTTCCAGGTATCCCTGCTCGCGAGCCTCCTCTCCAACGGCCGTCCCCCCTTCAAGGAGGTGGTGACCCACGGTTTCTGCGTGGATGCCCGAACCGGGGACAAGCTCTCGAAGTCGGGATTCCTCATTCCGGTCGACGAGCTCGTCGACAAGATCGGCGCCGAGCTGGTGCGCCTGTGGATCTGCTCGATCGATTTCACGAGCGACCTCCCGACCTCATGGGAAATCCTCAAGGAGCGCGCGGAGCCGTACAAGAAGATCCGCAATACGTTCCGGTATCTCCTCGGCAGCCTCCACGACTTCGATCCGTCCCTCCACCGCGTCGATACGGTTCGGATGCGCGACGTCGACCGCTGGATTCTTCACGAGTTGACTCGCCTCGTCGAGGACACCGAGAAGCACTACGCGGGCTATCGATTCCACCTCGTGTACCAGCGGGTCTACGAGTTCTGCGTGGTCACGCTGAGCGCCCTCTACTTCGATATCGTGAAGGATCGGCTCTACACCGCGGCGCCGAATTCCGTCGAACGTCGCTCGGCGCAGACCGCGCTCTACGAGCTGCTTCAGGCCTTGGTTCGCATCCTGGCTCCCGTCCTGGTGCACACCTCCGAGGAGGTCTGGGATTTCCTCCCGGGCGCGAAGGAGGCGGAGAGCGTCCACCTGGCGCTCTGGCCGAAGCCCGGCCCGGAATGGAGAAACGACGAGCTGGCGTCCCGATTCGCACGACTCCTCGAAGTCCGGAGCGAGGTGAACCGATCGCTCGAGAAGCTGCGCGCGGAAGGGACCATCGGGAAATCTCTTCAAGCGCGGGTCGTGGTGCACTCCGAGGACGGCGCCCTCCAGTCGGCTCTTCGATCGACCGACCTGGGCGAGATCCTCATCGTCTCCGAGGCGACGGTCTCGGACGCCCCGCTCGGGTCGAACGGCGAGCTCAAGGGATTCAGCGTCCGCGCGGAGAAGTCGCCTCATGCCAAGTGCGAGCGATGCTGGGGACACCGGGAGGACGTAGGGAAGTCGGCGGACCATCCGAATCTCTGCGGCCGATGCGTCGAGGTCGTGCGGGGGAGCTAGACAGTCCTCCCCCGTTCTCCAAAGAGGGAATAGATCATGGGTTCCCTCTTCGCCTCCCCGAAAGCGGGCTACAATAGGGACCGAATGTCCCCGCGCGATCCCGACGTCGATCTTCTGATCGCCCAACTCGTGCTCGAGCGAGGGCTCGCCAAGCCCGAACATGTGCAGGAGTGCCTGCGTCTCCAGGGAGAACTGGCCTCCAACGGAGTCCAGCCCATTCCGCAGCTCGGCGAAATCATGGTGCGGAAGGGCTACCTGTCCGAGGCGCAACTCCGACTCGCGACACGATCCGAATCGACTCCCGCCTCCCATTGGCCCTTCGAAGCGATCGAGGCCGCGAAGGATCCGGCCAATCGGTTCGGCCAATACGTTCTCGTCGGTCGCGCGGGTGTCGGCGGCATGGGAGAGGTCTGGCGCGCGTGGGACGGATCGCTGGGCCGATGGGTCGCGCTCAAGTTCCTGAAGTTCGATCGAAGCGAAAGCCTGGCGCGGTTTCAGCGCGAGGCGCACGCCGCCGCGCGAATCAGCCACCCCAACATCGCCTCGGTGTATGAAGTCGGGGCCGTCGGCGGGCGGCACTACATCGCGATGCAGTACGTCGCCGGTCCGACGCTCCGCGCCTTTCCCCGGAACGACATCCGACTCCTGACCGAGGTGATGCGGGACGGCGCTCTCGCGGTCCAAGCCGCCCACGAAAGCGGGATCCTCCATCGCGATCTCAAACCCGAGAACATCATGGTCGAGGAGGCGTCCGGGGGCCGACTCCGGGTGTTCGTCCTGGACTTCGGCCTCGCCAAGGAGATGACGGTAGACTCCTCGCTGTCGAGCACGGGCGTGGTCGTGGGGACACCGGCGTACATGAGCCCGGAGCAGATGAGCGGTCTGGCTCCCGTCGACGCTCGGAGCGACGTCTGGTCGCTGGGCGCCACGCTCTACGAACTCCTCGCGGACCGGCCTCCCTTCCCCGGCTCGGAGCTGTACGACGTCTTCCGCAAGATCGTGGAGGAAGAACCGGAGTCGATCCGGAAGGTCCGGCCGCAGGTCGACCGGGAGCTCGAGACGATCGCGCTCAAGTGCCTCGAGAAGGATCCGAAACGGAGGTACGCGACCCCGCGCGAACTCGCGGAAGACCTGACCCGGTGGCTCGCGGGGGAACCCATCCGGGCGAATCCGCCGTCGACGCTGTATCGATTTCGAAAAGCCGTGCTGCGCCGCAAGTCCATCCTGGCGATCGCCGTCCTCGGAGCGGTCGGCATCGCTACGGTGGGATCTTTCGGTGCGCGCCAGTGGGTCCGTTCCCGGCGCGCGGAATGGGCTCGCGCGGCGGAGGAGCATCGAACGCGTGATGCGCTCGCCGCCAAGGCGCGGGTCGAGCATGAGGCCCTCCGGAGGCTGGCGGCTCAGAAGGTGTACGAGGAAGCGACGCGCGCCCTCTGGGGTCTCCGACTCCACACGTACAGCCGGTCCTGGCGCATGACTCCCCAACGCCTTCAGGAGTTCGCGGCCATCAAGGAGAAGTGCGCGCGACAGATGAAGGAGACCGGTCCCACGGCCGACGCCTGGTGGGTGGTCGGGCGCGCCGAGCACCTTTTGGGAGACGAGGCGGCCGCGCTCCGCGCGTATGACGAAGGACTTCGCCTGGAGCCGGAGCACGGCTCGTGCCTGCTCTACAAGGCTCGAATCCTGATCGAGAATTCCCTGATCCGAGAATACTTCCCGAAGGAGGAGGGATTCGACGAGGAGTCTCCTTCCTTGGCGGAAGCGGAGAGGCTTCTCGAGCGAGGATCGGCCGGTCGCTCCGTCTCCGAGATGGAGCTCGATCTCGCGAGAGGCTATCGATTGGTCTTGCAACGAGCCCCGGTGCAGAAATACGTGGAGAACATGCTCGAAAAATGGAAGGACTCGGAGTTTCGGGAGGAGTTCTACCTGATCCGAGGGCTGGGACCCGGAACGAGCTTGATTACGGATGCCGGTCAGGCCATCTCCGCGCGACCGGGAGCGTACGAACCCTACGTCTGGCGCGCCATGAGCTATTTCGTGAACCAGCTTCACGCATCCGCCGTGGAGGACCTCCTCGCGGCCTTGCAACGGAACCCCAATTCGTCGCGCCTTCATCTTCTCCTGGCATGGGTGCGTTACTACAAGGGGGAGTTCGAGCCGGTGGCCGCCGGCGCCGCTCGGGCTCTGGAGCTGGAACCCGAGCTACCCGACGCCCATATCGTTCGAGGTCTGGCCTCCGCAAGGGGGTGGAGGCTCCGGGAGGCCATCGAGGACTTCACTCACGCCATCCGACTGCGTCCTCTCTCGGCTCTCGCTCATTCCAATCGCGCTCATGCCTCTCTTTTCCTCGGTCGGAAAGACGATGCGCTCCGCGACGCGGATCGCGCCGTGAGGCTTCGACCGCAATACGCGGGGGCTCGTTACGTTCGAGCCAAGGCGAGATTCGAGTATCGGGACCTGAACGGAGCGATCCTGGACTGCGACGAGGTTCTTCGTCAGCAGCCGACCTTTCTTTCGGCCCTCGAGCTTCGAGGCGCAGCCAAGGCCTCCCTCGGTCGCTTCCGCGAGGCGCTCTCCGATTACTCCGAATCGATCCGCCTCGGAAAGTCGGTTTGGTTCGTCTACTTTAGTCGAGCACGGATGTATCGTCTCTTGAACGACTTCGAACGCTCGCTGATGGACTGTCATCGCGCGCTGGAACTCTCCCCCTCGCAACCCGCGGTCCTGGCGCTCCGCGGTCGGATTCGGCTGGCCCAGGGTGATCTCGAGGGTTCCGTTCTCGACGCGCTCCGCGCCCTTCGAGTCCACGCGGGTTGGCCTGGAGTCCAAGGCCAACTGACCGAGGGCCTTTCCCAACGCGGCCTCCGGGAGTGGCATCGGGGACGCTACGCACCGGCCATCGGCTGGTTCAGTCAGGCGCTGGTCCTGGATCCCGCCTGCGGCGAGGCCTACCTCCGCCGCGGACGATTGAGGGTGTTCCTCCGGGAACCGGACGGCGCGATCGCCGACGCCTCGCGCGGAATCGCGCTTCGTCCCAAGTCGAACCTCGGATACAACACTCGGGGAATCGCCTTGTTCGAGAAGGACGAGTTCCTCGGAGCGATCGCCGACTCGACCCAGGCCCTCCTGCGGAATCCTCGCCTGGTCGAAGCCTTCTACAATCGCGCGGTTTCGTATCTTCACTTGGGAAGGCCCCTGGATACGATTCACGATGCGACCTTGGCACTCCAGCTCTCGCCCACTTGGGCCGACGCCTACGGACTGCGGGCCATCGCGTTCTGCGACGTCGGCGACCGAAAACGAGCGCTCGGAGACGCTCGCCGCGCGATCAAGTTGGGACTCCGTCCTCACGCTCGACGGCGGCTCGAAGCGATCCTGCCGGAGTTGCTCCGGTAGCACCTGTACAGGTCCGGCGGCCGAGGATAGAATCCCTTCGTGAAAACCCTCCGCCTCGCGGCGCTCATCTCGGGAACGGGCCGCACGTTGAAGAACTTGCTCGACCTCAAAGCGAAGGGCGGGCTCCCCGCGGAGTTCGCCGTCGTCGTCTCGAGTTCCCCCAAGGCCGCGGGAATCTCCTTCGCGCGCGAGGCGCGGATCCCCCTCGTGGTCGTGAATCGCGCCAAGTTTGCGTCGGACCAAGACTTCAGTCGCGCCCTCGCGGCGGCCATCCTTCCTCACCACGTCGACTTCGTGGTCCTGGCGGGATTCGTCCATCTCTTTCTCTTCCCCCGCGAGCTCGAGGGACGCGTCCTCAACATCCACCCCGCGCTCCTCCCCGAGTTCGGAGGGCGCGGATTCTACGGAAGGCGTGTCCACGAGGCCGTGCTTCGATCCGGCGCGAAGGAATCCGGGTGCACCGTCCACATCGCCGACCATCAGTACGACCACGGTCCCATCTTGCTCCAACGAAGAATTCCCGTCTTGTCGGACGATACGCCGGAATCTCTGGCCGAGCGCGTATTTCAAGAGGAATGCCGCGCGTACCCGAATGCGATCCGGAAGCTCGCGGAAGAATCGTGATATGGGAAGGATCCGCGGAGACTTGGATGTCTTGGGTTTGGCACCCCTCTTGGAGGCGATTTTCCAGAATCACGGCAGCGGGACGTTGACGATCTCCATCGGAGAAGAACGCAAGTCGATCCACTTCGGGGAGTCGGGCCTGCGGCTCCTCGCGACCACCCGCCGGAAGGGCAGCTCGCTCGGGGAGATCCTTCTCCGCACGGGAAAGGTCACGCGCGCCCAGCTCCAGGAAATGCTCGACGAGCAGCGCAGGGCGGGCGGACGGCTCGGGGAAATCGGCACCTCTCGAGGGTTGGTTTCCCCCTCCGACATCGAGAACGCCCTTCGAGACCAGGCGCTCGAGGAGGTGTACGACCTCTTTCTGTGGAGAGGGGCTCAATTCGACTTCGCGGAGAACACGACGCCTCCTCACCCCGAGACCCCTCTCGCCGAGGTGATTCTCGGCGTCAATCTTCCCTCGCTGACCCTCGAAGCCGCGCGGAGGCGCGACGAGCTCGATCGGATCCGGAAAATCATCCGGAACGGCCGACTCATCCTGAGTCCGACGCAGCAGCCTCCGCGCCTGGACGATCCCAACCTGGACCACGCGGTCGCGGAGGCCATCTTGCCCCTCGTGGACGGAACGAGGAGCATCGAGGAGATCGTCGAGGCTTCCGTTCATTCGGAGTTCCAAGTCCTGCGTACCCTCTACGTTCTCTCGACGCAAGGCGCCGTGCGGCCGCAAGAACTCCCCGGCGTTCGACGCGTTTCGGACGCCACCACGGTCATCCTGCCTGCGGGCCCACGGCCCGGCCAACGCCGTGGGATCCTCGTCGTGAGCGGGATGCCGCTCTTCCTCGCCGCCGTGGCCGGGCGGCTTCGCGCGGAAGGGTACGACGTGTACGAGGAGACGCGCCCCGACGCCATCGAGGCGTCGCTCGGACGCCACCGTCCCGACGTCGCCATTCTCGACGTCTCCGTGGACTGGGCCGATCCCGTGGGAGGCGCGGCGCCCCTTCTCGCGTCGGCGCACGTCCCCTTCCTCGTGCTGAGCGCGAACTCGAATCGGGATGCGGTCGTCCAAGCGATCAAGTCGGGTGCTCGGGACTACCTCATCAAGCCGATCACCGACACGATCCTCCTCCAGCGCCTCAAGTCCATCCTGGGCAATTGATCGTGCCCTCCGAAACCCCTACAATGGGGCGGCCATGGCTTCCCTCAAAGGCGATACCTCCATCCTATCGGTGGGGGATCTGCTCCAGCAGCTGTGCGGAAGCCAGAAGATCGGCAGCCTCTCCGTAAAGCAGGGAGAGCACCGCAAGGTCGTCCATGTCGGTCCCGAAGGGCTTCGACTGGTCTTCTCCTCGAACTCGCGCGCCACGTCCCTGGGTGAAATCCTCATCCGCACGAAAAAGCTCACCCTCCAGGAATTGGATATCCTCCTCGCACAACAAAAGCGTACGGGAAAGCGCCTCGGAGAACTGGTGGCGCGATTGGGCAAGGTGTCCAAACAGGACATCCAGAACGCGCTCCGCGAGCAGGTGCAAGAGGAGATCTACGACCTCTTCACGTGGAACGAAGCGCAGTTCGAATTCGAGGAGGAGCCCGCGCCGCCCCCGAGCCCGGACAATCCGATGTACGAAATCGTTCTCGACGCGAATCCCACGTCCATTCTTCTCGAGGCGTCGCGTCGGGCGGACGAAATGCAGATGGTGATGAAAGTCGTCCGCAACGAAGCCCTCGTCCCCTTTCGAACCACCCGAGTGTTTTCCCCGCAGGGATTGCCCCTCCCTCCCGACCTTCTCTCGGCGGTCTATCGCGAGATCAACGGCCGGGCCGGCGTCGCGGAGGTGGTCCGGCGCTCGCTGTTCCCGCGCTTCGACGCGCTGCGGGCCATGTACGTCCTGCTCTCGAAGGGATTCGCCAAAGTGGTGGACCGCGAGGGCGCCACCATGATGGTGCTCCAGCAAGAGACGAAGCGACGTCCTCCGTCCGTTCGGATTCCCGCCTTGAACGGCCGGGGAAAGACGCTCCTCCTCCTCGGCGACATGATCAAGTACCGAAGCGCGCTCGCCCAGATTCTGCGAGGGGCGGGATATCAAGTCATCGAGGAGGTCGCCAGCGGCATGGCGGGCCTCCTCGCGCAGAAAAGCCGCGCCGATGCCGCGGTCCTCGACATCTCGATCAACGTCGACGACGGATTCACCTTTTGCGCCTGGCTCCGCGACAACCTGAACGTCCCGATCGTCGTCCTGAGCGCCGATCCGTCGCGCGAGGCGGGCCTGCGCGCGCTGGACGCGGGCGCTCGCTCCTACGTGGTGAAGCCGTTCACCTCCGAGGTCGTGCTCCGGACGATCGCGGGCCTGCTTCAGGCGAGTCCCGCGCCGGGCCGGGTCAGCTGACGCGCGAGCCCGGGGCGGCCTCTTTCTCGGTGGTCACCACGATCACCTGTTCGCCCGAAGTCGCCGCCAGCACCATTCCCTGAGACTCGACGCCCCGAAGCATGGCCGGCAGGAGGTTGGCCACGACGACCACGTTCTTTCCCACGAGCTGCTCCGGCGCATACCACGAACGGATTCCGGATACGACCTGGCGCGTCTCCCCGCCCCCGATGTCGACCTTGAGGACGAGAAGCTTGTTCGCGTTGGCGTGCGCCGTCGCTTCGAGGACGCGGCCCACCTTGAACTGGATCTTCCGGAAGTCGTCGATCGTGATGGTCGTGGGCGCGAGGGCGGGGGCCGGTGCGGGCGTGGGTACGGGTGCGGGTGCAGAGTCGCTCATGGTCTCCCCTTTCGTAATGCTTGCCGAAAATCCTCGAGAACATCGTCGACATCCTCGATCCCGATCGAAACACGGAGAAGGCCGTCGGTCACGCCGACTTCGGCGCGTTCGGCGGCCGAGAGATACGCATGCGAGCTGCGAGCGGGGTGCGAAAGGGTCGTCGAGACGTCTCCGAGACTCGGAGCCAGACGGACCTCGCGGCACCCGCGCACGAAACTCTTCGCGGCGGCGAGAGAGGCCAGTTCGAAGGAGAGCATCGCGCCGAATCCCCCGCGGAGGATCCGCCGGGCGCTTCGATGCGAGGGATCTCCGGGTAGTCCTGGATAGTGAACGCGTCTTACCTTGGGGTGGCGAACGAGCATCCGTGCCAAGGCCAGCGCGTTTTCCGAGGCGCGTTCGATTCGAAGAGCGAGAGTGCGAAGCCCTCGGAGCGTCAGCCACGCGTCGAGCGGAGAGACGATCGCACCGACGGTGATCGCGAATTTCCGCGCCCGCCGGATCGTGTCGGCCGCTCCCACGAGGACTCCGCTGACGGCATCTGCGTGGCCGCCCAGGAATTTCGTCCCGCTGTGATAGACCAGATCGGCTCCCCACTCCAGGGGGCGGGTCAAGATCGGCGTCGCGAAGGTGTTGTCCACCACGACCTGCGCCCCGGCACGATGGGCGATCTCGACGATCCGCCGCGCCTCGGGGACGCGGAGGAGCGGATTCGTGATCGTCTCGAAGTAGACGATTTTCGTATTGGGGCGAAGGGCGGATCCGACCGATTCCGGATCGGACGGGACGAACGTCACCCCGACGCCGAGCTTGACGAGTTCCTTCTGGAGAAACGAGTACACGCCTCCATAGATTTCCCGCGCCGCGACGACGTGGTCGCCTCGGCCAAGACTCGTCCAAAACAGCACGAAGGCGGTCGACATCCCCGAGGCGCAGGCCAGCGCGTCTTCTCCGCCTTCCAGATCGCGGACGTGCTCTTCCAGGAGTCGACCGTTGCCGTGGCCGTACCGTCGATAGAATCCGGCCTCGCGCCTTCCCTGCGCGACCTCCAGAAGGAGATCCAGATCGGGAAACGTGTGGACCGAGGCGACGGTGATCGGGGGCGCCAGAGGGTCGGTGTCGGACAGCGGAACCGGTCGATGACGGACCGCGAGAGTGGACGATCCCGGACGTCGCATGGCCCACGAGTGTAGGTGGTGCCGGTGGGGGGTCAAGGAAATGCGGCATCCCGATCGTCCCGATGGTAGAGTGAAAGACATGCAGGGCCCGCGCTGGGTACGAGGGACGCTCCTGGTCATCGTCGCCGCGTCGGCTTTCGTCGCCTTCGCCGCGGGGATGGCTCTGGTCGGGCTTCGCGCCGTTTCCCCCGAGTCCGGCCACCTTTCCACCCTTCTCCCTCTTTATCAGCAGCTTCTCGTCGCCCTCCTGACCACAGCCGCCCTCGGAGTCGCCTACGCCTGGATCGATCGGAGTGGGCCCGAACCGGCCGCGGTGCCGGAGCCGACCCTGGCCCCGCCGAAGTCCGCTCCCTCGCCGGACGTCGCCGCCGTCTTCCAGCAGATGCGCACCTACGTCGACCTCGAGATGTGGGAACTGGCCCTCGACAAGGCGAACGACATCGTCCACCGCTTTCCCGAGAGTCGAGAGGCCCAGACCGTGGGACGAAGCATCAACGACCTCCGATGGAAAGCGGAGCCGAAGTTTTTCGTACGCGGCGCCTCGGAGGAGGACCAGCGCTCCAAGGGACTCGCGGCGATGCTCAAGCACGTCAAGACCTACATGGACCTGGAGATGTGGGAACTCGCGCGACAAAAGGCGCTCGCGATCCTCAAGCATTTCCCCGACTCGCGCGAAGCCGCGGAGGTGACGCCCCTCTTTCAGCAGATCGAACAGAGGCTCAAGAGCCCGGCCGCCGTGCCGAAGGACTAGCGATTGGATACCCTTACGAAGATCCTGCTCTTCCCCTTCACCGCGATGGGGACGATGGTCAAGATCACGGGACGAATCACGGCCGGAATCGTCGGATTCCTCCTCATGGGCGCGGGGCTCTTTCTCCTCGACCCGATCTCGCTGCCCGCCGTCGGGATTCCTCTCCTCGTCGTGGGGCTGTTGCTCACTCTCCGCGCGGTATTCTAAGCGGGCCCACCGAACTCCCCTACGCTACCGCGGCCGCGATTCGACCGCCGACTGGACGGGGAGCAGAATCTCGCCCCGGAATTCGTCGTCCCGTGGGTACTTTCCCTCCACCACGGCGCGCATCGACGGCCTCTTCCCTTCCCCGGTCGAGTACCGGAGGACCGCCTCGACGGACACCTTCATGGATCGACCCGATCCTTCGGAGGTGGAGAGATCCGCTTCTCCACGGAGAATCGCCCAGCGAATTCCTTCCTTCTCTCCCGCAGGCGCCAGACTCAGCGTCCCCTCGATCCGCTCCCACGGATAGAGGTGTTCGTTGAAGCCGGGCGGATAGATCTGGCGCAGCCAGGGGGAGAGCTTCTTCGCGTCGACCGACGCTTGCGCGGACGGATGGGCCAGGACGTCCCACTCCTCCGACTTCATCGAAACCGCTTCGACGACGATCGGCGCTCCGCGGCGGTCTCCGATGCCTCGGGTCCGGACGAAGACGCGCGCGCCCGACTCGACATCCGGAAGTCGGAGCGAGGGCGGCGCCTGGACGTCGGGGACCGTCAGTTTCCGGAGCCCTTTTTCGATCTCCCCTCGGAAGTACTTCGCCGCTTGAGAGGAGCTGTGGCCGGACGGATTGATCGCGCCGTCGGGGAATCCTCCGAATCCGTGGACGAATCGTGCCTGAGAGTCGAGGATAAAGACATAGATGTTCGTGCGCCGTTCCCGATTCGGCACCACCCCCGTATTGTCCCAGAGCTTCCGGATCTCCTCGTCGCCCGGATCCCGCATCCTCCCGCTCCACGTGGACACGATGAAGGGCTTCAATGCCTCGAGCACGCAGACCTGTACGAGGGAACTCCCCCGCACCGCGTTCGCATTCGCTCAGCAATGCCCGCCGTAGAGCCCCCCGTGCTCGTTCTGCACCGTGAGAAGGAGGATCGGACGCTTCTCGCCGGCGGCTCGCTCCTTCGCCTCCTTCCACGAACGCGCCCAATCGAGCCGGAAGATGGACATTTCCGAATCTTTCGGCCGAGCGGCCTCGTACTTCTGGAGGATCCGTCCTACCTCCGCATCCTGGAGAGCGCCGAGGAAAAGGAGTTCGATCATCCTTTTGGCCTTTCGTAGATCTGAAGTCACAACGGTCGGTGCGGGCGACTATTGTGTTTGGGAAGCGACCACCGGCCACCGATGCATCGCATCCTTCCAGATCTGAAACGCGAACACCGACCACAATTCGCGCGCCCGATTGCGGATGCGTCTCTGGTGCTCCTCCCAGAGTCGGCGGACGAAAGAGGTCCGCAGTCCCTCCCGGCCCAAGAAATCGGCGGCCGGCTCTCGCAATTCCTCCGTCAGCCACCGCGCCACCGGCATCGCGAATCCTTGCTTGCGTCGGTGGAGGATCTCGGGGGGAAGCAATCCGGAAACCGCCCGCTTGAGGAGGATCTTTCCGGTTCGCCCCCGGAGCTTTCGGCGCCAGGGGACGCGACACACCAGATCGATCAACTCGTGGTCGAGAAAGGGAGCGCGCACTTCCAGAGAGACGAGCATGCTCGCACGGTCGACCTTCGTGAGGACGCCCTCGCCCAGGTAAAACCGGAACATTTCCGCCAGGGCCCGATCCACCGAGTCCCCCGTCGCCCCGAAGCGCCCGAGATCCTCGTAGATCGCCTCCATCGGAGGCGCTTCCGGAAGCAGGCGTTCGAGATCCCACGGCGAAAAGGAACCGAGCCACGCCTGATTGCGCCAATCGCGCCGGACGGCCAAGCCGCGGAAGAATCGTGCCGCGACGAAGTCGGAACTCATGTATCCATGGGACACGGGAAGGGCGCGGCTGAACGCCTCGGCCTGGCGCCAGACGGCGCGGGGGACCCACGCCAACCGGTCCGCGACGCGGTGGGCGTAGAAGGTCGGATATCCCGCAAAAAGCTCGTCCCCACCGTCCCCCCCGAGCGCGACGGTGACGGAGCGTCGCGCCGTGCGCGAAAGCATGTAGGTCGGAATGACCGAACTGTCGGCCAGGAGATCGTCCATCCGAGACAGGACCTCCGGAGCCAGCGCCGCGGCCTCTCGCAGGGACACCCTCTCGCATACGTGCTCCGTCGAGAGATGGTCCGCCACCTGCTGCGCGTACGGACTTTCGTCGTAGCTCGTGTCGTCGAAGGCGATCGAAAACGTGCGGACGGGTCCCGCTTCCCGGGCCATCGCCGCAACGGTCGAGGAGTCGATTCCCCCGCTCAAGAATACCCCGAGGGGGACATCGCTCACGAGGCGGCGGCGGACCGCCCCCCGAAGCGTCTCCCGAACCCGCTCATCGAGGTCGGCGGGTTCGGCCGCCCCGGCGGGACGTTTCCAGAATCGATGGAGCGAGGATCTCCCGGCCTCCCAGCGAAGCACAGTTCCCGGCTCGAGCTTCCGTACGGATCGTAGGGGAGTCGCGGGAGAAGGGACGAAGTCGAACGCGAAGTAGCGCGCGACGGCGAGTTCGTCCAGATCTCGACGGACCTCGGGATGGCTCGCCACGGTGCGGAGCTCCGACGCGAAGACGATCCCCTCCGGGAGCTCCGAATAGTACGCGGGCTTCTTCCCGCACGGATCTCGGACGATTCGGAGGATTCGGAGTTCCCGATCCCAGAGCGCGAACGCGAACATGCCGTTGAGACGGGAAAGGCCCTCCTCGCCCCGGCGGGCGAACCACTCCACGACGACCTCGGTGTCCGCGGACGTGCGAAACCGCGCGCCCTCCTTCTCGAGCTCGGAACGCAACTCGCGGTAGTTGTACGTTTCGCCGTTGTACGCGATCCAGTAGCGGCCGCTCCCGTCGGAGAGCGGCTGATGCCCTCCCCGCACGTCGATCACGGCCAGTCGGCGAGCTCCCAGGGCCGCCGGCGGCTCGACCCAAATTCCCTCGTCGTCCGGTCCTCGGTGGGTCAGCGTTCGCAGCATCTCGGAAAGGAGCGGGACCGACCAGGGACGGCGGAGATGGACTACGCCTGCGAATCCGCACATGGAGGAGAATCGATGTTCAGGGTCCTCCGCAGGACGTAGGGCGTCTGGCCGCGCGCTTCGTAGTTGATTCGAATCATCAGTTCCGCAACGAGTCCCATGAGCACGAACTGCACGCCGACGATGACGAAGAGGGCGCTCAAGAGAAGGAGCGGGCTTCGAATCATGTATTCGTGGGACACGAGCTTGCGCGCGATCAACACGACCACCGTGAGAATCCCGCAGAGGATCGAGAGGAGTCCCGCTCCTCCGAAAAAGCGGATCGGTTTGGAGGAGTACGATCCGAGAAACTTCACCGTGAGGAGATCGAGCATGACCTTGTAGATACGGGTCAGGCCGTACTTGCTTTTTCCCCGCGTCCTCGGGTGGTGATCCACTTCGATTTCCACGATTCGCGCGCCCCGCCAGCTCACCACGGCCGGGAGAAAGCGGTGCATTTCGCCGTACAGCCGAATCTCCCGGACGGCTTCCTTGCGATAGGCCTTGAGGGTGCAGCCATAGTCGTGGAGCGCGACGCCGGTGACGACCGAGATCAATTTGTTCGCCGCCCACGACGGAAACCGACGCGTGAACCACGGATCCTGGCGGCGGACCCTCCAACCGCTGGCGACGTCGGCTCCCTCCTCGATCGCACGGAGAAGATTCGGGATGTCCTTGGGGTCGTTCTGGAGATCGGAGTCCATCGTCACGACGACTTCTCCCCGCGCGAACTGGAATCCGGCGGCCAGCGCGGCCGACTGGCCGAAGTTCCGGCGAAACACGACGACCCGCACATCCGGATCGCGCGACGCCAAGTCCTCGAGGATCGCCAGGCTTCCGTCGGTGCTCCCGTCGTCCACGAGGACGATCTCGTACGTCCGCCCGATCCCAGCCATGACCTGCTTCAATCCCGCGTAGAAGTCCCGGAGATTCTCCTCCTCGTTGTGGATCGGCGCAACAATGGTAAGCTGGGGATCCGGCATGCGGGGCGCCAGTATACGAAAGTACATCCTCCCTGTAAGGGATTTCTCACGAGGGCACGCGCCGGTCGAGGACTCACCCAGATCTTCTTCGCTAGGGTCGGCGTTGGGGAATGGCTCCAGGGTACGGCGACAGGCATCGACGGAACGCCGGTAGAAGTCGAAAGCAACGACGGAGGCCGCGCCGTACTTGAGGCACCAGGTGCTGTTGCGACCCATGCCGCAACCAGCGTCGAGGACACTTTTCCCGCGGAAGGACGCGTGTTGGAGTAGGGCGATCCATCTCAGAAACTGGTTCTCATAATCGGGGAGGATCTCGGAATACCTCGCCCACTCGTATCCAAACCGGTCAGAAGAGGACCTAGGGTTTCTTCACGCGTGGCCGACGAAGCCGCGGAGACTTTCCCGCTCGCTGCCTGATGGCGTAATGACGTTCAGGCGGGGGTCAGGCACGTCGGCACCAGGTGATCCAAGAAATTCCTGCCTGGCTCGGTTTTCTTATGATAGCCTTCCCAGCCATGCGTAGAGGGATCGCGCTCGCCGCCATCGGCCTCACCCTGACCTCCTCCGCGTATTTCGCCTTCAAGCAGGGTCGAGCCTGGTCGAAGCGGGGGTGGGGTGCGAAGAGCACCGAATTCGAATCCTTCGTGCGGGAGATCGAGGTGGCCGTTCCTCGGGAGGCGAGGGTTCGGGTGAACGCACCACGGGGTCGCCAGGCTACGAAATACGCCAATCTTCTCAATGCGCGGCTCCATCCCCGCATCGTCGTCGTCGAGGGGCCGGCAGACTGGGTCGTCGATCTCCCCGACGAGGAGTTCGACCGCTCCCGAGCATCGTTCCGGCGAGCCGGCCCGTGATCGCGTTCGTGCCCCTCCTCGCCGGATTGGGCCTCGTCTCCGCCGTTCGCTTGCGTCCCCGGACGGGCGCCGGACTCGTGGGCGGCTCCCTCTTCCTCGGGGTCGTTTTCCTGGCTCTCTGGACCCATCTCTTGCTCTTCGTCCGAATCCCCGTGAGCCTGGCGAGCGTGCTGGCGGGAGCTGGGGCCGCCGGAATCGCCGGGGCGATTCGATTCGACCGCACGATGTTCCGGGTCTCTTGGCGACCCGGCTGGAACTCCGTGCCCGTGTTTCTTTCCCTCGCCTTTCTCGTGTACGGCGCCGTCTCGTGGAATCTCTTAGGGTATGACGGCGAGGTGTACTACGTCCTCAACGCGAAATCGATCCTCCACTACGGCACGTTTTGGAATCCCGATTTCACGGATCCCGCACGCCTGCACCCGTCGGCGCGCCGTCCGCTCCTGATTTCCTGTTTCTACGCCGACTACACTCTCCTGGCGGGAACAACCGATACGCGCGGGCTCCGACTCTGGTTCGCGCTCCTCCATGCCGGTGCGCTCGGGGTCATCCACGATCGATTCAAGATGCCCATGCTCTGGCTCACCGTCCTCGCGTGGCTGCCTGCCTTCTGGCACGATGCCGGCGGCGTTTTCACCGGATACGGCGACGCGACGCTCGCGGTCCTGATTCTCTTGGGCGTCGGCGCGCTCGCGCAAGGAGAGAGAGTCTTGTCGGGGGGAGCCTTCTCGGCGGCCGTACTTCTCAAGCAGGATGCTTGGCCTCTCTTGATCGCGGTACCGTTGGCGACGCTGGCGGCAAAACCGCGGTCGCTCCCTCGTACCCTCCTCGTCCTGATCGCGCCCGCCCTCCTCGCAATCGCTTGGGGAATACTCTCCTCGAAACTCCCGCCTCGACCGGACATCGGGAATGCCGGGCAAGTCAATCCGGCGCGTCTCGTCGCCTCGATCCCAAATTGGCCGACCGTGCTCGGCCGGTTCGGCTCAGAGATCTTGAAGCCCGCCCACTGGGGTTTCTTCTGGGTGGTCACGGCCGGAGGGATCGGCTTGATGGCGCGTCATCTGACGCGCGAAGATGCGTGGTGGCTGTCGATCGGGCTGTTCCAAATCCTGGCCTATGCCGCAGTCACGACGACCTACGACCCGTCGTACATCCACTTCGCGGCGAAATCCCAGGCAATGCGGCTTTTCCTGCACGTCGCCCCCCTCTTTTGGTTTTGCGTGGGAAGGCGATGGCAGGAAGTCATGCGGTCAGGATCGCCGGCATGTACTCGTCCAGCGACCTCAGCTTGAGCGCCGGCGCGAATACTTCCGCCAGCGTGATCTCGGAGCGGGCCCACATGTAGGCCGCATAGGGAGCGTCTTTGCGCCCGGTGGACCACAACGACTTGTCGTACTCCTGGCGCCAACTCTTGTCGTTGCTGTGTCCGCCGAAGAAGCTGGCGACCGACCGGAGGAATCCCTTTCCGAATTCGTCGACCGCCTTTGCGTTTGGATACCACTCGTAAGCGTCCTTGAGCGTAAACCAAGGAGTCAAGAACACTTCGAAGGCAATGCAGCAAAACCAGTCGCCATCCACCGGTCCGTAGATACTCGGATAGGTCTGATTCAATTCCGTCGCCTTCGAGCTGAAGGGGCGGTATTCCCAGGTCAGAGTCTGAAATCTCCCCTTGGCGTCTCCGTACTCGACGAAATTCTTGATCAGCATGATTCGCCGGACTCCCTGATTCTGCTGAGTCTTGATCGCTTCTTCCGTATACATGGTTGGCCTCCCCGCAAGTTCGACTCTCAGAAAGTCATGCACGCTTTCCGTCCCGTCGTGTTCGAAATAAACGAGTTCGCCCCGCATCCGCATATCCTGGAACAGAGTCGAGGCCAGAAAGGAGACGATATGAGGAACCTATTGATAACCATGGGGTTGGCTACGGCGCTCTTGAACGGTTGCTGCGTCGTCGAACGGACCACTCACGAATACGGCATCGACAATCGCGAGCCCGGAATGGAATCCGGCGACTATATCAGCGATCCCCATCCCGGACTGCCGTGTTTCGATGGGTGCGATCACCACTATCACGCTGGGCGTTGGTTCCGCTCGAACCATCGTCACTACTCGCACCGATGCGGAGATGCGTACGACCGGGGCCTGAAGAACGGCGTTTGGACGCTTCACTAGCAAAGGAGACTCTATGAGCTTCGCACTGATCTTGTTCCTCAGCGTGCCCGCCCAAGACGCTCGCGAGTTCGAGCGTCGCGGGTATGAACAATACGACCTGGCGGACTTGCGGAACGCGCTCGCCTCGTTCCGCAAGGCGATCGAACTCGATCCGAAGGATCAGGAATACTCGCGGCTGGACGTTTGGATCATCCGCTCCCGACTGGGCGCCCCGGGTGCGGCCACCCAGGAGTTGTCCGAGTACCTGGGAAAGCGGATCACGGTCGACTGGTACGCCAAGATCGCCGCCTTCCTGACCGGGCGGATTTCGGAGGAAGAGTTCCTTCTCGACGCCCAGAGCGGAAGCGCCGACACGATCGGCGAGCAAAGCTGCGAGGCGTTCTTCTACGCGGGTATGGTGCGTTCGTTGAACGGCGACAAGGCGAAGGCCGGCGAGTACCTCCGACGG
>Ga0114945_10000500_pt1 | contig 25118 bp, 31 predicted proteins | sample OV2TP3_FD_87194 | JGI IMG/M metagenome (GOLD analysis project Ga0114945, IMG submission 87194) | Hot spring microbial communities from Beatty, Nevada to study Microbial Dark Matter (Phase II) - OV2 TP3 | ecosystem: Environmental > Aquatic > Thermal springs > Hot (42-90C) | place: USA: Beatty...
CTCGGAAGAAGAAGACGTGAGGTATAGCCGCACGATAGCAGACGAGATTCTTCGATTTATTGAAAGATACGAAGCACGATCCGTAGCGATGATGGAGCAGATTATCGGCTGTCCTCATGAAGAGGGCATCGACTATCCCGAAGGACAAGTCTGCCCGAGCTGCCCTTTTTGGGCGCACCGCGATCGCTGGAGTCGGGACATCATCCGTTAGCCCGGAGCGAGCTACTTAACGAGACCCCTGGAGCGGCGATGCTGACAAAGTGCCCTTCGTCGTTCGGATGTTAGACAGCGGACAGTACAGCACAGGCAAGAAACAAGACCTGACCCTCTATCTCTATCGACCCTCTATCTCTATCCTCTATCCACGTAATTTGGCAACACTATTGCCGATTCGTCGACCCAAGGGAGGTTGGGTCTGGCCCCTGGCATCCCAGGTTTGACATTGCGGGTGAGCGGTTGATAAATGTCGACTGTCGTCTAAAGCGAGCCATCCGCGGAAGGAGTTTGAAGATGTTTGAGAGCTGGAGAGGAATTGTCGGAGACGTAAAGCCTACTCATAGGCCCGGTTCGTTGGAGGAATTCATCCGGCTTCTGCCTGAAGGAATCGGGGTGATCCCTTTGACCGTGGGGATAAGATCGGGAACCGAGGAAGAATTCCATCAGGTGCTCGAGGTTTACAAAGAAAAGGCCGCTGAGCTTGCGGCTCTGGGAGTGGATCTGATCCACATAGGTGGCGCCCCGCCCATGATGGTTCACGGTTTCGAGGGGGAGGGCCGGATCGTCGGGGAATTGGAGCACAAACACAAGATCCCCGTAGCCACCTCGGGGAGGACTCAGGTCGAAGCCTTCCGCGCCCTGGGGATCAAAAGCTTCGTCGGAGTCACCTACTTCAAAGACTCCCTGAACCAAATATTCACGCGCTACTTCGACCAAGCGGGTTTTCGTGTTGCAGCGATGGAAGGGATCGAAGTCCCCTTCAAGGACGTTGGGCGGTTATCGCCGGAGGAAATCTACGCCCACACCAAGAAGGCGTTCCTCAAACATAAGGAGGTCGAGGCCATCTATATGCTCGGATCGGGTTGGCGCCTGCTCAGGGTGGTGAAGCTCCTCGAACAGGATCTCCAGGTGCCCGTCGTCTACGCCCTGGCGGCAAAACTCTGGGACGTGCAGAAGCGACTCCATGTTCGCCAGCCAATCCAAGGGTATGGCCGCCTGCTTGAGGAGCTGCCGTAGGGACACAGGGGGGTCGAGCGAAACTAGATTCTTCTCAACCCTTGGGGGAGAGCGCTTCAGGGTTGAGCAAGGTAACCGGCCTTCCTTCGAGGAAGCTCAAGATGTTTTCCATGGCCAGTTCAAAACGCTCTTTGAGTATCTCCTCTGCCGCGTAGCCTCTGTGGGAGAGGAGCACGACATTGCCCAGACGGCGGAAGGGGTGCTCCATTGGCAGGGGCTCCTCGTCGTAGACATCCAGGCCAGCCCCTCCCAGCTTACCCTGCTCAAGGGCGCGGATCAGCGCAGCCTCTGAGACAATCGGGCCCCTCGCCGTGTTGACCAGGTATGCCCCCGGCTTCATCAGGCCTATCTCTTTCTCTCCGATGAGTCCTCGCGTCTGGGGATTTAACGGAACATGGATGGTGACGACATCGGACTCTCGAAGCAGCTCCTCCAGGGTTACCCGCTCGGCTCCGACCTGGCGCGCCCTCTCATCAGTAAGGGTCCTCGCCGTAGCGACGACTCGCGTGTTGAAAGCCTTGGCGATTCGGGCAACCTGCTTTCCGATCCTTCCTAACCCGATGACACCGACGGTCTTGCCCTCAAGGACGTGCCCGGCAGCAGCCGGCCAGGGCTCGGAGCGCATCCTCCGGTCAATTTGAGGGATATCTCTTAGCAGCGCGAGGATCAGCCCGAAGGTCAATTCCACAGTGGAGATCCCCGAATCGTTGGGAGTCACCGCGACGGCGATCCCGCGTCTGGTGGCGGCGGGAAGATCGAGATGGGCGATGCCGCGGCCAGTCTGCGATATCAACTTGAGATCAGGGGCCAGAGCTAACTGCCTTTCTCCGAGACGGGTGCGCTCCCTCATGAGGAGGACCGCACGGACTCCCTTAAATGCGCGGCCGAGCTCCTCATCCGTCCCGAGCCGGCTCCTCAGCACCGTGAGGTGAGACCGGGCCTTTAACTTCTCGTAGGCGGAAACTTGAGCGGCCAGGCCCTCGTAGTCGTCGAGTATCAAAACGCGGTCAGTATTTTGTGCCATGTTAGCCTCGTTCAGGAATGCTCCACAAAGTTCAGCCACGAGTCGATCTATCTCGCGGGCGTGTTCCAGTGAGGCCCGGATTGTATTTGATCGGTTCTGGCTTGACAAGAGGTTTGGGAGAATTGCAGCCCGGAGATAGGGTTCACGATAGCTGAAAGAGAAGGGCGGTGCGGTTCGTAGATCATTTACCTTGGTTGACAGATCGCCGCGGGTTCCGATACTCTCTCGCCAAAGACATAAGGAGGGGGAAGCATGGAATTCATGAACTTGACCCAGAAGATGAGCGAGGCCGGGAAGGAAAAGAGGAGAATGACGCGGCTCTTCGGAACGGAGCAATTTCGCTCGTGGATGCTCTACTTCGAGCCTGGCGACGGCACGGACATGCACTACCACGTGTCGCCGGAGACCTTTTTGGTACTCGAAGGAAAGGCCTCGGTAAAGGGGATCAAGGGAGACGAGCGGATCATCGAGAAAAACGAGGTCGTCTTTTTCGGCTCCAAGGACTACTATCAGATCACCAATGTGGGAACCGGCCCGCTGACCCTCTTCGGCAACCGCTCCGAAGGCTTCGGCGGCCCTCACGTGACCGCGCGAGAAGAAAAATCCTGAAAGAGCAGGTCTGGATACCTTAACCCCGACGGCGGAGCGCCGATCCCTCTGTAGCCGTCGGGGGGATTCCTAGGAAGAAAACAATCCTGATCGAGGGTTATGGCTTCGTCTATACAGGTGGAGTTCTTAAAGGTCCTTGCGTGCATCGCATGGGCGGATGAGGAGGTGACGAATGCGGAACTGAACTTCATCAAGCAGTTCGTCAGGCGGTTTGACCTCACAGGGGAGGAGTGGGTGCGGGTTGAGTTGTATCTGGACGAGAAAGTTGGATTGGAGGAAATGAAGCGGGTCACGCGGCGTTTCCTTTCACAGGTCCGCAGGCCGAGGGAGCGGCGGCTGCTTGTGGATGCAGTGGAGCAGCTCCTTACGGCCGACGAGAAGCTGACGGACACGGAGCAGGGGTGGGTACGGGATTTACGGGAGTTGGTGTCGGGAGCTGAGGGCGCGGCATTTTTCCTGGACGGATTAAAGAGTCTACTCAGAATAGGAGGGCTGAGTCAGGAATCGTCCCATGAAGGGCGCGAGTCTGAGCTCCACGACTTCATTCACAATCGAGTCCTGTTCAAGTTGCGGCGCAGACTCGGTCCTGAACGGCTGGAAAAGGAGAGAAGCCCGGAGAAGCTGAAAAAATTGGCTCTGAGCGCCACGCTGTTGGGTCGGGTGGGCTATGTCGACAGCGAGTTTCTACCGCGAGAGGAAGCGTTCATAAAGAAGTTGCTCTGCGAAGCATGGGGGGCCGCTGCTCACATGGCCGAGGCCATTACCCAGGTCGCTATGGCGACAGTGAGTCAGGGGGGTGGACCTTCACCGGGCGATTCAAGAGGCAAAGGCAATGATGCCCATGCCAGAGCGCAAACGGTCGATTGAATCGCTGTTCGCCCTTTCCAAGGCTGAGGGAAAGATGTCGAACGAGGAGATCGAGGAGATCCGCAAGATCGCCTACGGGCTGAACCTTTCCCACAGGGAGTTCATTAACGCAAAGCTCAAAATTCTCAGATGAATCTACTTCTGATTGTCAACTACTAACAGCCAACAGCAGACTTGACACCTTTTGCTTGACACCTTTTGCTTTTGGAAACGATTCGAAAAGGACGACGCAGGCAGGACCCTATTGACCAGCAGAAGTACAAGTATAGTTATCCGGTCCGGGGATTACCGTTTGGTTTGACACACATTGTCGTTGTTGTCAGAATAGCGGCCAGAAAATTTGTCCTGACGGCCTATGGCATTGAGAAGAAGGGTGGTAGATAGAGACCATGCGTAAAGGAGTCCAATTTCATTATGACCGAGAGGCGGATGTGCTCTATCTCTCGGTGGGAAAGCCGCAACGGGCAAAAACCATTGAAATCGGAGAGGACTTCATCCTCCGCTTACATCCTAGAACCGGAGAGGTGGTAGGGGTAACCATCATCGACTTCTCCAGACACTTTCCCCAACTCAAACCAGCCCATCTCAAGCTACCGGCCAACGGCTCCTTCGATCCAGCACGACTTCTTGAGCAGGTCCTTACACCCCACGCGGAATAGCTGGAAAAGCGGCCGCTTGTTTTCTGCGTCATGGAATTCCGGGGACATAGGATAGCCTAGGATCGAGAGAGGGTTAGGTACAACATGCTCTCAAGGCCTCTTGCAATTGGCTTGATCGCCGGTACTCTTCTCCTCTCGGGTTGTTCCCCGCTTTATATCCTTCAGGCGGTCTTTGAGCAGGGCAAGATCCTGTGGCGGCGGGAGCCGATCGAGGAGCTTCTGGCAAAGCCGGATCTTGCCCCGGAGCTGCAGGAGAAGCTGAGGTTGGTTCTTGCGGTGCGCGAGTATGCCAGGGATTCCCTCAGACTCAAGGTCGACGGCAGCTATGCCAGCTATTCCTACGTGGACCGGCCGGTTCTATCCTATGTCCTGACGGCTGCGCCCAAGACGGACCTTAAACCTTACACCTGGTGGTTCCTTTTTGTCGGATCGGTTCCTTACAAAGGTTTTTTTTCCGCAGAGGCAGCCAAGGCCGAGGCCGAGTCCTTCCACGCTCGCGGATACGACACTTATGTCCGCACCTCACCTGCCTTCAGCACGTTGGGTTGGTTTGACGATCCCCTGCTCGCCCATCTCCTCAAGTATGACAAGGTGACCCTGGCCGAGGTCATCTTCCATGAACTTCTCCACAACACCCTTTTTGTCAGCGGGGTCGTTGACTTCAACGAGAGCCTGGCCAATTTTGTCGGCAACCGGGCTGCCGTCCTCTTTTTTCGCGATCGTTATGGAGAGGGGAGCGCTGAGCACCAGAGGGCGGCTGAGGCCTGGAAGGAAGAACTGGAGTTTTCCGCTTTCATCTCCGAGGTCGCCGCGTCTTTGAACGATCTTTATACCACGGAGCGGCCTGAGGAGGAGAAATTGCGGTTGAGGGAGGGGATTTTTTCCCAGAGCAAGAAAGAATGGTTACAGAGAATCGTCGGCCGGCCGAGACATCAACACCAGGCCTATAGCCAACTGGAGGTGAACAACGCCGTGATCGCGCATTATCTTCTCTACCTCAAGGATCTCGCGCTTTTTGAGTCTCTGTATGACGCCCACGGGGAGGACTTGGCCCGGTTAGTGGAGTTGGTGGGGAACTCGATTCAGCAGAGCCCCGATCCCTTTGAAGCTGTGCGGGGTCTCGCGGGGCGGAAGGCAGAGCTTAAGCCCGAACCGTGACTTGCCCTTAGCCTGGCTGCCACGGAAACAGTAAATCCGAGGACAGAGCTTTGCTGGTCGGCCGGACGGTGTGAACCTCGAGGAGATCCTCTGGCTGGCCTATGTTATTGATCCATTCAATTTCTCTCGGCGTAAGCCTTGTTGCCAGCGCGAGCTTTCTTCTTTGGTCAAAAGAGTGCAAGGCCTTGCGACAAGAAGACCAGCTGCGGCCTCCATCCGTGCTGTACATTTTTATATCCCGGTCGTGCACTCTGACCCGTTTTTCCATGGGATCTCCTCGCTGAACTGCGGTTGAGCAAATTGTGTGCCCGCTCACCCAATGCGGAAAATCGCTTAAAAATCCAGGCTGCTTCGGTGGCTCTCGGGTCGTCTGGCCGCATTTTTCGGGCAGGTTTTTCGGGCGGCGCCGCCCGTTAGGCGATTGTGCCCGATTGGGCATGCAGCGCCGGTAAAGGCAGGTAAGTATGAGAGCGAGCTACTTATAGTTACCCTGCGAGGATGATGGGAGAGAGGACCTTCTCGTGAATCCAGCCCGAGAGATCGCTGAGACTTCGCGGGCTGATCTCATGGCTGATGTCGTATTCCCGATATGTGACCGGGATGCCTAGGCTCCGGATGCTCTCTACCGACTCTCTGGCGCGCTCAACGGGGATCAGTTGATCTCGTGAGCCGTGCTGGATAAGCGCCGGAGGGTATTGATTAGTAACTCCAGTGGAGGCGGCAGCAGCCAGCTCTGGCGATAGCCAGGAACTGATGGCCACAAGAGCGGAAAAACGCTGCGGCTCGCCCAGAGCCAGACTGTACGCCATCACACCACCCTGGCTGAAGCCGAGTACGACGAGCTTGCGTTGGTTGATCGGGTAGCGCGCTGAAGCGAGGTTAAGAAATGTTCTGAGCTTCTCCCTGGCCGCAAGGACGGCTGGCACATTGGGAGGACCACCCATGGAGAGGGGAAACCAGCCGTACCCGGTCGCTTCAGGCCCGATGGGAACCTCGACCTGGCCTTGAGGACAGATGACCAAAAAGCGTCCGTCACAAAGATGGGGTGCGAGTCCGAGCAGATCCAAGGCGCTGGCCCCCCAGCCATGCAATGCAACGATCGTGGGATGGGGACCTTCGCCCTCGGGCTCAAAGATGGCATGCACGAGATTCACGGTTGACCTCCTTGTTTTAATCTCTCAGCGCCTCCAGACTGTTTAAACCCAGCTTTAGCGGGACAATCACCGCGATGATGGTAAGGACAAGAACAGCTGCAAGAGAGGGCAAAAGGATCCACATGCCTTCCCCGCGGGCCGCGGGATGTAATCCTTCCATAGTGAGCAGGTAGACCGGCCAGGCCTCGACAGCTACCGTGGCGCCGACAAAGGCGATGCTCAGAATCATACAAATAACCCCGCCAAAGCCCGTGGAGATCTCCGCCGCATTGCCATAGTCAAATTTGGGGTAGAGCGCTCCGAGCCCCACGCCTATCGCCGTGATGCCGAAGCTCATCAGAAAGACAGTGATCAAAGAGAGACCCATCATCCACGGGGGGACGCGCAGGAGGGTATTGCTCAGGAAGACAAGGAGTTCTCCCAGGAGGAGGAGCGGCAAAAGGTTGAGCCAAAACTTGCTCCACAGAACGGAACGAAGAGAAATGGGAGAAGTCTGCAGGAGCCAGAACGCGTTGCCCTCCAGGCTCACCGCGGGGAAGGCGAATCGCACGGCCACCGAGCTCAGCACAAAACCGGCCAACGCCAAGTTCGTAAACGAGATGGCTGTCCGCAAAGCAGAGGCAGGGATGGGAGAGCGCTCGAGCGGGAGGACCTTGAAGTTATAGAGATACACCACAACCAAGGCCAGGAGGAGAAAAAGCTGAGACCATTGGGTCGTGTCGCGGATAAAGGTCTTGATGTCTTTGATCATGATGGCTCTTGGGGTTTCCGGAAAAGGATGGGTCATCCAGTTGAGGATCCAGTCGAAGAGAGATCCCTGACGCCGACCCTGCCGGGCTTCTTGCGCCTTGGACCAGCCCGAAAGATAAACCGCGGCGGAAATCCAGGAAGTCATGAGAGGTAAAAAAAGGGCATAACTCAAAAGCAGGGCATAGAAAAACCATGGGTCATTCTGTTTTTTAAACAGTGCCGAGGCGAGGATTTCTCCTGACCAGCTGCTGGGCAGAAAGGGTGAAGAGGGGGTTTCCATGGCAGCGAGGAACTCCAGGAAATGGCCGAATGCTTCAGGCTGAACCAGTCTTTCCGGCTGGGAAAAGCGGAATAGGAAGTAGAGGAGGATGAACGCGAGCAGGCCGATGAAAAACAGAACATCCCGAATTCTCCTGGCAGGGAGAAAGGTGACCAGGAGGTGGGTGATCAGTACCCCGGCTGCTGCCGGGATGAGTAGAAACAGGGGCAGGACGAGCAGCACCCAGATATAGAAAAGGCTGCCGCCGTGGAAAACGGACCCATAGGCGGCAAATACTGGAAGGCTGAAGAGAAGCACCATCCAAGAGGAATTGGCGGTGGTCATAATCAGGCGGGAGTGGAAAAAGGCGGAGGTTGGGGTTGGTCTCGACAGGACGAGGTCCAGGTCGCGAGCGAGGAAAAAGGTGGAGAGGGCCGTGATGAGATTGCTGAACAGAAGCAAGGACAGGAAAGTGACCAAGATAATTAAGAGAAGCTGATAGGCGAGGGCAGGGCCGAGCTCGTGAACAGCTCGGAAATAAACGAGCACTCGCTTGACCGCCCAATAGCTGGCACCCCAGAAGCCAGCCGCCAAACAGAGGAGAACCACTCGCTGCAGCCATTTTTTTTCGTTGCGGCCCCAAAGGCCGTTTTTCCAAGAAAGCAGAATAGGAGAGAGTAAGACAAAGATCGGTTGTGGCACGGCGCCTATCCTTTTAAGCTCGGGTTGGCTCTGACACTTTGAACGTTTTGAACGGCTCGAACGGTTCCAACAGTTTAAAATGTTTAAGGCGCTGTCCCGTCTCGGGTAAGCTCAAGGAAAGCGCCTTCGAGTCCTTTTGCATCCACCTTGGCTGCGCGTTGGAGATCTCCCATGGTTCCGTTGGCGATGAGCTTGCCCCTGTGGATGATCCCGACCTTCTGGCAAACCTCTTCGGCGACGCTGATGCTATGGGTTGAGAGGAAGACAGCGGTTCCTCCTCTCGCTAGAGAGACAAAAAGATCTTTCAGCGTTCTGGTCCCTCTGGGATCAATTCCCACCATCGGCTCGTCGACGATGAGAATCCTGGGCTGGTGGATGAGCGAGGCGCACAGTACCAGCCGCTGCTTCATCCCCTGCGAATAGCCTTCGACCAACTCGTCTTTCCACTCGAAAAGCTCGAACTGCTCCAGTAGTTCCGGAATTCGCCGCTCAAGCCTTCGCGCGGCAACCCCATGAAGGCAGCCGACAAATCTTAGGAATTCACTGCCGCTGAGTTTTTCGTAAAGATAAGGCCGGTCCGGCACAAAACCGGTGATCGCCTTGGCCTTCTCGGGTTCCCGCTCCACGTCGTATCCCCCCAAGGTTACCCGGCCCGAAGTGGGTTTCAGGATTCCCACCATGATCCGGATGGTGGTGGTTTTCCCGGCGCCATTGGGTCCGAGAAAGCCAAAGATCTCGCCGGGCTGGACCTCCAGGCTCAAGGAATCCACGGCCGCCACCCTGCCGTAATGCTTGCTCAGATTTTGCAGCCGAATCATTGTAAAAACAGCAACGAGGACTGAGTGCACTTTGAACGTCTTGAACGGATTGAACAGTTCAAACAGTTTAAAAAGTTCAAATCGTTCAAGCCGTTGAACGGATTAAGAGGCATCTAAGACCTCGATTTTTAGGTTGCCGATGAGCTGGAGGATATCGATCTGGCGGTCAATCTCGCCTTCAAGAAATTTGACGTGGGTCACGTCCGCTGGAAATTGGTTCAAAACGGAATCCAGAGAGATCCACTGGCCGAGCCACGCCTCAGACCAGGCGTGGTAGTAAAAGGCGCCACGAAGATAGACCACGCCGATAACGGTCTTCGCGGGGATTCCTGCGGCCCGGGCCATGGCATTAAAGAGGACCGCATGCTCATTGCAATCGCCTCTTTTGGTCTGCAGTACCTCCAGTGCATTGGGAATGCTCACCGTCGGCTCTTTGGCAAGTCCCTCATAGACCCATTTTCTGATTTGCCCTACGGCTCTCAGCGCATCGGTTTCTCCTCCCAGGACCCTTTGGACCAGAGTCCGAATTTTCGGATGGTCGGTCTGCAAAAAAGGCGTGGAGTGAAGGTACGAGGCGAATCTGGACTCCAGGATAGGGATCCTGTAAGAGTGGACTTGGTTCAAGTCTTCCCGCCTGATCTCTAAGATGTCTCCACTCAGTCGCTGGCGGCCGGAATGGAGCGGAAAATCAGCAAAGTTGAAACCCGAGAGCCTCAGCTTGAGAAGGTTCTTTTGTCCCGCGTCCACGATAGGGCGCTCCAAGGGGACCGCGGTCTCAGCGATAAGGTCAAGCGAAACGGACTTTGTCTCGGGAAGGATCTTCGCCTCTTCGGCTCCTTGCCTGATGAGTGAAAGTCCCGTCGGGCTCTCTTCTCGAAGGGTCCTTCCTTTCCCATCGACCCAAGAAATCACCGAGATCCCTTTGAAGCGCTGGCGGATGCGCAGCGCGGGCTCCGTATGGTCTCCGACTTTAATCTGTTCCCTTCCCTCAACGGTGACGGCCGTGACCTGTTGGGATAGGGTCGAGGGATCGAAGGTGGGAAAGAGTTGCTCCTTACCGATCTCGAAGTTCTGAGTGGCCATGTACGGTTTCAGCGCCGCGGGCAGGTATGGAGCTTGACTCAAAAGGAGATCTTTTTTCGTGCGATAGCCTCCCGAATCCACTTCCAACTGGAGCCTTCTTCCAGAAACCCTTCCCCGGGCTTGAAACCGGACGTCTTTGGAATGGAGATCGAAAACAAACCGTTTCAGCGCCCAATCGGAGTCAGCGGCCATTTCCAATCGGGTCTTTACTGTTTGGACCGATCCTAAAAGGCGGAGTCGCAAAAGGGAGAAGTCTTGGACCAGATACCCTCCGGGCTCCGGGCTGATTTTGTGACTTCCATAGCCGATTTTTTCCCCCCGATAATAGATCCCCCACCATTCCTCCGTGCCCTCGGTGATCGCGCTCACGGTCGGAACTAGGACCGGAGGAGGTGGGGCCCAAAGCTGGCGCCTCAGGAGCAGGATATTCATGAGGCACCAGAAGATCACGATAGCTAGGCTTAAGGATCGCTTCACAAACATGGAGGAAAATTATATGTATGGTAATGGATATTCCAGTCGTTTTCAAATTTACTTAGGTCTCAGCCATCAGCTATCAGCAGTCAGCTAAAAGCAAGCCAAGGATATTTGAAATTTTAGACCGTCATCTTTAATCGTTCGACTGGGCTCACGACGAAGTCCTCTCCCTTCGAGGGAGAGGGCAGGGTGAGGGTGATAGCTGAATGCTGACGGCTTATGGCTCTCATGTTATGAAGTTTGTTGCCGACAAGATGTTGGGGAGGCTCGCGAAGTGGCTCCGCATAATCGGACAGGATGTGACCTATGGTCCGCACCTATCGGGTTATGGCTTGATCCGGGCGGCGCGCAGCGAAGACCGGATGATCCTCACGCGGGATCGAAGCGTTCCCAAGAAGAGTCCTCCGGACTACCTCCTCATCCACAGCGATCACTTTCGCGACCAGCTCACGCAGGTGGTCCAAACCTGCGGTTTGGATCCGTTTAAGGATATCTTCACTCGATGCGTTGAGTGCAATGCGGCTCTCGAGCCCATAGCTAAAGGAGTCGTCCAAGAAAGAGTTCCTCCGTACGTCTTTTCCACTCAAGAGAGGTTTTCTTTGTGCCGTGCCTGTCAACGCATCTACTGGCCGGCCACGCACCAACAAAAGATGTTGGAGGAGCTGAAGGCCATGGGGTTTGACTCGGCTAGAATTTAGTCACTTCGTGTGATAGAAAAAGTCTTATTTCCCCGGTTGAGCCTAAGGCTCATCAGCCCTTGGGCTGAAGCTCATACAGCGGGTAGAGCAGGTTCAGCCGAATCAGCCTTAGGCTGATCTGGCTGAGGCTGTTTAAATAGGGCAAGATTATTGCGTAGGTTGCGAACTACTCCCCGGTAGCTCAGCCGGTAGAGCAGGTGGCTGTTAACCACTTGGTCGGGGGTTCGAGTCCCTCCCGGGGAGCCAGCTCTGACTCCGCTTCGTGCGTCTCAACGAACTTGAGGGTTCGGGGCGGAGTTACTTAAGTCAGAAAAATTCAACCTCGAGGTGACGAGATGGCGAGCAAAAAGGTGGTTGGCAATCCTACTCCAAGAGTGGAAGGAGAATATAAGGTTACCGGAGGGGCTGTCTACGCGGCAGATGTGAGCCTCCCGGGAATGCTCTGGGGGAAGGTTCTGAGAAGCCCCATACCCTACGGACGCGTCAAAAACATCGATACCAGCAAGGCGCTCCAGCTTCCAGGGGTGAAAGCCGTTGTTGCCGGTCAGGATGTCACGGGACTAAAAATCGGCAGACGAATATACGACATGCCGATTCTGGCCGACGGTGTCGTTAGATTCATAGGCGAGAAGGTGGCCGCGGTGGCTGCCGAGACCGAGGAGATTGCCGAAGAAGCGCTCAACCTTATCGAAGTGGATTATGAGGAGTTGGAGCCGGTGCTCGATCCGGTCAAGGCCATGGAGCCCTCTGCGCCGCTGCTTCATCCGGATGTGCTGAACTATAAAGGACGCCCTGGAAAGCTCGACGCGCCGAGCAACGACTTCATTTACATCACCTGGAAGAAGGGTGACATCAACATAGGGTTTGAGCAGGCCGATCTTGTCGTGGAGAACACCTTCTATACCAATCAGGTCCATCAGGCTTATATCGAGCCCCATTCATGCATCGTGAAGGCCGAGGCGGATGGGAGAGCCGAGATCTGGGCATGCAGCAAGGTGCCGTACGGCATTCGCGAGCAGGTGGCCAACGCGGTTCAGATGGATCCGGAGAAGCTCGTCGTCCATCCCGTATACATCGGCGGAGACTTCGGCGGCAAAGGCGATTTCATGGACATCGCGGTCTGCTATTTCCTATCCAAGAAGAGCGGCAGGCCGGTCAAGATGGTCATGGATTATAGCGAAGAATTTATGGCCGGCAATCCACGGCACGCCTCCATCATCAAAGTCAGGACCGGCGTCAAGAAGGACGGGACGATTGCCGCCCACCACATGGAATTCATATTCGATAGCGGCGCTTATGGGGCCTTCAAGCCTAACGCGTTCCTGAACGGGCCGCACCTCTCGGCCGGCCCGTACCATATCCCTCATGTGTTTATCGAAGAGCATATGGTTTACACGAATAAGATCCCTTGCGGTCACATGCGTGCGCCCGGCGACCCGCAGGGCTTTTTCGCAAATGAAAGTCAGATGGACTTAGTGGCCAGAAAACTGGGCATGGAGCCGGCTGAGTTCAGGAGAAAGAACCTCATGCATGACGGGGACGTATCGCCAACCGGTGAAACCGTCCATTTTATCAAGGCCGAGGAGGCGCTGGAGAAGGCGTTAAAAGAGGCCGGCTATTATAAGCCAAAGCCTAAGAATGTCGGCCGTGGGATTGGCATGGTCCAGTGGGAAGTCAACGGCGGCCAGGGCTCTGTTGCCATCAGGATTGATGAGAAGGGCACTATCACTCTCTCCTCGGCCATGTTGGATCAAGGGGGCGGTACTTACACCTTGCTTTGTGAAATCGTTGCCGAGGAGCTTAAGGTCCCGCTGGAGAAGATCCGCGTTGAGATCCTAGACACTGCTCGGGGAGTCAAGGATACAGGCGTTGGAGGCAGTCGGGCGACGAGGGTATATGGTAATGCGGCCTATGAGGCCGCCGTCAAAGCGGTGGACGAAATCAAGAAGACCGCCGCTCAGCATATGGGATGTCCTCCCGATGAACTCGTGCTCGCGGGTGGGGCGGTCCTCCACAAAAGGGCGGAGCGTAGGACGACCTTTGCTGAGCTGGTAGAGGCTAAAGGTTCGCCCATTACCGTGCTCGGCAGTTACAGTGATACCTCCAAACTTCACGAGGCCTCCATGTGCGCTCAAATTGCCGAAGTCGAGGTCGATCCAGAGACAGGACAGATTAAACTAAGGAAGTACACCCAAGCCCACAACACAGGCACAGTGCTCAATCCCCTCATGCACCAGGGTCAGATTGACGGAGGGACTGTCATGGGGATCGGCTATGCCTTGATGGAACATCTGATGATCGAAGACGCCAGAGTGGCCACGACACATTTCGGCGAATATAAGATCCCCACCATCCAAGACATACCTCCCATGAAGACCGTTGTGACGGAGACCCCCAAAGGAGCCGGGCCGTACAACAGCATGGCTATTGGTGAGACCTCCAACATTCCTGTAGCGGCGGCTATTGCCAATGCCGTGGCAGACGCTGTGGGGGTGAGGGTCAAGACACTCCCCATCACTTCGGAAAAAGTCTTCGAGGCCCTAAACAAGAGGGGGTGATATATGAGGCGAAGTCCAAGAATCCTATCCCTGTATCAGGTAAGCTTGTCCACAACGGAGAGGAATTTGAGGTGAAGACATCAAGGTGGGAAGATGTCCGAGTTGGCGATCGGTGAAAGATTTCCCATTGCCAAACTTCAAGACATCGACGGGGAGACCGTGGAGTTCCCCGCAGTGTTTGCCTGAAGCTAAAGATCCTCCTAGTCGATGCAAGCCCTTTACTGGAACGGTGAGCATTTAAGGCTGGACCCCTCTTATCCGGCACCTGAGCCGGATGAACACAGGGCCCTGGTTCGAGTTCGCCTGGCCGGAATCTGTTCTACCGATCACCAGATCTTCAGAGGCTACATGGGCTTTCGGGGTATCCCCGGTCACGAGTTTGTGGGCGAGGTCAGTGAAGGAGCCGTCGAGCTTCGCGGCCAGCGTGTGGTTGGTGAGATCAACTTCGCTTGTGGCCAATGCGAGACTTGCTCCCAGGGTCTAGGTCGCCACTGTCCGAAGCGCAGGGTCATGGGGATTCTTGGCGCCGACGGGAGTTTTGCCGAATATGTGGCCGTGCCGACGCGAAACCTCCATCTGGTACCCGAGGGCGTGGCGGACGAGGAGGCGGTTTTCACTGAGCCGTTGGCCGCAGCCTTTGAGATCCTGGAGCAGATTGAACTCATGCCGAGGGATGAAGTCCTTGTCTTGGGTGATGGCAAGCTTGGGCTTCTCTGCGCCCAGGTCTTGAAACTCACCGGAGCGCGGCTAACTGTCGTCGGGAAACATGAAAGGAAGCTTGAGATCCTCAAAAGGCTGGGCATCCACACGGTTATGCTGTCTGACTGGAGGTCTCGTCCCGCGGACGTCGTCGTTGAGGCTACCGGCTCGACCTCCGGCCTTAAAGTGGCGCTCGGCGCTGTCCGACCACGTGGCACTCTGGTTCTAAAGAGCACCGTCGCCGAAGAGCATACCCTGTCCCTGGCATCGCTGGTGATCAATGAGGTGACGGTTGTGGGCTCGCGCTGCGGTCTCTTCCCGCCCGCGCTTCAAGCGCTGGCTGAGAAGCGTGTTTCGGTTACGCCTTTAATTGAAAAAATCTACCCGCTCGCCGACGGCTTAGAGGCCATCGCCCACGCAGCTAGGCCGGGAACGCTCAAAGTGCTGCTGCGGGCGAGCACTTGACCATGGATCTTCTTTCGAGGAAGATAAGAGTTGTTCTCTGATGACAAGCCGGTATGATTGATGGACATCAGACTTATTCAGGAAAAGGTCCAGAGGGGGGAGTATTACTGGCGGCAACATGCCATTGAGCGAAGCGTCGAGCGAGAAGTTACTGAGGAAGAAATAGCGGAAGTAATCCTTCATGGAGAGATTATCGAAGAATACCCGGAAGATAAATATGGCCCAAGTTGTTTGATTTTTGGGCGAACAAGGAGAGGGAGGCCGATCCACGTGCAGTGTTCTTTGCCGCCCTCAGTTTGGATTATCACTCTTTATGAACCAGACCCGGCTGAGTGGATAGACTTTAGGAAGCGGAAGGAGTAAGCCCATATGGAGTGCTTAGTGTGTCATAGGGAAATGGTAAAAAAGAAAGTTACGGTTGATCTGCGTATCGGTGATGAGTTGTCTATTGTCGAGAATGTTCCGGCAACGGTATGTAATCACTGCGGAGAACGGGTTTTTACCCCGGAGGTTACCCGAAAGCTCCAGGCCCTGGCCAAGCAGAGAAAAAAACCGCCCCGGACCCTGACAGTGCCAGTCTTCAGCTTGGATAAAGCCCCTCTATAGTCTCTTTAAACGATAACGTCCGGGAGTTTTTGCCTGCCTACCTTCAGATTGACATAAACGCTACCTTATCGGATACTCTCGCCCTAAATTGACAATCCGGGGCCGGCCTGCTCTTTTTGGCAGTCTCTTTAGGCCCTTAAGGGCAGGCTGGCACGTGGTCATGGAGGCGACTTTTGAGTTCTCAGTGGTCCTATCCTAAAAGCGAGTTGCTATCAGTTTTTCCTTGAAGCATCGTCATCCGATATAGTCCTCGAGTTTTATACGCTCGGTCACCTCTTGCGGGACACGCAGTCTCTTGGGAAGGGCGGTTTGCCGTGGCACAAGGGAGAAATTGGAGTATACGGTCCCCCGAAATCCCGCTCCCGAAATCCCCGCCGTTTTCAGATCCGGTGAGAATTGCGCGTATCTGACTGAGCTGACCCTTTTTGTCACTTTAACGCCAACGAAATGGAAACTAGGAAAGGGAAATGGACAAGCAACCCCTTGAAATTCAGAGGCGTTGGCAAGCTGGCATGTTTATTGCCTCTGAGAGCTGGAATTACATTTGACGGTTTGATGCTTTTTATCTCAAGAGTTAAAGGAGTGTCATCGTATGAAACGTCTTTGGACTTGTTTAATCACGTTACTTTTCGCGACTGCGCCAGTCCTGGGTGTGGCTCAACAACTGCCACGGAATCTGTCATGCCAGGATTTATTAGATACAGCCAGCGGCAGACTTTCCCGTAGCAACGACGGTGGAAAAACATATGTTCCGATTCCAAGACCGAGACCTGCAGATATATTTGGCCAAGTTTTGCTGTCTTACGACACTGCTCTGTGTGGACGCCTTTCTCGTGGAGAGATTTCCGTAGACGAATTCAACACCCTTCATGCTGCGATGGTACAAGGCCTCACTGTGGAAAGACAGAAGCTGGCCGCAGAACTCGCGAGGCTACGGCAGGAACAGGAGCAAGAGAGGCAACGTCAAGCCCTTGAGAGGCAGCGATTAGCTACGCAGCAGCAGGCAATCCAAGCACAACGGGAAGCAACACAAGCAATGAGGGGACTTGCAGAGGCCCAGCGGCAAGCGACACAAGCTCAAAATGATAATTTGAGAGTTTATAACGCCTGGCAACAATATTGGGCAAACTGGACGCAGAACTATCAACGGAACATGCGAAATCCTATTCAATGTCAGGGTACGCACCTAGGCGGAGGTATGTTCACGGTGAATTGCAACTGATCCATAGGAAACGTAGAGGCTTGACCCCCAATTATGACCTTGGTCAAGCCTTTGGAATGGAGTTACCCGTCAAAAAAGGAGGCGGCCATGTCTGAGCAGAACGAAAGCTCACGCGAGGAGGTCGTGGAGAAGCTCTATTCGTTTGTAGTTCAACAGATAAAGGAGGGCGCCGACAAGTCCGAAATCGTTCAGAAAATGGTCGATACCGGTGTGAGTCGAGACGATGCCACCCCCCTGGTCGATGGCCTTTACGCGGAAATCATGAAGGCTGCCAAGGAACAAGAATTCGCGCCTGACGCGGTTATCCCCGCGGTGATCGGTGGCGTCTTGGCTGCTATTATTGGAGGGGCAGTTTGGGGTGTCGTGGCTATCGCTACGAGATATGAGCTCGGCTACCTAGCTTGGGGTCTCGGCTTCCTGTCCGGTTTCGCGGTCGTGTTCTTTGCTAGGGGTCGTCGTGGGCTTCCTTTGCAGCTAATAGCGGCACTTTCGAGTATTCTGGGCATCGTTATAGGGAAGTACGTTACGTTCCACTATTATTTGAAGGAAGCAGCAGAAAAAAAGTACGGTGCTGAGGTTGCCAGTAATCTCTCAGTTGTTTCCGACCGTGTGCTACAATTTTTCGTCCAAAACATCTCTACTATGCTCAGCGGTTTTGATGTTCTTTGGGTTATCCTTGCGGTGCTTAGCGCCTGGCGAATCCCGAAGGGCCTCGGGGTTAAGGTGCCCACTCACTATATACCCTAGAACTCTGTGTAGAGCGAAATGGGCAAATAATTGCAGATCAGTCACTTATGAGAAAGATCGCGCTGATAGGTCTGCTTGTAGTTTCAGTATCGCTGGCTTGCCAAAAGCAAGCGGTCCAATCTTACCGGCACTCACCTACTGGTATTTCTTTTCCTGACTCCCTCGGCGAAATGAAAAGGGGAGAAATCACCGATTTTGAAAAGAGGGAACAAGGTCTAGGAGTAGGAATAGGATATGCCGGGCCAAGCCATGTTGTGGCGAATATCTACGTTTATAACTTCCGACTAAGAAGCATTCTGGATAATGTTCAATCTGAGCCAGTCATGAGCCATTTCTTACAAGTCGAAAGCGATATTTATGCGGAGGAAAAGAAGGGAATGTATATGGCGGTGCAAAAGTTATCGGAAGGTTTAGTTCCTTTGGGCGAAGCTGTTCCTGCTCCGCGGGCCCTGTCGTCACATTTTTCGTTCATCGCAATTGACGGTGTCGCTCGACTATCCCACCTTTATCTTGCCATCTATAAAAACCACTTTATCAAAATCAGGTTTACATATCCCAAAGAACAGGAGTCTGAAGGCAAAGAGGCGCTGTTAAGGTTCCTAGACGACCTTGGAAGACTACTTATCAATAGAACGACAACTTGAATGGCGTTCGTAGAAAAGCCTATGGCCCATGAACTTATAACGTGTGGGGCCTGCGGTGCCAAAAACGCTTCGCACCGAACTGTTTGCCTTTCCTGTGGTGGTGACCTTCCAATCTCAAAGGACGGAACGGAAGCCGCACGCCAGCCATTCGTGAAAAGGGTCCGTTCGTTAGCTAAGAACTTAAACACTCCAACGAAGTGGAACATCTTAGCGCTTTTTGCTGTCGGAGGCTATTTTGGCGCGACGTGGTTTTTCTTTGGCTCAAGTCACCCTTGCGGGATCTTAGAGACAAGGCAGAGACCCTACTTTGTGGAGCGTTACACTCAAAATGCCTTTGCAAGATTTTCAATGTGGTCAAAGAAGTACATGAGGTATTCAGCCCTAGCCGAAGAGGCATATAGGAGTGGAAACTTAGGAAAAGCGGAGGTTGGATATGCGATTGCTGCGGACAGTTCGAAACTAGTCGATAGAGCTCTGCAAGATGTCTCTGATGCACCAAAAAATGCTGTTCATGATCTGCACGAGAAAATTTGGAATCATTACACTCCAGCAGGATGCTTTTGGGAGGCACTGGCTTGGAACCCTAATCCATACAAGGGTTCTCCACCTGTAAAGGATGTACCCAAACGACGGGAATAGTATGATGGACGCATGGCGAACAGACTGGGCCAACAATAAAGAGAACATTGCCTATAAGCTAAACAGTGGGGAATGCGGAGGGTCCTATGGTGATGCCGTCCTAATTCTTTGCGCAGTCTTAAGCGCACTAGCTGCTGAGGTGTGGCCCGGTGACGGGAAGGACAGAAAAAGATTTGTTGAACTCTTAAAAGAGTTTGCGCCGCAAAATTTTGAAACAACGAAAATTAGCATCCCATTGTTGATCAAATCACTGTCGAGCGCCGGAAGGGCTGATGACGTGACGGTTATACAAAGGGAGTTTCCGAAGTCCCAGCAAGGGAATGTACTGACCGGAGAAGATGATAAAACAGAGGGGGACATTCTTCGGGTCTGTCCTGCTTTGAGCTCCAAAGATTTAAGGAAATGCAGTTACGCGAATTTGCTATACAAGGAAGTACGTTCCCCCTATGTCCACGAGTATAGGCCAGGGAAAAGAGCCGATTCACGGCCCATGACTCAAAGGCCAGATGTTCCCGTTAGTTATGTCGGGTGGATTGATCCCGATCCCAATAATCGGGACCGAGATCCCGAGCAACGTATATACTTTACGGTAGAGTGGATATCTAGAGTGGCTACCTCCATAGCACGGGCCGTAGACAGGGCTGGTAGCTTGCCGCTTCCAGCTCCTTCGCAATGGTGGGTGGATGGATGCAGCGTGTGAAGGACGATAGGGTCAGACTTCTACGACTCGACTATCTTACCGGATGAGCTTACACTCAACGGATATCAGGACACGTCCATGCATTGTATCTTCCCTCAGGCAGTCTTGGCCCTCGGCGCTGGCTTTCGCGTAAACTGGTGTGCAAATCACAGGCGGCTTGGCGATCGGCCTAAAGCGGCAAGTTAGAACACGGCTGTGATGTTTTACCCTGCCTGGCTTTTGGCGACATCAATCAGCAGCCGGAGCGCTTGGTTGACGGACTGAGAGTCCCGGAATACTGCGGCGACGTCGGGGTCAAGCACGATCACGTTGGTCCCCTGGCGATAGCGCTCGTAGTACTTCCCCCGCACACCTCCGCGAATGTCGTATTCCGGCCTCATCTCGTCACTATCTCGTTTATTCTCCCGACTCATAGATTCTCCTCTCATGGGGCGTCGCTTCGCGCGCGCCAATAATCCGAATCACGTCTTCACGATCTGTGTGCCACACAATCAGCACCCTCCCCGGAGTTGAGAGCCCGGTAGTGAGAAGCCGCTCCTCACCCACCGAATGATCTGGATCAGTGATAGTCGTTGCCAGTGGGTCCCCAAAGACGGTGCTGGCTTCTTCGAAGGATACACCGTGCTTTGCCAGATTTGAAGCTGCCTTGTCAGAGTCCCACTCAAACCGCACGGATGAAGTTTATCATGTTCCATGGAAGATAGTCTAACAGGATGTGACCTTGACGGTGACACCGTGAAGCGGAATAATGCGGCTGCATGGCAGAGGGCCGTGAGGAAAGTAACAGTGAAAAAGTTAAAGAACAGGCTTGGCAGGGATCGTGGCAGGGTTAAGGCCGTGGCGATGATTTCGACCGCGGGGAGACCGTTTGACGAAGGAATTGAGGGGTTGATGCGAGAGCGCGCGGCTCGGTGGGGCGGGGGCAAGCCTCGGGGCGCCAGGCGCCCGGCTAAGATCAAGGGGCCGTCCGCCGACGCGGTTATCGAAGGTCGCCGTTGAAGCTTTCAATAGAAGGGATTTATGGCGAACCTCCTGTACCTTCAGCTGTCGGATAGGAGCGGGTTCAGTTGTCTAAAAAAATCTCCTATGGCCCCTCTGGAATTGAAATCCGCTAGCGAGTCCAGCGGTGTTGCGTCCCTATTGATAATGGCAAGCAGGGCGCCGCTCTGTTTGGCGAGCGCGGGAAAGGAGGCGGCGGGTTGTACGACCAAGGAGGAGCCTATCACAATAAAAATCTCCGCCGCCTGGCTCCATTCCTGAGCGCGCCTCATGGCCTCCACAGGCATGGACTGGCCGAATGAGATGGTTGCGGACTTAAGCCAGCCGCCGCACGCATCACAGACTGGGGGGCTGAAGTCTCCTACGATGGTCTCGTAGATCTTCTCCGGGTCAAACAATTTTCCGCACTGCAAACAGACTACTTTTCGATCCGTCCCGTGAAGCTCCACAACCTTTTCCTCGGAAACTCCGGCCAAGCCATGGAGCCCGTCAATGTTTTGCGTAATCAGTCCCAGCAGCTGCCCCCTCTCTTCAAACGCTGTGATGGCATAGTGTCCTCTATTGGGCCGGACGTTTTTGTAGAGCTTGTGAATTTCTTTTTTCATTTTCCAGGAGCGGATCCGGGCAGCTTCGCTGCTCATAAATTCCGAGAAATACACCGGAGCGTATCTTGTCCAAATACCCCCTGGGCTTCTGAAGTCAGGGACGCCCGATTCCGTGCTGATCCCGGCGCCAGTAAAGAAGACGATGTCGCGGCATCCTCTTAGCCTCGCCGCGAACTTTTCTAACCTCATCTGCAGTACGAGAAAGTTTCCAGGATTACTTGGTCTCGGGAGATTTAACGTCCAGGACCTTGACGTCGAAAACGAGAGTTTTTCCTGCGAGGGGATGGTTGAAATCCAAAACCACAGTTTTTTCCTTTATTTCGTGGACCCGAACGGGCAGGCTTTGGCCCTGGGGGGTCGTGGCGACGAGCGTGGTTCCGATCTTTAGGGCTTCAGGAGGGATGTTGGCCTTGGGCACTTCGTGAAAGGCCTTCGCGCTGACAGAGCCGTAGGCGTCTTCGGGTTTAACCCGCACATTCTTTTGCCCGCCTACTTTCATGCCGTTCAATTCTTTCTCGAGGCCGGGAATAATCTGGTCCCTTCCGTGGGTGTATTCAAGAGGCTCCTTGCCTTTATTGGATTCGATCGTCTTTCCGTTTTCGTCGGAAAGGGTATACTCCAGACTCACAACGGAGCCGTTTTTAACCATGTTTTCCCCCTTTCCCTTTTGAGCAGAGATGTCTGGAGCTAGAAGGAGCCCGCCAAACAAAGCCATGCTCGCTATAAATAGAATCCACCTCGGCTTCATGAAGTCCTCCATACATTATGCTTCCGCGACTACTCCGACCACGCTACACCTTGAACCTGACAAATACAACTCACCCAGAAAACATTTTGCGCTCTGTGGCGGCCTTTCTGAGATTAACACCCAGGGCAGGGTTTAAACTTAGGCAGGAAGATGCCGGGACCGGCCTCCTCGAAGACGGCTTCCACGGGCATTCCGATGGCCACTTTTTCAATCGGACATCGAACGATATTGCTGCAGATCCTGGGGCCTTCTTCGAGATCGATCCAGGCGGTAACGTAGGGAATATCGTCTGCGAAACCTCTTAGGGCTCGGCCGACTACCTCACGGATCACGGTGAAGGCAAAGACCTGGCCGCGACCGCTGACCGGAGTCCAAGCGAGCTTCTCGCTGCCGCACTCCACGCAGGCGGGGCGAGGGCACCAGATCCAAGACTGACAGTCGCGGCAGCGCTGCACGACCAATTTTCCCTTGGCTGCTGCCTCCCAGAAGGGTCGCGTGACGGGCGTGATCTCGGGTAGAGGTTTCGGGATATCTTTGGTTGCTTCAGCCATAATTCCAAACTCAGGGCGTGCGCTAACGGCTTGAACGGCTTAAACGACTCGAACCGTTCGAACCGTTCAAATCGTTCAAAGGAACTCAGCTCTCATATGCCAACCCTCGACGCCTATGTGTTACTTCCCAGGATCGCGGCGGCGGTGCAGCCGAAGTTCTTTCCATAATTCACCGCTCCCAGACCGGTGACGAGACCGATCTTGGCGTCAGGCACCTGCCGCGCGCCGCCTTCGCCTCTCAATTGGCGCACTGCCTCGATGACATGGAGCATGCCTCCCGCGGTGGAGGGCTGGCCGCAATTGATCATGCCGCCCCCGGTTTGAATCGGAAGGCTCCCTTTGAAGGTAAAGTCGGTTCTTTCGAAGAATTCTCGATCGTTTTTCGCGCAGAAGCCCAGATCTTCAATCTGGAGCGCGATGACAGGGATGTAATCGTCGTAGAGGCCGAGAAAATCGATGTCGTTTTGGGAAAGGCCGGCCATCTCAAAGGCGGCCTTGCCGGACTCGCGGATCCCGGTAATCAGAGGGTTGGCGTGCGACCGCGGACCGGCGCTGGAGTTGTGGCGCTCGCCCCATCCGAGCAGATAGGCGGGTGGCTTGCGGAGTGTTTTTGCGCGCTCCGGCGAGGCGATGATGTAGGCCTTGCCGCCGTTTGCTGGCATCACGCAGTCGTACAGGCGGATCGGGTCCGAGATGAGGCGCGAGCTCTTGTATTCTTCGAGCGTTAACGGCTTTCTCAAGTAGGCATTGGGGTTCAGCGTGGCATGGGCGCGCGCGGTTACGGCGATCTTGCCGAAATGGTCCGGCGTCATCCCGGACTCGTGCATGTAGCGGCTCATGACCAAAGAAATTTTACAGTTGGGTCCCATCACGCCGAACGGCATCTCAAAATCGCGACTATCCGCCGGCTCCGTCCTGGAGCGGTCGTGTTCGCTGAAGGGAGCCGCCGCGGCCACGCAGAGAACGAGATCGACGACTCCCGAGTTTATCATCGCAGCGGCCTGGCCTAGCAAAGAGACCGCGCTCGCCCCGCCGTTGCCTCCGCCGAGAAGCACGGCCGGCGAGATTCCCAACACCCCGGCCGCCTCCTCCGGCCAAAACGGCTGGGAGTGGTTGGTCGTGTAGATGGCGGCAAGGCCTTGCCCGTCGAAATCGTTCTTGGTAAGGCCCGCATCTTCGAGGGCGAGGCGGGCGGCCCACGCCAGGTATTCCGCAGTCGACTTGCGCGGCTCGCCCGGCCCGCGGCCAAGCCTGTCCACAGGAGTTTCTCCACAGCCCACGATCGCAGCTTTTCCTCTTAGGCTCATGATTCGATCCGGTCCAAACTCTCCACGACTGATAATGAGCCTCTCATTCTCATTCTAAAAGAATTTGCGCAGCGATGGGCTTATCACTTTCGCCCGGTTGTGGTCAAGGGGTCCTCGGGCCTCGGCACGCAAAAGATTGACTACCTGGCGAAGTTTAGCTAAAGCTCGCCCAGGGAGCAGATCTACGGCCGGAATCAAGCACATCGCTATCGGGACAACGGTTCAATAGCTTACGAAAGGAGACACGCCATGGTACCATCGGAGCTGTTCAGCGCCTATCAATGGAACCACCGACCTCAACCGCCGCGACGACCTGATTGGTTCACCCAATGGCCTGGCGGGAACCGAATTGCAGTAACCGTCAACATCATGCACGAGTGGGAATCGGTGCCGGGTGCGCGCACGGTTCGCAAGAGGCCCATGTCGCCAGGCACGGACCGTACCGACTTCCTAGCGCTCGGCGCACGGGAGTATGGAGCCAATTTTGGATTTAGGAGGCTCCTGGAGGTTCTGGATAGATGTGAGGTGAAAGCCACGGTGATCACCAGCGGTCTCATGGCGGAGATCTTTCCTGAAACGCTCAAAGAAGCCAAACAACGAGGGCATGAAGTGGCTTGCCATCATTGGGATCAAAGCATGCACCCGTATGAGTACAGGACAAGAGAGGAAGAGCGGGAGGCCATCCTCAAGTCCGTAACGGCCATAGAGAGAGCCACAAGGGAGCGGCCGTTGGGCTACATGTCTCCCGGACCTCGCCCGAGTCCTTACACGTTGGAAGTGTGCGCTTCGTTGGGGTTTCAATGGAATGGGGACTACTGCGACTCCGATACTCCCTACATCATCGATGTAAACGGCAACAAGTTCGTATCCGTGGGTTACGTGCGGCCTGCCTATACTGATAACGACATTTTGGCACTCGGTCTGGCAGGTGCCTTACAGCAATTGAAGGACGACTTTGACGCCCACTATGAAGAAGCCGGGCGCCATCCAATGAAATTTCGCTGTGCCATGCATAACTTCAACGCGGGAAGACCAGGGCTAGCGAAAGTCTTTGAGGGCTTCCTGGAATACGTAAAGAGTCACCCCGGGGTGTGGTTCTGCCGCTGCATTGATATGGCGCGGTATTGGCTTGAGCAA
>Ga0114945_10000504_pt1 | contig 25015 bp, 21 predicted proteins | sample OV2TP3_FD_87194 | JGI IMG/M metagenome (GOLD analysis project Ga0114945, IMG submission 87194) | Hot spring microbial communities from Beatty, Nevada to study Microbial Dark Matter (Phase II) - OV2 TP3 | ecosystem: Environmental > Aquatic > Thermal springs > Hot (42-90C) | place: USA: Beatty...
CTCATGACCGACCTTTCCCACGTGAAAATCCCCTCGCTGCGCGCCAGGGTGAGCGCCAAGGAGTGGCAGGCGCGCGTCGATTGCGCCGCGTGCTACCGCCTGGTGGCCCTCTTCGGCATGAACGACCTGGTCTACAACCACGTCTCGGCGCGCGTACCCGGCGAGGAAGGCCGCTTCCTCATCAATCCCTACGGCTACGCCTACGAGGAGGTCACCGCCTCGAGCCTGGTGAAGATCGATTTCGAGGGCAACGTGGTGCTCGACTCGGGCACCGGCTACGGCATCAACCGCGCCGGGTTCGTGATCCACAGCGCGATCCATCGCGCACGCGCCGACGTCGCCTGCGTGATCCACACCCACTCGGCGGCGGGCATGGCGGTCTCGGCGCTCGAGTGCGGGCTGCTGCCGCTCACGCAGAACGCGATGTTCTTCGGCGCGATCGGCTACCACGACTACGAGGGGCCCGCCGTGGATCTGGACGAGCAGCAGCGCCTGGTGCGCGATCTCGGTGCGGGCGCCGCGCTCATCCTGCGCAACCACGGCCTGCTCAGCGCGGGCGCCACGGTGTGCGAGGCGTTCGTCACGCTGCACTGGCTCGAGCGTGCCTGCCAGGCGCAGGTGATGGCGATGGCCTGCAACACGGCGCTCCACCACCCGGAGGCGAAGACCGTCGCGCTCACCAACGAGCGCTACCAGCCGGGGCGGCGCAGGAAGATCACCGAGCTGGAGTGGCCGGCGCTGCTCAGGATGCTCGACCGGCGCGATCCCTCCTTCCGGGAATAGTCCCGTGCTGCAGGGCAAGGTCGTCGTCGTGACCGGCGCGGGCGGCGGCATCGGGCGCGACTTCGCCCTCGCCATGGCGGCGCAGGGCGCGCGGGTGGTGGTGAACGACATCGGCGCCTCGGTCTCGGGCGAGGGGCGCGACAGCGGCCCGGCGCAGAAAGTCGTCGACGAGGTCCGCGCCGCGGGCGGCGAGGCCGTCGCCAGCGCCGAAAGCGTCGCCGGGTGGGAGTCGGCCAACCGCATCGTGCAGACCGCGCTCGATGCCTTCGGCCGCATCGACTGCGTGGTCAATAACGCCGGCATCCTGCGCGACCGCTTCTTCTTCAACCTGTCGCCGGAAGACTGGCACGCGGTGATCGACGTGCACCTGAACGGCACCTTCTACGTCTCGCGCGCCGCCGCGCCCTACTTCAAGAGCCAGCGCTCCGGTCGCTACGTCAACCTGACATCGACCTCGGGCCTGGTGGGCAACTTCGGCCAGGCGAACTACGCCGCGGCCAAGCTCGGCATCGCCGCGCTCTCGAAGTCCATGGCGCTCGACATGGCGAAGTACCGGGTGACCTCGAACTGCATCTCGCCCTTCGCCTGGAGCCGCATGATCGGCACCATCCCGGCCGACACCCCGGACCAGCAGGCGCGCCTCGAGAAGATCAAGCGCATGCAGACCTCCAAGATCGCGCCGCTCGCCGTGTACCTCGCAGCCGACGCCTCGCAGGAGGTCACGGGGCAGATCTTCGCGGTGCGCGCCAACGAGATCTTCCTCATGAGCCAGAGCCGCCCTTTGCGCTCGGTGCACCGCAGCGAGGGCTGGACGCCGCAGGCGATCGCCGAGCAGGCGATCCCGGCGCTGCGCGCCCAGTTCTACGCCCTGGAGCGCTCGCAGGACGTGTTTTCCTGGGACCCGATCTAGCCGCCCGGGCGCCGCGTGCAGCAGAAACAATTCGGCCGCTATGTGATCGTCGCGGAGCTCGGGCGCGGCGCCATGGGGGCGGTGTGCCGGGCCGTCGACCCGCTCATCGAGCGCGACGTCGCGATCAAGACCCTGCTGCCCAGCCTGCCCCCCGAGATCATGGGCGAGGTGCGCGAGCGCTTCCTGCGCGAGGCACGCTCGGCGGGGCGGCTCAACCACCCCAACATCGTCACCGTCTACGACGTCGGCGAGCAGGACGGGGTCGCCTACATCGCGATGGAGCTGCTCGAGGGGCGCTCGCTGCAGGACGTCCTGCGCGATGCGCCGCGGCTGCCGCCCGAGCGCATCGCGGACCTCGCGGCGCAGGTGGCCGACGCCCTCGATCACGCGCAGCAGTTCGGCATCGTGCACCGCGACGTCAAGCCCGCCAACGTCATGGTGTCGGCGCAGTGGCGCGCCAAGCTCACCGATTTCGGCGTCGCCCACGTGCCCTCCTCGTCGATGACCCAGACCGGGATGGCGCTCGGCTCGCCCAAGTACATGTCCCCCGAGCAGGTGACCGGCCAGCCCGTCGACCCGCGCTCGGACCTGTTCTCGCTCGGCGTGGTGCTCTACGAGATGCTGGTGGGCCGCACCCCGTTCGTGCGTCCCGGCGACACCACGGTGTTCGCGCTCATGAACCGCATCGCCTCCGAGCCGCACCAGCCGGTGCGCGAGATCGACCCGTCGCTGCCCGAAGCGTTCGACGTGATCATCGATTGCGCGCTCGCCAAGTCGCCTGCCGAGCGCTATCCGCGCGCCGGCGACATGGCGAACGACCTGCGCACCATGCCCGGGCTGCAGGGCGGTGCTGCCGCCCGCCCCGCGGCCCCGGCCGTGCCGCGTGCCGGACCCCGCCGGGACGCCGCGGAGCTGATCGCCGACCTGGAGACTTTTTCCAGGGACTTCGAGCGCCAGGAGCAGGCCCGCCTCCAGGACGAGGAGACGCAGCGCCTGCGCAAGGCGGCGGACCTGCAGCGCTGGGCCGAGGAGCAGGAGCGCCACCGCCTCGAGTTCGAGCGCGCGCGCGAAGCGAAGGAAACGGGCACGACGGGCGGCGCGCGACGCAGCGGCGCGATCGAGCGCATGAAGCAGCGCGCCGCGACGCGCGCCGCCGGCGAGGACCGGGCGCAGCGCGCGCAAGCCGCTGCGCGCGTCGACTCGCGCCTGCGCGCGGCTTTCCGCTACCTCTCGGAGTTCGCCGTCGTGATGAACGATTCCAAACCGGTGTCGGAAGCTCCCTACGGGGTCATGTACCTCGGCGAGGCGAAGGGCGTCAGCCTGGAGGACGGCTTCACCGACATGCGTACGCGCGACATCGAGGGCCGGGAGTGCGCCGACGTCGTCACCTTCCGCTACCGTGTGCGCCTTCCCGCGGCCGCCGCGGTCAGCGTCTCGGGCACGGAGCTGCCGCGCGTGCTCGAGCGGCTCAAGGCGATGCGCATCGCCTACGAGTGCAGCGAGAAGAAGGACGAGTTCGGACAGGTGGCGAGCGCCTCGCTGCGCCTCGCGGGCCCCTTCCCGTGCCAGGCGGTGCTGCGCGGCGACTACGAGGAGCCGGGCATCGGCCTGGAGCTGATCAATGTCCGGGCGCACGGACCGGTGCGGGCGCGCCTTGCGCCGGAGCAGCTCGACGACGAGGCGCTCGACGCGCTCGGCAGCTACGTGCTCGGCGCGGACGACGGCTTCGCCCGCGTGCTTGCGCGGCGCTAGAGCGCAGCCGCGATGCCCAACCTCTTTCACGCCGATCCCGGCTTCCGCGGGCTGCTCGAGCTGCACCTCGAGCCCCGGCTCGCTGCGCACCTGATGCCGCATTTCGAGGGGCTCGGCGCGCTGGCGGGGGCGGAGCTCGACGAGCTGGCGCGCCTCGCCGACAAGCACCCGCCGGTGCTCGCCGGCGAGCGCATCGAGAAGCACGCCGCCTACCGCCGGCTCGAGGAAGTCGCCTTCGGCGAGTACGGGCTCGCGGCGATGTCGCACCGCGGCGGCGTGCTCGGCTGGCCGGAGCCGCTGCCGCCGCTCGCCAAGTACGCCCTGACCTATCTCTACGTGCAGGCGGAGTTCGGCGTCTGCTGCCCGCTCTCGATGACCGACGCGCTGACGCGCACGATCCGCAAGTTCGCCGACCCGGGGCTGGTGGCGCGCTACCTGCCTGCGCTCACCTCGCAGGACATGGATGCGCTCTGGCAGGGCGCGATGTTCATGACCGAGCAGGAAGCGGGCTCGGATGTCGGCGCCATCGCCACGCGCGCCGTGGCCGAGGGCGAGGCGTGGCGCCTCACGGGGGACAAGTGGTTCTGCTCCAACGCCGACGCCCATCTCGCGCTCGTGCTCGCGCGCCCCGAGGGGGCGCCCGAAGGCACCAAGGGGCTCGCCCTGTTCCTGCTGCCGCGCACGCTCCCGGATGGAGCGCCCAACCGCTACCGCATCGTGCGGCTGAAGGACAAGCTCGGCACGCGCGGCATGCCGAGCGGCGAGATCCGGCTCGAAGGGGCGCTCGCCTGGCTGGTCGGCGACCCCGGGCGCGGCTTCGCGCAGATGGCCGACATGATCAACATGTCGCGGCTCTCCAACGGCATGCGCGCCGCCGGCATGATGCGCCGCGCGCTCACCGAGGCGCTGGAGGTCGCGCGCCACCGCCGCGCCTTCGGCAGGACGCTCATCGAGCTGCCGCTCATGCGCCGGCAGCTCCTCAAGCTCATGCTGCCCGCGGAAGCCGCGCGCTCGGTGATGCTCTACACCGCGCTCGAGCTGGCGAAGGCCGACGCCGGCGACGAGGCGGCCCGCCGGCGCGTGCGCCTGCTCACGCCGCTCATCAAGTTCCGCGCCTGCCGCGACGCGCGCCGCGCCACGGGCGACGCCATGGAGGCGCGCGGCGGCGTCGGCTACACCGAGGAGTGGTCGGATCCCCGCCTGGTGCGCGACTCGCACCTGGGCTCGATCTGGGAGGGCACCTCCAACATCGTGGCGCTCGACGTGCTGCGCGCCATCCGGAAGGAAGCCTGCCTCGAAGCGCTGCTGCCGGAGCTGGACGCGAAGATCGCCGCCGCGCCTCGCCTGCTCGCCGGGCGGGTCGCCGCCTCGCTCGACAAGGCGGCCGAGTTCGCGCACGAGACCGCGACCACCGAGCTGGAATCGCACGCCCGCCAGGCGGCGAGCGGCCTGTACTACGCGGTCGCCGCGGCGCTGCTCGCCGACGAGGGCACGCGGCTGGCCGCGCGGGGCGATGCGCGCCGACAGCTCCTCGCGCTCCTCCTCTACATCCACCGCCTCGCGCCGCGCGATCCGCTGCGGCGCGACCTCACCGGGATCGGGCCCACGCTCGCGAGCGCGCTGCTCCCGGAGACCCCGGTGGCGCCGGCGCTGGCCGACAAGGTGCTGCAGGCCACCACTCACTGAGAAGGAGAACGCGTGCCGGGACCGCTTTCGCATCTGCGCGTGCTGGACCTCTCGAGAGTGCTCGCCGGCCCGTGGGCGTCGCAGAACCTCGGCGACCTGGGGGCGGAAGTCCTCAAGATCGAGCGCCCGGGCGCGGGCGACGACACGCGCGGCTGGGGACCGCCCTTCCTGAAGGACGCGGCGGGCAGGGACACGCCGGAAGCCGCGTACTACCTCTCGGTCAACCGCAACAAGAAGTCGCTGACGCTCGACATCGCGAAGCCCGAGGGCCAGGGGATCGTGCGCGAGCTCGCCGCGAAGTGCGACATCGTCATCGAGAACTACAAGGTCGGTGCGCTGAGAAAGTATGGCCTCGACTACGAGCGCCTGAGCCAGGTGAACCCCGCGCTCATCTACTGCTCGGTCACCGGCTTCGGCCAGGACGGCCCGCACGCGCCGCGTCCCGGCTACGACTTCGTCTTCCAGGGCATGGGCGGGCTGATGTCGATCACCGGCGAGCGCGACGGCGAGCCGGGCGCGGGGCCCATGCGCGTGGGCATCGCGGTCACCGACGTCATGACCGGGATGTACGCCACGGTCGCGATCCTCGCGGCGGTGGTGCACCGCGAGCGCACCGGAGAGGGCCAGTACATCGACACCGCGCTGCTGGACACCATCGTCGCCTTCAGCGCCAACCAGGTGGTGTCCTGGTTCACCTCGGGGAAGCTGCCGCTGCGCTACGGCAACGCGCACGCGCAAGTGGTCCCCTACGAGGTGTTCCCGACCTCCGACGGGCACATGATCCTCGCGGTGGGCAACGACGGCCAGTTCGCGCGCTTCTGCGCCGCGGCCGGCTGCCCGGAGCTGGCGGAAGAAGCGCGCTTCAAGACCAATTCGGCGAGGATCGTGCACCGCGCCGAGCTGATTCCGCTGGTGCGCGACATCATGCGCACGCGCTCCAAGGGCGAATGGATCGAGGCGCTGGAGGCCGCCACCGTGCCCTGCGGCCCGATCAACAACATGAAGGAAGTCTTCGAGGATCTGCAGGTGCAGCACCGCAAGCTGCGCGTGGACCTGCCGCATCCGCTCGGCAGCGCGCCGCTGGTGGCGAGCCCGCTGCGGCTCTCGAAAACGCCGGTGGAGTACCGGCAGGCGCCGCCGCTGCTCGGGCAGCACAGCGAGGAGATCCTCAAGGGCCTTCTCGGCAGGTCGGACGAGGAGATCGCGTGGCTGAGGGCCGGCGGGATCGTCTGATGCGGGTGCTCCTCACCGACCCGATCGATCCGGCGGGAGTCGACCTGCTGCGCCGGCACGCCGAGGTGGCCCAGTGCGCCGAGGCCTCCCCCGCCACCATCCGCCGCGAGGCGGCGCTCGCCGATGCCGCCATCATCCGCTCCAAGCTGCCCGAGGACGTCTTCGAGGCGGCGCCGCGGCTTCGCGCGGTCACGATCCACGGCACCGGCACCGACCTCGTGCCGCTGGAATCGGCCACCGCGAAAGGGGTGCTGGTCGCGAGCCTCCCCGGCGGCAACGCGCAGTCGGTCGCCGAGTACTGCGCCATGGCGATGCTGATGCTCGCGCGCAACATCGCCCCCATCATGGCGGCGGTCCGGGGCCGGCCGTGGAACGCGGCGCGCGAGCTCGGGGCGGAGGCGCGCGAGCTGGCGGGCCTCACCCTCGGGATCGTGGGCGTGGGCGAGATCGGGACGCGGCTGGCGGGAATCTGCCGCCACGGCTTCGGCATGCGCGTGCTCGGCACGCAGCGGCGGCTGAACCGCCTGCCGCCCGAGGCCGAGCCGGTGGCGCTGGACCGCCTGCTGGTCGACTCGGACTTCATCGTCCTCGCCTGCCCGCTCACGCCGCTCACGAGACACCTCTTCAACCGCGACCGCTTCGGACGCATGAAGCGCTCGGCCTGGCTGGTCAACGTGGGCCGCGGCCCGGTGGTGGACGAAGAGGCGCTCATCGAGGCGCTGCGTACGGGGCGCATCGCGGGCGCGATGCTCGACGTCTACGAGCACTACCGCCTGGAGCCCGGCCACCCGCTGCTCGCGCTGGAGAACGCCCTGCTCACCCCGCATCTCGCCGGGACGACGCGCGAGTCGCGCGCTCGCGTCAGCGTGCTCGCCGCCGAGGACACGCTGAGGATGCTCGCGGGAGAGCGCCCGCGCCACCTCGTCAATCCCGAGGCCTGGGAAGCGTTTACCATGCGCAGATGACGGCGACCCAGGCCCACCAGGAGCTGCGCGACGCGGTGCGCGCGCTGTGCATGACGTTCGACTCCGCCTACTGGCAGAAGGTGGACCTCGAGCGCGCCTACCCCGAGGCCTTCGTCGACGCCCTCACCAGGGCCGGCTGGATGGCGGCGCTGATCCCGGAGGAGTACGGCGGCTCGGGGCTCTCGCTGACGGAAGCCACGGTGATCATGGAGGAGATCACGCGCTCGGGGGGCAACGCCGGCTGCTGCCACGGCCAGATGTACAACATGAACACGCTCCTGCGCCACGGCTCCGCCGAGCAGAAGAAGAAGTTCCTGCCCAGAATCGCGAAGGGCGAGCTGCGCCTGCAGTCGATGGGCGTCACCGAGCCCACCGCGGGCACCGACACGACGCGCATCAAGACCACCGCCGTGAAAAAGGGCGACCGCTACGTGGTCAACGGCCAGAAGGTCTGGACCTCGCGCCTGCAGCACTCCGAGCTCATGATCCTGCTCGCGCGCACCACGCCGCTCGCCGGGGTGAAGCGCAAGTCCGAGGGCATGTCGATCTTCCTCGTCGACAAGCGCGAGAGCCTGGGGCGCGGCATGACGCTGCGCCCGATCCGCAACATGGTGAACCACGAGACCAACGAGGTGTTCTTCGACAACCTCGAGGTGCCGGCGGAGAACCTGATCGGCGAGGAGGGCCGGGGCTTCAGGTACATCCTCGACGGCTTGAACGCCGAGCGCATCCTGATCGCCTCGGAATGCATCGGCGACGGCTACTGGTTCATCGACCGCGCCACCAGCTACGCCAGGGAGCGCGTCGTCTTCGACCGGCCGATCGGGCAGAACCAGGGCATCCAGTTCCCGATCGCGGAGGCGTACATGGGCCTGGAGGCCGCGAACCTCATGCGCTACAAGGCGGCGGCCCTCTTCGACGCCAAGCGGCACTGCGGGGCGGAGGCCAACATGGCCAAGCACCTCGCGGCGAAGTCCTCCTGGGAGGCGGCCAACGTCTGCATCCAGACCTACGGCGGCTTCGGCTTCGCCGCCGAGTACGACGTCGAGCGCAAGTTCCGCGAGAACCGGCTGTATCTCGTGGCGCCGATCTCGACCAACCTCATCCTCTCGTACGTCGCGGAGCACGTGCTGGGGTTGCCCCGCTCGTTCTGACATGCCGGTGCGCGAGGGCTTCGTGGGCTCGATCGGCGACACGCCGCTGATCCGGCTGCGGCGCGCCTCCGAGTCGACCGGCTGCACCATCCTCGGCAAGGCCGAGTTCCTCAACCCCGGCGGCTCGGTCAAGGACCGCGCGGCGCTCTACATCATCCTGGACGCCGAGAAGCGCGGGCTGCTGCGCCCCGGGGGCGTCGTCGTGGAAGGCACCGCGGGCAACACCGGCATCGGGCTCGCGCTCGTGGGCAACGCGCGCGGCTACCGCAGCGTGATCGTGATCCCCGAGACGCAGAGCCAGGAGAAGAAGGACATGCTGCGGCTGTGCGGCGCGGAGCTGAAGGAAGTCCCCGCGGTGCCGTACAAGGACCCGAACAACTACGTGCACGTCTCCGAGCGGCTGGCGCAGGAGCTCGCGGCGCGCGAGCCGAACGGCGTGCTCTGGGCCAACCAGTGGGACAACACCGCCAACCGCGACGGCCACGTGGCCAGCACCGGGCCCGAGATCTGGGCGCAGACGGAAGGGAAGGTCGACGGCTTCGTCTGCGCGATCGGCACCGGCGGCACCCTCGCCGGGGTGAGCATGTTCCTCAAGCAGCAGAACCGCGCCATCCGCACCGCCGCCGCCGACCCGATGGGCGCGGCGATGTACGACTGGATCAGGCACGGCGAGCTGAGGAGCGAGGGCTCCTCGATCACCGAGGGCATCGGGCTGGGGCGCGTGACGAGGAACATCGAGGGCGCGCCGCTCGATGACGCCTACCGCATCCCGGACGAGGAGGCGCTGCCGATCGTCTTCGGGCTGCTGAAGGAGGAAGGCCTGTGCGTGGGCGGCTCGAGCGGCATCAACGTCGCGGGCGCGATCCGGCTCGCTCGCGACCTCGGCCCCGGCCACACGGTGGTGACCATCCTCGCCGACTCGGGGACGCGCTACCAGTCCAGGCTTTTCAACCCGGCGTTTCTCAGATCCAAGGGGCTGCCCTGCCCCGACTGGCTCTAGCGGCGCTCGCCGCGCTCGCCCTCGCGTCGGCCGCGCTGGCGCAGGCGCCCTGCACCCCGGCCTCGGAGGCCGAGGCCGAGGCGCTCGCGCGCAAGGCCGCGGCGCACCTCGAGACGCACGGCCCGCAGCGCGCCTTTCCGGAGTTCATGGAAGCGCCGTGGGTCGAGCGCGACCTTTACGTCTTCGTGCTCGACTTCCGAGGCAACATCTGGGTGAACGGCGCCTTCCCGCAGGCGATCGGCACCAACGCCATGGGCGCGATCGACCCCGAGGGCCGGCTCTACATCGTCGAGATGCTGACGCTCGCCGCCAAGGCCGGCGAGGGCTGGGTCGAGTACCGCTGGATCAGCCCCTGCGACGGCGCCGAGCGGCCCAAGCACACCTTCTTCCGGCGCGTCGGCCCCTTCGTCGTCGCGGTCGGCGCCTACCGCGCGCCCTGAGGCCGCCTCAGGCCTTCGCCAGCGTCCAGACGAGGTAGAGCGCGCCGAGGTAGACCACCGGGATCGCGGGCGCGAGCACCTTCGCCCCGGCGTAGGCCGGCCTCTGCACCCCCTTCCAGACGAGGTAGCCCATCGTCATGAGGACGAGCGCGCCGGCGGCCGCGGCGTAGTGCGCCGCCTGCATCTTGGCGAGCAGCGGCGCCTCGCTGAAGAGGTCGGAGAAGAACAGGATCGTGACGTTGAACGCGTTGCTGCCGTAGACGTTGCCCATGGCGATGCCGTAGGAGCGCCTCAGGGTCGCGGCGACGGTCACCGAGCCCTCGGGCAGCGTGGTGACAATCGACACCAGCAGCACGCCGATGAAGCTCGCGCTGATGCCCGAGATCTCGGCGATGCGGTCGGCGCTCGCCGCGAGGAAGCGCCCGGCCACGATCACCACGGCCACCGAGACGAGGAAGCCGATCCAGGCCTTGCGCGCGCTGCCGGTGGGCGCCGGGACGTCGGCGAGGTGCATCTCGGTGCGCCCCGCCTTGTAGACGGCGCGCATGCCGGCGAGGTAGAAGGCGAGGATGAGGACCGTGCCGAGGCTCGCGGGCCCGAGCTTGACGTCGCCGAGCACGCCGAAGGCGAGTGCGAGCGCGACCAGCACGAGGCCGAGCAGGATGAGGAGCTCGGTGTCCCTGCCCTGCCCGCCGAAGAGGTTGCCCACGCCGAAGGCGAGCGCCACGCACCCGAGCACGAACACGTTCATCATGTCCGCGCCCATCACGTTGCCCAGGGCGAGGCCCGGCGAGTCCTCGAGCCAGACCGCGGAGATGTTGACCGTGACCTCGGGCAGCGAGGTCGCGATGCCGACGAGCAGCGTCCCCACCCAGAGCTTGCCCCAGCCGGTGCTCTCGGCGAGCTCGTCGCCGTAGCGCGCCAGGCCGATGCCCGCGGCGACCACGAATGCCGCGCTGATGAGGAATGCCGTTGCCGCGCCTGCGAGCGTTTCCATGACGTCCCCTTTTCGCGAACCGCACCGCCTCCATCCGAGCGCGATCAGGGGACTGCCCCGCCGTGGCCGGCGAGGTCTGGCTTGCGGGCCCGGGCGGGGCCACGCCACCGGCGCCGGGGATGCGATCCCGTATTGACGACGCCGCTGCAGGCGGCCTTGCGGCCGCTGGAAGCTACTCCCCTCGGGGAGGAACGAAGGGGCGGATTATCCGGAGATTGGTCCAACTACGCAATTACGCACGGACTGCCCTGATTACGACCCGCGGCCCCGAAGCTCGGCGTAAACGTTGCGGCAGCGCGTCTCGCGCACGAAGAAGGCCGGAACCACGCCTGCGAGCGCGACCGCGGCGAGCACCGCTGCGGCTCGCCGGTAGTCGTCGAGCGCCTCCACGCCGCCGCCGCTGTCCAGCACCCACCCCACGAGCGGCTGGAATATCGCCGTGCCGAGGAAGCCGCCGACGTTGACCAGGCTCGTCGCGGTGCCCGAGAGCGCGGGCGGGTTGAGCTCCTTGGCGAGCGCCCAGGCGAGGCTCGCCCCGGCGATGCCGGCGCCCATGAGCGCGAACGCAGCATAGGAGGCCGCCGCGGGCAGTCGCCAGCCCATCACCCAAGGCAGCCAGCAGGCGAGGTAGAGCAGCGCGAGCGCGCGCAGCAGCGGCAGGCGCCGGCGCATGCGGTCGGAGGCGGCGCCCACCACGAGGCAGGCCAAGGCGAAGGCGACGATCGTCGCGGTGACGTGCAGCGTCGCGGCGGCGCGCGTCATGCCGAGCCCCTCGGTGAGATACGGCACCGCCCAGAGCCCCGCGAACGTGAGATACGAGCCGACCATGCCCACGTGCAGCACGCAGAGCGGCCAGGTATGCGGGTTGGCCGCGACTTCGCGCACCCCGGCCCACCAGCCGGCGTGGCTGCGCGCCGGCTCCGCCCCGTGCGCCGGCGCGAGGCCCGCCGCGCGCGGCGAGTCCCGCACGAAGAGCCAGATCGCCAGCCCCACGGCGAGCGAGATCGCGCCCGCGGCGGCGAACACCTCCCGCCAGCTCACGAACTGCGTGATCCAGGCGAGGGGATACGCCCCGAGCATTCCGCCGAGATTGCCGATCAGCATCAGCACGCCGACCCAGGTGCCGAACTCGGCTTCGCGGTACCAGGAGGCGATGAGCTTGAGCGCCGAGACGAAAGCGACCGCCACGCCCAGGCCCACCAGCGCACGGCCCGCGAGCAGCCAGGCGACGTCGGGCGCGTACGCGAAGACGAGCGACCCCGCGCCGGCGACGACCGAGCCCGCGGTGAAGAGCTTGCGCGGGCCCGCCAAGTCGGCGAGCACGCCCGAGGGAAGCTGCATCGCGGCGTAGGGGTAGAAGTAGAGCGCGGCGATGAAGCCCAGGGTGGTGGCGCTCGCCGCGTAGGCCTCGCGCAGGTCGGCGGCGACCGCGCCGGGCGCGACGCGGTGAAAGAAGGCGAGCACGAAGGCGGCGGCGCCGAGCGCGTAGGCCGTGCGGCGCAGGCGGGCGAAGCGTGCCGCGTCGGATTGCGACGGCATGCCTAGGCGAGCACCGTCAGGGCAGCGGGCTGCACCTCGATCTCCAGCCGCCGCGCGTCTTCGAACGCGATCTCGCCGTCAGCCTCCACCAGCAGCGGCGCCTCGGACTCGATCGTGACCTTGCGCGCGCGCCGCAGCTTGAGGCGGGGATGGCCTTCGTGCGCACCACGCATGATCTTCGGCACCAGGGCGAGGATTTCAAGCCGCCCCACGGCGTCCACCAGCAGCAGGTCGAGCTCCCCGTCGTCCGCGCACGCGCCGGGGCAGACGCGAAAGCTGCCGCCGAAGGTGGTGCCGTTCATCACCGCGGTCATGGCCGTTCTGAGGCCGAAGGGCGGCGCGTCGTCGAGCGAGACCCGTACGTCGAGCAGCGGGTAGCGCACGAGCGTCAGGACGAGCGCGCCGAGGTAGGCGCCCAGCCCCGTGAGGAAGCGCGGCACCGCGCGCACGTTCCTCGCCCCGTGCGCGCCGAAGCCGATGTCCATGCCGTTGGCGAACCAGCGCGTCTCGCCCGCTGTGACGCGCCCCACGTCCAGCTGCCGCCGATTGCAGCGCGCGAGGCGCTCCACCGGGCCTCCGGGCGCAAGCAGCTTGGCGAAGTCGTCCCCGCTGCCGAGCGGGATCACGCCGAGGGCCGCAGTGCCCCCGGCACGCATGAGCCCGTTGACCACCTCGTGCACGGTGCCGTCTCCCCCGACCGCGACCACGCCGTGGTAATCGCGCGCCGCGCGCTCCGCGAGTCCGATCGCCTCGCCCGGCTGAGAGGTGGCCGTCTCGTCGAAGTGCAGCCCCGCCACCGCGAGCTCGCGCGCGAGGCCCGGCCAGGCCCTGCGCACCCTGCCCCGGCCCGCCGCCGGGTTGCGCACGAGCAGCAGCCGCATCAGCAGCCGTAGCGGGCGCCGAACGCGTCGACGACCGCCAGCAGGTCCGGCGTCAGGTAGTCGCGCACCGCGGCCTTCAGTCCGTCGGGCACCCCGCCGTAGAACGCCTGCGCGATCCCTCCCGCGATGCAGCCCATCGTGTCGCTGTCCCCGCCGAGCGAGATCGCCTTGCGGATCGCGTCCTCCACGCCGTCCGATTCCAGAAAGGCGATGATGGACTCCGGCACCGAGCCCGGGCAGGAGACGTCGAACGCGTAGTGCGGCCGGATGGACTCGAGCGTGCGGCCGAGGTCGTAGCCGAAGCGTCCCGCGGTCTGCTCGCGAATCGCCGCCTTGCCCGCGCCCGTGCGCGCGAGGAACACCGCCAGGGCCACCGCCTGCGCGCCCTTGACGCCCTCCGGATGGTCGTGCGTCACCGCGGCGCTGCGCTCGGCCTCGCGCAGCACCTCCTCCACCGTGTCGAACGCGAAGCCCACGGGCGAGACGCGCATCGCCGAGCCGTTGCCCCAGCTCCGGTACGGGCCGGCCGCCTCGTTGTGCATCCACACGTAGAAATCGCTGCCGTAGCCGCGGTTCGGGTGACGCTGCCCGAAGCGACGCAACGCGACAGCATAGTCTTCCCCGTGGAGGAGCGCGTGTGCCACTGCCACGCTGAGCACGGTGTCGTCGGTGAAGGTGCAGCGCCCGCCGAAGAGATCGAACTGCGTCGTCTTCACGGGAAAGCTCTCGAAGCGCGAGCCGATCACGTCCCCGGCGATGGCGCCGATCATGGCAGGCTCACAGGAGGCAGAAGTCCGCGCCGCAGCCGAGCCGCGTGTAGACGTACTTCTTGTCCCAGTTCGTGGCGCACCACCCGCTCTCTAGGCGACATCGAGCAGCTCGGCCGGGCCGCAGCGCCCCGTCTCGCCAAGCTGAACCGCGCGCATACGCCGCTCGACGGCGAGGCCGCCCCCCAGCTCCCTCAGCAGGGCCTGGGCGCGCCCGCGCTCGCCCGCGTACAGCGCGATCGCAGCGAGCGCGAGCTTGCCGTCGGCGTCGGACTCCTCCAGGGCGCCAGGGCCGGGGTCCAGGCCAAGCAGACGGCTGCCCTCGGCGGTGCGCGCCGCGCGGCCGAAGCCGCTCCCCAGCGCCGCGGCCTGTTCGAGCCATCCGCGCGCCGCTCGCGGATCCGGCTCCGAGCCGAGGCCGAGCAGCGCGAGCACGCCGAGCTTGGCCGCCGCCGAAGGCGACCCCAGCAGCACGGCGACGCGGAGCCACCGGGACGCGAGCCCCGGGTCGATGAAGTAGCCCAGCTCGGCAAGCCTGCGGCGCGCCTCGACGGCATGCGCGCTCGCCGCGAAGACGCGAAGGAAGCGTGCCAGTTGCTCGGGTTTCCTTCGGTCCTTGATCCAATTCCAGGTCTCCGCTTCCTCCTCGCCCTCGAAGGCCTGGTCGCTCCCGGCCGGCTCGGGCAAATGGCGTCTGGCTCGCTCGATCAGACTTCTCCGCACGTTCCGGCAGCGCGTCCCCTCCGTGCCCTCGCCCGATGCCAGGTAGCGCTGCACGCGCTCGAGCGCCGCCTGAGGGTCGCCCGCGATACCCATGGCGTCGGCGACGCAGGCGTCGATCCAGCCCTCGAGGCAGCGCACCTCGCCCGCGGCGATGCCGCGCTCGTGCCAGGCGAGCGCCTGCGCCGGCACGTCGAGCCGGTGCACGCGCCAGCGCCGGTCGAAGGCGGTCGCCACCGCGTAGCAGAAATCGCGATCGCGCTCGCCGCCCGGCGGTACTTCGCGCCCGAGCGCCCTCGCGTACCAGCCGAGCGCCTCGGCCAAGGCGCCCTCGCGCTCCAGCGCCATGCCAAGCCGCAGGAAGAGCTGCTCGGCGATAGGCTGCGCCCTGGGATACTGCTCGATGAACCTGTGCACGAACGCGTGCTTGTCGGCCGCAGCGTCGAACGCCGCGCCGACGAGGTCGCTCTTCGCGGGCAGCGAGCCGAGCTGCGCGGCGCGCTCGAGCAGCTGCCTCCCCCCGGCGCGATGCCTGGCGAAGGCGTAGAGCAGCCCCGCCGTGCTCTCCTCCTTCTGATGGATCGAGTCGCCGAGGATCTCGAGGTCGGCCTCCGCCGGCGCTCCCGCGATCGCGGCGAGCTCGCGCACTGCCGCCGCCGCCTCACCCTGGCCGCCCGCGCCGAGGCGGCTCGCGAGCGCCTGCGGATCGCGCTCGCGCTGGTAGCACTCGAGCTGCGCGCGCCGCGAGCCGAGCTCCGCGGCACACTCGAGCAGCCGCTCGCCCGCCGCACGCTCGGGCTCCAGCGCCGCGCCGAGCTTGAGCCGGGCGAGCGTGTAGAACAGCCGCGCGCGGTAGGGCTCGCGACCGTGCTCCGGCACGGCGCCGGGACCCGCGGCCAGGCCGAGGTAGCAGGCGTTGCGGAGGATCAGCAGCTCCTCGGGCCCGATCGCGGCGCCGAGCGAGCGCAGCGCCACGATCACCGCGCCCACCGCGGGAGCGCGCTCGGCATCGAGCCAGTCGCAGATCTGCGCCGGGTCCGGATTGCGGCGCAGCATCTCGTCCCGCGCCTCGTCCGACCCGAGCCGCGCCGCGCGCGCGAGCAGGCGCTCGCCGCCCGCGTGCCCAGCGGCGTCGCCCGAGGCAAGGCGCGCGCGCGCGAGCTCATGGAGCGCGTCTCCAAGACGCATCCTGCCGCGGTTCCGCGCTTCGAGCACCCGCCGCAGCACCGCAAGGTCGCAGGCGCTCGCCATCCCGGCCGCCTCCTGCAGCTCCCCGATCGCGGCGACGACAATCTCTCCGGGCCTCCCGGCTACATCCTTCACAAGCAGCCAGCGGCATACGGCATCCAGATCGGCCGCGGGCCTGGCGAGCTCCAGGCGCGCCAGCGCGAAGCCCGCGAGCGGACAGCTCCCGAGCAGCGCCTTGACCTGCGCCGGGTCGCGCGCGGCGAGGGCATCGAGCGCCTGCTCAAGCCCGAGCGCCCGCTGCCGCAGGCGCTGCGCGCCCACGTGGCCGCTCGCGGCGAGCGCGCTGATCCAGTCGAAGCCGCGCAGGTCCGCTTCGGTCCACGGCGCCTCGCTCGGCGCGGGCTCGAGGCCGGGGTCGAGGCGCCCCGCGAGGTGCAGCATGCGCCGGTACTCGGCGAGCCGGCGCTCGCGCGCGAGCTCCTCGGTCACGCCGCCGACGGCACGCGCTCGCCCTCGCCGAGCCAGGTGTCGCGGTTCTCGCGCACCCCTTCGATCGTCACGCGCCAGCACGCGTCCGCCGTGTCGAGCAGGCGCGCGCCCGCCGCGCAGCGCACGAAGAGCGAAGCAGGGCCCTCGGAGTCCTCCCACTCCCCCAGGTGCCAGTTCATCGCCGGCTCCGGCTGACAATACAGCGTGTGGTCGAAGCGCGCGCTGCGCTCGAGGCGCCGGTGGTGCACGTGCAAGGTGGGAAAGAAGAGCCTGGAGCGGTCGCGCCGGGGAAAGTCGAACGCCATCGGATGAACCCGCGCGTGCTCCGTCTCCTTGAGCTTGAAGACGGCGAAACCCCAGTCGCGGTAGTGGTTGAGCTCGAGCCAGATCTCCGCAGGCAGCCGGAAGCGCTCGTCGAGCCGGCCGAAGTCCTCCGGGCGCGGCACGAAGGAGGCCTCGTAGGCGCCGACCTCATGCACCTCGAGCGCCTGCTCGGCGGCGGCCGCGGCCCCTACAAGCAGATCGCCCGCGTACCCCTGCTTCGGGAAGCCGCTGCGCAGCTCGTCGAAGAAATCCGGGCAGTCCTCGAGGCTGATGAAGCGCAGCGCGTCCTCGCCGCATCCCGGCGTGACCGGGAGCGGCAGCACCATGGCGAGCGGGCTCTCGGCGGCGAAGGCCATGCTGTAGACAACGATCTGCCTGCCGCCGAGGGCGCGCGCGAAGATGCTCGTGTCGGAGACTCGGTCGATCTCGCCCGTGAAGATGCACATGGGATCTCCCTTCCCGAGCGCAGCTTACTTTAACCGCCGGCGTGCGCGGCGACTTCCTGCGCGCTCGCGTCCTTCACCACCCCCTCCCCCTTCAGCCGCGCGATCTCCTCCTCCGCATAGTCCAGGCCGCGCAGGATCCCGGAGGAGTGCTGCCCGTGTGCGGCGAGCGAGAAGCGCGGCCGCCCGGGCTCGGCCGCGAAGCGGATCGGCACGCCGAGGTGGTCCCAGCCGCGCGCGTCCTGCGTCACCATGCCGCGCGCCTTGAAGTGGGGATCCTCGAGCGCCTCTGGGAGCGTGCGCATCGGCGCGAAGGCGACGTCGCGCCCCTCGAACCACTCGATCCACTGCGCCTTGGTCCTGGCGCGGAAGGTCTCGCGCAGGAAGGCGCGCACCGGGTCCTGCCCCGGCCCCGGCGGCAGCTTGCACAGCTCGATCATGTCCGGGCGGCCGAGCGCGGTGAAGAGGTTGGTCGCGAACTTGAGCTCCTGTCCCGCGAGCACGACGAAGTCGCCCTCCTGCGTCTCGTAGATGTTGTAGAGGGCGTTGCCGCCGAGCGCGCGCTCCTCGGCAAGCACCGGCTGGCGCCGCTCGGCCATCGCCGTGCCCATGTTGTTGGGCAGGCACGCGAGCAGGCAGTCGGCCATCGCCATGTCGAGGTAGTCGCCCTTGCCGGTGTCCTTGCGGCGCAGCAGCGCCATGAGGATGCCGGAGAGCGTCATCATCGAGGCGAGCATGTCGGCATTCGCCAGCGCCGGCAGCGCCGGCCTGCCGTCGGCGCCGCGGTTGAGCGAGAGCACCACCGTCATCGCCTCGGTGGCGAGGTCGTGCGCGGCGATGTCGCGGTACGGCCCGCTCTGGCCGAAGGCGGCGATCGAGGCGTAGACGATGCGCGGCGCGCGCGCCGCTACCGCCGCATAGCCGATGCCCAGGCGCTGCGCGACGCCCGGGCGGAACGCCTCCACCAGCACGTCGGACTTCTCCGCCAGGCGCATCAGGACCTCCACGCCGCGCGGGTCCTTGAGGTTCAGAGCGAGGCTCTGCTTGCCGCGGTGGGTGTTGGCGAAATAGACGCTCACCCCGCCGCGCTTCGCGCCGCTCTCCCTGTTAGGCTCGGGTTCGTGCGCCGCTTCTATCTTTACAACCTCGGCGCCGTGATCCGCCATGAACTGGGTGAGGAGCGGCCCGGGGAGGAAGAGCGAGAGGTCTACGACGCGCAGCCCCTCGAGCTTCATATCGCGCCCGCCTGCCTGAGGCGCGCGATCTCACCCGTCCCGTAGCCCAGCTCGCGCAGCAGCTCGTCGCTGTGCTCGCCGAGCTTGGGCGCCGGACGCGCGGGCAGCGCCTCGCCGGTGCGGAACGGGCTCGCGACGAGCTTGAAGCCGGGCTTCTCGGGGTGGTCGAAGACCCGCACCCCGCCCCGCCCGAGAAAGTACGGGTTCGCCAGCGCCTGCACCATGTCGTGGACCGGCGCGCAGGGAATCGTCCCCGCGAGACGCTCGAGCCACCGCCCCGTGGTGCGCTTCGAGAACTCGCCGTCGAGCACCGCGGTGAGCGCGTCGCGGTGCTCACGGCGCTCCGCCATGTCGCGGAACTCGGGCCGGTCCTTCAGGTCGGCCCGCTCGAGCCGCTCGCACAGCAGCTCCCAGAAGCGCTGCGTCTGCGCCATGACGAAGATCCAGCCGTCGGCGGTGCGAAAGAGCTGCGAGGGCGCGATGTACGGGTGCGCCGAGCGTGGCGCCCGCTCGGTGACGAGACCCTCGTTCAGGCACCACGCCGCCGGGTAGTTGAGCTGGTGCATGGCGACGTCGTACAGGGACACGTCGATGTCGCGCCCTCTGCCCGTGCGCCTCGCCTCCAGGATCCCCGCGAGCAGCGCGAGCGCGCAGGTGGTCCCCGTGGAGTAGTCCACCACCGAGAGCCCCATGCGCGCGGGCGGCCCGTCGGGCTCGCCCGAGAGGTAGAGCCAGCCGGCCTCGGCCTGCATCAGGTAGTCGTAGCCGGGCCACGAGGCGCGCTCGCCGTCGCGCCCGTAGGCCGAGAGGTGCGCGCAGACGAGCCGCGGGTTGGCGGACTTGAGGTCGTCGTAGGTGAGCCCGAGCTTCCCCGGCTGGTCGCCGCGCAGGTTGCACATCAGGCCGTCGGCGGATGCCGCGAGCTTCTCCAGCACCTCGCGCCCGAGCGGGTGCTTGAGGTCGAGCGCGAGCGACTTCTTGTTGCGGTTGAGCGACTGGAAGAAGTGGCTGTCGTCGGCTCCGAGGAAGTACGGGCCCACGCCGCGCGAGACGTCGCCCCCTTCGCGCGGCTCGATCTTGATGACCTCCGCCCCCAGGTCGGCGAGGTGAGCGGTGCCGAAGGGGCCCGCGCCGTACACCTCCACCGCGAGGACGCGCACGCCCGCGAGCGGCGCCATCAGGCCGGGTTCCGCGCGATCAGCTGCCGGGCGATGATGATGCGCTGCATCTCGTTGGTGCCCTCCCCGATGCACATCAGCGGCGCGTCGCGGTAGTAGCGCTCCACGTTGAACTCGGTCGAGTAGCCGTAGCCGCCGTGGATGCGCATCGCCTCGACGCTGTTCTCCAGCGCCGCCTCGGAGGCGAAGTACTTCGCCATGCCGGCCTCCATGTCGCAGCGCTCGCCCGCGTCGTAGGCCTTGGCCGCGCTCTCCACCAGCAGGCGCGCGGCCTCGCAGCGCGTCGCCATCTCGCCGAGCTTGAGCTGGATCGCCTGGTGCTCGCAGATCGGCTTGCCGAAGGTCTTGCGCAGCTGCGAGTACGCGACCGCGTCCTTGAGCGCGGCGTTGGCCACCCCCACGCCGCGCGCCGCGACGTTGATGCGCCCGAGCTCGAGCCCGCCCACGGCGTGGTGAAACCCGTGTCCTTCCTCGCCCCCGATGAGGCAATCGGCCGGCACGCGGTAGTCGTCGAACACCAGCTCCGCGGAGTCGATCCCCTTGTAGCCGATCTTCTCGAGCTTGCGCGAGACGCGGAAGCCCGCGCGCTTTTCCGCCAGGAACAGGCTCATGCCGCGGTGGCGCGGCTGCGCGGACGGGTCGGTCTTCACGAGCAGCGCGAAGCAGCTGCCCTGGATGCCGTTCGAGATCCAGGTCTTGGTGCCGTTGACCACGTAATGATCGTCCCGGCGCTCGGCGCGCGTGCGGATCGCCTGCAGGTCGGTGCCGCAGTCGGGCTCGGTGAGCGCCAGCCCCCCGCGCACTTCGCCGCTCGCGAACTGCGGCAGGAAGCGCCGCTTCTGGTCTTCGGTGCCGAAGCGCGCCACGGCGGCCGCCATGATGAGGTGCGAGTTGAAGATGCCGGTGAGCGACATCCAGACTTCGGAGATGAGGGCGACGATCTTCGCGTAGGTCGAGGCGGAGAGCCCCAGGCCGCCGTACTCGGGCGGGATGGTGGCGCCGAAGAGGCCCAGCTGCTTCATCTGCTCGACCATCTCCTCCGGGTAGACGTCCTCGGCCTCGAGCTCGCGCACCTTGCCGCGTACCTCGCGCTCGAGCCACCTGGAGATCGCGTCCAGGATCTGGGATTCCTCGGCCTGGCTCATTTCAGCTCCTCTTCGGTACCAGGACCGAGCGGTTGAAGGTCATGACCGTGGTGCCGTCCTGCTTCCAGGCGCGCGTCGCCACGCTGACGATCCCCTGGCCGGGACGCGAATTGGACTCGCGCTTCTCCAGCACCGTCGATTCCGCGTAGAGCGTATCGCCGTTGAACACGGGCGCGGGCATGCGGATGTCGGTCCAGCCGAGGTTGGCCACCGCGCGCTGGCTCACGTCCGCGACGCTCATCCCCACCACGATCGCCAGCGTCAGCGTGCTGTTGACGAGCGGCCGGCCGAACTCGGTGCCCCTGGCGTACTCCTCGTCGAAGTGCAGCGGGTGCTGGTTCATGGTGAGCAGCGTGAACCAGGTGTTGTCGGCCGCGGTCACGGTGCGCCCGGGCCAGTGCTTGTAGAGGTCGCCGACCGCGAAGTCCTCGTAGTAGCGCCCGCCGCCCACGGCGCTATTTCGGCCAGCTCGGCGGCCGCTTCCCGATGAAGGCGTCCATCCCCTCGCGCCCTTCCGGGTGCGCGAAATCCGAGGCGATCACCTGCCCGGCGAACTCGTAGGCCCGCTCCAGGCTCAGGTCCATCTGCTGGTAGAAGCCGCGCTTGCCCGCGGCGACCGTGGCGCGTGGCTTGGCCGCGAGCTTGGCCGCGAGCTCCGAGGTCGCGGCGTCGAGCTGCTCGGGCGGCACCACGCGGTTGACAAGTCCCCAGGCGAGCGCCTGCCGCGGCCCCACCACGTCGCCCGTGAGCAGCATCTCGAGCGCGTGCTTGCGAAGCAGGTTGCGGCCGACCGCCACGCCGGGGGTGGAGCAGAAGAAACCCCAGGACACGCCCGAGGTGACGAACTTGGCAGACTCGGAGGCCACCGCGAGGTCGCACTGCGCCACCAGCTGGCAGCCCGCGGCGGCCGCGGCGCCGTGCACCTTCGCGATCACGGGCTGGGGCAGCTTCGGGATCGTGGCCATCATGCGGCTGCAGGTGGCGAAGAGCTCGGCGATCTTCGGCTGCTCCTTCAGCGCCCGGATCTCCTTCAGGTCGTGCCCGGCGCAGAAGCCCTTGCCCGCGCCCGCGATCACCACGACGCGCACCGAGTCGTCCTTGGCGATCGAGTCGAAGGCGGCCTGCAGCGCCTCCAGCATCTCGCGCGTGAGCAGGTTCATCTGCTGCGGCCGGTTCATGGTGAGCGTGGCGACGCCGCCGCGGTCCTCGCGCAGCAGCACCGGCTCGTCGGACTTGGGAACAGCGCTCATGGGCCCCTCCTAGGCGTCGATGGCGGAAGCCGATTTCGCTTTCTCGCGCAGGACAAATTTCTGGATCTTGCCGGTCGAGGTCTTGGGCAGCTCGCCGAACACCACCGCGCGCGGCGCCTTGAACCTGGCCAGGTGCTCGCGGCAGAAGCCGATCAGCTCCTCCTGCGTGGTCCTCGCGCCGGGCTTGAGCTCCACGAACGCGCACGGGGTCTCGCCCCACTTCGAGTCGGGCCGCGCCACCACGGCCGCGGCGAGCACCGCCGGGTGGCGGTAGAGCACGTCCTCGACCTCGATCGAGCTGATGTTCTCGCCGCCCGAGATGATGATGTCCTTCGAGCGGTCCTTGATCTTCACGTAGCCGTCGGGCTGCAGCACCGCGAGGTCGCCCGAGTGGAACCAGCCGCCCGCGAACGCCTTCTGCGTCGCGGACGGGTTCTTGAGATAGCCCTTCATGGTGATGTTGCCGCGGAACATGATCTCGCCCATCGTCTCGCCGTCCGCGGGCACGGGCTGCATCGTCTCGGGGTCCATCACCGAGAGCCCCTCCTCCATCAGGTAGCGCACCCCCTGGCGGCCGTTCAGGCGCGTGCGCTCCGAGATGTCCACCTGCGCCCATTCCTCGTGCTTGGCGCACACCGTTGCCGGCCCGTACACCTCGGTCAAGCCGTAGACGTGCGTGATGTCGAAGCCGAGGCGCTCCATGCCCTCGATCATTGCCGCCGGAGGGGCGGCCGCTGCCACCATGCCGCTCACCTTGTGGCCGATGCCGTGCTTCATCTCCTCCGGCGCGTTGATGAGCGTCGAGTGCACGATCGGCGCGCCGCAGTAGTGCGTCACCTTGTGAGCCTTGATGAGCTCGAAGATCCGCGCAGCCTCCACCTTCCTCAGGCACACGTTGGTGCCCGCGTTCGCCGCCATGGTCCAGGGGAAGCACCAGCCGTTGCAGTGGAACATCGGCAGCGTCCAGAGGTACACCGAGTGATGCGGCATGCCCCAGGTGACGATGTTGCAGATGCCGTTGATGTAGGCGCCGCGGTGGCTGTAGACCACGCCCTTCGGGTCGCCCGTGGTGCCCGAGGTGTAGTTGAGCGAGATCGCGTTCCATTCGTCCGTGGGCCAGGCCCAGGCGTACTCCGGGTCGCCCTCGGCGAGCAGCTCCTCGTAGGTATTCTCCCCGAGCCGCTTGCCGGGTCCCGCGTACTCGGGATCGTCCACGTCGATCACCGTGATCCTGGCACCGAGCTTCGCGAGCGCCCCCTCGATCGTCGCCGAGAATTCCTTGTCCGTGAGCAGCACCTTGGCCTCGCCGTGCTTCAGCATGAACGCGATGGCCTCGGCGTCCAGGCGCGTATTGAGCGTGTTCAGCACCCCGCCCGTCATCGGCACCCCGAAGTGGCACTCGTACATCTCCGGCGTGTTGGCGAGCATCGCCGCCACCGTGTCGCCCTTGCCGATGCCGCGCCTGGCGAGCGCCGAGGCGAGCCTGCGGCAGCGCGCGTAGGTCTCCTTCCAGGTGAACCGGCGCGCGCCGTGCACCACCGCGAGGCGCTCCGGGTACACGGAGGCCGAGCGCTCGATGAAGCCGAGCGGCGTGAGCGGCGCGTGGTTGGCGGGGTTCTTGTCGAGGTCCGTCTCGAAGGGGTTGGGCTTTCCGCTCATGGTGCGGGAAGTATAGCGCCGGGACCGGGGCCCAGGCGGTCGAGCGGGCTCATCACGCCCCGCGCGCCCTTGTTCATGACGTGCGTGTAGATCATCGTCGTCTCCACGCTCTCGTGTCCCAGCAGCTCCTGCACCGTGCGGATGTCGTAGCCGCGCTCAAGCAGGTGCGTCGCGAACGAGTGGCGCAGCGTGTGGCAGCTCGCCGGCTTCATGATCCCGGCCGCCCGGGTCGCCCGCTTCACCGCCTGCCCGAGCGTGTCCGGGAAGACATGGTGGCGCCGGATCGTTCCCGTCTCCGGATCCCTGGACCGGTTCTTCGACGGAAACGCGAACTGCCAGCCCCACTGCCTCGGCGCCTGGGGGTACTTGCGCGCCAGCGCATGCGGCAGCCAGACCTCGCCGAACCCCGCCTCGAGGTCGGCGTTGTGCAGCATCCTCACCTTGCCCAGGTGCGTCTGCAGCGGCTCGACCAGATTCCCGGGGAGCACCGTAACCCGGTCCTTCGCCCCCTTGCCGTCGCGCACCACCACGTGCCGGTAGGCGAAGTTCAGATCCTTCACCCTCAGCATCAGGCACTCCGCCTGCCGCAGCCCGGCGCCGTAGAGCAGGCTCGCCATGATCCAGAGCGCGCCGTCGATGCGCGCCAGCAGCCGCGCCACCTCCTCCTCCGTGAGCACCGTAGGCACGCGCACCGGGCGCTTCGCGCGCACCACGCCCTCGAGCCACGGCAGCTCCATGCCGAGCACCTTCTGGTAAAGGAACAGCAGCGCGTGCAACGCCTGGTGCTGCGTCGCCGCCGCGACGTTGCGCTCTACGGCGAGCCAGCTCAAGAACGCCTTCACCTCCTCGCCGCCCATCTCCTGCGGATGGCGCATGCCGTGGAAGCGGATGAACCAGCGGATCCAGTACCAGTACTGCTTCTCGGTGCGCCGGCTGTAGTTGCGTTCTCGAATCGAGATACGAACCCGCTCGCGGAGCCGTGGCGGCTGAGGGGCAGTTTCCTTAGGGGAATCAGCGCGTTGACCCATGGCAACCTCAATATGCACGGCACTGTGCTTATATACAGTACCTTAACGCCTTAATTGCAGGCGAGGTTGACGTCAGCCGCCAAGCGGTAGAACTATGCTATTCCGCACTTCTCCTTATCAATTCAAGTTGCACGAGCCCGGCTACGCCGGGGGAGTGCACGCGAATGCGGAGCGTGCGTTCTAGCGTAAGTGGAGTGCACGCTCAGAGCAGTCTTCCAGCAGCACTTTGAAGCGTACGCGCAGCAGCAC
>Ga0114945_10000505_pt1 | contig 25005 bp, 25 predicted proteins | sample OV2TP3_FD_87194 | JGI IMG/M metagenome (GOLD analysis project Ga0114945, IMG submission 87194) | Hot spring microbial communities from Beatty, Nevada to study Microbial Dark Matter (Phase II) - OV2 TP3 | ecosystem: Environmental > Aquatic > Thermal springs > Hot (42-90C) | place: USA: Beatty...
AGGCTCCATCCTGTCCCTTAAGGCCCAAATTTGGTGCAGAATCAGGTGAGATTTGCTGCCAATGAGGCCGTTAGCAAACCTTGGGCCGTTCGTTACTGGAAAAAACTTGAAGATCGAGTTTAATAAAACTCGGTTCACCAAAAAGGAACCGGAGTCGTCCGGCCTGGTTGAGTTCCGTTTTTAATGCCTCATAGGCGTAAATCGTGAAATAAGCCGACACAAATGAAAGCTCCGAGTCCCGGCGAATCTTTTCCTTGAGAAAAGACGCAACCGTGCCCCTGGCTGGACGATTGTCTCGAATTCCTGATCCTGCCATGTCTCAACCCTCGGTGTTCGGTCTGGACGGCCTGCCACAGGCAAAAGGATAGGCAACCAGAAGGGGAGAGTCAAGCATTTTTAGGGGTTCTGTAGAATGCGGTCTCTCATCGCCCGCGTCTGGCGCACAGTTCACTCACCTGCGCGTCCGAGAGCGCGCCGGCGTAGAGCCGCAGGTCTGACATCGCCCCGCTGAAATGGCCCTGCGCGCCGAAGCCGATGGTGAGGGGCTGCGTGTTGGCCAGGTGAAACGTGTGGCCTGCCGGGGCCTGAGACGAGGCGGACAGGCGGCCGTTGACGTAGAGGCGCAGGTCCTTGCCCCGTCGAATCGCCGCAAGATGGGTCCAGCCGCCGCCGATGTCTTGCTCGTGGCTGACCACCTGCCCCGCCTGGCATGCGAGGACGCGGCCCAGGGTCTCGTCGGGGTCCACGTCCACGGCGCGGCCCCGACAGGCACCGGTGGAGGCGAAGAGGCGGCCCCGGAAGGCGGTGAGGCTCGTGACCCGGCACCAGGTGGGGCTGTCCTCCTCGGCCCAGTCCGGGCGGCTGGCCAGGCTGGCCAGGAGGGTCCACTGTCCGTCGGCCTCGTAGCGGTAGACCTGGGCCTTGGGGATGACGCCTGCGTAGAGTTTGCCGTTGTAGACGGTGAGGTCCATCACCTCGTTGCACTCGCGCAGGCCCTCCGGCAGCCCCAGCCTGCCGGCGATGGCCCAGGCGTCGCCCTCGCGGCGCAGGACGTACCCCTGCGGCCACGTGCCGATGAGGAGCGCCCCGCCCGCGACCTGCATCGAGTGGATCTGGTTGATGCCGTGAGGCTCGCGGCCGATGCAGGCCCAGGACTGGCCGCTCTCATAGCGATAGACGTTTCCGTGGGTGGCGGCATAGAGCGCCCCGCCGTGAGGCAGCAGGCACTCCAGGTTTCGCCCGTCCGGGGGACCGCAGTCGGTCCAGGCGGAGCCGTCGTACCTGAAGCATCGTCCCCCTCCGGGGCCGCTGTCGAGGCCCGCGTAGAGATGGCCGTCGAAGCTGCCCAGACACATGACCCGCGCGCCGTTCCCGACCTGGCCCAGGTCGCGCCATTCGGACCCGCCCTCGTAGACGAAGACGCGCGTGGGCGAGGGCCTGAACCCCTCTCCCTTCTTCGCCCTGACCCAGTCCCAGACGCCGACGCCGGCATACAGCCTGCCGTCGTGGACGATCATGGACTGCACGGAGAGGTGGTTCGGGTCGGTCCCGAGCCGTCCGCAGTCGATCCACTCCCGGCCCCCGGCCCAGCGGAAGACGCGGGCAGCCTCCATCGGGTCGGGGGCGTCGGCGATGCCTCCGTAGAGTTCCCCTTCGTAGACGATCAGGCAGGGCACGTGCGAGTTGCCCCTCCAGGGCCTGCCGCAGTCCTCCCACGCGCTGACGTGGCCGTCGTCGATGCCGAAGTGGACGTGCCGGGCGTCGGACATGCCGTTGTAGGCGGGGGAACTCCCTGCGACGCCGAGGTTGAGGCCGCAGCGCCGCTCTCCGTCGAACTTGCTCAGGATGTCTCCGAAGACGCCCCTCATGGGCCGTTGAGGTTTGACCCAGACGGAGATCGAGAAGTCCCGATAGCCGAGGCGAAGCGCCCCGGCGTCTGGCACGCGGACCAGGCTGTCGCGGCCGTTGAAGAGGGCCGCGCTTCCGGAAGAGCCGTCGGGGCCTTCGACATAGGCGAGGTTGAGATCCGCTTCGGTGCCTCCGCCCGCGATGTCCTGCGCGCTCCCTTTCAGGGGCCAGTGCGCCGTCAGCGCCGGGTTGTTCACGGGGATGCCTCCTTGAAGAGTGAAACGGGGAACCGGAGACGCGGAGAACCGGGGAAAAGACCATCTCCGTCTCTCCGTTTCTCCCTTCTCCGTTTCGGTTTGTTCCTCCGCGTGTTCCGCGTTCTCTGCGGTTAATTTTTTTGTTAGACGCCCTTATTCTCGTACACGATCTTCCCGCCCACCATCGTCATCACCACCTCCGCGCGCGGGATCTCCTCCGGCGGGAGGTCGAAGGGGTCCTGAGACAGGACGACGAGGTCGGCGAACTTGCCGGGCGACAGCGTGCCGAGGTCGGCCTCCTGCCCGGCGGCGTACGCGGAGCCGCAGGTGTAGGCGCGGAGGGCCTCGGTCTGGGTGATGCGCTGCTCCGGGGTCCAGCCCCCGCGCGGGACGCCGTCCGGGCGCTGGCGCGTGAGGGCGGCGTGCAGGCCGGCGAGGGGGTCGAGGGGCTCCACAGGGCAGTCGGAGCCGAAGGCCAGGACGGCCCCGGCGTCTATGAGGGAGCGCCAGGCGTAGGAGCGGCGGCTGCGGCCTCCCCAGAAGCGGTCGGCCATATGCATGTCCGAGGTCGCGTGGATGGGCTGCATCGAGGCGACGACGCCGAGCCGCTTGAAGCGGGGGAGGTCGTCGGGATGGATGAGCTGGATGTGCTCGACGCGGGGCCGGAAGTCGCCGCGGACCTCCTGCTGACTCTTCTCGAAGGCGTCCAGGCAGCGGCGCACGGCCCGGTCGCCGATGGCGTGGACGGCAATGCGGAGGCCGCTCCGGTGGGCCTTCGTCGTGAGGTCGAGGAGCCGGCCGTCGTCGGCCACGACGATGCCCCGGTTGAGAGGCTCGCCCTCGTAGGGGTCGAGAAGGTCGGCGGTGCGGGGGCCGAGGGCGCCGTCGGCGAAGACCTTGACCGGACCGATGCGGACGTAGTCGCTCCCGTCGCCGGTCCTCCAGCCCGAGGCGATGGCCTCGTCGATGCGATGGTCGGGGATCATCAGGTACGCCCGGAGGGCGAGGTGGCCGCTCCTGTGGAGGTCATCGAGCAGGCCGCGCATGGCGACCCCGTCATAGCCGTGGGCGTCGCAGTCGTGGAAGCCGGTCAATCCGTGCGCGCTGGCGACGCGCTGGGCGTCTAAAAAGGCGGACCGGAGGTCCTCCGGGGAGGGCGGGGGGACGCGTCCGGAGACGAGGCCGATGGCCTCCTCGGACAGGACGCCGGTGGGCTCGCGGCGCGTATCGCGCTCGATGCGTCCCCCAGGGGGATCAGGGGTGTTTCGGTCGACGCCGGCGAGGCGGAGGGCAGAGGTGTTGCACCAGGCCTGGTGGCCGTTCTTGCTCGTGAGGAGGACGGGATGGCCGGGGGAGACGGGGTCCAGGTCCGAGCGATGGGGAGGACGGGCCTCCTCCCAGACCGTGTAGTTCCAGCCCCGGCCCGTCACCCAGGCCCCCGGCGCTGTCTGCTTGACCCGCTCCCGGACCTTCTCCACGCAGCGTCGGAGGGAGGGGAGGTTGTCCAGGTCCACGACCCGGAGGCTGAGGCCGTAGCTGAGGAGGTGGATGTGGGCGTCGATGAAGCCGGGGACGACGGCCAGGCGCTTCAGGTCGAGCCGCTCGACCGGGCCGGAGGCGGCGGACAGGACCTGGCGGTCGTCGCCCACGGCGGCGATCCGGTCGCCCCGGATGAGCAGGGCGGAGGCGCGGGGGCGCGCCGGGTCGAGGGTGTGGATAATGGCGTTGAGGATGGCGAGCATAGGCAAACGATGAAGTATGAACGATGAACGATGAACAAAGACAACGATGAAGTATGAACGATGAACGATGAACGAAAAACAAAACAGATTTTGCTTTTACTTCAGCGTTCAGCGTTCATCGTTCCGCGTTGCCTTTTCATCGTTCAGCGTTCATCGTTCCGCGTTATGGTTTTGTATTCCGTCTTCTTCGCGGTTTGATGCGTTTCGGCCCGACCTGCCGCCTCTCCAGCATGTCCAGGAACGGGGAGTCCCGGATGTCGAGCGGGAGGTCCACGCGGGCGCGGCGGCGGGAGGACTCGTAGCAGGCGAAGATGACCTCCGTGGCCTGGAGGGCCTTGCGCCCGCTCAGCTCAGGCTCCCGCCCGGTCTTCAGGGCGTCCACGAGGTCGAAAATGGCCCGGGTGAAGGAGTCCCCGCCGTGACCCTCGATCTCCGGGACGGCCCAGCCGGGGGTCTGGCCGCTGATGTAGCGGACGGGCGGTCCGTCCTTCACGCCGACCTCGATGACGCCGTCCGCGCCCAGGAGGCGCAGGCTGCACCCGGCGTTCTGCGCGCCGGGGCCGGTCTCCAGCAGGCCGCGGATGCCGTTCTGCCACTGGATGGAGCAGACGGCCTGGTTCTCCACCGGGGTTCCGAAGATGACCTTCTCCTCCCGGCTGTCGATCTGGCCGATGACCCACTCTGCGGGCTGGTCGTCGTTGAAGAAGAACATCATGTCGAGCCAGTGGGTGCCCCAGTCCAGGATGTTGTCGCAGGTGCCCTCGATGCGGCGGATGGGTCCGATTGCCCCGGATCGGGCCAGGTCGCGCGCCTTGCGGAAGGAGGGGCCGAAGCGGCGCTGGTGGTTGAAGGTGAGCTGGACGCCGCGCTCGGCGCAGGCGCTCACCATGTCCAGGGCCTCGCCGTAGGTGGGGGCCATGGGCTTTTCGGAGTGGATGGCCTTCACGCCGGCCCGCGCGCAGTCGAGAACGATGGGGGCGTGGAAGGCGATCCAGACGCAGACGCTGACGATGTCGGGCCGCTCCTGCGCGAGCATCTCCCGGTGGTCCTCGTAGATGCGGGGGACGCCGTGCTCCTGCGCGAAGGCCTCGGCGTTCTCCCGCTTGATGTCGGCGCAGGCCACGATCTCAGTGTCTGGACAGGCCCTGTAGCCTGCCGCGTGGAGGTGGGAGATGCCGAAGCCGGTCGCCCCTTCGGTCCTGCGCGGGCGGCCACAGCCGATGATGCCGACTTTGTAAGCGGACATGGATTTTCTCCGATGTTTTGGCTACCGGCTCACCTGGATTGGCGCGCCGTCGCGCTGGAGAAGGCTGCCTCCGGCCAGGAAGGCCCGGTCCACCGCGCTGTCTTTTCGCAGCCGGATGACGGCCGCCTCGGCGTCGGTCGAGAAGGCCCCGAAGTCGGTCCGATGCCCCGGCCGGTGGGAGAACAGGAGGCAGTCGGCCCTGCCGTCGGAGAAGCGGACGGTGACCCCCAGGGCCTCGTCCGTCGCTAGGATCGGCTCCACGGAGACGATCGGCATCCTCTGCCCGGCGCGCGTGGGGTAGAGGGCGTAGGCGAACCAGGTCGTCCCTCTGCCCTTCCGGGTGTAGATGGCCGCGGGCGCGGGCCGCCACGGGTCGTTGGCCCAGCCCTGCACGGGGTCGTCCTGGCCCTTGACGACCTGCACACTCAGGGCGGGGTCGGCCAGGGGCGCAATCGTGAGGTTGGCGGCGTCCGGGCTGGCCGTGGCCACGGCCTTCGTCTCCCGGTCTATGCGGGCCTCCTCCGCGTCGAGGTGGAACAGGGACTCGTAGGTGTGTTCCGCGCCGTCACTGGCGGACAGGGTGTCGGCGATCACCCAGTATTCGGGCTTCAGGAACAGGACCCGGCGGGTGTGCGTCACCGCGGACATCTCTTCGTAGTCGCCCCGCTCGGGCCGCCGTCCGGCGGACGCGCCCTCCTTCAGCCTGCCGTAGCTGTCCCGGTAGGTCCCCCGCGCGAAGTCGAAGTCAGGACCGGTGACCCAGAGGGTGTCGTTGGCCGGGGGGGCGTCGCCCTCCCAGGGCCGGGGCCAGAAGTAGGTCTCGCTCTTTCCGCGCCGGTACTGTCCCATGCCGTCCACCATCACGGTGTTGTGCCCCGGGGTGGTCAGGACGTAGCGACGCCACCGCGAGGCGTCGTAGGAGAAGTTCCCCGGGTCCAGGGCGAGGAGTCTCCCGTAGGCGTGCAGCATAAAGTGGAGCTTGTCCTCGTGCTGATGCGCGGAGCCGTAGGGTCCTGAATCGAAGAGCAGGAAGAGGGCGTCCGCGTCCCACCCCGACCGCATCGCGTAGTGGCCGCTCCAGGGGAGGCCGACGGAGGTCCAGCCGGGCGCCCGGCCCTCCGCCCGCCCGCTGGCCACGAAGAGGAGGTCCGACCGATGGGGGAACAGGCCGTGCCCGGTCTTCAGCAGGCCCCGGATGTCCTGGTTGCCGGAGTCGTTCAGCCCCGGCATCCGGCCGTCGGGCATGGACACGGAGAGGACGTAGTTGAACATCTTCTCCATGCGGGGGACCAGGTCGCCGGGGAGTTCGGCGTCGAGGCCGTTGAGCCGGGCGCGCTCCAGCAGGTTCACGAAGTTGCGCACCACCCAGTTGCCGTAGCCTCCGGCCAGCTCGTATTCGGCGCCGTCCGGGTAGACCTCGTCGGTAAGCTGTCTATACAGGCGTTCAATGGCCGTCCGTCGCCACTCCCCTGCCTCCCGCAACTCCGGGAAGAGCATCCCCGCCGTGTAGAGGCCCATGGACTCCTCGGTGAGCCAGTTGTGGTGCGTGGGCCACTGCACGAGGTGCCGGGCCTGGTCGCAGACGGAGCCGAGGATGGCCGCGATGGCCTTGTCGGTGAAGGCCGGGGACCCCAGGCACCGGTAGAGGGCGTTGGGCCAGGTGTTCTCCAGCCGGATGCCTGTCGTGAGGGTCTGCCAGGCGTAACAGCCGTAGGGCCATTCGACCCGGTTGCCCGAATGGTCGGGACGGGGGTTCTGCTCGATCCAGTCCACCCAGTCGCGGACAAGCCCCTGGCCAAACCGGTCGTCGCCGGTCTCCCAGTAGGCCTCGGTCAGGCGCGCGAAGTGGAAGTGCCGGTTCAGGCTCTCGTTCCAGAGGTGGGTCTTGTACTCCCCCTCGGTGGGGTTGGCCCCCCAGTCGATCCGCTCGCCGAACCTGGCGGTGTAGTCCGGCGCGCCGTGAAACCCGAACGTGAACTCCCGGCGCAGGAATGCCTCGGCCTTCGGAAAATCTCCGGGCCTCCGGGCGGGCGCGGGCCGGTCCCGCCAGTCGAAGAACCACCGGGGGGCCTGGCGCTCCCGGATGTGCCTGCCCAGCGCCTGCCTGGCCCCTTTCAGGTCATCCGCATCCACCGCCGCCTTCACGGCCCGCAGGCCGGGCAGCTCCAGGTTGAGGGCGTTGAAGAGTTCCGGGTCGGTCATGGCGTGTTCTCCTTTTCATTTTTCATTTTGCATTTTCCTGTTCGAGGTAGACCCTCGGCAGCCGCGCGCTCAGGCAGGCCACGATCTCGTGGGGCGTGCCGTCGATGGCCCGGGTGAGGTCCCACACGGTGATCTGTTCCCCGCCCTGCTGGCCGAGCAGGACGGCCTCGTCGCCGACGGAGACGCCGGGGAGGTCGGTCACGTCCACGACGCACTGGTCCATGCAGACCCGGCCCCGGATGGGGCAGCGCCTGCCGTGGATCAGGACCTCTCCGCAGTTAGAGAGCCGGCGGGGGTAGCCGTCGGCGTAGCCCACCGGGACGATGGCCAGGCGGGAGGGACGCCGGGTGATGAAGGTCTCCCCGTAGCTGACGGGCCATCCGGCAGGGACGGGCTTGACCTGCGTGACCCGCGCTTTGAGCGTCAGGGCGGGCCGGAGATGGATGGGACACGGCCCGTCGAGGGGCGGGATGCCGTAGACGAGCAGGCCGACGCGGACCAGGTCCAGGTGGGCGCGGGGGAGGAGCGTTGTGACGGCGCTGCTGGCCGCGTGCCGGAGAGGGCGGCAGTCGAGGCCGTTCAGCGCTCCGACGAAGCGGGCGAGCTGGGCCTCGATGGCAGGGAGCCGCACGGCGTCTGACTGAGGGAAGTGGGTGGCGACTCCTTCCAGCGTCAGGTTAGGGAAAGAGGCCATCTGCCGGAGGAACGCGGGCGCGTCAGAGATGGGGCAGCCGACGCGGCCCATGCCGGTGTCCACCTTCGCGTGGACGGGGGCGACGCGGCCCTGTCGAACGGCCTCGCGGGAGAGGGCGGCGGCGGTGTCCAGGTCAGACACGACCTGGGCGATGCGATGCCGGACCAGGTCGGGGACGTCTTCGGGGAGGCCGCAGCCCAGGACGAGGACGGGGGCGTCGATGCCGCTCCGCCGGAGGGCGAGGGCCTCGTCCAGGAGGGCCACGCCGAGGGAGGAGGCGCCGCCCTCGAGGGCGGCGCGGGCAGACTCGACCAGGCCGTGGCCGTAGCCGCCGGCCTTGACGACGGCCATGACGCGGACACTGTCACCGACGAACCGGCGCACCTGCCGGACGTTGTGGGCGATGGTGTCGAGGTCAACCTCGATCCATGCAGGGCGCATTCAATAGATCACCTCAAACCGCGACCCCACGTCCGGGTGTTTGGTGACCTGGATGCGGACGGGGAAGGCGTTCTTGAGTTCGTCCACGTGGGTGATGACCAGGACCTTGTCGAAGTCGTCGCTGATGGCCTGGATGGCCTCGATCAGGTGCTCCAGGCCCTCGGCGTCCTGCGTCCCGAACCCCTCGTCCAGGATGAGGGTGCGGAGGCGCGTCCCGGCGCGGCGGGCGAGGAGCTTGGCCAGGGCGATGCGGAGGGCAAAGTTGATGCGGAAGGCCTCGCCGCCGGAGTAGAGTTCGTAGCTGCGCTCGCCGAGTTCGTCGCTGATCTTGATGTCGAGGGTCTCCCGCGTCCCGCCCTTCTTCAGGTCGCGCAGGGACTCGATGGCCACCTGCGTCCGGTTGTCCGTGAGGCGGGCGAGGATGCGGTTGGCCTCCGACTCGATCTCCGGGACGGCGTTCTCGATGATGAGGGCCTGGATGCCGTCCTTTCCGAAGGCCGTGGTGAGGGCCTCGTAGACCTCCCGGTCCTTCCGGGCGGCCCTCTGGTCGGCCTCCACGCCGTCCCGCTCGGCGGCGAGGGCGGCGCAGCGGTCGAGGTGGCCGGACAGGCCCCCCCGCCGCTGGAGGAGGCGGTCGCGCTCGTCGCGCAGGGCGCGGAGGTCGGCCTCGGCCCTGGACCGGGATTGTTCGATCCGGGCGGCCTGCTGCGCGTCCTGCTCGAGGCCCTGGAGCCGGGTTCGAAGGGCCTCGGACTCCTTCAGGCGGGCGGCGGCCCTGCGCTCGATCCGGGCCAGGTCCTCCTTCGCGCGGCTCAGGCGCGCCCCGGCCATCTCCATCCGGTCCCGCTGGGTCGGGGCGTCGGCGGTGCGCTCGGCCTCCTCAGAGATGCGCCGGTGCCGGTCGGGGTCGTAACCGAGGGCGTCGATCCGGGCCGCGACGGCCCTGAGTTCCGCGTGCTCCCGCTGGGCATACCGCCTCTCCCGCAGGTAGAGGTCGGCGGTGTCGAGCTTCTCTTTGAACTCCGGGATGCCCTCGAGGGCGCGCCTCAGGCCCTCGGCGGCGGCGTCCAGCCGGGCCTTCTCCGCCTCAAAGGGGGCAAGCCGGGCGAGGGCCTCTTTGACGGCGGCGTGGCGCTCGCGGCGGTAGCCCACGGCCTCGGCGGCGCGCCGGAGGTCGGCGAGCTGTCTGCGCTCGTCAGGGGCGAAGTCCCCGGCCTCGATCCGGGCCTCCAGGGCGGCGATGCGCTCGCCGAGCTGGCTCGCCTCGCGGACGGCCTCCGACGCCTCTTTGGCCAGGTTCTCCAGGGAGATGATGCGGCCCTGGAGGTCGGCCAGTCCCTTCGTCTGGTCCTTGTAGCGCTGGTAGCGCGCCCGCAGGTCGGAGCGGCGCTCCTCGTCCTCGCGGGCCTTCCGGCGCAGGGCGGTGATCTCCCGGTTCTTCCCCCGGGTCTCCTCGGAGAGCCTGGCCACGAGCGCCCCCCGTCTCCGCGCGTCGAGGAGGGACTCGCAGAGGGGGCAGTGGGCGTCCTCCGACTTCCTGAGGAGGTCGAGCCGGGCGCTGGCCTCGTGGAGGTCCCTCTCCAGGGCCTCGGCCTGGCGCTGGTTCGCGTCGATCTGCGCGGTGAGGGCGCTCCCCTGGTCCCTGAGGCCCTCCCGCTCCCGCTCCAGGCCGGCCAGCCGGCTTAGCTCCGAGACGGCGGCGGTCACCTCCGCGCGGGCCCGCTCGCCCGCCGCGGCCTTCTCGTCGAGGGCGCGGCGCTGCGAACGGAGGACCTCCAGGTCGGCGGTCAGGCGGGCGCGGGCCTCGGCGACGCGCCTTTCGAGGTCCTCCCGCTGCGCGTCGAGGGCCTCGAACCGGGCGCGTTTCTCCTCCCACGTCCGGTCGTCCCTCCTGGCCTGCTCCAGCTCCCGGTGGCCCTTCTCGATCTCGGCCTGTCTCACCGTGAGCCGGCGCGCCTCCTCCGCGGCCTCCTGGGAGGCATTCAGCCGGGCCTCCCACCCCTCCTTCCGGCGCTCGACCTCGTGCCGGGCCTCGGCGATCTTCGCGTCGAGGCGGGCCTTGTCGGCCTCCAGCTCCCGCAGGGTGTGGAGCTTGCTCTGGAGGGCGGCCTCCTGCGCCCGGAGCCGGGCGTGGGCCTCGGCGGCGGCCTCGATCTCCCTCCGGCGCGACAGGAAGGCCTCGTCCTCCTGGACCTGATGGCGGACCTGCTCGGCCTCCTGCCGGGCCTCGCGGGCCTCGGCCTCGGCCCTGGCGAGCGCGGCCCTGGCCTCTTCGGCCTCCCGCCCCCTAACGGCGATCTCCGACCGGCGGGCGAGCAGGTCGCTGAGGGCCTTCTCGCCGGACTCGATGCGGGCCTCGGCCTGCGCAAGGGCCGAGGCGATCTCCGCGAGTTCCCGCTCGATCTCCGGCTTATTCTTCAGTTCGGCGTCGATGTCGGTCAGGCGGGCCTCGCAGCGGTCGGCGACCCGGCCCGCGTCCTGGGTTTTGGACCTGGCCAGTCGGGCCAGCTCGTCGTAGCGGGAGAGGCCCAGGATCTCGGCCAGGACGGTCTTGCGCTCACGGGGGGGGCGGGTCGTGAACTCGTCGGCCCGGCCCTGCAGGACGAGCGACGAGGTGGCGAAGGTCTCGTAGGACATCCGGAGGAGGGCCTCGATGCGGGCCTGGGTCTTCGTGAGCGAGTTGGCCTCGGACAGGGTCACGTAGGTCCCCCGGTCGTGGTCGAAGGCCTGAAACTCCAGGGAGGCGACGCCGCCGCGGGCGGTCTTGCGAAAGCTGCGAAGGACGCGGTAGCGGTCGCCCTCCAGGTCGAACTCGAACTCCACGCGCATCTCGGACGCGCCGATGCGCAGCAGCCCTTCGTCGGGCTTGCGGTCCGAGGCCCCCCGCCTGGCCTGGCCCCAGAGGGACCAGGTCAGGGCGTCCAGCAGGGCGGACTTGCCGTGGCCGTTCTGGCCGGAGACGCAGGCCACCCTGAACTCGGTGAAGTCGAGGGGGGGGACGCCCTCGCCGTAGCTGAGGAAGTTATGGAGGGTCAGGCGGATGGGGACCATGAGACAGTGCTGAGTGCTGAGTGCTGAGTGCTGAGTAAAAGCAAAGAACAGCGTTTTGGCCTTTACTCAGGACTCAGGACTCAGGACTGATTTTGTTATCCCTTCTCGCTCTCTTGCAGTTCCTGTTCCAGCCGGGAGGCGCAGGCGAGCAGGTCGGGCTTGAGGCGCGCCAGGTCGGGGTTGTTCTCGATGTAGCGCGTCAGGGCGTCCTGGAGGCCGGTCTCCTCGGAGACGGCGGCGCGGCGGAGGCGCTCGGCCTCGCGGGGCTTCCGGGTCACGGAGGCCACGAAGAAGGCGCGGTCGAGGGCGGCGCGCACGGCCTTGAGGTCCACGGCGTCGGGCCGGTCGTCCGGGAGGTCGTAGATCACGCGGACCACGGCGTCCTCTATGTCGCAGCGGGCGATGGCCTCCAGGAGGGCCTGCGTGGGGTCGGCGTCCGGGGGGACCTCGACCTCGACGGTCAGGAAGGGCCGGGCGGGGGTCCGGACGAAGCGATAGGCCGTCTCCCGGCGATGGGCGCGGGGGGGTTGCATCGGATTGTCTATCCGTTGCGCCCCGTCGGAGGAGAACAGGGGAAGGCCCTCGCGCCCCTCTTCGCCTCCGTCGGCGTCCCGGACGGTGACGACGCAGAAGCCCTTGTGCTCCTTCTCCTCGCCGAAGTTCACCCGGTCCAGGCTGCCGCTGTAGACCACGGGCGGCCTGCCGGAGGGGTTGAGGTCCTGGAAGCGGTGCACGTGCCCCAGGGCCACGTAGTCGAAGGCGGGGTTGGCCAGGACGCTGGTCAGAAAGATGGGGTCGCGGCCGATGACGGAGGTGCGCTCGGACCCCGAATAGAGGGCGTCGGCGGCGGCGACGTGGGCGACCAGGACGGCGGGGTGACGGGGGTCGATCTGGTCCGCAAAGTCCTGGATGATGCCGGCGCAGATCTCCTGGATCTTCTGCGCCACCTCGTCGTCGAACAGGTCCTTGTATTCGCTCTTGGTCAGGAGCTGGCTGCGGGAGGGCCAGGGGAGGCCGGCGACCTGCACCGGCCCGGCCCTGGTCTTGACCCGGAGGAGGCGGGGGCGCGCGAGGATGTGGACTTCGGGGGTGTCGAGGGTGCTGAAGATGTCGATGGAGGAGGCGCGGCCAAAGGAGACGGGGTGGTCGTGGTTGCCCGTGACCATGACGACCGGGATGCCCTCGTCGCTGAGGGCCTTGATCTGCGCCGCAAACTCCCGCTGGTGCGTGGGGGTGGGGTCGCAGGTCCGGTAGGCGTCGCCGGCGAAGACGGCCAGGTCCACCTTCTCCTTGATGGCCTCCTCCACGGCGGAGCGGAGGCACCGGACGAAGTCCTGCACGCGGGTGTGGAGGCCGGTGAAGGGGTCGAACCTGCCGTGGCTCTCGACGCCGAGGTGGACGTCTGCGAAGTGGAGAAGTTTCAGGGTCATTGTGGACTAAGAATAGGCGAAGCGCGGAATCGTGTCAAGGACAAAAACATCTCTTGACAAACGGGGCAGAGAGCCGTATACTTGCGCTCGAATTTCAAGCCCTGGTTTCGTGGTCTGTCTCTTTAGCATAAGGAGATGCAGGGAATGTTCGTACCCAAGAGGATATTCCTGGTGAAGGGTGTGGGGAAAAACAAGGAGAAGCTGTCGAGTTTCGAGATGGCGCTTCGGGATGCGGGCATCGCCGAGTTCAACCTCGTCCGTGTCTCCAGTATCTATCCGCCTTACTGCAAGATCGTCAGCCGGATGGAGGGGCGCAAGGAGCTTTCAGCGGGGCAGATCGTCTTTGTCGTCATAAGCGAGCAGGCCACGAACGAGCCCCACCGCCTGATCGCGGCCTCGGTGGGGGTGGCCATCCCCGCCGACCCGAGCCGCTATGGCTATCTGTCGGAGCACCATTCCTACGGGCAGCGGGACGACGACGCGGGGGACTATGCGGAGGACCTGGCCGCCACGATGCTGGCCACCACGCTGGGGGTGGACTTCGACCCGAACACGAGCTACGACGAGCGGAAGGAGGTCTGGCGCATCAGCAGCCAGATCGTCCGGACCCGGAACATCACCCAGAGCGCCGTGGGGGACAAGAACGGCCTCTGGACGACGGTGGTGGCCGGGGCGGTGCTGTTGCCGTAACAGTTGACGTTCAATGTAGGGGCGACCGGCCGGTCGCCCCTACATTTTTTTTGGAATTTTCATGCCCTCGATGATCTTGAGGAAGGGACGGGACCAGCGCCTGAAGGCGGGGCACCCGTGGGTCTACGCCGGGGAGGTGGAGCGCTTCCGGGGGGAGTTCCAGGACGGGGATGTGATCGACGTCAAGGACCACCGGGAGCGCCCCCTGGCCTGCGCTCACGTCAACCGGCAGTCGCAGATCGTGGGGCGGGTCCTGTCGTCGCACCGGGAGCCGGTGGATGCAACGGATAGACAATCCGTTGTGTCGTTCCTGAGGGACCGGATCGCCGACGCCCTCGCCTGCCGGAGGCGTCTGGGCCTCGACCCGGACGCCGGGAGGATCGTCTATTCGGAGGCGGACTTTTTGCCGGGGCTGATCGTGGACCGCTACGGGGGCTGGCTTGTCGCGCAGATTTTGACGCTGGGCATGGACCGGTGGCGGGGGCGGATCGTGGAGGCGCTGCGGGACCTGGTCCAGCCGGAGGGGATCTACGAGCGGAGCGACCTGTCGGTGCGGGAGCACGAGGGGTTGGCGGCGACCAAAGGCCCCCTGTGGGGGGAGATGCGGGGGGTTCCGGAGGTCCTTTTAGACGGCCTCCGACTCCGGGTGGACGTGGTGAACGGGCAGAAGACCGGACTCTTCCTCGACCAGCGGCAGAACTGGGGGCTGGCGGGCCGGTACGCGGATGGGGCGAGGGTCCTGGACGCCTTCTGCTACACGGGGGGGTTCGCGCTCCACGCGGCCAGGGGGGGAGCGGCGTCGGTCCTGGGTCTGGACATCTCCGAGGACGCGGTGGCCCTGGCCCGGTCCAACGCTGAACTGAACGGCCTGGAGGGGCGCTGCGCGTTCGAGGCGGGGAATGCCTTCGACCGGCTCCGGGGGCTCGACGCGGAGGGGGAGCGGTTCGATCTGATCGTGCTGGACCCCCCGTCTTTCACCCGGAGCCGGGGGGCGGTGGAGGGGGCGGCGCGGGGTTACAAGGAGATCAACCTCCGGGCGTTCAAAATTTTGAACCCGGGCGGGATGCTGCTGACCTGCTCGTGCTCTTACCACATGAGCGAGGAGGCGTTCCGGGGCGTGGTCAACGAGGCGGCGCAGGACGCCCGGCGGCGCGTGCGACTGGTGGAGGTCCGGACGCAGGCCCCGGACCACCCGGTCCTGCCGGCGGCAAGGGAGACGCAGTATCTGAAGTGCCTGGTGTTGCAGGTGGTCTAAAGGGAACCGGACCGCCGGGCCGGGCGTTTAAGGGTCAGACCGGATCGATCCGAAAGGGCAAACTGACCCAAAGGTCAGGACGCAAAGAGACGGGTCTAAACCCGCCTGGATATGACAGCCGCACTGCCGAAGACCGATAGCGGTCGAAAAGGTGGCGCGGTTTTTTTCTGCCCGAAAGGCAGGCTTTCGCTTCACAGGAAGGGGATCCCTTTTATGAATATAGGCGTTGAGTTTTCGTCGCCCGGACAGATTGACTTGAGCCTGCCTTCTGCCCGAAGATCACGATTTTACCGGGCGCTCGTCGTCGTTGTCTCCGTCCTTGCCCTGGCCGGCATCTCCGGCGTTCTCCTCGTTCGGCCCGAAGGCGAGTGGATCTCCGGGGAGAGAAAATTCACGGGCGAGGAGTACGAGCGGTTTGAAAGGCTCAGAATGGCGGCGGATATGCTGGTGCGCAAGAGGATGGCCGTAAGCGTTTACGACAACCTGATCCGGCGCCACTCGGAGGACAGGGGATACACGCCGTGGGAGAAGGAGGGCTGGAAGAAGGAGATCCTGAGGCACAAAGAGGAGTTCAACGCGATGGCGAGGGTTTACAACGACAGGATGACAGGGACGGAATGGGCCACCCGCGCAGAGGGCCTTCCGAGAGGGACTCGGCCTTTGCCGAAGAAGTATGAGCTTTACAGCGTTCCTTGAGTCATGACCATCCGCGCTGGCGAAATGCCTCGTAGAGGACCAGGGCGGCGGCCACGGAGGCGTTGAGGGACTCCGCCCCAGGGGCCATGGGGATGCGCACGAGGTGGTCGCAGGCGCGCTGCACGATGGGGCGAAGGCCCCTGGCCTCGCCGCCGATGACGAGGGCCGTGGGGGGGCGGTAGTCGACGTCGGTGAAGGGGCGGGGGAAGTCCGGGCCCAGGCCGACGGTCCAGTAGCCGTTCTCCTTGAGGACCTGGAGGGCGGAGGCGATGTTGGGTATCTGCGCCACGGGGATGCGCTCGACGGCCCCGGCGGAGGCCTTGGCCACGGCCCCGGTCAGGCCGACGGAGCGGCGTCTGGGGAGGAGGACGCCGTCCGCGCCGGACGCCGCCGCGGTGCGGAGGATGGCGCCCAGGTTGTGCGGGTCCTCGATCCCGTCCAGGACGAGGAGGAGGGGGGATGGCCGGTTTGCGCGGTGAAGGAGGTCCTCGAAAGAGGCGTAGGCGTGCGCCGCGACGAGGGCGACCACCCCCTGATGGGGGGCGCGGCAGATCGTGTCGAGGCGGCGGCGGTCGGTGAGTTGATAGGGGATGCCGCGTTGCCGGGCCGCGTCGAGGATGTCGGACAGCGGGGAGGCGTGAGGGTCCCCGGCGATCAGGATGCGGTTGAAGGCCCTGCCGGCGCGGAGGGCCTCCAGAACGGTGTGGCGGCCGTAAATGAGGTCGTCCATAAGGAAAGCGTTCAAGGTTGACAGGTTCAAGGTTCAAGGTTCTAACTTTGAACTTTGAACTTTGAACTTTGAACCTGTTCTATTACCATCTCCGCCTGCGCAGGACCCTGCGGACGGTGTAGGCCACCCAGAAGACGTTCCACGCCACCAGGAGCATGCCCGCCAGGATGATGCGGGTCCGGTCGATGATGGGGACGATGCGGGTCTCGCCGGCGGTGATCTCCACCAGGGCCACGGGCCGCACCCTCACCTTTCCGCCCCCGCCCCCGCCCTGGCCGAACCGCAGGCCCTGTGATCCCCCCTCCTGCTTCGGCTCCTCCCCTTTCCCGAACCCCATCCCCCCGCTCCAGGACACCGACGCCACGGGGAGGATGGTCTTGCCGTTGACCTGCTCCGGCTTCCCGAACACGCGCTCGATCCCGACCAGCCGGCTGAGGCCCTCGATCTTTTCCGTAAATCCGCTGGATGTCTCCATGTCATACCTCCGCGAGGAGGACCACAGGACTACAGGACTACAGGACTACAGGACCACAGGACTACAGGACTACAGGACTACAGGACTACAGGACCTATGGTCTCGTGGTCTCGTGGTCAGTGGTCTTGTGGTCTTGTGGTCTTGTGGTCTTGTGGTCTTGTGGTCAGTGGTCTTGTGGTCTGCCTTTCGTTTGCCCTCTGCTATAAATGTACTTCATCACACCGGGATACCGCAACCCCAAAAGCATCTGAACCCGCTTGACAAAGTCCGGCGGATCGCGTATACTGTCAACCAAAACCACTCCCCTACGATTCAAGTTTTGCGGAGGCATCCATGTCATCTCCTCATGGCGTCGTGGCGGAGGCGCACCGCCCGCCGGTGATGGGCCGAAACGGGATGGTGGCGTCCGGCCACCCCCTCGCGTCGCAGGCGGGCGTCCGGGCGCTGATGGCCGGGGGCAACGCGGTGGACGCGGCGATTGCGACGGCGGCGGCGCTCGGCGTGGTGGAGCCGGAGTCGTCGGGCATCGGGGGCGACGGGTTCATCACGATCTACATGGCCGACCGGAAGGAGGTCCGGTGCGTCAACGGCACGGGGCCCGCGCCAGGGGGGGCGCGGCGGGAGCTGTTCCTGAAGGACGGCATCCCGATGAAGGGCATCCTGTCCGTCTCCGTGCCGGGGCTGGTGGACGGCTGGCTGCTGGCGCACGAGCGGTACGGGCGTCTGAAGCTGGACCGGGCGTTTGAGCCGGTCTACGACCTGTGCGAGAACGGTTTTCCCGTGGGCCACAAGCTCGCCCGATGCATCCGGGACGAACGCCCGGCGTTTGCGGAGATCCCGACCTGCCGGCCCATCTTCACGCGGGACGGGCGCCCGCTGGGGCCGGGCGAGACCCTGGTCCAGAGGGACCTGGGCCGGACCTATCGCCGCATCGCCGCCGGGGGGGCCGAGGCCTTCTACCGGGGGGAGATCGCCAGGGAGATCGTCCGGTTCAGCAAGGGTCTGGGGGGGCTGCTCGCGGAGAAGGACCTGGCGGACTTCCGCGCCCGATGGGACGACCCGATCTCCACGACCTACCGGGGCTACACGGTCTATGAGTTCCCGCCCAACTCCTCCGGCCACGTGCTGCTCCAGGAGCTGAATGTCATCGAACAGTTCGATGTCAAAGGGATGGGGCGCAACAGCGCGGAGGGCGTCCACGTCATGGTGGAGGCCAAGCGCGTTGCGTTCGCGGACCGGGAGAAGTACCTGGCGGACCCGAATTACGTGACTATCCCGCTCAGGGGGCTGCTCTCAAAATCCTACGGGGAGGCGCAGGCGCGCCGGATCGACCGGGGGCGGGCGATGGCCGACGTCCCGTCCGGCGGGCCGGAGCGGCACGAGGACACGACCTGCTTCTGCGTCGTGGACCGATGGGGGAACGCGGTCTGTCAGCTCCAGAGCGTGCAGTCGGTCTTCGGGTCGGGCCTGATCGCGGGGGACACGGGCATCCTGCTGAACAACCGGATGACCTACTGGCACCTGGAGGAGGGCCACGTGGACTGCCTGATGCCGGGCAAGCGCGTCCGGCACACGATGAACCCGGTGATGGCGTTCAAGGGGGATCGTCTGTTTCTGGTCTGCGGCACGCCTGGGGCGGACACGCAGGTGCAGACCAACATGCAGCTCCTCAGCCACGTGATCGACTTCGGCCTGAACCCCCAGGAGGCGGTGGAGGCCCCGCGCTGGCGACACCTGCAGAACGGGACGGAGTCCACGGTGCCCCACACCTGCGCGGACGAGTTGCGGCTGGAGGGCCGGTTCCCGGAGGAGGTCCGGCGGGGGCTGGCCGAAAAGGGGCATCCGGTCACGGTCATCGGGGACTGGGCCGCGTCGGGCAGCGCCATGATGATTATGGTCCACCCGGAGACCGGGGCGCTGGTGGGGGGGGCAGACCCGAGGCGGGACGGGTATGCGATCGGGTACTGAGGAAGGAAAAAGGCCCTATTTGGTATACTCTTTCAGAAAGCCTTCAAACTCGATGAAGTGCGCCTCCTCCTGGCCCAGGAGCGTGATCAGGAGGTCCTGGGTGACGTAGTCCTCGCCCTCGCACTGCCGGATGACCTTGTTGTACTGCGCAATGGCGGCCTGCTCCGCATCCATCACGCCTTTGATGACGTACACGACATCCGTGGTGTCCTTCGAGGGCTGGAGGGAGTCCTGGTTCCTCGGGAGTTTCAGGGAGCCAGGAACCCGGCCGTGCAGCTGCTTGATCCGGAGGGCGAGCTGCTGGGCGTGGCCCAGCTCTGCGGTGATGTCGGCGGCCAGGGACTTCTTGATCTCCTCCGCCCGCACGCCGTCCAGCATGACGGAGTTGGCGATGTAGTTCTCCGTGGTCTCGAGCTCCATCGCATAGAGGGTGACCAATCCGTCGATGATCTTCTGTCTGGTTTTGTTCCCGGCCATTGTCCCCTCCTCGGTGTCAGTGATAAAAGTGAGGCCATCCGGCCAAATTTCACAGCCGAAAGTATAACCATTTCGGGGTGAAAGGGCAAGCCCTGTCTGTCAGAGCGCCATGGTCAAACGTCAGGTCAAGTCAGGGTCCAGAGGGGCGCCGGGGCTCCGGCGCAAGATGACGAGGGTCGTGCGGGTTCTGGACGATCTCTACGGCCCGGAGGCGTGGGACGGCCCCCGAAACCCGCTCGACACGCTGATCAAGACGATCCTGTCGCAGAACACGAACGACGCCAACCGGGACCGGGCCTATGTCGGCCTGAGGAGGCGATTTGCGACGTGGGAGGGGGTGCTCAGGGCGGACGTGGAGGCGATTGCGGAGGCGATCCGGCCGGGGGGGCTGGCAAACCAGAAGGCGAGGAACATCCGGGACTTCCTGGCCTGGCTGAAGGCCGAGCGGGGGGCGCTGAATCTGGACTTTCTGTGCGGGATGGCGTCTGAGGAGGCCGTGGCCCTGCTGTGCCAGCGGCGGGGGGTCGGGATCAAGACCGTCTGCGTGACGCTGATGTTCGCGTGCGGGAAGGACGTGTTCCCGGTGGACACGCACATCCACCGGATCTCTCGCCGGCTGGGGCTGATCCCGGAGACGTGCACGGCGGAGAGGGCGCACGAACTCCTTCCCCCGCTGATCCCGGAGGGGAAGGCCCTGTCTCTTCACGTGAACATGCTGGAGTTCGGCAGGAGGGTCTGCCACGCCCGCAACCCGGACTGCGACCGGTGTCCGTTGAGGGCGGAGTGCCTTTACGTGAAAAGCAGAATATAGAATCCAGAATACAGAATCCAGGAGAAAATCAAAACCCATAAGCCTCATTCTGGATTCTGAATTCTGACTCCTGTATTCTGGTTCCTTAGCAGACCGCCAGCTCGTCGAACTCCAGGTCCACCTGGCTCAACCGGGGCCTGGGGCTCCGGAGGTTCGCGTTCACCAGGAGGATGAGGGCCAGACTGAGGAGCGCCCAGAGGATGTATTTGAGAGGTTTCATGTTGTACCCTGTTAACGACACTGTCCTTTTTTGTTTACAGCGTTCGAACGAACAGAGCGGCAATGGCGGTGGCCACGGCGACCAGGCCATAGAAGATCCGCTTCTGGCTGCGCTGGCGAATGCGCGGCCTCCGGCTGCGCCGGAACCTTTTTGCCGGCCGAAAAGGCATCGTTGTCCACCTCCTTTCAGGTCCATTGACTCATGTCGGCAAATAGACGAAATGTGGCTCATTCGACATTTTGGCGGGAATGGGGAGGTTCTGACGCAGGTATCGGCGCATCTGGTGCTCGTCTATCATCCCCAGGTCCCTGGCGACCAGGGCGTTCAGAAGCTCCAGCCCCTTCTGGAGACCGTACTGGCGGATGAGTTCCTCTGAATTATATCTTGACATACCTTCGATCTCCTTATCAGTCTCCGCCGTCAGCGCAGGATTTTTATTTTATCCTGTTCATCCCTTCGGCTATGCTCAGGACAAGCCTGTATATCCCTGTTTATTCTTAAATGCAAATCTTGTGCCGGTTGTTCCCTGAAATGGCTTCTTTTTTTAAGATCGGCCCAATGGCGGATTCCTTCAGCGATTTGTGGAGCAGACGCTTCCCCCCTCTTCCCCCGCGCATTTTTGCCACGGAACCGACCGCATGACGCCCTCCTTCCACGGCATCGAGACCCTCCTGTTCGACCTGGACGGCACCCTGATCGACTCCTCCGACGGCGTGGTGGACTGTTTCAACTACGTCTTCGACCGGATCGGGGTCCCCCGGCCTCCCCCGGAGGCCATCAAGGCCACCATCGGCTACCCCCTCGACGAGGCGTTCGCCAGGTTCACGGACCACGACCCGCGGCGGTGCTACGACCTGTTTCAGGCGCGCGCCCGCGAGGTGCTGGTGGAGAGCGCCTTCCTGCTCAAGGGGGTACGGGAGACGCTCGACTATCTTCACGCGCAGGGGTATGTCCTGGGGGTGGCGACCACGAAGCGGAGCGAGCACATCGTCGGCATCCTGGGCCGGCTGGGCGTGCTGGGGCTGTTCAGCGCCTGGAGCGGGTCGGACGAGGTCCGCCGGGTCAAGCCGGACCCGGAGGTCCTCCACCTGACACTCCGGAAGCTGGGCCGGGAGGCGGGTCGCGCGGCCTACGTAGGGGATACGCCGCTGGACGTCCGGGCGGCCCGGTCCGCGGGGATCGCGTCCATCGCCGTCCTGGGGGGCACGGGGTCCCGCGAGGAGCTGGAGGGGGCGGATGCGATCCTCGAGCGGTTTGCGGACCTGAAGGGGTTGTTTAAAAAGAGGAGATAGAGGATGAAGATCTGCGATTTCTCCCGTTCGTTCGTGACCTTTCGCAGGGATTGGGCGAAGAGGCCGGGGATCACGCAGTCCCAGCCGTCCCCCTACGCGCTGAACAACGCCCGGATTCAGCTGGAGTGCCGGTGCGAGGTCACGGACCTGCGGGGAGGGGCGTCTGTGGAGTACGTCCTGGGGGCGTCCTGCAAGAGCGAGCGGGTGGGTGTCTCCGAGAACATCTGGATGGACCCCAACGCGGATTTTGCGCCGGTCTTCTCCGGGGAGGAGTTTCTCCTGATGAAGAGCTGGGACCGGAACGACAAGGGGGTCATGCTCTATCCCCCCTCCCTGGGCGTGCAGCCGGAGCGGCAGGTGGGCAGGGTGGCGGACGCCTACGAGGGCCTCCGGATTGATATCCGGCTGGCCGGGGGGAGGGCGCTGGGGACGCCGGAGGAGATCATCCGGGCGACGCTGGAGGACCGCCCGCTGGTCGCGCGGACGGAGTTCGGGGAGGAGGAGGGGTACCGCGTGGTCCTGGACTACCCGGTCAAGACCATGAACGCCAACGAGCGGGACGGGGTCTACCAGACCGACACCGGGCCGGTGATCCTGCCGGACCTGTCGAGGCCATACGACACGTTCATTGAAAGGTTCCGGTTGGCGTTCTCGGCGTTCAACGCGCCGGACTGGGCGGAGTTCATCGTGCAGGCGCCCACGCCCATCGCCGAGGGGGTCTCCGTGAACCACTACTCGCAGACGAGGCGGCTGAGGACGAGGAATACGATGATCGAGGTGTTATAAAAGAGGAGACCATGAACAGACCGAAAGACGGTTCCGTTTCATACCGGCCCTCGAAGATCGGGCCTCCGGACGTGACGCAGATGCAGGGCTACGCGGCGCGGGTGAGCGCGGCGCCGGGGGACGAGGTCCCCTTCGAGATGACGACGGGGGCGCAGAGTTACCGGGTGGCGTTCCGCCGGCTCGGGGAGACGGGGGGCGTGATCGGGGAGTTGAAGGACGTGCCGGGGCGGACGCAGGTGTGCCCGGAGCAGGCGTGGGAGACGGGGTGCGGCTGGGAGACGGACTTCTTTTGGGTCGTGCCGGAGGGGTGCCGGTCGGGGATCTATGCGGCGGAATGCGTGGACGCAAACGGGGCGACGTTTCACGTGACGTTCGTGGTCACGCCCCGGCTCGACCGGAAAGGGGAGGTCGCGGTCCTGGCCTCCACGAACACCTGGAACGCCTACAACGGGTGGGGGGGGATGTCGGCCTACACCAAGCCGTGCCCGAGGGGGTTGAGCCTGGACCGGCCCATGCCGGTCGCCACGCCGGTGGGGACGGGGCGGAGCCACCTCGTGCGGGCGGAGCTGTGGGTGCTGGACTGGCTGGAGCGGGCCGGGTACGGGGTGGATGTGTACTCGGAGATGGACCTTCACCGGGGGGGGGAGTGGCTCAGGGGCTACCGGGCGCTGGTCATCAACACGCACGGGGAGTACTGGTCGGGGCCGATGCGGGACCACCTGGACGCCTACCTGAGCGCCGGGGGGAGCCTGCTGTATCTTTCGGGCAACGGGGTCTACTGGAAGGTGACCTACGACCCGACGGGCCGGGTGATGGAGGTCCGGAAGGAGGGGGGGCCGCACCACCAGACCGGGGAGCCGGGGGGGCTCTGGCGGAGCGTGGGGAGGCCCGAGCACGCCACGCTGGGCGTTGGCTACGTCCGGCCCGGGTACATGACGTTTGCGCCCTACATGGTGGAGGACGCCTCGCACTGGGTCTTCAAGGGGGCGGGGGTGAAGAACGGGGACCTGATCGGCCGGGAGGGGATCAACGGGGGGGCGGCCAGCGGGTGGGAGACGGACCAGGCGGACGAGCGGTCGCCGAAGAATCTCCGGATGCTGGCGCGGGGGCTGAACCCGGAGGACTATATGGGGTCTGGAAAGTCAGCGCAGTACCCGGACCCGGCCTGCCGGTGGGACGGGCGGGGCGGGGCGCACATCACCTACTACGACCATCCGGGCGGGGGGGGCGTGTTCGCCGTGGGGTCCATCGCCTTCGGGGGGAGTCTGGTCGGGGACCCGGCGCTCCAGCGGGTCGTGCGCAATGTGCTGGACCGATTTTTGAAGCGGTAAATGGAGGAGCGATCAGCTATGGCACTGGTGATGAAGAGCAGCGAGGTCCCGCCCAGGGTCCTCTCGGAGGTGGCCCGACGCCGGACGGTCACAGGGGAGAACCTCATGATCACCCGGTACGAGGTGAAGGCCGGGGCCGAGTTCGAGGCGCACAGCCACGCCGAGGAGCAGATGGGCTACGTCATCCAGGGGCGCATCGAGTTTTTCGTCGGGGAGGCGGAGGAGCGGTTCGTGTTTGAGGCGGGGACGTTCTTCCGCTTTGCCCCCCACGAGCGCCACCGCTCCCGCGTGCTGGAGGACAGCCTGGTCATCGACGTGTTTTCGCCCCCCCGGCCCGAATATGTGGCGGAGGCCGTTGACGCAGCCCGCCGGTGAGTGGACTTCGCCCCCGAATTCCTGCATAGCCGGGCGGCCCACGTGGCTGTCCGGCTACTCTTATAGGTCATTGGAACTTGCTGAAATTGCTTGATTTCCGGCCAGGAAGTGGCTTATATTCGTCAGGAGGCTCAAATTGTTAGGCGTATGAGGGGACAGACAGGAGGTGAGATGGCATGAAGTCCATGCAAATAGAGTTGCCGGACAAGCTGGCGGCGGACCTCGACGCGCTGGTTCAGGGCGGATGGTTTCGAAGCGAGGACGAACTCGTTCGTCTGGCGCTGATCGACTTTGTGCGGCGTTACCGGTTCGAGTTGTTGGAACGGTTTCAGCGGGAGGACATCGCGTGGGCGCTGCGGCAGAAGGAGGAGATATCTGCGGGTACCAACCTACTCACGTAGCTGAAAGTCTTCAGGGGGAAATATGCACGTTCAGTATGTAACACAGCCAGATGTTCAGTTGGGCGCTACGATTTCCGAGTTATTGGAAGCGGAACCATTGCCAAGGCGGGTCATTTTCGTCTCTGCCTTTGTGGGTTTGCAGGCGGTCACGCGGTTTAAGGAATCAGTGAAAAATCTCAAATCACATGGTTCTGCTGTCCGCCTGGTATTAGGGATTGATATGGGCGGTACAAGCCAGGAGGTTTTAAAGGAAGTATGCTCGTGGGATATCGAGGTCAAGATCATAAAGCACCGAATCCCCGGCCATACTTTTCATCCCAAGCTCTATTCCTTTGAGTGGGACGATCATGCAGAGATTATCATCGGCTCGAATAACATCACTGAAGGCGGGTTGTATAGTAACTACGAAAGCAGCGTAAGAGTGCGTTACGATCTACCAGCCGATGGCGCTGCTTACAAAACTGGTAACGGTTCAGGTGGGTTGTGTAGGATTTCTCTGGTTTGACTGCATTTCAGGATGTCTTTGGCCGATTATTGAAGATGAAGGACTTGATCGTATCTGATTTCCAATTGGCGTAAGATCGGAG
>Ga0114945_10000506_pt1 | contig 25000 bp, 30 predicted proteins | sample OV2TP3_FD_87194 | JGI IMG/M metagenome (GOLD analysis project Ga0114945, IMG submission 87194) | Hot spring microbial communities from Beatty, Nevada to study Microbial Dark Matter (Phase II) - OV2 TP3 | ecosystem: Environmental > Aquatic > Thermal springs > Hot (42-90C) | place: USA: Beatty...
ACGTCGACCGCACCACCAGCGAAGCCATCCTTTCCGCCATCCTGGTCACGCTCGACAAAAAGGTCTACGTCACCCTCCCCATGAGCGAGCTGTTTCTCTTCGACCGCCCGCAGGACTTCGGCTACGCCCGCGGCGACCCCATCCGCGTGGTTGCCGAGCGCCACCACTTCCGCCTTTGGGAAGCCCCCTGGAAGACCGACGACGGCCAGGACATCTGGCTCGGCGCCGGAACTTACGACGCCGGCTTTGAGGAGCACCAGCGCACCGGCGACATCACCCACAAGATTGACCCCGAGGTCGACAACGAGCGCGACTACATCGCCGCCACCCTCCGCGCCGCCGGCCGCGTCGCCGGCTTCGGCTACGGCGCCCCGCCTGACCCCATCCGCGAATCCACCACCGCGCATGGTGGTGCCTTCAGGTCAGATGGTAGAATCGCTCTTCTGCTGCTGAAGTAGGCCCACGGCGCCCGACTACGCCGCCCCGACTACGCCAAGGCCTGCCTGCGGCAGGCAGGCTTCGTCGGGGTCAGGCTTCGTCGGGTGAACCCCCTTCCGCTCCGACGGAGGGCAGGGATCTTCTCTAACTACTCTTGGAGGATGTGTTTGCGCAGAACAGCGCGGCCGGAACCTGCCTTGAAGTACTTCTCTAATGCGCGAGCTTTGGCCTCATCGGGGAGGGCGACGTACGCTTCCAGCCGAAACGGGCCGAGTATTCGGGTTGTTTGGGTCTTGCCCGCATTGTGCTCGTCAATCCTTCGCCTCAGATTGTTGGTGGAACCGATGTAGAGTTGCCCCTGCCGGTTGCGTAACACGTAGACGTACCACATGACTCCCCCAACGTTTTTCAGCCGTTTACCCGCCGAAGCTCGAAGAGCGTAGGCGGGCATCGCCCTTCTCTGACCAGACGGCGTAGCCCAGAACGGCCCAGCCCATCGCGATGCTATGCAGTACCAACTTTAACAGCCCCTCTTGCGCTCCGGACCCAGTCAGGAGCATCAGCCCTATTCCGAGGAGTATTAGCGAAGCCAAGACCGACCCGAAACCCAAAGGAACGGCTCGTCGCCAACCAGAAAAAACTTTCGCCCTCATGGTGGCACTGCCAAGAACGAGTAAGCCAACTGGAAGCAGCAGGAACCCGAGCCACATGATGCCCCAGCCAGGATCCTGGGTTCCGTAAAACAACTCGAACACCCAAAACTCTGTAATGTTGCCGACCAGCACCGCCGCAAGGGCCAGCAGGCAAATCGCAAATCCGACCGTGCCTAGGCTTCCGGATCCTTTACTTTGCTTTGCGTGGAAGCCCGCCAGCCCGGCCATGAACAAAAGCACGGCAGGGTTCAACAGCAGCGTGCGCCAGCCGCGCTCCGAAAACCCGAACACGTCTTTGGTTTCATCGGCGGTGAATGCCACGAGAATCCACGTTGCTGTCCACAATACACCGCCCAGCATGGCCAGCAAGCCGCTTCGGTGAATCCACCTTATTGAATTCATCGGGATCTCTGGGACTGCTCTATCCTCCTGGCGGCGGACACATTCTCCCGGATGATCCCCACCAGCACCCTCAAGTCCACGTCCGCCAACCGCTTGAACCGGATGCAGCTCCGCCCGATATCCGCCTTGGGCAAGTCTTTCTTGTGCTTCTCCGCGATGTACTGCTTCCCGTCGCTCAAGCAACTGTAGAACGAGATGCCCTGCTTCCGGCTCATCAGCCCCACCACGAACCAGTCCCCTTCGCGCCCGCTGGCGTAGCGGTAGTGGTACGACCCGTAGCCGATCATCCCGCCCCACATTTTCGCCTTCAGCTTCGGCGCCGCCCGGGTGATGAGCTTGTGCAGCTCCCGCATCTCGCTTCGCCTCGGCTCCTTCAGCCCCTCCAGGAACTTCCTCGGCGTCTTCGCCTTCGTTTTCCCCAGCATCTCTCCGCCTCCTTTCTCTGTGCTTCCTCTGTGTCCTCTGTGCCTTTGTGGTGAAATCCTTTGCCTTGTGCTTCGTGTCTTTGTGTCTTCGTGGCTGATTGTATGGCGGTGTCTTATTCTTGGACGCGGCACAGCATAAATTCATAGACATTCACACAACAAGGGCGCCGCTTTCCCGAAGAAAGCTGTTCGACGGTCCGTGTGACCCGGCGGGCCCGGGTCTCAGGTCTCTTGGCCGACTCGATCCAGCGGGTCCAATCGCGACGACCGCTGGGCGTGAGGTCCTTCCACAACGTCTTCGCCCTGGCGGAAGCGGCCAGGGCGACCCGGAGATCGGCGGGGACTGTCGGTTCAGGCTCTGGTCCCAGGATAGCGAGTCTCACCGTGTCGCCCGCGTCGGCACCAGCGCCCTCGCGCATGGCCTTGTTCACACGCAGCCAGTGGCCTCCGGACGGGTTGGGTTCCAGCGCCGCTCGGAAAGGATGACCGTTCATGGTGCCTTCGACCTTGGTCATGCCGCGCAGTTTCTTACTGACCACCTTCGGGACGTCGAGCAGAGCCCGAGAACCGGTCTTCGCCGCCATGGGATGCCGAAAGAGCCGTGCCTGGAAGCGAAAGACGGATGGACCGCCGCCGTCCTTGTTCTCATGTGTTGCTTTGTTCATGGGCGCATTCTACACTGGCTCGCAGGTGGCACATCAAGCCCGCCGAAGCTATAATGCCCTTGGCCGCTTTCTCGCCGCAGGCTTTCCCCGGAGGGGTGCTGGAGTGGCTCGATAAGCTGCTCCCGCCCCGCGGGATTCACTCGGCGCTGCGTTGAGGCTTTCACCTCGGCGGAGGGGTGCTGGAGTGGCCGAACAGAGCTGCCTGCTAAGCAGTTGCACTGGCAAAACCGGTGCCGCGGGTTCGAATCCCGCCCCCTCCGCCACTTTGCTGATGCCAGCCTTCGTTTACATCTTGCAGAACCCAAAAGGACGCCACTATATCGGCTCGACTATTGACTTGGTGGATCGCCTTGCCGGACACGCACGCGGCAACACACCGAGCACCCGCAACCGCGGCCCGTGGCGGATTGTCTACGTGGAGGAGTGCAACGACTTGAAGGCAGCGCGTCGCCGGGACGCGAAATCAAGAGCTACAAAGGCGGAATTCAGTTCAAGGTGCTGCTGCAACGCCCGAAGCCAGGGTAATCCCGCTGGGCGGGAGCAGCTCTGTTCGGCCACTCCAGCACCCCTCCGTCAGAAAAGGTTGCGGGCGGAACGGCTCGCCCGGCCATTATAAACGCTTCCCAGTTTCCCTGCCCGGCTATCCGAACACTACCAAGAAGTTTGTCAGGCGTCTAAGGTGTGATACATATTGGACTCCATGATGAAACTGCCTGCCACAGCCTTCATCCTCCTGGCAGCCACGGCGACATTCGCGCAGCAAGCGTCGGCGCCCCCGCCGCTCGCCCTCACTCACGTCACCATCATTGACACTTCTGGCGGCCCGCCCCAGCCCGACATGACCGTCCTCCTCCGCGACGGACGCATCGCCAGCATCGAAAAGAGCGCCAGCGCCGCCGTGCCAGCCGACGCGGAGGTGGTTGATGCCCGCGGCCACTTCCTCCTCCCCGGCCTGTGGGACATGCACGTGCACCTGAGCTGGACCTCCGCCAGCGCCCTCCCCGTTTTCGTCGCCAACGGCGTCACCGGCGTCCGCGACCTGGGCGGCCGCCTCGGCCAGCTCGACGACTGGCGCACCCGCATCGCTGCCGGCCTGCTGGTCGGCCCGCGCATCTACCGCGCCGGCCCCATGCTCAATGGTCGGAGTTTCAATCCCCTGCAGATGGTGCCCGGTGGCCCCGATGAAACTTGCGGCGTCGTCCGCGCGCTGAAACAGGTCGAAGTGGACTTCCTCAAGACCCACCGCCGCCTCCCCCGCGACTCCTATTTCGCCCTCATCGACGAAGCCAAGAAACAGGACCTCGCCGTCGTCGGCCACATCCCCATGGAAGTCACGCCTGAAGAAGCCTCCGATGCCGGACAGGCCAGCCTCGAACACACCGAAACGCTCTTCGAGGGCACTTTCTCGGCGAACCTGAAGGAAGGTGAGTTGCCCGAAGCCATCCGCCGCTTCCGCACCGACGGTTCCGCGGAAAAACTTTTCGCCCGCTTCGTCCAGAACAAGACCGTGGTTACGCCCACCCTCGTCGCCTACCGCTCCATCTTCGCAACCATCGACCCGTCCTACCCGCCCGACCCGCACAGCCGCTATGTGGCCCGCTCCTACAAAGAGGCCGCGCGCCAGCGCGCGCAAGCGGGCACGCCGGAAGAGATCCACATGTTCACGCATACCTTCGCCGAGATGCGCGAGGTCGTCCGCCTGATGAACCGGGCGGGCGTCACCCTGGTGACCGGCAGCGATACCGCCGGGCCGCGCATCCCCGGCTTCACCCTCCACGATGAACTGGCGCTGCTGGTTGAATCCGGCCTGACCCCGCAGCAGGCGCTCCAGGCGGCCACGCTCAACCCCGCCCGGCTGCTGAAGAAGGAAGCGGACTTCGGGACCGTCGAGGCCGGCAAGCTCGCCGACCTTGTCCTGCTGGACGCCAACCCGCTCGACGACATCCGCAACACCCAGAAGATTTCCGCCGTCATCCTCGGCGGCCGGCTCTTCCGCCGCGCCGACCTCGACGCCCTTCTCCGCGACGCCGAAGCCCAAGCCAGCAAGAACTGATCAGCCCCTTCGCGACAAGCCTTCCATCGCCTCGGCCGCGCGGGAGAGCAGCGCCACCGTGCGGGCGTCGAGGCGGCGGAGCTGAGCCGCCAGCGTGGCCACCCGGCGGCGGCGGCCGCCCTGCATCACCCGAACCCCCTTGGGCGTCGCCCGCACCCGCACCACCCGCCGATCCTCGGAATCCCGCTCCCGCCGAACCAGCCCGCCGCGTTGCAAACCCGCCACGATGCGCGTCATGGTCGGCGGCCGAACTTGCTCCGCCTGCGCCAGCTCGCCCAGCGTCTTCGGCCCGGCGAACACCAGCACCGAAAGCGCCGAAAGTTGCGCCGGGCCGACCCCGCTCTCAAGGTCGCGCTTGCGCAGCCGCCGCAACAGGTGAATGGCCGCCGAGTGCAGCCGGTCGGCCACTTCGAGCGACTTTCCTCTTGACACGCGTCCCATGGGCCTAGTATAGTTAGTTAGCTTAGCTAAGTAAATAGGTTCTTAAGGAGCCTGACCATGACTGCCGCCGGCCCCGCCGTCGCCCTCTCCCAAATCGGCCAGATCGCCCTCACCGTCCGCGACCTCCAGACCATGCTCGCCTTCTACCGCGACACCCTGGGGATGAAGTTCCTCTTCGAGGCCCCGCCCCGGATGGCCTTCTTCGACTGCGGCGGCGTCCGCCTGCTCCTCGGCCAGGAGGACAAGGCCAACCCCGCCCATCCGGCTTCCATTCTCTACTACAAAGTCCCCCACATTCGCGCCGCCTTCGACGCGCTGGTCGCCCGCGGCGTCCCCGTGGTGGAACAGCCGGCGCTGGTCGCCAAGCTGCCGGACCACGACCTCTGGCTCGCTTCCCTGCGCGATCCAGAAGGCAACGTCTTTGCGTTGATGAGTGAAGTCCCGCGCGCCTAGTAGGCCCAGCGCAGTAGGAGGCCGCCGGTGGTGTAGCCGGCGCCCACGGCGAGCAGCATAACCAAGTTGCCCTTCTTCAGCCGGCCGCAGTTGAGCGCGTCCACCAGCGCGATGGGGATCGTCCCCGCGGTGGTGTTGCCGTACTTGCCGATGTTGAGCACCACGCGCTCGTCGGGCAGCCCCAGCCGCTCCTGGGTCGCCTTGATGATGCGCTGGTTGGCCTGGTGCAGCACCAGCAGGTCGAGCTGCTCGGACTTGAAGCCGTTGCGCGCGAGCAGCGTCTCCGGCACCTCGCACATCCGCCGCACCGCGTACTTGAAGACCTGCTTCCCGTCCTGGTGGACGAAGTGCATCTTCTTGTCCACCGTCTCGTGGCTCGAGGGATTGAGGCTGCCGCCGCCGGGCATGTAGAGATAACAACCGCCGGAGCCGTCAATGTCGTGGTGGAAGTCAATCACGCCCTCCTCGCCCGGGGCGCAGGGCTCGACCAGCACCGCGCCGGCGCCGTCGCCGAACAGTACGCAGGTGGCGCGATCCTCGTAGTTGAGGATCGAAGTCATGGTGTCCGAGCCGATGACCAGCGCCTTGCGGTGCGTGCCGGCACCCACGAACTGCGCCCCGACCGTCAGCGCGTAGACAAACCCCGAGCAGGCCGCCAGCACGTCGAACCCCCAGGCGCGCTTGGCCCCCAGGTTGTTCTGCACCAGGCAGGCGCTGGAAGGGAAAAACATGTCCGGGGTGACGGTGGCCAGCACGATGAGGTCAATCTCCTCCGGGGAGACTTTTTTCTGCTCGAGCAGCGCCCGGGCCGCCTCGGTGGCCATGTGGGAGGTGGCCATGCCTTTGTCGACGATGTGCCGCTCGGTGATGCCGGTGCGCTCCAGGATCCACTCGTTGGTGGTGTCGACCATCTTTTCCAGGTCGGCGTTCGACAGCACCCGCGGCGGGACGTAGCGCGCCACGCCGGTTATCTTGGCCGCAATCTTCGCCATCCCCTCTCCTCTTTCTGCCGATGGCTGCTGAAAACGGCGATTCTAGGGGCTGCTGCCCGGTTTTGCAACCCAGCCCAGTCCCAATCTTGTTCAGCCCAGCGGCTCCCGCCGCTGGGTCCCCCCGGGGCAGGAGCTACGGGGCTGAACGTCAGGCCTCTTCGATGGAGTGCGACCAGTCGATGACGGCGGTGCGGACGAGCGTAGCGGCCACCGAGCAGTACTTGTCGCGCGAGAGCTCAATGGCGTGCTCGAGCGCGCGCGGCTCGATTCCCTTCCCCGTCACGCGGAAGTGAATCTTGATTTTGGTCCACACCCGCGGCGGCTCGGCGGCGCGCTCGCCCGAGAGCTCGACCGTCAAGCCGCTCAGCGCCTGCCGCTTCTTCTTGAGGATTTCGACCACGTCGGTGGCCGAGCAGGCGCCCAGCGCCACCAGCAGCAGCTCCATCGGGCCGGGCCCGCGGTTCGACTCGCGGTCGGAGTCCATCAGCAGCTTGTGCCCGCTCGGGCCCGTGGCCTCGAATTGCTCCCCCTCCACCCATCTCACCGTTCCCTGTTGCATTCTTCTGTACCTTTCTCGAGAGGTCGACTAGAAGCTATTCGAGCTATTCCTGAACTTGTTCAGTCGCATTATGTAGCGCCGGCATCCTGTCGGCTGCGCAGCCACGCAAGAAAAACTGAGCCGGCTGGAAGCCGGCGCTACCACAAGATCAACTCACAAACGAAACACTTGCTTAGTCGCCGGGGGCGCGGGGGACTTCTTCGCGGGCTTCCGCGCCGCTTTTGACGACCTCGGCGAAGATTTCGACCAGCTCGGGGTCGAACTGGGTGCCGGCGCAGCGCCGCAGCTCCTCGACCGCCTCCAGCCGCGTGCGCGACTGCTTGTAGGTGCGCTCGCTCACCATGGTGTCGAAGGCGTCGGCGATGGCGATGATGCGCGACACAAACGGAATCCGCTCCCCCGCCAGCCCGTCGGGGTAGCCGCGGCCGTCCCACTGCTCGTGGTGGTGGCGGACAATCTTCTGGATGTTCTTGAGGGAGCGCAGCGGCTCGAGGATCTTGGCCCCCAGCACCGAGTGCTCCTTCATGACCTCGAACTCGTCGGCGTCCAGCCCGCCGGGCTTGTTGAGGATGCGCTCGGGGATGCCGATCTTGCCCACGTCGTGCAGCAGCGCCGCCTGGCGGATCTCCTCCACCTCGTTCTCGCTGAGGTTTTTGGCCCGCGCCATCTGCACGCAGTAGCGGGCCACGTTCTGCGAGTGCCCCTGGGTGTAGTGGTCTTTGGCGTCGATGGCGGCGGCCAGCGAGGTCACCGTCTACAGCACCGGCACGGGAACGTCGCGCCAGTCCTGTCCCGGCGCGCCCAGCGACTTGGTGACTTCCTCCAGGCGGTGGTAGACCTCGTCGAAAGCCTCGGGGCCGGTGGAGAACAGGCGCTTGATGGTCACGCCCAGGTAGGCTTCCAGCACGTTGCGCTGCCACTGCTTCTGCTCGGTCACCTTGTAGTGGTCGGCGCTCACCACCAGGTTGCCGCCCTGGTGCTTGGCCAGGTACATGCTGGCGTCGGCAATCTGGATGAGCTCCTGCGGGGTGGCGCCGTGGTGGGGGAAGGTGGCGATGCCGACCGAGGCGGAAATCTTTTTCTCTTTGAGCAGCGGGTCGCCGGCCAGCCACTGGCGGAGTTTGTCGCCGAGCTGGTAGGCCTGGTCGGAGCTGGTCTCCGGCATCAGCACCACGAACTCGTCGCCGCCGTAGCGGGCCACCACGTCGGAGCGGCGCACGTTCTGCTCCAGGATGTTGCCCACGCGCTGCAGCACCAGGTCGCCCTCGAGGTGGCCGAAGTAGTCGTTGATGGGCTTGAACTTGTCGAGGTCGAGCAGGACGAGCGAGAACTGGCGGTTGGCGCGGGTGGCGCGGCGCCACTCCGCCCCCAGGGCCTCCATGAAGAAGCGGTGCGTCTTGACGCCGGTGAGCCCGTCGGTGATGGCCTGCTCCTGGGCCTTCTGGAAGACGAAGGCGTTGTGCAGGGCGCTGGCGATGACGTCGGCCAGGGTGCGCAGCAGCAGGATGTCTTCGTCGCGGAAGGCCCCCGGCTTGCGCGATTCGACGTTGAGCACGCCCAGCACCTGGTCGGCGTAGGCGATGGGCAGCGCCACCGCCGACTGCGCGTCGGGCAGCACCGGCTTGCGCCGCGGCGTTTCCGACGGCGCCAGGGCGTCCATGCGCACCATCTGTCCTGTGGAGGCCGCCTCGCCCACCAGGCCTTCGCCGAGCTTGAAGCGCCAGTGCAGGCCGGACATGCCGTGCGAGGTCTCCGCCTGGACGACGACCTCGCGGGTGGTGTAGTCGAGCACGCCCATGCCGATGTGGTCGTAGGCCAGGTTGGCGCGCATCTCTTCGGCGATGGTGGTCAGCATCTCCTCCGGGTTCAGGGTGGCGATGGCCTTGCGGGAGACGTTGTTGAGCAGGCTGAGCTGCTGGGCGCGGCGCTGCTCCTGGCCGAACAGGCGAGCGTTCTCGATGGCCACCGCCGCCTGCGCGGCCAGGATGGTGAGCACCTCGACGTGCTCCTGGTCGAAGGCGTGAATGTCGACGTAGTTGACGATGCCCATCACCCCCACCGCCTCGCCGTGCAGCAGGATGGGCACGGCGCAGTAGGAGCGCGCGGTGCGCCCGGGCTCCACGCCCAGCTCCTGCACCACCTCGTCGAACTTCTCGCGGATGAGCAGCGGCTTGCGGGTGCGCAGGATGTACTCGGTGAGCCCGTTGCGGGCCTGGCGGCGGCGCTTGGGCAGGAACTGGCCGTCCTTGACCTCGAGCTCGAAGACCACGTCGCCGCGGGTGAGGTCGTAGAGGGCGATGTAGAAGTTGCGGGCGTCGATGACTTTCTTGATTTCGGCGTGGATGCGCTCCAGCAGCTCATCCACCGTCAGCACCGAGCTCAGGGCCCGGCCGATTTCGTTCAGCACCTGCAACTCGTCGGCCCGCCGCGCCGACTGCTGCAACAGGTGGTAGTTCTCCACCGCCAGGCCGATCTGCCCGCCCAGCCCCAGCAGCAGGCGCAGCTCGGCGGGGGAGAAGCGGCGCGCCTCGGGCGAGGCCAGCAGCAGCACGCCCTGGTCGCCGGTCTTGGCGCGCAGGCTGACACCCACCAGCAGGCGCACGTCCTCGGCGCGGGCCAGGTTGGCCATGCGGCGGTAGTCGGGCTCGTGGGCGAAGGCGGCGGGAGCGCCCGGCTGGTGCAGGTCAGGGAAGACCACCAGCCCGCCCAACCGTCCCACGGTGCGCTGCAGGAACGGCAGCAACCCCACCTGCTCGATCTCCTTGAGGAAGGCCGCGCCTTCGCCGCGGTGGATGCAGGAGAGCGTCTCCTCCTCCTCGAGTCTCAGGGCGATGGTGCCCGCGGGAACGCGCTGCGCGGTCAGTAGCCGCTCCAGCGTCAGCCCCACCATCTCCTGCACCGTGGCGGACTGCTGGGCGGTGCTGGCGATGAGGTTCAGCCCCGCGAGCCCGAGCATGTTGTGCTCCAGGTCGCGCCGCTCGGCCTCGTAGAGCACCACCAGCATGCTCAGACCCATCAGTTGCGGCGGCAGGTTCTCCAACCAGGCGCGATCCAGGCTGGTCAGCGCGGGGAAGACGGGATAGAAGACCGGCTCGATCAGCACCAGGCCCCAGAGCAGGAACCCCAGCGCCAGCAGCGGCCCGCCGATGACGCCCTGGCGGCGGCATTCCCGCCAGCAGTGCAGCGACGTCCACAGCGCCACCACTCCCGCCATCGCGCCCAGCGGCACCTGCACAAAGAACCCGCCCAGCCCCAACTGCAGCAGCAGCCAGAACAGAAACGCCGGGGCCAGCATCGCCGTCCAGGTGGTGCGGGAGGATTGTCCGGCGACCTGGCGCGCCGAATCGTAGAACAGCACCGCCGCCGCGGCCACACAGAACCCGCCCACCAGCGGCACCGCCGGCTCGGTGCGGCCGAGCAGGGAGGCGTGCAGGTCCGCCAGGTAGCTGAAGGCCAGCAGCGTCCACGCCACTCCCCAGTAGAGCAGGAACGGCTCCCGCTTCTTGCGGTAGATGTAGAGGAAGAAGATGACGAGCAGGAGACGGCCCACCAGCGGGACAAGCGCGTACTGAATCTCACTCAAATGGCTCACCTTGTTTCCGTCTCATGCTCCGGCGGCCCCTTCCATGGGTGGGCCTGCCCGCCTCGGGCGGGCGCTGGACACCCCCGGGCCCGCAAAACCGCGCCTAGTCTAGCGGTTTCGCCTGCGGTTGCGCAAGTTGGCAGCCTGCGGAAGTTCGCGTAAGATGAAGCGCTTATGGCTTCCGTGCGCGTCCGCTTTGCTCCTTCGCCGACCGGCTACCTGCACGTGGGCGGGGCGCGGACGGCGCTGTTCAACTGGCTGTTCGCGCGGCGGCAGGGCGGAGTCTTCATTCTCCGCATCGAGGACACCGACGCCGACCGCTCCAAGCCCGAGCTGGTCGAGGCGGTGCTCGAGGGGCTGCGCTGGCTGGAGCTCACCTGGGACGAGGGGCCCTTCCACCAATCCGAGCGGCTGGCGAGCTACCAGGGCATGGCCGACCAACTACGCGCTTCCGGCCACGCCTATCCCTGTTTTTGCTCGCCCGAGGAGCTGGAGGCGCGCCGCAAGAACGCCGACAAGGCCGGCAAGCCGTGGAAGTACGACGGGCGCTGCCGTCGTCTGAGCGCCGATGAAGTCGCCGCGCGCGCGGGGCAACCGTACGCGCTGCGCTTCGCCGTTCCCCAGCACGGTGAATCAACTTTCAACGATTTGGTCTACGGGGAAATGCGCGTCCGCTACGACGAGGTGGAAGACTTCGTCCTCCTCCGCAGCGACCGCCTGCCCACCTACCAGCTCGCCGTGGTCGCCGACGACCTCGACATGCGCATCACCCACGTCATCCGCGGCGCCGACCACCTCATCAACACCCCCAAGCAGCTCTTGATTTACCAGGCGCTGGGCGCGCCGCCGCCGCTCTTCGCCCACGTGCCGCTGATTCTGGGGCCCGACCGCACACGGCTCTCCAAGCGCCACGGCGCCACCAGCGTCACCGCCTACCGCGACGAAGGCTTCCTGCCCGAGGCCTTTCGTAACTTCCTGGCGCTGCTGGGCTGGTCGCCCGGCGACGACACCGAGCTGATGTCCACCGACGAGCTCATCCGCCGCTTCGCGCTCGAAAGCGTCAGCCGCACCAACGCCGTCTTCGACCGCGACAAGCTGGTCTGGTTCAACTCCGAGTACCTCCGCAACCAGCCGCTCGAGACCATCGTCCCGCGCGTCGAGGCCGAGCTGCGCCGCGCTTGCCTCTGGCGCGACCAGTGGGCCGCCGACGCGGCGGACCGCGGCTGGTTCCACCGCGCCGTGGACCTCCTCCGCCCGCGGGCCCGCGTGCTCACCGACTTCTCCACCTGGGCCCGCGCCTTCTTCTCCGACGAGTTCGACTACGACCCTGAAGCAGTAAAGAAGTTCCTCAAAGACCCGAAACTGGCCGAGCTGCTGCCGCAGGTGCGCGACGAACTGTCCAAGGTCGAGCCCTGGGCGCACGACCCCATTGAGCAGGCCGTGCGCGGCGTGGCCGAGCGCGCCGGCGTCAAGGCCGGCCTACTCATCAATGCTACGCGCGTGGCCCTCACCGGCCAGGCCGTCGCCCCTCCCCTCTTTACCACCATGGAGCTCCTCGGCAAGTCCCGTGTCCTCTCCCGCCTCCAGCGGCTGGTCGAGTGTCTCCCCTCCCTCGCACGGTAGCACACATGAGCACGCTCCAACCCGCGAACCCCTCGCAAGAATGCCTGGTCATCTTCCTTCGGCCCAAGCTTGGACTAGCCCGGAGCCAGCCTTGGCCTCTGAGCCAGATTATGGTGAATGGAGAGGTCTATGAACCGGTGAGCGACGAGTGGAGTGGATTCTACGACTGGCTTCGCGGCGGCGACGGACAACTACTTGGCTTGCGGTGGTGGCCTTTCGACTACGTGGAGTTTGTGCTTGAACATGTCAAGCATCTCAGCTTCGCACGGGTTGGCGACAAACAGGAGCTCGAGATCTACTTCTCCGAGCGGATGCGCGAGGTGGATCAGCACAAATCTTGCGACCAGGACTTCCTCTACGATCAAGTCTTCCGCTCACCGTCGGGCCAGTTCGCTCTCGCCATTTCGACTGACAACCTGAACGACACCGACTTAGCCGCCCTTCGCACCGCCGACGCCGAATGGGTTTCCCTCCAGTAGCGGAAACTGCGGGACAGCAGGACTTCCGAGAAGCCCCGACCCCATTCCCCGCCTCGGCCAGTTGGCGGATAATGGCGGGCCATGAAGTCCAAGGGGAGGCGCGGCAAGGGAGCGTCGCGGGAGCGCGGAAAGCGCAAGTCCGAAGCCCGAAGCACGCCTGCCCTGAGTCACGCACAGCGGGACGAAGGGTTGCACGCTCGTCCTGAGCCAGCCCCAGGCGGGCGAAGGGTTGCACGAACCACCAAGCCCTACAAGTTCCTCGACCACCCGGCCGACGTAGGCTTCGTGGCCCGCGGCCACACCCTCACCGAGCTGTTCGAGAATGCCGCCGCCGCCGTGCTCGACTACGGCTGGGAGCTGCAGACGGTCCGAGAGGCCGAGCAGGTCAACCTGCGCGCGCGCGCCGCCACCCTCGAAGACCTGCTCTTCTCCTGGCTGGCCGAGCTGCTCTATCTGGCCGACGCCGAGCACTGGGTCTTCAAGCGCGTCCACGTCCGCCAGCTCGAGCCGCCCCACGCCTCGCCGCCCGAGGGCGCGCCCGCGCATAAGCCCGCCTGGGAAGTCCGCGGCGCCGCGTACGGCGAGCGCTTCGAAAAAGACCGCCACCGCGCCCGCACCTACATCAAGGCCGTCACCTACCACCAGCTTGCCGTCGAGGAATCCCCCACCGGCCCCGCCGGCGACGGGGCAGGCTGGCAGGCCACCGTCTTCCTCGATGTGTAAAGAACATCAGCGCACGAGCGCCACAAACTGCTCAGGCGTGAGGCGGGCTTGCTTGATGATGTGCGAAAGGGTTGACCGCTTCACCGGCCGATGCGCAGGAACGGTGATCTTGAGAACTTCGGTAGGGAGTCTTTTCTGGAGCCGGATGTGGCTGCCGCGCTGCCGAAGAAAAACCCAGCCATCGCGCTGCAGGGCGGAGACGATGCGGTGGTAGTCCAGCGACGGGACCTTGGTCATAGGACCAATTCCCGAACCTCCACACCCTCCTTGCCCTTCAGGTCCTCATCCACCGGCTCCAGGTAGAGCTCAATGGCCTCGCGGATGTTGGCCATGGCTTCATCCACCGTCTCTCCCTCGCTGACGCAACCAGGCAGCGACGGGACATAGACGGTGTAGCCGCCTTCCTCGCTCGGCTCCAGCACCACGCGCAGCTTCATAAAACCTCCGTCGGTATTCTACCCTCTCCTCCTTGCACTGTCAGCGTTCTAGTTTTCTTCTTCTGGGGGTTGGGCGGCGAGCCCTCCTTCGCCAAGGCTATGGAGCGCGGGAGCGACTACTCACAATGGGCGAAGACAAAGAACGGCGAGGGATTACTCGTCCTCTGGGGGTTGCGCGGCGAGCAGCAGCAGGTCGTCGAGCTTGTCGAGGAAGCGGCGGAGGTGGAGGGGCTTTTCGAGGCAGGTGAGCCGGTGCTCTTCGAAGAAGAGGCGCTCGGGCTCGCTCAAGGGCCGAGAGGAAAGGAAGAGGAGCTGCAGGCCTTCGGCCAGGCGCTCGGCGACGCGGGCGAAGAGCTCGACCGGCTCGAGCTCGGGGAGGTGGGCGTCGCAGATGACCAGGTCGTAGGCGTCGTGCTCGAGCCGCGCCAGCACTTCGGCGGCATTGCTGACCAGCTCCACCCGGCAGCGGCCGGTCTCGACCACCTTCTTCAGCGCCGAGAGGAACTCGGTGTCGGTGTCAATCGCCAGCACGCGCTGGTACTGGCCGGGCGGCAGGGGCGTGGGCATGGCTCCACCATAGCGCAAGAACCACTAGCCCGCCACTTTTCGCTTTGAAACCCGTGTTCAGCCCAGCGGCCCCTGCCGCTGGGAATCCCCGTGGCGGAAGCCACGGGGCTGAACCTCTTGTGGAGACCTCCATCAAGGCTGGGGCGCAACTTTTCCGGCCGGGCTGGGTTAGAATGAGTGCCCGCAAATGCAGCCCCCAAGGAGACTGAACCCATGAAACGCACTCACGTACTTATTGCCCTGGCCGCGCTGGTCCTGGCCGCGGCCTTCGGCACCTGGAGTTTCGCGCAGGCGCCAGCGGCTCCGGACCCGCCCGAGGCTCCCCCTCCGCCGGGTTTCTTTGAGCGGGAAATCGACACCGACTTCGACCTGGACGCGGATATGGACATGCCCGGCCCGGGCGGCCCGATGGGGATGGGCCGGCGCGGTCACATGCGCGGGATGATGGGCGCGGGGATGCTCGCCGGCCTGGCGGAAGAGCTGGGCCTGACCGAAGAGCAGCAGACCCAACTGCGCGCGCTCCACTTCGAGTCGGCCAAGAGCGGCCTGCAGACGCGCACCAACCTGGCGCTGCGCCGCCTGGAGCTGGAAGAGCTGCTGCAGCAGGATGAGCCCAACGCGGCCGAGCTCGACAAGCGCATCCGAGCCCTCACCGACGCGCAGGGCGCCGCCACGCGCCAGCGCATCGAGCACCGCATGGCTTTCCGCCGCGTGCTGACCCCCGAGCAGCGCGCCAAGCTCCGCACCGTCGTGCGCCACCACATGAGGCAGCGGGTGATGCGCTTCCGGGAAGGCGGCGGGATGCGGATGCGCGGGCCTGGGGGCGAAGGCTTCCAGTGGCACCAGCGCCGGCCGGGACCGCCGCCGGCTCCGCCCGAGCCGCCGGAGCTCTAGGCAACCTCAGGGGCTAAAGCCCCTGAATTGGTTGGGGATGTCTAACGGCGGGGCTGAAGCCCCGCCCTTCCCAAACACCCGTTGTCGCTACTTGACGACGAGGAATTCGCGCAAGTTGTCGCGCCCGACAAAGGTGCGCGAGGAGTGGGCGCGCTCGAAGAGGTTGAGCACGGCGCGATTGGCCATGGTGCGCTGGAGGCGCAGCGGGAAGGAACCGGGCAGCAGCTCCAGCGTGCGCGCGTCCACCACGCGGTAGCGCGTGTGCTCGACGCCGCCGGTGGAGTTGTGGAACAGCCCCAGGAAGACGCCGCCGGGCTCGACCAGCCACCACAAGCGCTCCGCCACCGGCTGCACCAGCTCTTCGGGCAGGTAGTCGAACAGGTCCCAGGCCAGGATGCCGCGCACGCTTTCTTCCGGGTACTGCAGCACGGAGGCGAGGAAGCGCTCGCGCAGCGGCGGCGAGTCCTTGTGGGTTTCGATGATGGCCTGGTGGAGCGATTGGAAGAGGTCTTCGGAGTAGAGCTTGCAGCCGCGGCCGGTGAAGAAGTTGACGGTGGAGTGCCAGACGCGGCCGAGGTCGAGCACGGCCGGGTGGGAGGTTTCGTCCAGCGTCTCGGCGAGCTGCTCCAGGCCCAGCGAGGTGCGCAGCGCGCGCACCTCGGCCGTCAGTCCCGGTTCGTGCCGGCCGTTGAGCCAGCTGGACAGCGACGGGCGCACTGCATCCTTCCAACTGCGGCTGAATGATTACTGCAAATTATCTTTGGCCGAAGCCGCCAACGGCGCGGGGGCGGCGCGGTAGGCGTCGCCCGCCTTGCGGGCGGCCTTCTGCTCCTCGGGCTTCTGGATGTCGATGCTGCCCTTGAAGTAGGCGCCGTCCTCGATGGAGATGCGGGCCGCCACCAGGTCGCCGGAGACGTTGCCGCTCTTGGCGATGTGGAGGCGGTCGCCGGCGTGGGCGGTGCCGCGGAGCTGGCCTTCGACGATGATCTCCTTGGCGCGCACGTCGGCCTGCACGCGGCCCTGGGAGGCGATGGTCAGGCGGCTCTCGCCCAGGTCGATCGTCCCTTCCACCTCGCCGTCCACCACCAGCTCTTCGCTGCCGGTCAGCTCGCCCTTGATGCGCAGGGTTTTGCAGACGCGGCCCATCGGTTTGCTGTTGCTGGTTGTGGTCATGGTCGGCTCCGGTGTGGAAGGAATGTACGCCGGCGCCGGGGGCGAAACAGGGGTCTCGCGCTCCGGCACAGACGGAACTGCCTCATCCGGCTTCTTGGTTCCCCACATAATGGCTCCTTTGGTCCCTGCCTGCTTGCCCTCCGTGTGCCGAAAGGCGGCAGGCCGTGTGTTTCAGAGAGTTCCCCCCTCTCTGACTCCCCACACGGGGCGGGACTATAGCGCAAGTGGGTGTCAAGAGGCAATCATAAATCAGAAAAAATCTCAGGCGAAAGAACCGAGAAAACAGGCAGAGATGCCGAACCCGACCGAACTTCCCCGCCCCTGGCTTCCGCCTCGCCGTCTTCATCCAGGGACCAGAGCTCCCACCAGGTGTAGGACCACTTCAGAACTTCGAGGAAGAGGAGCTTGCGGGCTTCGCGGCTCTGCCACCAGGTCTGCGGGTTGAAACTCTGGTCGGGGGCGGCGCTGACGCGGACGATGGTGCCGCGGGGGCGGTAGACGCCGACGAAGATCTGCCTGGCACGGCGGGTGTGAAAGTTCGAGGTAACCACGGTAAGGTTGCGGAAGTTGTGCTCGGCCAGCACCGGGCGCAGCTTGAGCGCTTCCTCGAGGGTCGAGTGGGCGCCGGTGGGCGCGAGGATGAGATGGTCGGCGGGCACGCCCAGCTCGCGCGCCTCGCGCGCCATCAGCTCGGTCTCGTTGAAGTAGGTGCGGATGGAGGCGCCGCTGAGGACAAGGCGCGGGGCCCAGCCGGCCTTGTAGAGGCCGACGGCGTGGCGGACGCGGTCGCCGGTGCGGCTGTCGCCGCCGAGCACTACGATGGCCTGGGCTTTCTCGAGTTCGTCGTCCACGATCCAGGCGCTGGCCAGGCCGCGGAGAATGGGGCCGCGGGCCAGGTAGAGCACCAGGCCGATAACTATCAGTAATATCAACACGATAGCCTTGAGGAGGGCGCCGCCCTGCTCCGAGCGGCGGCGAGAGAACGACGAGGCCCCGTTCACCTTCTACCCGTGGAGGACGGCGACACTCGTCACGCCTTCGCCTGACCCATGCTCGTGCTGGCGAGCGAAATCAGGAAAAGCAGGAACGCCATCTGCCAGAGGTGCCGGGGAACGACTTGCAGGATGGGATAGGTGAGCATACCGAAGGTGAACAGCGCTTTGTAGAGAACCGCCGCCACCGCGCTCGCCCACCCGCCCCAATAGGCCAACCGTGCCAGGCTTCCAGTGTCCATTGTTCGCCTCCTACGGACCGCCGGTCCGCACTCGTGGCGTACTCTATCGCCGCCACAAAGCGGAATCAAGCCGAGCGATTGTTGGGGTCACGGCTTTAGCCGTGACATCAGGCAGCGGTTGCAACCAAACCTTCCTCGCTGCCGCAAGGCCGTTGCGGGGCCCGAAGGGCGAAGCAACATTCTGGAATTGGATTGTCGCTGCGTCTTCGACCTCCGCGACAGCCTACGGCAGTGTGGTGTGGGTTTCTGGGAAGCAGCCAATGTCGGAGCTAAAGCCCCGACCCCACAAAGACCAGCGGAGTTAGCGGGTGTAGCGGACGGGGGTGGGGCCGACCTCAAGCAGGTGGCGGTCCCAGATGGCGCCTTCGCGGGTGAAGTAGGCGACCTCGAAGTCCTGGGTGAGCTCGAGGGCGTCGGTGGGGCAGGCATCCTCGCAGCAGCCGCAGAACATGCAGCGCGAGAGGTCGTAGGTGAAGTGGGTCAGCACCTTGCGACGGCTCTTGTCGTCGCGCTGCCAGCCGACCACGATGAGGTTCTCCGGGCAGGCTAGCGCGCACAGGTTGCAGGCGATGCAGAGCGTCTCGTTGGTTTCCGGGTTGATGTTCAGGCGCGGGGCGCCGCGGTAGCGCTCCGCCACCATGGGGCGCTCCTGCGGGTACTGCTCGGTGTAGTTGTGCTTCTTCGACTGGTAGGCGAAGGTGCGCCGCAGACCCATGAGCAGGTCGACCAGCAGCAGCCGCTTCAGCCGCGCCTTCCAGTTGATCCCGTTCCCCGCCATGGTTTCACCTTACACTTGGCCCGCGCCGGGCGTCAAGCGGAGGCTGTGCTAAAATTACCTCATTGAATCGTCTCGATTCGTTGCGGAGAGGTGCCAGAGCGGTTGAACGGGCCCGCCTCGAAAGCGGGTGTGGGGGAAACTCCACCGTGGGTTCGAATCCCACCCTCTCCGCCACCTGCTCGTGAGGGATTCTATGGAGTGGACATGCGCAACCTGCGGGAAGATGCACACCGGTTTGCCGCAAGGTTATGGCTACGACGCGCCCGATCCCTACAATGATGTCCCAGAGGCAGAGCGGGGCCGTCGTTGTTTCCTTGACGCGGACTACTGCGTTGTGGATGACGAACACTTTTTCGTCCGTGGCTGCGTGGAGATCCCGATTATTGGACAAAATGACTCATTTATCTGGGGCGTGTGGGTTTCGTTGAGCCGAAAGAACTTCGAACAAGAAAAAGAGTTGGTCGAAGATGCCAAACGCGTTGAAGAGCCGCCATATTTCGGATGGCTCTCCTCGCGGATTGAGATTTATCCAGACACATTCGCTCTGAAGACAAACGTTCATACTCAACCAGTGGGAATCCGGCCACTCATCGAAGTAGAGCCAACAGACCATCCCCTCGCGATTGAGCAGCGCACGGGAATAACCAAAGAACGCGTCCGAGAGATCGCCGAGTTGGTGCAGCATGGCTGGCGCCACCCGGAATGGAACAGCAACATAGCCTAAACCAGAGGTTGGGATGGACACGGGCGAGCTGGGGCTGCTGCTGAAGGCGGTGGCGTTTGCGGCCGAGAAGCACCGGCTGCAGAAGCGCAAGGACGTCGAGGCCTCGCCCTACATCAACCACCCGGTGGCGGTCGCCTCGACCCTCTTCCACGCCGGCGGGGTGACCGACGTGCGCGCGCTCTGCGCCGCGCTGCTGCACGACACCATCGAAGACACCCAGACCACGCCCGAAGAGCTGGAGCGGGAGTTCGGGCGGGAGATCAAGGACATCGTGCTGGAAGTCACCGACGACAAGCGCCTGCCGAAGTTGGAGCGCAAGCAGCTTCAGATTGAGCACGCGGCGGAGCTTAGCCTCGAGGCGCGCCTCGTCAAGCTGGGCGACAAAATCTGCAACCTCAAGGATGTGGCCGACGCGCCGCCCGCCCAGTGGGACCTGAAACGCCGGCAGGAGTACTTCGAGTGGGCCAAGAAGTTGGTGGACCAGATCCGCGGCACCAACGCGGGCTTGGAGGCGGCCTTCGACGCCGCCTATGCCCGCCGGCCGAAGTGAAGGGGTAGCAACGTTCCACTCCCTTCTGCGTCAAACCAATTGATGGACCCGCGACGCCTCCGCCTGCTTCCCCTCTTCCTGTTCCTTTGTGCTTTCCAGCCGTCACTTGTCTCCACCCAAGACGACGGCGCGGCGCGGGATGCCTGGCAGCGGCCCGAGGAAATCATGGACGCGCTGGGAATTCAGCCAGGGACGGCGGTGGCCGACGTGGGCAGCGGCGACGGCTACTTCAGCTTTCACCTGGCGCGGCGCGTAGGCGCCGAGGGGCGCGTCTATGCGGTGGACATTGACGAGGGAGCCCTCCGGAAGCTGCACAAGCAAGCGGAAAAGGAAAAGCTCAGCCAGATTGAGACCATCGTGGGCGCCAAAGATGACCCGCGCCTGCCGGCGGAGTCGGTGGACGTGGTGCTGGTGGTCAACGCCTACCACGAGATGCGCGACTACGACGCCATGCTGGCGGGCTTTTTCCGCGCGCTGCGGCCGGGCGGCCGGCTGGGAATCATCGAAGCGGAAGACGAGCCCGGGAAGAAGCGCGAGACCTACTACGGCCGCCACCGCATGCCCGAGGAGGTGGTGCGCGAAGACGCCGCCCGCGCCGGATTCATCTTCGCGCGCCAAGAGCCGGGTTTCACCCGCCCCAGCCGCAACAAGGAGTTCTACTTCCTGGTATTCACACGCCCCGACAGCCGGTAGCGCAGGATGCCCGCAGGGCTTCCTGCGGCTTTTTCCCGGAACCGCCGCGCATACCTCAACGCTCACTTCGACTATTGTCGGGGTTCGCCGGGACAACCTGCGCTACCCACGCCGATTTGCGAAGAAACGTTGGAGGAGGGCGGAGGATTCGTCGGCGAGGAGGCCGGCTTCGACTTCGACGCGGTGGTTGAGGTGGGGGGCGTCGAGCAGGTGGATCGTCGAGGCGACGGCGCCGGCCTTGGGGTCGGCGGCGGCGTAGATGAGGCGGCGGATGCGCGCGTGCACCAGCGCGGCAGCGCACATGGCGCAGGGCTCGAGGGTGACGTAGAGGTCGCAGCCGGTGAGGCGGTAGTTGCCGAGCTTGGCGGCCGCAGCCCGCAGCGCAAGAATCTCGGCGTGGGCGGTGGGGTCGTTCAGTCCGATGGGCTGGTTGTGGGCGCGGGCGAGAACTTCGCCGTCGCGGACCACTACTGCGCCGACGGGGACTTCGTTTTCGGCGGCGGCCCGCCGGGCTTCAACGAGGGCTTCCTGCATGAAATCAGCGTCAACCATGGCGCTCGAATGAGGACGTGCAACGTGCATCGTGCAACCCTTCGCCGGACCGCGGCGGGCTCAGGCCAGGCGTTCAACGAGAAAACAAAAAGCAGGTCCCTCCCCCGCCCGTTCCTTCGGAAGGGGCGGGGTCGGAATGACAAACGTGAATAAGCGATGCGCGTGGCGTGCTTGTTCGTTTCCTAATCAACCACTCAACTAATGCACCAATAACCATCCCTCAGCGGCGGCGGGCGGGGAGCTTGCCCAGCAGGTCGCGGGCCGCCGCGGTGTAGGGCGTCTCGGTGGCCACCACTTCGTTCAGCACCGCGCGCGCCGAGTCGTACTCGCCCAGCTTGGCGTAGGCGAACCCGAGCAGGAACTGATTGCCGGCGTAGGAGCCGGGGTCGGCCTGGAGCAGCGGCCCGGCGATCTTGAACTCGCTGATGGCCTTCTCGATCTTCGCGGTCACCGGCGGGTCGGTGCTGCCCTCGTGCAGCGCCACCTGGGCCAGGCTCATGTGCCCCAGCCCTTCCCAGAGCTGCTTTTGCGCCGCCCACTGCTCGTCGGTGAGCCCCGGCATGCGGACGGCGTCGGGCTCATTGCTCAACTTCTCGAGCAACTGCGTGGCGAGCTCCTGCGCGCGCGCCAGGTCAGCCCGCGACGGCTGGGTGCCGCTGGAGCCTCTCTGCGCCAGCGTGGTGGCGGCGACGACCATGAGGAAACCCTGGTTGGGGTCGGCTTCGAGCCCGCGGTTGGCGGCTTCGATCATCTTCGGCACGTTGCCCTGCTGCTGCGCGGCCAGGGCCATGTTGAGAAAGGCGGCGCCGCGATAGGGCGACTGCGGGAAGAGCTCCACGAAGCGCTCGAAGAGCGCCACCTTGCGCGCCGGGTCGTCTACCTGGTTCGATTTGACTACCAGCTCGTAGCCCAGCGTCGCCAGGTCGGCCTTGGGGGCTTCCGCCATTCGCTGCTTCTGCGCCGCCCACGTCTCCGCTGCGGTGCCCTCGGGCGCGGGGGCCTGGTCGAGCTCCGTGAGCAGTTGCCAGGCGCGGACGGCGTGCTCGAGCGCCTCTTCCACCTTCCCCTGGCCCATGGCGGCGCGGGCCTGGCGGACCGTGCCGGTGAAGCTGCGCGGGTCGCGCTGGAGCAGCTCGTTGCCGGCGGCCTCGGCCTCGGTGTAGCGCTCGCCCGCGAGGTAGGCTTCTTGGAGCATGCCGTAAGCCAGCAAGGTCAGGGGATGCTCGGGGCCGTAGCGCTGGACGATGGCTTCGAGCTTCGTCGCCTTCGCCTGCGGGTCCTTCTCGAACTCCAGCTCCGCGAAGGCCGCGTCCTCCATCGTGCCCGCGGCCACGTTGACGCGGATGCCGAGCGGGCCTTCGCTGGTGCTGACCGCGGTGGACAGCGTCATCTCTACCCGCTTCTTCTCTTCCGGCCGGAGGAACACGCTGGCCTGCGTGGGAACGTAACCCTCGGCGCGCAGGCGGACTAGGTGGCTGCCGCTTTCCATCTCCGGCACCACCAGGGTGCCTTCGGCGGAGAGCGCGCCGTGCGGCTGGGCGTCGAGCGTGACTTCGGCCCCGCCCACGTTGGCGTGGATTTCCAGGCTCGCCGGGGCTTTCAGCAGGTCAATCACTTCCCGCTTGACCTTGGCGCCCTTCAGGCCTTCTTCCAGCTCCGCCGACAGCTTGAACGAGATGCCGCGGGCGCGGATGTCGGCCAGAAGCTGCTCGGGCGGGGTCTTGGCGTTGACCAGCGAGATGAGCTCGGCCTCGGAGATCGGGTTCGGTTGCTCTTCCTCCTGCGCCCCCGCGGGTCGCGCGGCCAGCAGGAGCAACAGGGCCACGACCACAAGCATCCTCACCGCCACTTTCATCTCAGCACCTCCAATCTCTTTCTACCACAGCCGGGGAACCAACCGCGGCACCCGGCGGCGGTAGTCGGCATAGGAATCACCCAACCGGCTCAGCAGCTCCCTTTCCTCCAGCTCCGTCACCAGCACCGCCAACCCGATGAACACCGCCACCAGCGCCGCCAAGCGCGTGGCCCCGGCGATGAGCCCCGCGCCGACCCACGACATCATCATCCCCAGGTAGCGCGGGTGGCGCACGCGCGCATAGAGCCCGCTCTCGACCACCGGCGTCGGCCGGCCCGCGCCTGCCGGGCTGCGCGCCGAAAACAGCTCCGGCAGCCCGACCAGCACGCGCACGCTGATGACCCGCTCAATGCGGCGAATCATCCAGAAGTCCGTCGTCACCAGCGCGCTGCCCACTAGCGCCGGAATCCAACCCGCCGCGGCGGGCCAGAACCGTTCCGCCAGCCACCAGTCGCGCCCGCCGAACAGCAGTGCACCGACCGCGAGCCAGACCGTCGGGCCCACCCCATAGTAGCAGGCGCGCGGATACCGCCGCCAGAACCCCGCCGCCGGGTGCACCAGCAGCCAGAAGAGCGGAATCGGCAGCTGCAGCCACAGCAGGAACAGCGCGATCACATCTAGCACGGGCTGCATGGCTAGCTCTACGCCGCCCCTCCACCTCTGGCAGCCCTCTCAGTCATTCTGCCCTAACGTCCGCCCAAACTGCCTTAAAGTTTCCAGGTCGCTCGCGTTGAACTTAGCCTCGTACCCGCGCCGGTTGAACTCTGCCAGAATCCGCTCCGCCGCCTCCTTCGCCTTCCGCACCAGCTCGGGATTCGTCCCTTCTTTCGGTGCAGGGGATTCGGCAGCTTTGATCGAACCCAGCGCCAAGACCGCAGTCAGAAAAACTTCCAGGACCTCAACGTCCTCACGGCCAAACTTTGCAGACGCTCCGTGCTCATTAAACTCGTCCAGAATGCGCTCGCTGGTTTCTGCCGCTACCCGGAATAGCTCTGGCGCTACGCGCTGAGTGTGTTCAGGCGGCGCGTGGCCCGCCAGCGCCCCGGTCGCAACAACATTGACATTCCGGGCCCTGGTAGCTGTTCGGCAAGTGTCCAGGAACCGTTTATCCTCAGGATTGAATCTGGCCTCCGCCCCTTTCCGGGCTTCTGCCAGAAGCCTTGACGCCACATCTTTGCAGGCCTCGACAAGCTCCGGGGCTATGCCTCGATGCTGGGGCGGCTCACCAGGTTCGGTGAAACGCTCCTCCGGCGTGCCCTTTTGGGTGAGGATCCCAGCCTCAGCCCTTGGGATGGAGCCTATCCCAACGAAGAACACCAGGAGCAATAACCAGCAACGGAATGAGTCGGACATCCGTCCTAGCCCCCTTGGCGCCAGCAGGGCCGCATCGCCGGATGCACCAGCAGCCAGAAGAGCGGAATGGGCAACTGCAACCACAGCAACCCCAGAGCGGCCAGGTCGAGCAGCAGCTGCATGATCAGAGCACCAGCGACAATCGTACCTCAGGGGCTGAAGCCCCGTTCTTTTTTTCGGGCTTGGCGGCACGGCTGAAGCCGTGCCCTCCCGGGTGAGCGAATTCAGACGCCGTGGAAGGGCCGCTACCCTCATGTCGTCTTCTTGGCGCTCCGCCGGAGCAGCCGTTTGGTGGGTCAAAAGCCGACCGCGCCTTCCAGCACCACGATGAAACCCCAAAGGCCGAGCGCCAGCGGCCACACCGGCCGCAACGCGCCCCACCACCAGCCGAGCACAATCAGCCCGGCGCCGACGACGATGTAGCCGATTCGAGTCCTGGGGCCGAGGTTGCAGGTGTAGGCCATCGCTCCCTCTTGCTGCGGCGCGGCTTGGGTAGATACTATGCGGCGTCCCCTTGCGAGGCAACAGGTTTTGCGGGTAGCGCAGCTTTCCCGCCGCAGGCGGGATAGCCGCGGCAGTTCCAAAAAGCCGCAGGAAGGCCCCAGAAAGCGGGGCCATCCTGCGCTACCAAAGGATGCGGAGGCAACAATGGACCTCGGACTCAAAGGCAAGGTGGCGGTGGTGGCGGCGGCGAGCCAGGG
>Ga0114945_10000507_pt1 | contig 24998 bp, 19 predicted proteins | sample OV2TP3_FD_87194 | JGI IMG/M metagenome (GOLD analysis project Ga0114945, IMG submission 87194) | Hot spring microbial communities from Beatty, Nevada to study Microbial Dark Matter (Phase II) - OV2 TP3 | ecosystem: Environmental > Aquatic > Thermal springs > Hot (42-90C) | place: USA: Beatty...
AGCGCAGGTTCGGGTTGATCGCCTTCAGCTCGTTGTCGTCGTAGACGTCCTTGATGTTGGTGAGCTTGCGCGACAGCGCCACGTAGCCGGCGATCGAATGCTCGGCGATCGGCAGCTTCAGGTCCTTGAACGAGTTGAGCCCCGTCTTCACCTTGGAGACGATCGACTGCTTGTCCTCGCCGATCGAGTAGATCGTGAGGCGGTCGGCGTTGAACAGCTGGCAGACGTCGGCGCTCACCTCCAGCATGATCTCGTCGATGTTGCTGGTCGCGTGGATCTTGTTCGTGACCAGCTGCAGCTGCTTCTGGAACGCCAGGCGGACGTTGACGTCCGTCTGGGTCGTGGTCTGGTGACTGAGTACCGCGCTCATTCCGAACCTCCGAATCCGGTTCGAGCCCCCGGAAAGAATCTATCGTAGCCCCGGGACCGCAAACATTCAACCGCAACCCCCATGATTTACAAGCGTCTTTTCAGCCTCAGCCCCCTCGCCCGGTGGCCGAGCGCAACCCCCCCTCGAGGAGCGCCGCCCGCAGGCCCTGCTGGGCGAGCAGGAACGCGGCCGCCGAGCTGCGGCGTCCGCTCTGGCAGTAGGCGATGTACTCCTTCGAGGGGTCGAGCACGGCGAAGCTGTTGCGCACCTCGTTGAGCGGCACGTTGATGGCGCCGGGCAGGTGGTCGAAGCGGTACTCCGACGGGTAGCGCACGTCGACCCAGACCGCGCCTCGCGCAACCCTGTCCAGCCCCTCGGCGTAACTGACTCGCTGCAGCAGCGGCTCGCGCAGCAGCGCGTCGAAGTCGGCCTTGCCGAGTCGCAGCAGCTCCCCGTCGGCCTGCATGAGGACCGTGGCATTGCGCCTGCCGCCGGAGGCGAGCGCTTCCTCGCCGAACGCATCCCCGCGCGCCAGCTCGGCCACCGTCACCGTGACCCCGCCCACCGTGCGCTCCACGCGGCAGCGACCCGAGACGATCAGGTAGTAGTAGTCCCCCTCCTCGCCCTCGCGGATCACCGCCTCGCCGCCGCGCACCGGGATCCGCTCGAAGCGCCGCAGCAGCTCCTCGATGCGCGCCGCCGGCAGCTGCGCGAACACGCCGTGGCGCAGGTTCGCGAGGGAGAAGATCCCGCTCGCGAGCCGCGAGCCGGTGCGCACTGCGCGACCCATCTTGGTCTCGAGCGCCCTGCCGCCCGAGGCGATCTGGTCGAAGGTCATCAGGATGTCGAGCACGTCGTCCTCCAGCACCAGCAGGTCGACCTCCGTGATCGCCCTGGAACGGGCGATCGTCGCCGCGCGCCGGTTGAGGGCGAAGCGACCCTCGCCCTTGCCCCCGACCAGCACCTCCGTGCCGCCGCCGCGAAAAACGAGCAGCAACTCGCCGCGCAGGAGAAACACGGTCCGGCCGTCACCGAAGCGCGAGGTCAGCGGGTCGCCGCCCCGCGCGCCGTACTCGAGCGAGCCGACCTCCGCAAGCTCCCGCAGCCGGATCGGCGAAAGCGAGCCGAGCGGCTCAAGCGCCGCGAGCCGCTCGCGCGTCGCGCGCCGCGCCTCCGGACGAGCCTGGCCCGTCATGCGCTCAGAATTCGATCACCTGTCCGGCCTGCAGCATGCGCGGCCGCAGGCTGCCCGCGCCGGCCTCGATCTCCTCCATGATCAGCTCGATCTCGCCGGGCTTGAGGTGCGTCACCCAGACCTCGGCGCGGCGCTCGAACTTGGCCAGCTCCTCGGCGAGCATGGAAGGGCACAGGTGGCGCGACACCTCGGCGAGATAGCGCTCCCTGTTGGAGAAGGCGGTTTCGATGATCAGGACCTTGAGGTTGGAGATGCGGTTGACGATCGCCCACAGCGCATCGTTGGGCCCGGTGTCGCCGCTGAAGACGAGGCTGCCCTCGCCGCTGTCGAGATGGTAGCCGACCGCCGGCACGGCGTGCACCGCGGGGAGCGCCGTGATCCCCCGGCCGGAGAGGGTCACGGTGCGCCCGACCTCGATCTCCTCGTAGCGCAGAAACGGCGCTTCAGTGGTCGGTATCTCGGTGAAATCCGGCCAGATCGACCAGTTGAACAGATGATTCCTGAGGATCTCGAGCGTGGCCCCCGTGGCGTAGACGGTCAGCGGCTTGCTGCGCATTCCGCCGACCGTGTCGACGAGGAAGGGAATCGAGGTGACGTGGTCCAGATGCGAATGCGTGACGAACACATGATCGATCCGGGCAAGCTCCGCGAGCGTCAGGTCGCCCACCCCCGTGCCGGCATCGACCAGCACGTCGCTGTCGAGCAGGAACGAGGTGGTGCGCAGGTGGCGCCCGCCGATGCCGCCGGAACAGCCCAGGACGCGCAGTCTCATCTCAGGCTACTTGGTGGTGAAACGGGTGACCCCGCCCCAGCCCGGCGCCGGCGGGGCGATGCGATGGGCGGCGATCCTGCGGGCATAGGCGGCGTACAGCCCGCCGTCGCGGCCGGCGCTCGCCAGTTCCCGCAGCACCGCCTCGGCCTCGTCCCAGGCTTGCGCCCGGTAGGCCTGCAGGCACTGCTGCCAGCGCCGCGCCTCCTCCAGCAGGCCCGCCTCCACCTGCCCCTCGAAGCCGAGCGGCTCGAAGATCGCGACCGGCTCGTCCTTGCCCTTGACCTTCACCCGGTCGATCTCGCGAAACACCACGTCCCCCACTCTCTCCCTGGTCGCCTCGCCGACAAGGATACCGACACCGTACTCGCGCGTCAGGCCCTCGAGGCGCGAGCCGAGATTGACCGGGTCCCCCATCACGGTGTAGGCGCGCCGGACCTTCGAGCCCATGTCGCCGACGCGCATGACGCCGCTGTTGAGGCCGATGCCGATGCGGACCTCCGGCCAGCCCTTGGGACGCACCACCTCCGCGTTGATCCGGGCGAGCTCCCGCTGCATCGCCAGCGCGGCCCGGATGCCGTGCCGGGCGTGCTCCGGGTCGTCCACCGGCGCGCCCCAGAACGCCATGATCGCGTCGCCGATGTACTTGTCGAGCGTGCCGCCGTGGTTGCGGATGACGAGGCTCATCGAGGTCAGGTACTCGTTGATGAACGCCGCCAGCTCGCGCGGCTCGAGGGACTCGGAGATGTGCGTGAAGCCGACAATGTCGGAGAACAGCACCGTCAGGTCCTGGCTGCGGCCCTCCATGCTGTACTTCTCCGGGTCGCGCGCCATGCGGTCCACGAGCTCGGGCGGGACGTACTGTCCGAACAGCTCGGTGAACTGGCGCTTCGAGCGCGACTCCACGAAGTAGCCATAGGCCATGTTCATGGTGTAGACGAGCGCCGCCATGAGGAGCGACGCGGCGAGCGGCAGCACCATGTCGGCCTGCGTCCACACGGCGAAGTTGAAGCCCGTGGCGAGCGCGATCGCAAGCAGTGCCACCCCGGTCGCCCACAGCGCCGAGAGCATCGGGATCAGCACCGAGAGCGCAACCCCGCCGGCCACGAGCAGGACGACCTCGGCGCCGACCGTGAAGGCCGGCCTGTGCTTGAGGTTCCCATCGAGCATGCCGGCGAGGAGATTGGCGTGGATCTCGACCCCGGGGAACACGCTGTCCACCGGGGTCGAGCGCAGGTCGAACAGGCCCGGCGCGGTGCTGCCGACGAGCGCAATCCTGCCCTTGAGGAGCGCCGGATCCGCACGCCCCCGGAGCACGTCGACCAGGGAGACGTAGGGGAAGCTGTACTTGTTGCCGCGGTACGGGATCAGCGCCGCGGCCTGCTCGTCCACCGGAATGGTGAGCGGGCCGACCTTGAGCCACTCGAGCCCGGCGTATTCCCCGGGCCGCGCGCCGGAGCCGGGCGCGAATCCGGGCTCGACCCGGGGCAGCACCCCGCCGGATTGCAGGCCGATCAGCGTGCGCAGCATGGCGAGCGAAAGGGACTCGTAGTACCCGCCCTCGAACTCGAGGATCATCGGCACCCTACGCGAGACACCGTCGTCGTCGGGCAGCGGATTGAAATGGCCGGCGCTCGCCGCGTGCTGCTGGAAGATCGGCAGGTTGCCGGTATAGCCGCGCCACTGCGCGAACGCGATGTTGCGCCCCGCGAACGTGCCGCCGGGCAGCACCGGGGCCGGAATCGCGTTCACCCTCACGGCCCGCTCGTCGCTGTTGAAGTAGTAGCCGAGCACCACGGGCCTGCCCTTGAGGCTCGCCGCGAAGCGCGCATCGAAATCGAGCTGCGGGCGAAGCCGGCGGTACGCGGCCTGGAACGCGGGTACCTCCTTCAGCTCCTCCCGGGCCATCGCGTCGAGCGAGTCGACTCCGGAGCTCGCGTCGCGCTCGGCCCAGACCACGTCGAACCCGACCATGGCCACGCCATAGCGCTCGAAGAGCGACTCCATGAGGCTGGCCATCAGGTCGCGCCCCCACGGCCAGTGCCCGACCTCGCCCAGGCTGCGCTCGTCGATGTCGAGGATGACGACCCGGCCATCGACGCCGCGCGGCATCGTCAGGGTGAGGCGCGCGTCGTAGGCGATGTTGTCGAGCCGCGTGATCAGCCCGATCTCGTAGAGTCGCGCAGCGTGGCCTACAAATACCAGCGTGATCAGCAGTCCGAGGGCGATGCGGACGAAATGCTGTTTCACGCCCTTGGTCCGGCGAGCGCGGCCGCGCCGGGGCCGGCCGTTCTCAGCCCTTGAGGAAGAACTCCATCTTCACGCCGGCCAGCTCGATCAGGTCGTGATCCTTCAGCGCGTGCGGCGCGCTGCCGATCGCCTGCCCGTTGACCGTCGGGCGCTGCGCGCCCTCGACGTGGGTGATGAAGTAGCCCTGCGGCCGCCGCGTGAGCACCGCCACCTGCACGCCGGGCTTGCCGAGCGTGGTCAGCGGCTTGCTCAGCTCGAGCTCCTTGCCGGCGTTGCCCCCGGAGAGCAGCTGAATCGCGCCGAGGGGCTGGCCGGCGGGCTTGGGCGCCGCGGCGGCGACCGCGGCCGCCTTGTTGTCCCGGTCGGCAATGCCGGCGGTGGCGGCGCTGGCGGCCGCCTGCTGCACCGCGGCCGCGCGCTGCGCCTGCGCGGCCTGGGCCCCGCCGCCCGCGGCCCGCGCCTGCTCGGCGGCAGCTTTCATCGCGGAGGGCCGCAGCACCATCGTCTTCTCGAAATCGGCGGCGCTCGCCGCAGGTTGCGCCCCCGCCTCCTGGACGAATTTCAGCTTGTACTTGCCGAGCTCCACGACGTCGTTGTTTTGCAGGAAGTGCTTCTTGACCGGGTTGCCGTTGATCAGCGTGCCGTTGGTGCTGCCGAGGTCCTCGAGGAACGAGTCGTTCATGATCGTCACGATCACGGCATGCTCGCCGCTCACTGCCAGGTTGTCGATCTGGATGTCGTTGTGCGGCTTGCGCCCGATGGTGGTGCGCTCCTTGGTGAGCGGGATCTCCTTGAGCACCAGGCCATCCATGCTAAGAATCAGTTTCGCCATAGCCGACCCCTGGGGTTATTTTCTCCATCCGAAGAGCTTGCCCATCACGCCGCGCGGCGCTGGGTATTCCCGCAGGACGCGCACGAGTATAACCGATACGTTGTCCTTGCCGCCGTTGTCGTTGGCCATCTGCACCAGCTGCTGCGCCGCGAGCTTGAGGTTCCCGCCCAGCGCCTGCAGGGTCATGCCGATATCGTCGTCCTCCACCATGTCGCACAGTCCGTCGGAGCACAGCAGATAGACGTCGCCGGGTCGCGCGTCGTATTCGCGGATCTCGGGATCGACGCTGGCGTCGATGCCGAGTGCCTTGGTCACCAGATTCTTGTGCTGCGCGTGCTTGGCCTGCTCTGCCGTGATGATGCCGCTGTCGATCTGCTCCTGCAGCAGCGAGTGGTCGCGCGTCACCTGCTCGAACTTGCCGCCGCGCAGCCGGTACAGCCGCGAGTCGCCCAGATGCGCCACCAGCATCCGGTTGTCGTAGAACAGGCACACGACCAGGGTCGTGCCCATGCCGGCATACTGGGACTGGCTCTGCGCAGCCTGGTAGATCGAAGTATTCGCCTTGAGGACCTGCTCGCGCACCATGCGCACGGCGACCGGGGCCTTGCTTTCCTCGTCGACGTCGAACGGCTGCACCTTGGCGAGCAACTGCTGCAGCTCGGTGGTGATGACGGTCGTCGCCATGCCGCTCGCCACTTCGCCCGCGTTGTAGCCGCCCATGCCGTCGGCGAGGACGACCAGCCCGTTGACGGGATCGGAGGCGATCGAGTCCTCGTTGTGGGAGCGCACCATGCCCGGGTCGGTGCAGCTGGCGATCTCGAGAACCTGGGTGTAGTTCATCTGCGCCGCTCAGTGCTCGACGTCAACCTTGGCCGGCGCAGCGCCGAGCCGCGCCGGCGCGGCGCGCCCGTTGGCGCGCGCCAGCCGCTGCTTCAGGTCGCGAAACGCCGGCTCGATGCCGCTGATCTGCCGGAACACCGCGTCCGCCTTGTTGAACTGGCGCCTGCGCTCGTACTCGAGCCCGAGATGGTAGAGATTGTCGAGCAGCGCCGCCGACACGGGGGCCTGCCGGAACTCCTCCCACGCCCGGTCGAGCTGCCCCTGCCCCTGATAGGCAAGGCCCAGCAGGCGATGCATCTCCCGGGAATCGCCCGCCGCCGGGGCCGCCGCGGCGCGCGCTCCGGCGATGAACCGCTTGGCAAGCAGCACGCCGTGACCGAGCAGGAGCAGCACCGCGGGCGTCATGAGTTGCAGCCGTACCCCGCTGCCCGCGGCGAGCACGAGCTGAACCGCGATCAGCGCAAGCAGCATGCCGCCCGAAATCAGCAGCGCCGATCCGGCCCGCAAGCGGGGCAGGGCGGATGCCAGATACGCCGCCACCAGCACGAAGGCCGAGGTTTCGGTCCAGCCGGCCCATGCAGGCACAGCCGCCGCGACGCCATGCACCCCGGCGCGCGAAGCCAGCGCGATGCCCAGATCGAAGACACTCCGCTCCAGGTCCGGCAGGAGCCCGCCGGCATGCCCGAGCAGGGCGACAACCGCCGTGGCCGCAATTCCGAGGAACCAGTCTGCCTTCCAGAATGCTGACTTCCTCATCCGGCCGTTCGAACTCTCCGAGCTCGCGTGCGTTTCGGGAAGATGCGCGGCGCAAAAATTCTACGCCAGCGCTGTTCCCCGCACTCAGGATTCCTGGACCGATGTTTCCTCCCAAGAAAACAGCTTTCTGAGGCGAATTCTTGCAGTTAAATGTGAGCTACGTCAAATATTTGCGCGAGACGGGACCCGCGGCCGCGGGGGCCGCGCGCCGGACGGGGTGGGGGATTTCAGCGGCCCAGGGACTGACCGGGCTTGACGCTGCCCGCAGCGAGCAACTCGGCCGCGGCGAGCTTCTTGCCCTCGCCAAGCCTGGCCCGCAGCACCTCGATGCGCCCGCCCTGGGCGGCGACCTGGAAGGACTCGGCGGTGCACTCGAGGACCTCGCCGATCCTGCCCTTGACCGCGCCGAAGGTGCGCACCGGGTGCTTCCGGCAGTCGAAGATCTGAAGCTTGGTGCCGCCCAGGGTCGTCCATGCGCCGGGGGCGGGGTTGCTGCCGCGGATCAGGTTGTAGACCGCGTCGACGTGATTGGCCCAGTTGATCCTCGCCTCGGCCTCCCGGAACCACCCCTCGTAGGTCGCCTGCGATTCGTCCTGCGCGAGCTCGCGGTGAGCGCCGGCGACGACCCGGTCCGCCGCCTCCAGCATCGCCTGCACGCCCATCGGGAACAGGCGCTCGAAGTACACGGTTCCGAGCGTATCGTCGGGACCGATGAGCGCTTCCTTCTGCAGGATGATCGGCCCTTCGTCGAGACCGTCGGTAGGGCGAAAGATGCTGAGCCCGGTCCTGCTGTCGCCGCGCGTGATCGGCCAGTTGATGGAGGACGGCCCGCGGTACTTCGGCAGCAGCGACGGGTGGTACTGGACGGTGCCGTGCTGCGGGATGCCGACGAAGTCCTGCGGCGCGAATTGCAGCACGAAGGCCATGACGCCGAGCTCCACGCCCAGGCTGCGCATCGCCGCCTTGGCCTCCTCGGCCTTGAGCGACCCGAACTGGAAGACCTCGACCCCCTTCGCCTGCGCGGCGAGCTTGAGCGCATCGGGCCGGGCGCCCGGCTTCTCCAGGGCGCAGAACACGCCCGCGACCTGGTCGCCGCGCTCGAGGAACGCCTCGAGCACCGCCTTGCCGAAATCCTGCTGGCCGACGATCGCGATGCGCACGTCAGGCGGCCTTCTTCGGCGGGCTCGAGAACGCGCCCGCCTGGCGCAGGGCGGCAATCTTCGCTTCGTCGTAGCCCAGCACCTCCCTGAGGATTTCATCGGTGTGCTCGCCGAGCGTCGGGGAGCGCCGGATCACCGCGGGGGAGGCCGACAGCTTGATCGGCATGCCGACGTTCCACCACTTGCCGCGCTGCGGGTGATCGAGCTCGACCCACATCTGGCGCCCGCGTACATGTTCGTCGCGCGCAAGGTCCTCGGTGCCCATGACCGGGCCGCAGGGCACGTCAAGCTCGTTGAAAATCTTCATCAGCTCGCGCTTCGTGTACTTCAGCGCGAATTCGCCGATCAGCTCCCACATGTCGTTCTGATTCTTGCGCCGGTCCGCGATCCTGGCGAACTTCGGATCCGTCGCCAGCCCCGGCATGCCGAGAGCCGGCCCGACGCGGCTGGCGAGCGCCTCCCACACCGCTTCCTGCACCACGAGGTAGAGGAAGTCGTTCGGCCCGCCGGGCTTGCAGCGCACCGCGTTGCCGAGCTGGCCGCCGCCCGAGTCGTTGCCTGCGCGCGGCACGTCGCCCATGCCCTGGTGCGTCGGCACCGAGTACTCGGACAGCTTGGCGCGCGTCAGGCGCTGGTGGTCGCGGAACTTGACCCTGCACAGGTTCATGATGCCGTCCATCATCGCCACCTCGACGTACTGGCCCTGGCCGGTGCGGTCGCGCTGGCGCAGCGCGGCGAGCAGGCCGATCGCGAGGTGCAATCCGGTGCCGGTGTCGCCGATCTGCGCTCCGGTGACGAAAGGCGGGCCCTCGGGCACGCCCGTGGTGCTCATCGCGCCGCCCATCGCCTGCGCCACGTTCTCGTAGGCCTTGAAGTCGGCGTACGGGCCGCTCGAGCCGAAGCCCTTGATCGAGCCCATCACGATGCGCGGGTTCAGCGCGTGGATCCTCTCCCACGGAAAGCCGAAGCGGTCCAGCACGCCGGGGCCGAAATTCTCCATGATGATGTCGCACCTCTGCAGCAGGTCGACGAAGACCTGCGCGCCCTCCGCGCTCTTCATGTTCACGGTAATGGAGCGCTTGTTGCAGTTCAGCATCGTGAAGTACAGGCTGTCGGCGTTCGGCACGTCGCGCAGCTGCCCGCGCGTCGCATCGCCCACCGGGTTCTCGAGCTTGATCACGTCCGCGCCCATCCAGGCCAGCAGCTGCGAGCAGGTCGGCCCCGCCTGTACGTGCGACATGTCGAGAATACGGACGCCTTGCAGAGCTTCCATTCTGATCTCCAGGGAGCCTATTTCTTCTTCGCCGCCGGATTCAGGCTCGTGATACGACCGCTTTCGGTGCCGGCGCTCTCGTCGATCACGGCGTTGATGAGCGTGGGCTTGCGCGAGCGTACGGCTGCTTCCATCGCCTCGCGCAACTCGGCCGGGGTGGTGGCGTGCACGCCCACGCCGCCGAAGGCCTCCATCAGCTTCTCGTAGCGTGCGCCCTTGACGAACACGGTGGGAGCCGCGTCGGGGCCGCCGGTCGGATTGACGTCCGTGCCGCGGTAGACGCCGTTGTTGTTGAGGACCACCACGCACACCGGCAGCCTGTAGCGGCAGATGGTCTCGACTTCCATGCCGGAGAAGCCGAAGGCGCTGTCGCCCTCGACCGCGATCACCTGCTGGCCGCTGACCACGGCGGCCGCGACGCAATAGCCCATGCCGATGCCCATCACGCCCCAGGTGCCGACGTCCAGCCGCTTGCGCGGCCGGTACATGTCGACGATGCTGCGGGTGAAATCGAGCGCGTTGGCGCCTTCATTGACGAGTATCGCCTCCGGGTTCGCCTTGACGACGTCGCGCACCACGTTGAGCGCGCTGTGGAAATTCATCGGCGCCGGGTTCCGCGCCAGTGTCTCGGCCATCCTGGCGACGTTCCTGCCCTTGTGCTCGGCGATCGCGGCGAGCCAATCCGCCGGCGGCATCGGCCAGCTGGAGCCGACGCCTGCGAGCAGGGCCGAGACGCAGGAGCCGATGTCGCCGACCACCGGCGCGTCGATCCGGACGTTGCTGTCCGCCTCCTGCGGCGAGATGTCGATCTGGATGAACTTCTGGCCACCCCAGTCCTTGTGGCCCCTGCCGCCCCAGGTCTTGCCCTTGCCGTGCGAGAGCAGCCAGTTGAGGCGGGCGCCGATCAGCATCACCACATCGGCCTCGGGCAGCACGTAGGAGCGGGCGGCGGAAGCCGACTGCGCGTGCGTGTCGGGCAGCAGGCCCTTGGCCATGGACATCGGCAGGTACGGAATGCCGGTCTTCTCGATGAGGGAACGAATCTGCGCATCGGCCTGCGCATAGGCCGCGCCTTTGCCCAGGATGACCAGCGGCTTCTGCGCGCCCTTCAGGACCTCCAGCGCGCGCTGGACGGCCTCCGGCGCGGGAATCTGCCTCGGCGCCGGGTCGACCACCTTGATCAGCGATCCCCTCCCGGCGTGGGCGTCCATCGTCTGGGCCAAGAGCTTCCCCGGCATGTCGAGGTACACGCCGCCCGGGCGGCCGGAGACCGCGGCGCGGATGGCGCGCGCGATGCCCACGCCGATGTCCTCGGCGTGCAGCACGCGAAAGGCGGCCTTGGCGAGCGGCCTGGCGATCGCCAGCTGGTCCATCTCCTCGTAGTCGCCCTGCTGCAGGTCGACGACCTCGCGCTCGCTCGAGCCGCTCACGAGGATCATCGGGAAGCAGTTGGTGGTGGCGTGGGCGAGCGCGGTCAGGCCGTTGAGGAAGCCGGGGGCGGAGACCGTCAGGCAGATGCCCGGCTTCTGCGTCATGAAGCCGGCGATGGACGCGGCGTAGCCCGCGCTCTGCTCGTGGCGGAACGAGATCACGCGCATGCCCTCGGCCTGCGCCATGCGGGCAAGGTCGGTGATCGGGATCCCGGGCAGGCCGAAGAGGGTGTCGATGCCGTTGAGCTTGAGGGCATCGATGACCAGATGAAAGCCGTCGACTTGTGATTGCGCGGCAGTGGCGACGTGAGGTTCGGCGGTGCCCATGGGCTGCCTCCTGTGAGGGACCGCTATGGTAAGAATCGCGCCTTCCCCGCGGCCTTGACTGAGGTCAAGCGTCTAGAATCCGCCTGCGTGACGAGCCTCGCCACCCACCCCCAGCGCAACACCATCCGCCTGCAGTTGCGCGAGAACCCGCTGCTGCGCAGCCTGACCCGCGAGCAGTGGGCGAATCTCGAGCCGCTGCTCATGGTGGCCGACTACCGCAAGGGCGATCCCCTGGTGCGCCAGGGCGACGAGGAGATGGAGCAGTTCTTCGTCCTCGACGGCATGGTGAAGCGCGTGGTGTCGAACCCGGAGGGTCACGAGATGATTCTGCGCTTCGCCGCCGGGGGCGAGATGGACACCTCCTACGCCGCCTGGCGGCTGCGCACGCCCATCCCCTACTCCATCGTCGCGGTGAGCAAGGCGCGCACCGCCGAGCTGCCGCTCGCCGCCTGGGTCGATTTCCTCGGCCAGCACCCGGAGCTCAAGGCGCGCTTCGAGTACGAGGTGATGAAGCTCATGTCCGAGGTGATGGCGCACACCATCACGCTGCACCTGCTGGACGCGCCGGGGCGCCTCGCGCGCTTCCATCGCAAGCACCCGGAGCTCGCCGGGCGCATTCCCAAGAAGGAGCTGGCCGCGTACCTGAACCTTACGCCCGAAACCCTCAGCCGGCTGAAGCAGAAGCTCGGGGGCTAGCGCCGCAGCCTGCGCCAGCCGAGCATGAGGAGCGGCCAGAACAGGAGCACCAGGGCGAGCGTCGTCATCGAGCCGACCAGTCTCTTGGAGAAGAAGATCGACAGATCGGCCTGCGACAGGATCATCGACTGGCGGAACGAGGCTTCCGCCTGGTCGCCGAGCACGATGGCGAGCACCATCGGCGCGAGCGGGTACTGCAGCTTCTTGAACGCGTAGCCGACTACCCCGAACACCACGATCATCCAGACGTCGAAAATCGCATTGTTCACGGTGTAGCCGCCGATCGCGCAGATCACGATGATGATCGGCGCGATCACCGGGAACGGGATCCGCAGGATGGCGGCGAACAGCGGTACGCAGGTCAGCACCACGATCAGCCCGGCGAGGTTGCCGAGGTACATGCTGGCGATGAGACCCCAGACGAATTCCTTCTGCTCGACGAACAGCAGCGGACCCGGCTGCAGCCCCCAGATCATCAGCCCCCCCAGCAGCACCGCGGCGGTCGGCGAGCCCGGAACGCCGAGCGTGAGCATCGGCAGCAGCGCGCTGGTGCCGGCGGCGTTGTTCGCGACCTCCGGGGCCACCACGCCCTCGACCTTGCCGCTGCCGAACCGGGCGCCGTCCCGCGAGAAGCGGCGCGCCATGCCGTAGCTCATGAAGGAGGCGGGCGTCGCGCCGCCGGGGACCACGCCCATGAAACAGCCGATCGCGGCGGAGCGCAGCGCCGTGGCCCAGTAGCGCGGCAGCTCCTTCCAGGTTTGCCACACCACGCGCGGGTTGATCTTCGCCGCAGCGCCGCGAAACGCCAGCCCCTCTTCCAGGCTCAGCAGGATCTCGCCGATGCCGAACAGCCCGATCACGGCGACCAGGAAATTGAAGCCGCTGAGCAGCATGCTGGCGCCGAAGGTGAAGCGCAGCGTGCCGGTCACGGTGTCGGTGCCGACCGAGGCGAGCGCGAAGCCGAGCATCATCGCCGCCACGGTCTTGAACGGCGGCTCCTTGCTCATGCCGATGAACGCGCAGAAGGTCAGGAAGTACACCGAGAAGAACTCCGGCGGGCCGAAGGCGAGCGCGAACTCGGCGATGATCGGCGAGACGAAGGTGATCAAGACCACGGCCACCAGCGCGCCGAAGAACGACGCCGTGAACGAGGCGGTGAGCGCCTCGCCGGCGCGTCCGAGCTGCGCCATCGGGTAGCCGTCGAAGGTGGTCGCCACCGACCACGGCTCGCCCGGGATGTTGAACAGGATGCTGGTGATCGCGCCGCCGAACAGCGCGCCCCAGTAGATGCACGACAGCAGGATGATCGCGGTGGTGGTCCCGCCCGGGGTCTGGGCGAGGGAGAACGTCAGAGGGAGCAGGATCGCGCCGCCGTTGGCGCCGCCGAGCCCGGGCAGCACCCCGATGATCACGCCGAGCACCACGCCCACGAACATGAAGACCAGGTTCTTGAGGCTGAGCGCGATCCCGAACCCCTGCAGCAGCGACTGGATCTCCTCCATAGCTCAGCCCACGCCCAGCAGGCGCTCGAGCGGCCCCTTGGGCAGCGGGACCAGGAACCAGATCTCGAACAGCAGGAACAGCGCGATCCCGGTGGCGAGGGCCCCGCTCGCGGCCTTCCACCACGGGTACCTGCCCAGCCGACGCATGAAGTAGGCGATGAACAGCGTCGCGGCGAGGTAGATTCCCGTCCAGGGAACGATGCCCACGAAAACCGCGGCCGGCGCCAGCACGGCGAGCACCAGCTTCAACTGGCCGACCTGCACGAACGCCGACGCCCGCTCGCGCTGCATCAGCAGCGCGCGCACGAGGTTGATCGCCGAGGCGGCGCAAACCACCAGCCCGACGAAGAAAGGAAAGTAGCCGGTCTGGGGACCCTCCTCGGTCCAGCGCGCGCCGATCCTGACGCTGTCGAGCGCGATGACCGCACCGACCGCGAAGATGGCCAGCGCCACCGCAATCTCGGCGGCACGCACGCTGAACGCCGCCCTGCCCTCGCCGCTGCCCTTCATGGCCCCTTCCGCGGATAAAAAAAGGCCCGGCGACGCCGGGCCCGGTCGGTCTCGGCTCGGCCTACTTCGCGATGAAGCCCGCCGCCTTCATCAGCGACACGTGGCGCGCCTCTTCCTTCGCCACCCAGTCGGCGTACTCCTTGCCCTTGAGCCGCGTCTGGTTGAACGCGCCGCGCTCCATGAGATCCTTCCATTCCGGGGTCTCGAAGATCTTCGCGAACAGCCCGAGGTAGTAGTCGACGTGCTCCTGCTTCACCCCGGCGGGCATGAAGATGCCGCGCAGCATCAGGTAGTCGATGTCCAGGCCCGACTGCTTGCACGTCGGGATGTCCGCCCACGACATCGCGGAGGTCACCTTGGACTTGTAGGGCAGGCGGTTCAGCTCGAATACGCACAGGGGCTTGAGCTTGCCGCCGCGCCAGTGCGCCACCGCCTCGATCGGGTTGTTGACGGTCGAGTTGACGTGCCCGCCCACGAGCTGCGTGGCCACCGCGCCGCCACCCTTGAACGGCACGTAGGTGAACTTGGCGCCGGTCGCCTGCTCGATCGCCACGGTGATGATCTGGTCCTCCTGCTTGGCGCCGGTGCCCGCCATCTTGAACTTGCCCGCGCCGGCCTTCTTGACCGCCTCGACGTAGTCCTTCGCCGTCTTGTAGGGCGTGCCTTCCTGCACCCAGAGCACGAAATTGTCGAGGGCCAGCATCTGCACCGGCGTCAGGTCGCGCCAGTTGAACGGCGTGTTGGTCGCGAGCGGCGTGGTGAACAGGTTCGACAGCGTGATGATGATCTTGTGCGGCTCCCCGGCCGAGCCCTTGACGTCGAGGAAGCCCTCGGCGCCCGCCCCGCCCGACTTGTTGATCGGCAGCAGCGCGACGTTGGCAAGCTTGTGCTTCGCCACGATCGCCTGCATCGCGCGCGCCATCTGGTCGGCGCCGCCCCCCGTGCCGGCGGGGATGATGAACTCGATGTTGCGGCTCGGCTCCCAGGCGTGAGATGCGAGCGGCAGCGCGGCCGCGACTGCGACCGCCAAGGCGCGAACGATGCTGGGCTTCATGGTCTCCTCCTGTTGTCGGGTCCTGCCCCCGGGCGGCACGGCCGCGGGACCGGGCCTTCGCTCCGTACGGATTCTCCGCATGGTACCGATTTTCCGGCCTTGACGACGGTCAAGAATCCGGCGCGCCCCGCGATCGCGGCATCGAGCTCGGGGTCCCTCAGAGCTGCTGCCCGAGCGTGTACACCACGTACAGCGCGCCGACGTAGGCCACGGGGATCACCGGCACCACCACCCGCCAGCGCGCGAGCGCCGGCCGCTCGCAGGCCTTGAACGCGAGGTAGCCCATCGCCATCAGCCCGAGCGCCGCGAGCGCCGCGGCGAAGTGCGCGGGCTCCATCTCGCGCAGCAGCGGCCCGGAGTGGAACAGGTCCGCGATCGAGACGATGGCGACGTTGAACGCGCAGCTGCCGTAGACGTTGCCCATGGCGATGCCGTAGGAGCGGCGCAGCGAGGCGGCCACGGTCACCGAGCCCTCCGGCAGCGTGGTCACGATCGACACCAGCAGCACGCCGATGAAGCTCGCGCTGATCCCCGAGGCCTCGGCGATGGCGTCCGCGCTCGAGGCGAGGTAGCGGCCGGCGATGATCACGACCACCGCGGAGAAAAGGAACCCGGTCCAGGCCCGGCGCGCGCTGCCCCGGGGCGCCTCCTCCTCGCCGCCGTCCCCGTCCTGGCCGGCGAGGTAGACGCGGCGCATGCCGTAGACGTAAAGCGCGCCGATGAGGAGTCCCCCGACGCTGGTGGGGCCCAGCAGCTTGACGTCGCCGAGCGCGCCCATGACGAGCGCGAGCAGGACCAGCCCCAAGCCGGTGAGGATGAGCAGCTCGGTGTCGCGCCCCTGGCCGCCGAACAGGTTGGCGACGCCGAAGGCGAGCGCCACGCAGGCGAGCACGAACACGTTGATCATGTCGGCGCCGAACACGTTGCCGAGGGCGAGGCCCGGGTTCTTCTCGAGCCAGACCGCGGAGACGCTGACCGTGACCTCGGGCAGCGAGGTGGCGATGCCGACGAGCAGCGTCCCGACCCAGAGCTTGCCCCAGCCGGTGGCCGCGGCCAGCTCGTCGCCGAAGCGCGCGAGGCCCGCGCCCGCGCCGATCACGAACGCCGAGCTGACGAGAAAAACGAGGATCGCGTTGCCGAGCGCGTCCATTGCGGGGGGCTCTCTCCCTGCGCCGGCGCGTCCCGGCGGGATTGCCGGGCCGGCGGCAGCGCGCGATTGTACAATTGCCGCGGCCCCCGCAACGCCGCCGCCGTGGAGCTGCTCCTCGACCCGCAGACCTGGATCGCGTTCCTGACGCTCACCGCGCTCGAGCTCGTCCTCGGGATCGACAACATCATCTTCATCTCGATCCTGGTCGACCGGCTGCCGGTCGAGCGGCGCGAATTCACGCGCCGCATCGGCCTGGCGCTGGCGATGGTCATGCGCATCGGCCTGCTGCTGCTGCTCGCCTGGATCGTCGGGCTGACCGCGCCGCTGTTCACGGTGCTCGCGCAGGAGGTCTCGGGCCGCGACCTGATCCTGATCGCGGGCGGCCTGTTCCTGCTGTGGAAGGCAACCGGCGAGATCCACCAGCTGCTCGAGGGCGAGGAGGAGCGGCGCGACGGCCGCACCGCCTCGACGTTCGCCGGGATTCTCGCCCAGATCATGGTGATCGACCTCGTGTTCTCGCTCGACTCGATCATCACCGCGGTGGGAATGGTCAACGAGATCCGCATCATGGTCGCCGCGGTGGTGGCTTCGGTCGCCCTGATGATGCTGTTCGCCGGCCCGATCGGCCGCTTCGTCTCGCGGCACCCGACCGTGAAGATGCTCGCGCTCAGCTTCCTCATCATGGTCGGCATGGCGCTGGTCGCCGACGGCCTCGATTTCCACGTGCCCAAGGGCTACATCTACTTCGCGATGGCCTTCTCCGTGGGCGTCGAGATGCTCAACCTGCGCCTGCGCCGGCGCGGCGAGCCGGTGAAGCTGCGCGAGCCCTACCGCCCAGACTAGGCTAGAACAGCCCGACGACCTTGCCCTCGACGAGGTCGATCTTCTCGGCCGAGGGCACCTTGGGCAGCCCCGGCATGGTCATGATGTCGCCGAGGATCGCCACGATGAATTCGGCGCCCGCGGCAAGCCGCACGTCGCGCACGTTGATCGCGTAGTCTGAAGGCGCAGCGCGCACTTTCGCGTCGGCCGAGAACGAATACTGGGTCTTGGCCATGCAGATCGGGTAATGACCGTAGCCGGAGTCCTGCAGCAGCCTGAGCTGGCCGCGCACCCTGGCGTCGGCCGTGAGCTCGGCGGCGCGGTACACCTTCTTCGCGATCTTCTCCATCTTTTCCCACAGCGGGTCGGAATCCTCGTAGACGAAGCGCGGCTTCGAGGGCTGCTCGCACATGTCCACCACCACGCGCGCCAGCTCGGCGGCGCCCTTGCCGCCGTCGCCCCAGTGCGTGGCCAGCACGAACGGCACGCCGAGACCCTTCATCCTCGACTTCACGAGCTCGATCTCGGCCGGCGTGTCGAAGCCGAAGCGGTTGAACGAGACGATGCACGGGATGCCGTAGACGTTCTTCACGTTGTCCACGTGCCGCTCGAGGTTGACCAGGCCCTTCTCCAGCGCGGCGAGGTTCTCCCGGTTCACCTCCTTCACGTCCACCCCGCCGTGGTACTTGAGCGCCCGGAGGGTGGCCACGATCACCGTGGCGTTCGGCACCAGGCCGGTCTTGCGGCACTTGATGTCGAGGAATTTCTCGGCGCCGAGGTCGGCGCCGAAGCCGGCCTCCGTCACGCAGTAGTCGACGAGCTTGAGGGCGCTGCGCGTCGCCATCACCGAGTTGCAGCCGTGGGCGATGTTGGCGAAAGGTCCGCCGTGGATGAAAGCCGGGTTGTTCTCGAGCGTCTGCACCAGATTCGGGGCGAGCGCGTCCTTCAGCAGCACCGTCATCGCGCCGTGCGCCCGGAGCTCCTTCGCCGTGACCGGCCTCTGGTCGCGCGTGTACCCGACCACGATGTTGCCGAGGCGCTGCTTGAGGTCCTCGTGCGAAGTGGCGAGGCAGAAAACGGCCATCACCTCGGAGGCGACCACGATGTCGAAGCCGTCCTGGCGCGGATAGCCGTTGGCGGTGCCGCCGAGCGCCACCACGATGTCGCGCAAAGCGCGGTCGTTCATGTCCACCGCGCGCCGCCATTGAATGCGCCGCGGGTCGATGCCCAGCTCGTTGCCGTGGTGGATATGGTTGTCGATCATCGCCGCGAGCAGGTTGTTGGCAAGCCCGACGGCGGAGAAATCCCCCGTGAAGTGCAGGTTGATGTCCTCCATCGGCACCACCTGCGCGTAGCCGCCGCCCGCCGCGCCGCCCTTGATCCCGAACACCGGCCCGAGAGACGGCTCGCGCAGGCAGATCATGGCCTTCTTGCCGATGTGGTTGAGCGCGTCACCCAGGCCGACGGTGGTGGTGGTCTTGCCCTCTCCCGCCGGCGTGGGCGTCATCGCCGTCACCAGGATCAGCTTGCCGTCCCTGCGGCCCTTCAGGGTGTCGAGGTACTCGAGCGAGATCTTGGCCTTGTAGTGGCCGTAGGGCTCGAGGTGCTCCTCGGCGATCCCGAGCCGGTCGAGCGCGACCCTGGAGATGCGCTGCAGCTTCGCTGCCTGGGCGATCTCGATGTCGGACGGCATGGCGTTGCTCCCCCTCGAAGCGGCAAAGCGCGAATTCTGGTGGAGCGCCCGAGCGCGCGGCCTTGACCGCGGTCAAGCGCGCGGGGAAGGTCGCCCTAGCCGTGGATCTCGGCGAGCGTGCGGCCCTTGCCGTAACCCGGATCGCCCGGGCGGACCCCGCCCTTCGACAGCCTCACCGCGCAGTACTTGAACTCCGGGATCTTGCCGAACGGATCGAGCACCGGGTTGGTGAGCACGTTGGCCGCCGCCTCGTAGAAGCAGAAGGGGATGAAGATCGCACCGCGCGGGTTGGCCTCGTCGGCGCGCGCGTAGAGGGAAATCCTGCCGCGCCTCGACGCCACCGTGACGAGCTCTCCGGGCCGCGCGCCCAGCGCCTCGAGGTCGAGCGGGTGCACCATCGCCACCGGCTCGGGCTCGATCGCGTCGAGCACGCCGGAGCGGCGCGTCATGGCGCCGGTGTGCCAGTGCTCGAGCTGCCGCCCCGTGATCAGCACCATCGGATAATCGGCATCGGGCTGCTCGGCGGCCGGGATCAGGTCGGCCGCCGGGACGAACCTGGCGCGCCCCGTGGCGGTCGGGAACACGTCGGTGAACACCACCGGCTGGCCCGGGTCGCCCTCGCGCTCGCAGGGATAGGTCACCACGGAGTCGCGCTCCAGCCGCTCCCAGGTGATGCCCGCGATCGAGTTCATGCCCTTGCGCATCTCCTCGAACACCTCGCGCGCGTGAGCGTAGCTCCACGGCAGGCCCAGGCGTTTGCCCATCTCGTTGATGATCCACAGGTCCTCGCGCGCCTCGCCCGGGGGGGTCAGGGCGGGCCGCCCCAGCTGGACCATGCGGTCGGTGTTGGTGACCGTCCCGGTCTTCTCCGGCCAGGCGGTGGCGGGCAGCACGACGTCGGCGAGGTACGCCGTCTCGGTGAGGAAGATGTCCTGCACCACCAGGTGCTCGAGCTTCGCCAGCGCCGCGCGCGCGTGCTCGGCCTCGGGGTCGGACATCGCGGGATTCTCGCCCATGATGTACATGCCGCGGATCTTGCCCTCGTAGGCCGCGTTCACGATCTCGACCACGGTGAGGCCGGGCTTGCGCTCGAGCCGCGCGCCCCAGAGCGCCTCGAAGCGCTGGTTCGCCTCGGGGTCGTCGACGCGCTGGTAGTCGGGGAACACCATCGGGATGAGCCCCGAGTCCGAAGCGCCCTGCACGTTGTTCTGGCCGCGCAGCGGATGCAGGCCGGTGCCGGGCCGCCCGACCTGGCCGGTGGCGAGGCACAGCGCGATCAGGCAGCGCGCGTTGTCCGTGCCGTGCACGTGCTGCGAGATGCCCATGCCCCAGAGGATCATCGAGCCCTTCGAGGTCGCGTACAGGCGCGCGACCTCGCGGATGGTCCGCGCCGGGACGCCGCAGATCGGCGCCATCCGCTCGGGCGAGAACTTCTTCACGTTCTCGGCCAGCGCTTCGTAGCCGGAGGTGCGGCTGCGCACGAACGCCTCGTTGACCAGACCCTCCGCAACGATCGTGTGCAGCATCGCGTTGAGCAGCGCCACGTCGGTGTCGGGTCGGAACTGCAGGAAATGGGTCGCGTATCGCGCCAGCTCGGTGCGGCGGGGGTCGGCAACGACGAGCTTCATGCCGCGCTGCGCGGCGTTCTTGATCCAGGTCGCCGCGACCGGATGGTTGACGGTCGGGTTGGCGCCGATCAGGAACACCACCTCGGCGTTGACGACGTCGTTCACCTGGTTGGAGACCGCGCCCGAGCCGATGCCTTCCAGCAGCGCCGCCACCGAGGAGGCGTGGCACAAGCGCGTGCAGTGGTCCACGTTGTTGGTGCCGAAGCCGGTCCTCACCAGCTTCTGGAACAGGTAGGCCTCCTCGTTCGAGCCCTTGGCCGAGCCGAACCCGGCGAGCGCGAAGCGGTCCTGGTCGCGAATCCGCCGCAGCCCCGCCGCCGCGGCCTCCAGCGCCTCCTCCCAGCTCGCCTCGCGGAACGCCTCGCACCAGTCGCCGGGGTCGACCGCGGCGTCCGCGGACTTGCGTACCCCCGGCTTCCTGATCAGCGGCCGGGTGAGCCGGTGCGGGTGATGCGCGTAGTCGAAGCCGTAGCGCCCCTTCACGCACAGGCGCCCGTGGTTCGAGGGACCGTCGCGGCCCGTGACGAAGTGAATCTTGTTCTCGCCCACGTGGTAGGTGAGCTGGCAGCCCACGCCGCAGAACGGGCACACCGAGTCCACCGTCTTGTCGATGGTCGCGAGGCCCGCGCCGCGCGCCGGCATGAGCGCGCCCGTAGGGCAGGCCTGCACGCACTCGCCGCAGGCGACGCAGGTCGACTTGCCCATCGCGTCGTCGAAGTCGAACACGATCTTCGACTCCTCGCCGCGCCAGGCGTAGCCGATGACGTCGTTCACCTGCTCCTCGCGGCAGGCGCGCAGGCAGCGCGTGCACTGGATGCAGGCGTCCAGGTTGACCGCGATCGCGGGGTGCGAGAGATCCTCCGGCGGCTGCTCCCGGGCCTCGAAGCGCGGCTTGCCCACGCCGAGCTTCTTCCTCCAGCGCTCGAACTCGCTCTGCGGCGCGTAGCGCTTCTGCGGCATGTCCGCGGCGAGCAGCTCGAGCACCATCTTCTGCGAGGCGAGTGCGCGCGCGCTGTCGGTGGTGACTTCCATCCCCTGCGCGGGATAGCGGCAGCAGGAAGGCGCGAGCACGCGCTCGCCCTTGATCTCGACCACGCAGGCGCGGCAGTTGCCGTCGGGCCGCAGCGAGGGCGAATAGCACAGGTGCGGAATCTCGACGCCGTGCCGCCGCGCGCACTCGATGAGGGTTTCGTCGGGTCGGCCGACGACGCTGCGGGCGTTCAGCTTGAACTCGATCGGCAGTGTGGCGAGCTGCTGCTGGCTTGCGCGGTCCATGGCTCGGTCCTCGCTACTGCACTTCGTGCGGGAAGTATTTCAGCACGCTCAGCGCCGGGTTGGGGGCGGCCTGCCCCAGCCCGCAGATGGAGGCGTCCATCATCGCCTGTGAGAGCTCCTGCAGCAACCCCTGGTTCCACTGCTTTTCCTCCATCAGCCCGAGCGCCTTGGCGGTGCCCACCCGGCAGGGGGTGCACTGGCCGCAGGACTCGTCCCTGAAGAAGCGCATCAGGTTCCTCGCCGCGGCTGTGGCGCGATCCCGGTCCGAGAGCACGATCACTGCCGCCGAGCCGATGAAGCAGCCGTGCGGCTGCAGGGTGTCGAAGTCGAGCGGGAGGTCGGCCTTCGCCGCCGGCAGGATGCCGCCGGAGGCGCCGCCGGGAAGGTAGCCGTAGAGCTCGTGGCCCTCCTCCATCCCGCCGCAGTATTCCTCCACCAGCTCCTGCAACGTGATGCCCGCAGGCGCGACGTGCACGCCGGGCTGCTTCACGCGCCCCGAGACCGAGAACGAGCGCAGACCCTTGCGGCCGTGGCGGCCGTGCGAGGCGAACCACGCCGCGCCCTTCTCCACAATCTCGCGCACCCAGTACACCGTCTCCATGTTGTGCTCGAGGGTCGGGTAGTCGAACAGGCCGACCTGCGCCACGTAGGGCGGACGCAGCCGCGGCATGCCGCGCTTGCCCTCGATCGACTCGATCATCGCCGACTCCTCGCCGCAGATGTAGGCGCCGGCCCCGCGCCGCAGCTCGATCGGCGGCAGAGCGCAGGGCGGGCCTCTCTTCAGAGCCGCGAGCTCGCGCTCGAGCAGCGCGCGGCAGCCGGCGTACTCGTCGCGCAGGTAGACGTAGATCGCGCCGACGCCGGCGCACCAGGCTGCGACCAGCATCCCTTCGAGGAAGCGGTGCGGGTCGCGCTCGAGGAAGTAGCGGTCCTTGAACGTCCCCGGCTCGCCCTCGTCGATGTTGACCGCCATCATGCGCGGCTCGGGCTCGGCGGCGACCAGGCGCCACTTGCGCCCCGCCGGGAACCCCGCGCCACCCAGGCCCCGCAGCCCCGAGTCCTCGATGATCCTGGTGATCCCCTCGCGCGTGCGCTTGCCGGCGAGGCACTCGGCGAGCAGCCGGTAGCCGCCGCCCTTGCGGTACTCGGCGTAGCCGATCGCCGGGGGCACGAGGCAGGCGGTCTTTCCCGCCTCGACCGCGGCCTTCACCTTGTCCGGGGTGGCGCGCGTCACGGGGTGCTGGTGCACCACGGCCACCGGCGCCTCCTCGCAGCGCCCTACGCAGGGCGCGTGCTTCACGCGCACCTCGCGCCCGAGCAGGCGGGGGAGCCGCTCGAGCAGCGCTGCCGCGCCCGCCATCTCGCAGGCGAGCGAATCGCACACCCGCACCGTGAGCGCGGGCGGGGCGGGCTCGCCTTCCTTCACCACGTCGAAGTGATGGTAGAAGGTCGCGACCTCGTAGACTTCGGCTTGCGACAGGCGCATCTCCTCGGCGAGCGCCGCGAGATGGCGCGCCGCGAGATGCCCGTAGCGGTCCTGGATGCGGTGCAGGTGCTCGATCAGCAGGTCGCGCCGGCGCGGCGCCTCGCCCAGCAGCTCGCGCACCTCCCGCAGCGCCTCGGGCTCTACGGTCCTGCCTTTGGGGCTCGGGCGGACGCGGGAATTCATCGCCGCGTATTATCGGCCACGCCGAGGGCCGGATGCTTGACTGCGGTCAAGCGCATACCCTGAGCGGCAGCGCCTTCATGCCGCGGAACACCATCGAGTTGAGCCACTCGAACCGCGCCTCGGGCAGCGCGAGCTCGACGCGGCGCCAGCGCCGCAATACCGCCGGCAGCGCGACCTGGCCCTCGAGCCGCGCGAGCGGGAAGCCGAGACAGATGTGCGGGCCGAAGCCGAAGCTGAGGTGGGGGACCGCCTTGCGCCCGAGCATCAGGCGGTCGGGCTCTTGGTAGGCTTCGGGATCGCGGTTGGCCGCATTCAGCATCAGGAACACCCGCTCGCCGGCGCGCAGCGACCTGCCGCGCAGCTGCTGCGCTTCGCCGACGATGCGCACCTGCGCCCCGCTCGGCCCGTCGTAGCGCAGCAGCTCCTCCACCGCCCGCGGCGCGAGACCCGGGTCGGCGCGCAGCGCCTCGAGCTCGCCGGGAAACCGCAGCAGCGCGAGCAGCCCGTTGGCGATGTGGTGGGTGGTGGTCTCGTGGCCGGCGAACAGCAGCAGGATGCAGGTCGCGACGAGCTCGTCCTCGCTCAAGGCGTCGCCCTCCTCCTCGAGCGCGGCGAGCTGCGAGAGCAGGTCCCGCGCCGGCCGCGCGCGCCGCGCGGCGACGAGGCCGCGGAAATAGGCCGCCATCTGGCGCGCGGCGCGCTCCGCGATGTCGTATTTCCCCGGGGCCATGCGCGAGCTGCCGATGAAGAGCGCCATGTCGTCCGAAAGCCGCTTCACCATCGCCAGCTCCTCGCGCGGCACGCCCAGCATCGCCATGACGACGAGCGCGGGCAGCGGCCCGGCGAAGTCCGCGATGAAGTCGATTTCCCCGCGCGCGCCGACGCGCTCGAGCAGCCACGCGGTGAGCTCCTCCACCACCGGCCGCATGGCGTGCATCGCCTGCACGTGGAACACCCGGCTCGTCAGGCGCCGCAGCCGCGTGTGCTCGGGCGGGTCGCGAAAGACCATCCAGGTGGAGAGGTAACGGATGATGTCCGCGATACGCGCCGCCTCAGGCCCCGGCAGCGTCGCAAAGTAGGGCCGCATGCGGTCCGACGAGTAGCGCTGGTCGAGCAGCACCTGCCTGACGTCATCGTAGCGCGTCAGCACCCAGGACTTCAGCCGCGGGCTCCAGTGCACCGGGTCGGCCTCGCGCAGGGCTCGGTACAGCGGGAACGGGTCGGCGAGGAACGCCGGATCGTCCGGGCGGAAGTCGATCGTTGCGCTCACGAGCGGTGTGCGATGGTTGTTAACCGAGAGTAACAGGTTGGTGCAATGCACCAATCACTCGGCACGCTTGACGGTGCAGAGGCGCTGGGATACGGTCGCCCGTCAGTCGGGGGGACCCGCGCAAAGGGGAACGGAGGAGAGACCATGAGACGGATTCAAGGAAGGATCTCGATGACCGCGGCCGCGCTTGCCGCGGTGGTGGCGCTGGGCTGGAGCGCGGCGCCGGGAGCGCTGGCGCAGGCGCCGAGCAAAGTCGTGCTGCGCTTCGCGTCCGACTTCCCGCCGCCGCCGCATCCGGCGGGTCTGGCGATGAGGTATTTCTCGGAGCGGCTGCCGCAGGTGATTCCCGGCAGCGAGGCACGGCTTTACTACTCAGGCGCGCTCTACACCATTCCGGAGGCCTACGAGGCCATGCGCCAGGGCAACCTGGAGATGACCTGGATGCAGATCGGCAAGGCCGCGCCGGTGGACGCCTACATGCTGACGGTGGTCGGACCGGGCATCCTGACCACGGTCGGCGCGGTGGA
>Ga0114945_10000508_pt1 | contig 24961 bp, 18 predicted proteins | sample OV2TP3_FD_87194 | JGI IMG/M metagenome (GOLD analysis project Ga0114945, IMG submission 87194) | Hot spring microbial communities from Beatty, Nevada to study Microbial Dark Matter (Phase II) - OV2 TP3 | ecosystem: Environmental > Aquatic > Thermal springs > Hot (42-90C) | place: USA: Beatty...
CAACCCCACCAAGAAGACAATTTATTCTTTAAAGAAGATGGTAGAATCCTCAATAATGGTAAATGCCGTTCATTCAAAAAATGTTGTTCAAATCTCTCGAAATGAAACTCGTTAAAGACCTTCATAACCTCGTTTCTTGAATACACATGACTCAAAGGATTGTCGGGTCCATCTGTGTTTTTTGACAGGAAATATTCTGTGGACAGATAATGAAAAAGCCCAACTTGTTTCGCATGATCAATGTGTTTTCGTAACAGTTTACTTTTTATGAGTCGTTGAAGTGTTAAGTGATCCAAGAAAAAAAGTCCTAAAAATAATAGTCTGCGCATAAATAAAATCGACCAGTAGTAATTAAGGCTTCTACGCGCATATAGCATGATGACTAATTGACCGTTTTTTTTAAGAACCCTATGAATTTCCTTTACCGCCTTTGAAATTTGGGAAATATGGTGTAAAACTCCGTGGGAATAAATAACATCAAAATATTCATCTAAGAAAGGGATCCGACAGACATCGGCGTTAACAATCATCTTGTAAGGGGCATTAAAGATTTTAAACCGAATTTGAGCTCGATGGCATGCCTCTTCGGTGATATCCATCCCATAATATATCGCATCCCGCTTAATAAGTTCATAAGAATCAGCAGCCTGACCAATACCAACCTCCAAGATTTTTTTCCCTCGAATATCAATCCTATCGAGATTTTTCAAGATGTGGCCCTCTGTGTTATATCGAAATTCATCATATTTTTCAAAAAATTTCTTAAAGCTCTCAAATTGTCGCTTTTCATCAAGGACGAGATGTTCCCCACAAGGATTGTTCTGCCAGAATTCTTTAATGGTTTGCGTATTCATAGCGGTGATCAAGATAACTTTGCATCCACAGTTCCAGCGTCAATAACTGATAGATCTGGTAAGCGTTATCTTCAATACCCCTTCTATCGTTTTCAATCAGGTTACGTACAAAAATGGGATTTAACAAACCCCTTTTCTTAATATTCTCAACGGTTAATACCTCATCAATATATTTCCTCAAGTCATGAGAAATCCATGCCCGAATGGGCATACCAAAGGAAGCCTTGGGACGATAGGCAATTTGCCTAGGCAAATACTGGGAGGCGACTTTTTTAAGGATATATTTTGTCGTTTTCCCACGAATTTTCAGGCGCCCGGGGATCGACATAGCTAAGGTAACAACGTCTCTGTCAACAAAGGGAACCCTCACCTCGACCGAAGCTGCCATGGAGGCCCGGTCCGTATAGGTTAAATTCAAACCCGGCAAAAACATGTGGATATCTATATAACACATTTGGTTAATCTTATCAAATTTATTTCCTCGTTGAAATAAAGTATTATAGTAGTCAAACATATCATCGATCGCTTGGTCGCATTGACCGTTAAGAAGCTCCCGAAGCTCTTCTCCTGAATAATACGAAAAGCTTTGTAAATAGGCCTGGTGAAAGGGAATTCTGGCAAATGAGGAATAGCGTTTAGCCCACCGAATAGCCCTTAAGCCAGAGCGACTCACCCGTACCGGCAAAGGGGCAACCGCAACTTGTAAAGTTTTATGAATAAGAGGAAATCTTCGATTAATATTATCCGCCAATAAAACGGCATAATGTCGACGGTAACCCGCGAAAATTTCGTCTGCTCCCATTCCGGAAAGTAAAACCTTAATATTATTCCGTCGTGCCATCTGGCAAATCAAATACGTATTGATGGCGGCGGGGTCCCCTATTGGTTCATCCAACATATAGACAATCTCTTTCAGAAGTTTTATGGCAGAAGGCTGCACAGGAATATCCTTATGATCAATACCGTATTTTCGGGCAACTTGAGCCGCATAAAGATTATCATCTGGCATCCTCTCAATTTTCTTATCCGGGTCGCTTAATGAGATCGTAAAGGTTGAAAGGTTGTCATTATAGTTTCTAGCTAAAGCGGCTATCAATGATGAATCCACACCGCCGCTTAAGAATCCCCCCACAGGAACATCGGCGATTAAATGCCGTTGGACACTTCTATCTATTGTTTCTTTTAATCGATCGGCCCATTGAGTTTCAGATAATGAGGGAGTTTCGAAGACAGGTGACCAGTAGGGTTTGATTTGATATCCTTCATGGATTTTATAATGAAGGTAGTGAGCGGGAGGCACTTTCTGAATTCCTTTAAAAATCGATTCATCTCCATAGACCCATAAATAGTTCAAGCACGAAACTAAGGCCCTCGGATTAATCTCAAGGCCAAATCCCGGAAGACCAACCAAAGTTTTGAGCTCAGAGGAAAAGGCCAAACAACCATTTCCTTGTTGATAATAGAGAGGTTTTATCCCAAAATAATCGCGTACGAGGAATAATTCTCTTTTTTGAACATCGTAGATACAAAAAGCAAACATACCAATAAGGTCAGTAAAGCTCCGTTCTCTCTTTTCTCGGAAGAGTTCAAGAATTACCTCTGTATCACTACGCGTTTGAAAGCGAGTACCTTTTTTTATCAGCTCTTCCCTTAATTCTAAAAAATTATAAATTTCTCCATTAAAAACAATAACAAGATTTCCTTTCATAAAGGGTTGGTTCGCTTGGGGTGATAAATCAATAATGGAAAGTCTTTTGTGCCCAAGGGTCACATAAGGATCCTCCCATATACCCTCCGCATCTGGCCCACGATGCTTACTCAGTTCATTCATTTGAATGATGATCGATTTGGCCTGAGGGAATCCTACTAATCCATTAATCCCGCACATCGTTTATTCCTCAACCACTTTCTTTAATATATCCACCAACCGCTGTTCAAATCTCTCAAAAGTATAACAAGATAGATATTTTTTTCTTGCGGCCTTACCCATGTCTTGCCTTAAAGGGCCGTCGTTCATTAAATATTCGATTTTGTCTGCTAACGTCTCTGGATCTTTTTGTGGCACCAAAAATCCTGTTGTGCCGTCCTCGACGATTTCGGGGATAGCGCCCTCATGCGTTGAGACAACCGGTAAGCCAAATTGCATTGCCTCCACGTTGACAATCCCGAATATATCGTTATATGTAGGATAAACAAAAATATCTGATTTTTCTAAAATCTCGAACTTATCTTTTCCGTTTCGAAAGCCCAAGTATTGTACAATCCGATCGAGTTGATATTCTTGAACTCTCCGAAGGAAGTCTTGCTCAGAAATGTTGTAGCAGCCTCCCAGATAAAAAAAGCGAAATTGATAATTTTTCTCAGCAAGAATTTTTGCTGCCTTGAGTGCGACCCAAACACCTTTCGATTCAATGAGATTCGATAAAAAAAGAAGATTAATTTCACTTTTTTGTTTGCGCTTTTCGCATAGGCCCTTAAATTCCAGATCGCTCAAAACCTGTTTAACCCCTGGAGAGAGAATAAATATGTTTTTTGCAGGCACATAACGAGCGAGATCATATACCAGTTTGTCTGAAACCAAAATGACTTTTGCCCCTTGGAAAACTATACGATACAACTGAGCCATGGGCCATTGTTTTTGTAATGAAATTCCTTTGCCGTGTATATGATAGACGAGCCGCACACGAAAAAGTTTTACGAGCATAATCAGAAAAAAATCTTTATAAAATCCAATTCCTGTTGGCGTTAAAGAGAAGTAACAAAGCTGATATCTTTTGTTGAGAAGTTTTAGCAAAAGCTTGAAGGTAATACCGATTAACAAAAAAAGCTTTTTTAGGGACTTTCGTTCAATATCTTTTAAATTTCTTGCCGTGTTGATAGAAACCACATCCACTTGATATGTTCTCTGCAAAAGCTGCGAAGAAAGAATATCTTCGTTGAGGATGGAAACGCCGTTATACGGAGGAGGCCGATGTGCTAAAAATAAAATATTAGCTCTCATATTCAATGGTTTGTAAAATCTCCTCAATAGGCACAACGAGTAAATATCCAGAATCCTGGTTTATCTTTTTTAAAGACAGGATAAGAGGGTGGTGATCCATCACCAGATGTGACCGATAAGGGATAAAGACATAACCAATCTTATGGCGCTCGAATGCCTCTCTCAACTGCTCTTTGGTTCCGACCAGAATAATATCCAGGGTAAAATAACTCTCAAAATAGTGGCTTTCGGCCAAGTATTCTTTCCCCATAAGGACCGGCAACAAGGCCCCCGGCTCATGCTCCATATGAAGAATTTTCTTTCCCGAACCATAGGCCAACGACAGTTCTCCAATTTGTTTTTTAACCTCATCCACACTCTGGTTAGTTTTATATGCAATCTTCTCTATAAAACTTTTTCTGCCTGCCATAATCTGCAGAGGTTGAAACCCAAAATTTACATTCGTATGTCCGAAAAGTATAATGTTGAATCCCAAAAAAATAAATACAATGAGCATAATGGCCACTATATCTTCCCGTGGCTTCGATAGGACATACAAAACAATGCCGCAGGGAATCAGTGTCATGGCCGTCAAGTATTGAGGATATTTTCGATACGCTTTAAAGAATGCTTCAAATCCAATGAAATATCCAATAGAGAAAACCGTGGCTACCAAAAGAAAGGGGGCGATATCCACTTGGATTCTTTTTCGTATCAGTAGAATTAAAAAGATTACGAATAAAAAAAGGGATAACGGACCCGCCCATATGAGAAAATTGATCAAGCCGCCCCAATGACCCCCCAACACCGTTCGATCAAAGGATGGAAAAATCTTTTGGACAAGATCAAAGAAATATTTGGCACGGTGTCTTTCCGCTTTGGTTTGTGATTTTCTATTTTCACTTGACCAATCGAAAGGCAATTTTTCTTTATATTTGGATAATTCATCCCAATTAAAATAAAATTTCTTTTTAAAAAATATGTTTTCAATCGGAGAATACCCTATGGGATAAAAAGGAGAGCTGTATCGTGAGTAAACAATCATAGACCATACCAAAACTGAGAACACTGTTGCCAATACCAATGGTAAACGAAGGCGCATCAGCCCTTTTAGGCGTCGAAAACAAAACATGCCTGCCGCCATCATCACAAAAGTCATGAGAACAAATACGGGCCTGCGTATATCAAAGGCAATCAATAAGATGACTATGAGTTCGGTTAATCTCGGTTCTCTCTTCACAAGCATCTTTGCAAAAAAATTCAAAAAATATAAAAGCATCAAAAGCGACAAGGTATCATATTGAATCTCAAACAAAATGAGCGAATTATAATAACTGCCTATAATGGCTAAAAAGCCTAAAAAGCCAATCGTGGCTGGGAGATTCAAGGTTCTGCAGAAATCTTTGAGCATTTGGATTATCAAAAATCCTACTACCACTGACAGTAAAAATACAGGACGGTAAAATATCCAGTCGCTGGGAAAACAATAGGTCCGCAACATGAATGTAAAGTGCTGGGGCCACATAAAAACCGCATTGTCATAATGAATCCCGAACTTATCAATAAAATAGATACTGTTCGTTTCTAACATTCGCGTCAGAGTATTCAGCATAACATACGCGTGACCATTAAAATTCTCAGGAATGGGAAGGGACCAGGAAAAGTACCCAAACATCAAGATCAATAGATAGATAGCCTTCTCGATAAAAGGGAAGTGAATAAGTCGCTGGATATCAAAACTTCTAAAGTTATGAAAAAGCCCTTTAACCGCAAAAAAAATAAGAAAAAGTTGCCAAATGGCATAAAAAGAGTTTCCCAAGCCTATCCAATAGCATAGAAGACTTAATGGAAATAAAAAGAACGGAATAAATAAGAAGGATTCTACCAATTGAATCTCTTTCGAGGTATCCCGCTTAAAAAATATTGAATAAAAATAGTATTGACCGTATACGATCAAGTAAACAAGCAACAGGTGTAAACTAAAAACGAAAAAATTTTGATTGGTCAAATAATTAGGGAAAATAGCATCCATATTCATCCTGGAATTTACGAACGAAGTTTTTTTCGGAAAATGACATCACGGGAATATTGGAAGTCAAGATTTCCTGAGAAGGTAATAATAACCCACCTCGCCTCCTCTTATCCCCACTAAGAGATTATTCAGTGGAACGAAAAAGAGTTCATACAATCTTTCTCGATAGGTCCAGCCTCTAAATATTCTAAACAATTTCAGAGATATCATCACATCCCTTTTGATCAACATATACCCGGTCCGTTTTAATTCATTTTCCACTTGCCGGTAAGTATGGCCAAATCCTCTTTCTAGGTGAACCATTTGTAGAATTGTGGCACCGCCCCTTTTCAATTTCTGGTAAAATGAATTTAAATAGTGAAGTTGATAAAATCGGTCGTTAGTTCTGGTAAAGGGATAAAATTCTCTGGCATGTATAATCTCAAAATAATCGTTGGGAAAATTACTCAAATCATCGGCAGATTGACGGTAAAAAGTGCATTGCGGGTATTTTGCTTTGGCGACCTCAATGGCATCCTGGGAAATATCTAAACCGACCGCCTCCATTTTTTTATTAATCTTTTGAATGGCATTAGTAATCGTCCCAATCGCACAGCCCACATCCAGAATTCTGCCTGAAAGCTCAACCCCTTGGGCATTTAAGTATGACTTAAGACTCTTGGCATAATCCTCTGCCCATGACTCGTCCACTTGCGCGTGAGTTTCAATGAATCGGCGATTGATTCCCTTTCGATAGGCATAGTAGGACCCGAAATCTCCTCGGCCATCAAACGTCCCCTGTTCGACTTCGACCCTTTCTTTTTGTTCTTGCATTTTTAAATTTTCAGGCAAAAGCCATTCACAATCTTTTTCCACACTCTTTTCTCTCAATCTTTATTTTTTATTAAATTAAGTTTGAGATATAGTCCGATGATAGCCGACCACCCATCCCAAAAGAGACCAAAACGGTATAGCATAATAAGGTAATTCGAGGATAACGGCAAAATTGGCTATGACCAACCAATATAAAACGGCGGAGAACGATAAAATTCCCGCTACGCTCCGTTGCGAAAGGAAACCTTTGATGATCCGAAGACACACGGCGAAAACAAATCCGATGAAAATAATGCCGATAATTCCCGCTCTATATAAAATATGAATATACGAATTGTGCGGTTCTACCCAACCAACCCAATGCCCCATCGACCAATCTTGTTTAAGCACAGCCCATAATGTCTCAATGCTTCTGGATCGAAAAGGGTAGCCTAAATCAAAACCGATTATTTTCTTCTCTTTCCTCAAATCCGTGAACATATCTCCCCACACCATGGTACGCCATAGAATATTCCCCTTGGCCGTCCCTAATGATCTTTCTACCTGTATCCTTTGTCGTATCAATTGCTCTAAAGACCCGCTTATATCCTCACACTCAACAGCAGCCTCTGCTACTCCTGTAACATCTTTTACCGGAGATGGTAGAATTAAATTCGAAGGTGACGTTTCTTCTTTTCTAACGGATTCTTCAGAAATTACAGTGGATATTGATGGTTTATCCCCAACCTCTTTACTTGTTTTAGTAATATTAACCTTAACCGCCTCGACCTTTTTCGCACAATTAGCCGCTCTAACAGAAGGCGTCCCCGCAAAGCTAGCCTTTGCCAATGAAGGTTGTGGATATTTCTTCTGTAACTCCTCTGCCGTTTCGTATAGTTTGACATCAACTTTAGGTATTTCCAAATCCTCATACGCTGCTACAAATTTTTGTATCTCTTGGTATTTAGAGATATATTCTCGAATAAATAAGAAAGAATTAAGGGCATTCCTATCAGCAAGTTTTCCCATAACCAAAAAAATGAATATAATTAAAATGAAGGAAAGAATTATTTTATATCCTTGGTGCATGCGAAAAAACCAAAACACGTATATAAGACTAAGAAATATTAAACTGCTCATAACGCTCAGTAAAACTCCTCTATTGCCTAACTCAAATCCAATCAAGGCCAGGCTGGTCGTCAAAATAATTGAACCGTACTTTAAGTGTCTGTTGGGAATAGTCAATGACAAAACGAGTGCAAATACAAAATAAGTATAATGATAATCAATACCAATTCCGTCATTTCGCCCTAAGGTTCTCATCAAAAACAAAATATTACATAAAAACAATAAGGTATATTTGACCCAACTCTTACGGAGTGTTTGGATTTCAAAGGTATACATGCCAATGATAGCAAACCAGGAATAATAGAATAAAGCCGCATTACGAAATGCTAAGGGCCCGTGTTGACCATATCCATACAAGGCCTTGGCGATAACAAAAAGATAAAAGCAAATAACCAAAATATGCCATTTTCTCAACGGAAAGGGATCAACAAAAATCCGTATCGCAAACAATACCGTGGCCAGGATTAAGCAAATTTCACCAATAAAGATAGGAAAATTCAGAAAGGATAATTGGATATGGGTCTCGGCGAAACGGACAGGATCACGAAAAGAATATAAAAAATATAAAGCCAACAAAAAAAAAGTTAGAAATGTATTCAGGAAAATTCGTAAAGATGCCCCTTTTTTCATAGGTTATTCCTTTGCAACGTCAAAATATCCTTTCAACATACACTCAAGGATGCCGGGTTCCCATCGGGTATCAATATATAAACGAGGCAAAACATCGTGAGAAATGTTCACCGGTTTCCTCATGCCAGAAAAGAGTTTCGTATAACCATATTCGTAAGCCTTCTCTACGGCTTCTTGAGAAATATTCACATCCCGACCAAAGGGAAAGGCAAAATAGCAAATCTTCCCCCCAATTTCGTGTTCGATCCTGAACTTCGATTGATTTAATTCTTTGTCAAAATTAATATGATCCCTGCCAAAATCCGCATGACTCCACGAGTGACAACCTATCTCATATCCTCTTTGAAATAAATCACGTAACTGATTCCAAGTCATGGAATAATCAAGAATTTTCATGTGCTGATTCTTTTGTCCATTGTTTTCCATATTTGAATTTTCTATGAAAGCAACCGGGACGAAGATACACGGCTTAATGGCGTATTCATCCAAAATAGGCGCGGCCCTTTCATAGACACTGTGAAAGGCATCGTCGAATGTAATACAAAGAATGTCTTCCTTAAGGGCCGGATAATTTTCTAACTTTTTAATCCAATCCCCCAAGGACAAAATTTGATAATGGTTAGCAAAATATTCAATTTGCCTCCGAAAATTCAAAACGGCATTGGGGGCAATATGATGATAAATAATAATACGCTGCACATTCTGTAACCGTTGTCTTAACAAACCCGATGCACGTAAGAAAAAACTTTTTACGTTAACATAAAAATCCCAAGAATAATATTTAATGTTTTCTCTCATGTCCAGATGAAAATTTATTTACCCATGCTCCCATTCTGTCAACTTGCTCATGCACCATCGATTGATGAATAGGCAGTAGGACAAGGTTTTGACTTAAGAATTTCTCAAAAGCATACTGTGGGTCATTCATCACTTCTTGTGGTAAATGAGGCCATGTATAGGTGACAAACCCATTTAAAAAAAGATAATTTATGAAATGTTTGGTATCCCTTCTTACAATAAGGGGAAAGGCCAACGGGCACATCTGTTCCTCCAGCTGTTGAAACAATATCTGAACAGAAGAATTCTTACAGATTTTAAGCCTCTCCAGCAAATAGTTAAAATTTTCTCTTCTTTTTTCAATAATCTGGTGAAGATCCAACCGCTTCATCAACTCAATTGAGGAACGCAAGATAGTAGAAATAGCGGAAGTGGCTTCTAGATCATTCTGGAGATAGTCATTTCTCTCCCGATTTTCTCTAACGCTTAACAAAAGACGATTCACAGGTGCCGTAGCAATATGTTGATACATGTTTCGTAAAATACGTTCGGCCATGAATCGACAATCATCCATGCGCCAACGTGGGGTCGTCAAGGTCCCTCCCTCGTCAACACTGTGAGCTACACCTTTTCGCACAACAAGAATACCCCCATTGGCAATTGGATAAATCTTTCTTAATCTAAAAACCAGTATATCCCCTAGAAGAGAACCCATCTCCGAAAAGATGGTGTGGGCATTATCTTCTATCAAATAAAGATTATGTTCATCGCAATATTGTCGATATTTTTTTATTTCCTTTGATAAACCAAAATAATTGACATAAACAACGGCTTTTGTTTTTTCGTCTGTTAGCTGACTTAAACTTTCCCTATCAAATGTAAAATCCTCGCGAATTTTATAATATTTCACCTTGATGTTCTTAGTCCGAAAAGGAGCAATGGCTTCTCGGCAAATATACGCCGGGACAAGAACATTATCCTCTGCTTTCAAGTTGAGCACCTCAATTCCCTTAGCGATAGCCTTTCGGCCCGAAGGGGCATAATAGGTCTCCACCTGTTGATTAGCAAATGGTAAAGTCCTCTCGGTTTGTCGCAAATAAAATATCTTAAAGTTGGGATCGCGGAATATCATGTTGACAATCTTATAAATATTCTCCTTTTTATATCTTTTAATGGTGTTTTGCTTAAATGGTCCTTGAGAAAATGAACCAAACTCATCCATTCCATCTGGGCGCAAGCCATATACCCCCCTAAATTTTTTTTATAGAAATAGATATCGTATAATTGACGAATCTGGGCATTCCAATTGAGCTTGTACTCTTCCTCTCCACCCAGAAAGTCAATTTCCTTAACCTCATTCTCAAAACAAAATTTAATAATATAGTACAGGAGTGTATTCCCAGGAGAGTAAGCTTTGTACCCATCGCTAAACGTCGGAAGGTAATAGTAAAGAACATGGCCGTATAAGAAACATTCGGCGACCGCAATAATTTTTTTATTTAACATGAAATAGAAAAATCGCAGCTTAGAGGTATGAAACAACTTTTCGTTCAACGTATTTAAGAAATCCCTGGTTATTTTTTGCTCAAATATGCTTCGATCCTGGCCTAGGACTTTGCGACGTTCGATATGCTGATTAAATAAAGTCTCTGTGACTATCCTTACCTCCCCAATATTCTGACAGACTCTAAATTGGAAGTCGCCAAGGCTTAAGAGTCTTCTTATCTGCCGTTGGATATCGGTTATGAATTTCCTTTTTAAAGTTGATAGATATTCTTCCCAGTCTCCTTTAATGGATATATAAGGAGATCTGATTGACTTTTTAATGACGGTTTTAAAATTCCCAAAATCTTCTTCTCGGGATGTTTTCACGATCGACCAGACAATCGAATCCTCTCGGAGACGATTAAAATGAAGAATGTCAGCCGAAACGTTCTTGAAATATTTCAGAAAGGGATCTCGAACGGATCCGTGAACAACAACATCGCGATAATCAAAAAAACCATCTCCCAGAAGATTCATCGATTTGAAAGGTCTATTATTATTCACCATAGGTAATAGCATAAAATCATCTTTCTCTTGTGAGAATTCGATACAAAGCCTGTTATCTTGACAGAAGTATTTAGCATAAGCCATCAGCCAATAGAAATCCAGAAAGGGATAAGCTGGCTTAGAAAAAGGGCCATGGGCATCATGCCACAAATGTTCAAGGCGACTCAATTCATCGAGTGTTCTCAAAGTTTGGGATATCATAATTTTCCATTGTCAAGGATGTAAGATTTAAAAAAAGATAGGGATATCTTTAGTGTTCTTACCGAATATAAACCCCAGCCAACTTGAGGACGATGGGTATTTAAAACGGTCAAGGCATTTTTATATCTTTTTCGAAACGATGCCGAAGAGATATTCCCTTGATGCAAACGATAGACCCCCAAAATATCACGAATATGATAGGGTTTCATCCAGGGAGCCATTCTCAACCACATTTCATAATCCTGAGCCGAGTAGAGATGTTCATTAAAATACCCTGCCTTCTCAAACAGATCTTTTCTACAAACTACAGCCGAAGTTGAAAAAAAATTTTTCCAATAAAGTTGCCTGACCAAATCCTTGTTAGGGTTATAGTCCTTGTAATAATAAAGGGGGGAATCATGCCCGACTACATTCTTTTTTACCTCGCTATGACAAAAAAGATTATATTCCGGATATTGAGAGATATGCTGTTCCACAATAGCCAGTTTCTCTGGGTACCACAGATCATCAGAATCAAGGAGGGCGATCCACTCACTTCTACTTCTCTTGATACCATGGTTGCGCGCCGCCCCCGGCCCTTGATGCACATTTTCTAAAACAGAAATAGTAAACTGTTTATGTTCATGAGCAAATCTTGACGCAATCGAGACCGTTGTATCGACCGACCCATCATCGGAGATGATAATCTCATCGGGTTTTCTCGTTTGATTTACCACAGATAATAAAGCGTCAATAATAAACTTTTCCGAATTATATGTCGGACAGACGACCGCTATAGTTATCTTTGCATTATTCATACATTAGAAATTAGTAATTTTCTTTATACCAACCATCAAACATACATAGGCTAAAAAGGGTTTCGGACACCCTCGCTGAAAGACCTTTGTCAGTATCTCCCAACAATCTCTTTAAAGCGCCCATATCGAATACTTCTTGAAAATATTCATTGGTATTGTCCAGTTGATGCAACAGTTTATAGCGTAGAGAATTATTCATCAAGGACATCACAGGGGCATTAAATCCGACCTTAGATCGATAACGGATGTCCTCCGGCAAATAATCCTTAATCACGGCTTTCAACAATCCCTTAGGTTCGCCATCTAAAATATTTATGTTTTCGGGTATCCCAAAAGCAAATTCGGCAATCCTGTGATCCAAAAAGGGAACACGTCCTTCGATAGAGCAAGCCATCGTTGTTTTATCCAGAAGGCTTAGGACATCCCCAACAAGATAGTTCTTAAAGTCATGATACATTTTTGAAAAATAAGGGTAATCTTGCTTTGCGAAAAGGGTTGAAAATTTATTTCTGAGAATTTCTCGTGAGTGTTCAAAGTCTCTTTTGCTGACAATTATGTTTTTCAGCACCCCCAAATCGATTCCTGAAATGGAAGTCCCCCAATAGCACCACTCATCTTGTAGGGTTAAGGAACGGTGATAGTCAACCAAAGACATAAGGCTTCCCAGCGATCGCCGTAAGAACCCTGGCAATTTCTGAATCCACCAATACTTAGAACCCTTGGGATAAGGATGATGCCTTACATACCCACCAAAAAGTTCGTCGCCACCCGTTCCGTTGAGAAGAACTTTAATGCCTTTTTCCTTGGCTATCTTGGATAAAAAATAAGAAGGAATTACGGCCGAATCCGCGATGGGTTCATCCATAAACACCATCATTTCTTCTAATAATACCTCCATGGCCTTCTCATCCAGTATCTTTTCAAAATGGTGACTTTTATATCGACTTGAGACAAGGCGTGCAAATGATGACTCGTTGTCTTCTTTGCCGATAAAATCAACGGTGAGTGTCCGTACCGGTTCTAAACTTTCCTGCGAAAGCAATGCCACAACTGTACTGCTATCCATTCCACCGCTTAAAAAGGTCCCAATAGGAACATCGCTACGCTTTTGCAACTTTACGGCATCCTTTAACAAAAATTTCAGTCTTTCTTGAGCATCTTTAAGACTTATCGGCCTCACCTGCTTAAAATCAACATCCCAATATTTTTGAAATACAACATTCATTCCCTTAATCTCTATCCAATGACCGGGCTGTAATTTAAAAATATCTTCGTAAATCGTCAATGGCTCTGGAACATATCCCATCACCAAATAGCTCAAGAAACTCTCCTGGTTAATAGAGAGTTTAAAAGAAAGTGTCTTTTTTAACGCATTAAGGTCTGAAGAACAGATAAACTGATGGGCGTCTTTAAAATAATAAAGCGGCTTAATGCCGATTCGGTCTCTGACCACCCAGATTAAATTTTCCCTTTTATCCCAAATGATAAAAGCAAACATCCCGTTAAGTTTATCAAGAAACTTCTTGCCTTCCTCTTCATAAAGGTGCACCAAGACTTCTGTATCCGAATTTGTCTTTAAGGTATGCCCTTTGCTGATCAATTCATTCCTTAATTCAATATAATTATAGATTTCACCATTCATGACAACCTCAACAGTGCCATCTTCATTGGACATCGGTTGGTGGCCACCCCCAACGTCGATGATGGAAAGTCGGCACATCCCAATTCCAATATGGTTGTTAACGACAAATCCATCATCATCGGGTCCTCGATGATTCATGGTTTGAGTCATAGACTTTAGAAGTTGAATATCCACACCCTTCTGATGAAAATCATAAATTCCGCAAATGCCACACATTATTCTATCCACCTCAAAAGAGTTTGAATACAGCAGGGAAGTTCTACTTTTACAGAAATCTCTAACGTCGAGGCAATCTCTTTTTTCCCATACTCTGAAATAAACCACCCGAGGGGATCATCGCCCCCTTTAAATTCCCGCATGTGAATAGACGTATCTTGATGCAAACACTGAACACTCCCATGGATAATCTTAGCTCCTTGGATAACTTTAAATCCATTGCCGAGATTTAATTGAAGCCCAAAGTCAGGAGCCCAATGATAATAAATTTTTACATCAAATTTCCCCTCGCCGGCTATTTCATCTTTAATTAAAAGAGAGTTTGAACTTAAATTAAACGAGCGAGAAATTTTTATTGATTGACCTTTTTCTTCATATCCTTTGTAGGTAAGAATCGCCTCTGATTCATGTCCTCTTTCTTCAAAGGTCATTTTGGCCTCAGGAAGGGGATACCTTTCTGGAAATTTTCGCCGGAGAGCCGGATAAGGACCCTTGCCATCGATAAGGATAGAGTTATGCGCTTGCGCGCTTAATCCAAAATTTCCCCATCGACTGTCCAGGTAGTTAAGCCGCCCCGCGTCAACGAGGACGGGAGATCCTCCTAAATAAAAACAAAAGGCACCGACGTCACAATGGGCGTGACTAACCCATTTTTGGGAAATCTCCTTTTCCAGATGCCATATCAATTCCGCCTGGCCAACATTCATCTTATGCCAGCCACTTTCGGGATAGCTTTCTACTTTTAACTTTTTAGCATGAGATATTTTTTCTTTCGACTCTGGGAACAAATTCTTCCAGCCAGAAGAAATCCAAATTGGCGAGCAGTCAGGAGAAATATCTCCGAATAAGGGAAAATGGGCTGGGAAGAAGTCACATCGCGCCACTACTTTAGCGGCGATTGTTTCCAATTCTTTATGAAACTTTTCATCCTGATAAAATCGTTCGAAATGAAGAATTTCTAAAATCCACCGCATAAATAAAAAATGATAATGGCTTGAACCGTCGTTTAAGAAACCGTCGCTAGTTAATAAACGCTTAGTCTCATCGCGAATGACGGCCTTAGCGAAGTTTCTCCAATCCTCACGCTGAAAAGCGCATCCCACTAAAAAAATTGCTCGAGCATTGTTTAAAACGTGGTTTCCTGTATACCTTCCCCTATATTCTAAATGATTAATCACATAATTTACCGAACGTGCCATTTCATTATTCCACCGCTCTGGCCAATCGAGTCCTGACAAATAAACAAAAAGGATCCAATTGACAATTCTCTCTGAAATCGTATATGTCTCCCAAACCAACCTTTCCTTGAAGGAGAGGCTTTGCGTCACCCAACTATCAATATGTTTCTTACCCCATTGTTGAAATGATTCATATTTTTGAGAAGAATCCTGGGAAAGCGCGTAAACGAGCCAGTTCCAACGATGCAAAGATTCAAAATCCTCTGGATCTGCAAAACTTTTATGCCATGGAATTTCTTGTGAAATATCAAGCAGCAAAGAGGCGAGTTTGATTTGTCTAGGCCAGACTTGTTGAACTGAGGCTTGCTGAGATTTAGGTAATGCCCATATAAGAGCCTGTTCATTGCGAATGGATAATCTTGACCGTTTAATAGTTTCAGGGTACCAAGCCGTTGGTTTCGTTAGTTTTAAAAGCAGCCGATAGGGCTTTCCTCGCAATAAATCAGAATTGGCAAATAATAAATTATTCATCGCTTTAGGAATTGTTAAGAAGTTGATAATATTTCTCACTCATAAGGGATGGGCGAAATCGTCTCTGATACACTTGACGACCTTCTTCGCCATACTTTTTTCTCAAATTCGTATCCTGAGATAATTTAATGACCTCTTCTGCGAAGGCATCAGGATCAAGCGGAACCATCACCCCCCCACCTTCGGACAAAACTTCTGGCATGCCTCCTACCTTGGTCGCAACGATAGGCACTTTTTGAGACATGGCTTCCACCAAACACAAATTAAAACTTTCGTAATATTGAGAGGGGGCCACCAAAACATCTGTCTCCTGGAGGATCGAGAGAATGTCATTGCGAAAGCCAAGCAAAAATACTTTAGAGGATAAATTGTATTTCTCAATTAATCCCCTGATGCGTTCTCGGTCGAACGGATAACCATCTCCACCAATAAGTAAATAGACATTGGGAATTTTCTGGCTCACCTTCGTAAAAGACCGAAACAAAAAATCATGCCCTTTTCTTTCTTCATACGTCCCGAGCATTAACACCACAAAATCATTCTTGCCAATACCAAGTTCTTCTCTGATAGAATTCTTTGCAAACTTTTCAGGAATCTCTATACCGTTATAAATCACCAGATGTTTCTTCCATTTCGCTAACATCGGCCTATTAATGAGATAATATTGTGTGTCCTGAGAGACGGTTACAAAATAAGAAACTCCTAAACCGACAAACCAATCAATTAAGTATTCAATGGGAATTTTAACGATATTTGGCTTTACGGGATTTCCATGGTAAACAAAAAGTGGCTTACTTTTTAATCCTAACAATAGAGAAGAAATTACAGCGGCTCGGCAAGTATCGCCCGCTGGGTAACCTCCGTTGCAGATGATGATGCGGTCTGGCGAAATCCTTTTAATCACAAAATAAAAATAAAAAATGTAAAAAAGAAACAAAACATATTGTCCAAAAAACATAATCAGCTTCATTAAAGATTTTCTTATGGGATCCCAATTATTATAAACGCGCTCGAATTGCGATTTTTTCCAACAGCGATGGAGAATAAATTCGACATCCCGGATGAGCCCACTTTTGATATTATTTACGCCAGGATGATCGTAATTACAGACAAAAACAAATTTGTCTTTTTGAGGCCAATGGTTCATTAAAGTGAAAGTGAATTTATCCATCCCTCCGCAGTAAGAATTTTCCGTCAAAAATAAAATTTTCATATAATCCCAATCTTACCGGCCTATTAAGGAATCAATCCTTTGTCCCGACTGCAAAGATTGAACAATTTCTCCGTAAATATTCCGCATCTTTTCGTGGTCATAGTCTTTTAAGGCATCGTAAATCTCTTGTGCTGAATGACAAGCAGATAAAGGATAGTTCTGCAACGCTCCTATGCGTCTGATCGAATGTGCAAAAATAATTAAGGGGATCCCTTGCAAAATGACCTCAAAGAGGCCCGTTGTTTTTCCGGAAATAACAAGGTCATAGTCCGCCATCAACTCAAAAGAATCTAAACGGCTGTCACAAACGATGAAATCCATTCCCAGATCTCGTTTCAAAGAATCGAAAATTTCCATTTTTCTTTGGTTAATGACCTCCGCACCCGCATGGGCCATTTTCACATGAAAGTTTTGTGGTCTCACACCGATCCTCATGAGCGCTTCATAAACAGCTATCATACTAAACGTCAAAATATCATGCCTTCCCTCGAGGGAAACATTAAACCATTCAGGAACTAAGAATAAAACTCGTACCTCCTCCCATTTTTTCTTTAAAGGTTTGTAAGGTTTTGCCGACACACTACAACGAGGGTGGGCAATCGCATACGAAGACCAACCAAGCCTTTCGTATGCTTGTTTTGAAAAAATGCTCCAAGCTAAGACATGGTCCATAGAAAACACCGATTTCTTTTTCGGACCCAATAAATCTTCCCAACAAATTCCATGCGGCAAATAATCAACTTGAACATTGTTCCTATGGGCTACATAAGCTAATAACCTTCCTGAACATATTTGATCAGAGCTTAAAATAATCTTTTTGGGCCTCATGAGCTGAAATATTCGATTGAGTCTCTTTTCCACGGCATCAATTTTGGGGGATGGGAGCCTATCGAAGAATCTCTTAATAGCAAATCTGATGATATCTTTTTCATCATTCGTAAAACTCTGCCATGCCTCAGCCGTTAAGGACACATTTAACATCTCGGACGAATTTGAAAATGGGCAGTCAATCACGGAATCACTCAATAACTTTAGAAGCTTTAAGAGTTTTCTTCGTGCCGCACCCAAAAAATTGATCCCACGGTAATGATTAAAGGAAAAATAGTAGCCACTATTAAGGGACCGACCTAGATTCCAATACCACTGGTAAAAAACTTCTGTTTTAGGCTTCAATAATCTTAGAACTCGCCATCTTAGTTCCACAAACCAAGAGGGGTCAACTTGTTCAGGAAGATCATACGGAAGGCATAAATAGGTTCTATTCGGTGGCTCGTTAAATTCTCCGTTCCCGATCTCCAGGGGAATATCACGTTCAGATGTAAGGGCTTTAAGAGCCAAGACAAATTCTAGTTGCTTTTGGGAAGACAAAAAAACCGATGTGTAGTTAAAGCGATTAAAAATATTCTTCAAGCATTCCTTTACCCAAAGATAATGTGATAAACGCCAGCGTACTTGCTGCAAGGCCAGGGGAGCCCATTTCAATTGCGAATTACTTTCTCGCTCTTTGTGCAAACCATCTTCAATCTTTTCCCGAAGATAACTATCAACTTCCTTGGCTTGTTGTTCATTGGGTGAAAAATCAGCAAACAAAAAATTAGGCACCCCCTTTTTCTCCAAAAGGCGATGTTGGATTGGACACATCGTAACAATAATATTAAATGACCCTGGCTCTAAAGGCGTGTCAGCACAAAGGATGACTAGTTTTTGCTCATTAGTTTCGAATGGTTTTTCCATATTTGTTAACTCACATGAGAGTTCAATCTTTTTGGCGGTTCAAATATCCAAGAATCTTATTAGCGATAAAATGGGCCGTTAGCTTCATGGATTCATGGGTGCTTCCAGCGATGTGAGGGGAAATAATTAGGTTGTCGTGACTTCGAGCGTATCGGATAAGTGGATGATTGCGGGAAATAATTCCATCTTTATTTTCATTGGCCAAGACATCGAGGGCCGCCCCTGCAATTTTCTTTTTCGTTAAGGCCCAAAACAACACTTTCTCGTCAATAATATCTCCTCGCGAAGTATTGATGAGAACTGCCTGTGGTTTTATTATCTTAAAATGTCTCTGAGTTAGAAAATTTTTTGTTGAGGCATTGAACGATAAGTTTACGCTAATCACATCGGCCTTTTTTAATAAGGTATCAAGGTCGACTTTTTTAAGATGATATTGTTTTTCATCAATCTCATGACGATCATAGGCTAAGACAGTCATCCCAAAGGCCTGGGCATAACGATTCAGTATTCTTCCCACCCGTCCAAAGCCAATGAGTCCGATTGTTTTTTTATATAGTTCTCGGCCGAAATAATTCCGCCTCTGCCACTGGCCACGACAAACGGAGGAAAAGGCCCAAGGGAGCCTACGTATTAAAGCAAGAAGTAGGGCCCAGGTATATTCGGGGGTCGCATGGATATCCGCCAAAAATTCTTTTTCTCCTTTTAAAGAGACAATCACAATTCTTTTTTTTCGACAATAAACCTCATCAATATGATCGGTTCCTGTTGTAATGGTTGCAACAAATCTAAGATTCTTGAAGTGAGATAAAAATCTTCTGTCCAAGGTCACGCCCAAACGAACGACAACACCTTCCACACCTTCAGGCCGTGAGATTCTTTTGATGGCATCTTTCTTTTTCTTGAAGTGAATAACATTCTCAAGGCGCTGGGATGCCTCAGCAAATTCGGGATCAAAATTAATAATCATTCTATTTCGATTGTAAATAATGTTCGGCTAAAATGAGCTCATTGTGGCCATCGATATTAATCGCCCGCATCATAGGAATAATAATCGGGCGGCAGTCATCACCCATAAGAGAATTCTTTTTAAAGAGGACTTCCCGTTGGCAGGCATACACATCTCCACTGCGGATATACACCGGTGGCAATTCCTGTCGTGGCCGCATGGGAACTCCTTCCTCCATAATCCTCTCCAGGAGATCTTTCTTAATTTGATACATGCGGGCCGGATGATACGCCCCCACATCAACCACAGAGACAACCGTATTACAGCCCGTTTCGATTAACTTTTTAATGGCCTCATCAATATCCTTGGCCAAACGGAAAGGAGTGGTCGGCTGCAGCATGACCAAGTAGTCATACCTAACTTTGTCTAACTTCTCCATAGTTTGAAGGGCATGTTTCATCACATCGACTGCCAAGGCCGTGTCTGTAGCCAACTCTGCAGGTCGCATAAAGGGGACTTCAGCTCCACAACTTCGTGCCACTTTGGCAATCTTCTCCGAATCTGTAGAAACGATCAATTTAGTTAGGGACTTTGCCTTTTGTGCTTCTTCAATACTGTATTGGATGAGAGGTTTACCCTTCAATGGATATAAATTTTTATCCGGAATACCCTTTGATCCACCCCGCGCGGGAATGACACCAAGAACCATGGGAGATTTCATCGGATAGATCTCTCTTCCCAATTGTAAATCACTTCGCCATCTTTTTGCATGGCAAACCGTCCACGGTAATAGTCCCGGTTAAGTTCTTCTTGATGCGATAATGGCCTTTGGGCCTTGCCAAGCATCTGAGAATATTCTGGAACATATTCTTGGATATACTTTTCTTGTTCGCTTTTCGATAATTTGCTGAATTCAACGATCTCTTGCAGTTGTAAAGGATTAACCGAGATAGGGCCATCTTTGGTTTGATCAGGTTTCAAAATGGTTAAGTGTCTCTCGATAACATGGGCGCCATAATAAAGAGCAGCTAAGGAGGCCTTAATACCGTCCCGTGCCACCAAAGAATGATCGCTAAAGCCTACGGTGGGCGTAAATTGCCTTAGCCAATCCATTCGCCGCAGGTGAATTTCATTAAGCGGCGTGGGATAAATCGTCACACAATGCAAAAACGTAAAGGAATGCCCTTTAAGAACCTCGGCTGTCTCTTCAATTTCATGATCATATGTCGCCCCCGTTGAAATATAAAGATGCTCAAAATGTTTCATTAATTCTTTGATCAGAGGAATGCTGGCACAGTCATAACTGGCCACCTTAATGGCCTTCCACTTTAAAGAAGCCAGGAAAGGGATGCGTGACAGACTAAATACGGTCGTCATCGGTTGAATGCCGACCCGATAACATTCATCTACAAACCAGCGATGAGCCTCATCGTTCAAGTCCATAGATTTCAGCCGCTCATATTCCACCTGATACGGTCTTTTGATGACCTTAACTTGCCCTTTTTCCATGAGGCCTTCTTCAAAACGATCTCGTTTTGTAAGCTCAGCGGCCAACATCGATTGAATTTTGATAATGTCGGCACCGGCTTCCTTAGCGGCAGCAATCATCTCTTTCAGGATTTTAAGATCTCCTTTATGATTCTGGCAGGCCTCGGCAATAATAATTGGTTTATTTTTTTTCATCATAGGGCATTGGTGATTTCTTCAATCTTTTCGACCGTTTGATTAATACCGTGAAAATCCAAATCATCAAGATACGATAAATGCGCCTTTTGCTGTTGTTCATTATCAAGGTAATTTAAAGCCCGCTCAAACGCTTCAGCCACATTATGACATTTTTCTCCCACGTGTAGCCTTTGCAAAACTTTAGCATTATGTTCAAGCTCGGCATTGTTATCTTCTCCGAAAGCGAATATCCTCCCCCCCTTCAAAAGAACTTCGCAAATGCTGCCTAAGCCGGGTCTAATGACAGCCGCCGATATAGAGGAAAACATTTCTTCGTCAAAGGTGGCCCGGGAAACATTAAATTCGGTTTTTAAATCTTCATAAAATTGTGGTTCGAGAAACACTTTTATATGGTGGGGGGATCGTTTAATCATATTGCGTACACGAGGAAAGTGTTCACTCAAATATTTTTTGGCTTCATTTGTTGTCCCGCAACTTAATAGCACATTAGGCAAGAGTCTCTTAGGTTTTCGTAAAGAAGAATAATCATAAATACCAACCCCATAAAAGGCTGTATGATTTTTAACGCCGTCTGTCGCAAAATATTTGTTGCCGATCATAATTGGTTTTTTCCTTCTTAATAATTCATATTCTTTAGTAAATTCCTCATACACATCAGCCCATAAAAAAGAGCCGGTCAAAAAAACCTTGTTGTGATATTTAAGAGGAAATATTAAATTGTCACTCCAAAGGATATCGAATTTTTCCAAATCATTTTTACATTGATATAAAAACTTTTCCTCATAAACAGAGACCTCGGCATCGATATGAAAAAATTCAACCGAAAAATGTTTCTGGGCAAAATATTCTCTTAGGGATGGAAAAGCGTTTAACTTCGTAGTGTCAATAAATACACTGGCTTTTAGTGTATTCGGGGATCGGTCGCAATATCGCTTTAATATATGGAGCACTCGTTTACAATGGCCAAGACCATTGTTGCAAACAATCACTCCAATCTTGATCAATCAAATCCTCCTAACCCTTGGTACTTAATCCCTGCCACTTTGTTAATTTCTTTGGAAGCAAAAAAATGCCAACCGTCAAAGAGCAGACCCGGTTTTCTCATTGTCCGCAAGAGATTAAAAATATCGATTTTCGAAAACTCCGGATGATTATTCAAAATCAGAGCGCAATGGGCATTGGCAAACCCTTTTTTATAGTCAAGATACTCGATGTTTAATCGACTCATTTCTTCTTTTGAAACAATTGCATCATATCCGCATATATAGAATCTTCCCGGAAACTTTTGCTGTAAGATATTTATAACCTCGATGGCTATGGAACCCCTCATGTCGGAAGTCTCCGGATATCCTTTAAACGCAAAGCCCATACAATAAATCTTTATCCTCTTCTCCGTCTTCCAGTTGTTCTTTAAAAAATTAAGAACTTTCGCAGCGACAAAACGAGGCATGGCATTATTAATTTTGCGACTGTAGATAAAAATATCGGGGCTTATCCGATTCCTTTTGGCCACATCCGCCAGAATATAAGGATCTTTCGTCAAGCAGTATCCCCCAACCCCAGGACTTGGTAAAGGCAGAGTATTGCGTGGATAACCTTCACTAGCGGCTTTAATGATTTTAACGGCATCGAGATTTAATTGATGACACAAAAGAACCATTTTGTTGGCAAAAGCAAAGGAATGGTCGCGATACGCATTATTAATCAATTTAATCATCTCCGCTTCTTCTAAACTGTCCAACATCACAACCGAAGGACCAATGGTCTGTAAAACGCGTGTCGCTTCTTGGATGCTTTTTTTGTTAATACCCCCTATAATCTGAGGAATTTCTCGAATTTCCTCTAAGGCATTGCCTTCAACAACACGTTCCGGAGCAAAGACAAGATAAAAATCAATTCCCGCTTTCAAAGAAGATTTTTTTTCCAAAATCGGTTTGACGAGATTCCGTGTGGTGCCAACCGAAACGGTCGATCTTAAAATGACCAAGTCTTCCTTCTTCAAGACAGCTCCTATATCCTCAGTTGCTTTTTTAAGGGCGGAATTATCCGGTTCTTTAGTTTTTGAATCAATGGGAGTCCCGACACATATAATATAAATATCGGAAAGTCCCTCTTTTAAATTCGAAGTAAAAGAAATGTTGCTTTCTTTTAAATGAAAATCTAGCAAAGGCTTTAATCCTTTCTCGTAAAAAGGGACTTTTCCTTGATTCAGCGCTCCCACAAGCTGCTTATTAATATCGACTCCTGTTACTTGGTAGCCCAATTCCGCAAGAACAACCGCTAACGTTAAACCCACATGCCCTGAACCAACAATCGATATTCTTTTGTAACGAACCTCCTGCTTATGCCACAAGTCATAAAAATCAACAACATTGGTGACACGATTCATCTTATCCACCACAATCAATTTGTCGACCTTTTGATCGCGAATTCTTCCTGACGATTTAACCTTCTGCGTCATCATTTTAAGCATTTCATCGATGCCTAAGCCTTCATCAACAGTAATCGGATTACGGGCCATAATTTTTTCTACACGTTCTTCCATAGCCACGCCTCTCACCAATGCCTTACGGATATCGCCGTCCGTAACTGTTCCCATGAGCTCTCCTTTGGGGCTGGTGACCAAGGCGATCCCCACTGGTAATTTTAAATGAGGCGCCTCCGTGATCACTTGCATCGTCTCTTTAATCGTTGTTGTTGGTTTTATAAATAACTTACCGATTTGTTTCATATACTTCAGTCGCTTTCTGAAACGTTATTGCCCGTTCTGAGTCATTTGAATAATCGCATCCACATGGGGATTTTTGGTCATATGATGACGTTGACTCCCTTTAAGGCGATGAGATTGAATGTCCTCTATGAAAAATTTCACTTCATAGGCTTTCTTTAATAAAGCAAAAGCTCCTGGCTTATTAATGAAAGCTATGGCATTCATTGGCATGTTAACCATGGATGGCAAAGGTAATATTTTAGTCCAGGAAGATTGTTGGGGATAAGAGTTATTTTTCACATCCTCTAAGATATCTGTCACGATGGCTTGAGCCGCACTCTCTTTTGTCGGCCAATTATAAATATCTCGTAACAAATATTGAAATTTCGTCTCGTTAGGGGTCAAGGGAAGTTGATGGTTTCTGGCTCTTTCCATCATTTCCATGACTTCATCTTCGGATTGTGGCAGATGGTAACATGACAAAAAGGTATTAAACCCATTGGCTTCTGGATCCACATGACGGAACAAATGCTCTTGATCCATTAAAAAGGGAATCGCGATGACAGGAACTTTGCAGAGAAGGGCTTCAATGCCTGTTGTCGACCAGCATGTCAGAAGGACATCAATGGAGGTTAAGAATTCATACAATTCTCCTCGATCGTCTTGAATGCGAACTCGACCAGGAAAGAGTTTTGTTAAAAATGTGTAATCATTAGGATTTTCGAGAGGACCGACACGTAAATACACCGTTCCTTGGGTTGTTTCCAAAAATCGTTTTATAACATTCATCATTTGTCGAAGAATCGCAAAATCCCGCCAGGCGTAATCTTCCCAATGTCTTCCTGGGGGCACCATGGGTAAA
>Ga0114945_10000509_pt1 | contig 24958 bp, 22 predicted proteins | sample OV2TP3_FD_87194 | JGI IMG/M metagenome (GOLD analysis project Ga0114945, IMG submission 87194) | Hot spring microbial communities from Beatty, Nevada to study Microbial Dark Matter (Phase II) - OV2 TP3 | ecosystem: Environmental > Aquatic > Thermal springs > Hot (42-90C) | place: USA: Beatty...
AGCCGCAGGATTCCTTTGGCTAGAATATCCGTCATCCCAAAGGACAAGACATCAACAAATCCCCCGGTATTGAAATTCATAATCTCTTGAAAATTTGACTTATAGCTCGCCAGTAAGTTTAAATCTTGTGGGGCTACCAAAAGAACAGAATTGAACGTTAGTGGTTCCCCTTTTTTAAAAGAAGAGGCTTTTGTGGCTAACTTTATCTCCAGATGGCTTTCCCCTAAGGGATTAATCGTATAGCCGGTCATCTCATATTCCGGCCTAACAATGGTGCAAAAGTAGCGGTCACGAAACCCCACCCATTGGACAGCCCCATCTTTTTGTTGCTTTTCTTGATTGGTGAATTTATAGGCATTATTCTTTCTAATGATCCCTGCCGGGGTTGCTATGGAATACTCCAGAAAGGATCGCTCTAAAAGGTAGTTTTTATTATTGTCCAATCTTGTGGTATCAATTTTGTACATAACTATATTGGGAATTTCCAGATTGGACATTCCTGTATTATCTCTTGAGAGAATTTTTATCTGACAGGAAAAGAGGTGGTCATCAACGGCTTGATAGACCTTCTCGATATTATAATGATCAGTTTCATAAGTATAGAGAATGGTATTTTGAGAAGCCTTAGCGACTTCAAATGGCACCTGTTCAAATCCTTCCAAAGCGAGCATATCAGTCAAGGGTGGAGAATAATAAAAATTTTTTAAGAATATTTTTTTGACTCTTCCGCCGATATTAGAAAATTCCAGCCGAAGGGCCGCGGTCTCCAAAATATCAATTTTTTCATTTTCGGCCTTAGGGAGAAGCGTGTTGGCTGAGGAGAGAGAAGCATGGGCGGGGACAAGCCTTGTCTCAGAGGATACAAGAGATTTATTTATTAGCTCTTTATTTTGAATTAGTTGTGACCGTTGTTGTGACCGTTCTGGTTTGTGCTGAACTTTTACAACCAGGGCATTATAGGCCAAAAGCACAAACAAAGATAAAATAATAGCTAGTAAGGTGCGCTGTTCCATAACACATTGAAATTATTTATCTTACATTAAAGGGTCGTATCCCCCGCTTGAAAACGGAGAACATTTTAAGATGCGGACCAAAGCCTTTCTCGTCCCTTTTCGGATTCCGTATTTTTGGACCGCGTCGATCGCGTACTGCGAACACGAAGGGTGAAATCGGCAGGCTTGAGGGAAAATTCGAGCGATGCCTTGATACATGCGCACCAACAAGGAGAATGCTTTAACCATGATGATGAAATAAGGGACGGCTGAAATCTTATATGGCAAGTCGTTGTCGCCCCTTAGCGCGCCGCCGGCGAATGACGGCTCGGCCATTGAGAGTTTTCATGCGATGACGAAATCCGTGCCGTCTTTTTCCTTTGAGATTTGTGGGCGTTTTTAAATGTTTTTTCATATGGGCTAGATTATAACACACGCGCTTGGTTAGTCAAGTTCGTATTGGCACGGGTAGGGACGGGGGACTTCTCTATTAAAACCGCGCGCCGCGGTTATCTTCATTTCCCGTCGGGAACGAGATGGTTTTCAGGCGCCAAGGCAGCAGGGGATTGACCCCCGCTGTTTTGCGTAAGCAAAACAGCGGGGGCTCATTAATGAAAAAAGTTGAAAAGAAAATTTTCTTTGTTATAATAGTGACACTTTTTATCCGGATTGTCCTCGCCACATCAATCGCGGAGGATCTTTTAGGGCACGGGAATGCATCTTTCTTTTTTCTCTTCAGATCAACTGGATCGCGACTTTGGGAAGTCCTTGAAACTGTGGAAAACCTGTGTGTTGTTCAAAAATTTTTCTATAACCATATTAAAATAAGCTAGTTATGCTGGCTTAAGCAATTCACATCTTTTATAACCCTTTGTGGATTTGAAACCCATGAGCTTGCTCTCCGTTTGGGAAAAGGCCCAATCCTCCATCAAGGATCAGATTGGTCCTCCGGCGTACGAAAGATGGTTCTCGTGCGTGCAGGCCAAAGAAAAAAACCCAGAGACATTGGTCATTGAAACTCCCGACGGGTTTTTTAAAAATTGGATTGTGGATAATTATCTTAAGCTGATCGAAGGCTCTTTAAAAAAGGAAGGGCCCTCCGCAGCGGTCAACATAGAATTCGCGGTTAATCCGCATCTTTTAAAAAAACAGACCAAAGAGAAGTTCTCGGCCCTAGAAAAAGAATTCCAAGAAGTCGACGGCAAGCGGCCCAATCTCAACCCGCGCTTCACCTTTGATCATTTTGTGATTGGGTCTTCGAATCGCTTCGCATACGCCGCCTCTTTGGCGGTTGCGGAATCGCCGGCCAAAGCCTACAATCCCCTTTTTATTTATGGGCGGGTGGGCTTAGGCAAGACGCATCTTCTGCAGGCCGTCACGCATAAAATTCAAGCCGCTCATCCTAAATTAAAATACTGTTATATTTCCTCGGAGTCGTTCACAAATGAATTGATTGACGCCATCCGCAACCGTTCCACATCCCAGTTCCGTCAAAAATACAGGCATATCGACGTGCTGCTCATTGATGATATCCACTTTATCGCCGGCAAAGAGTCCACTCAAGAGGAATTTTTTCATACCTTCAACACGCTTCACGACAGCCGCAAACAAATCATCATCTCCTCTGATCGCCCGCCGAAAGACATCGCCAACCTCGAAGAACGCCTGCGCTCGCGGTTTGCCTGGGGGCTCATCACCGACATCCAGCCCCCGGATTTCGAAACAAGGGTTGCTATCTTAAAAAAAAAGATGGAAAATGAGCCCATCCCGGTTCCGGATGACGTGATTCATTTCATTGCCCAGGAGATCAAAACCAACATCCGGGAATTGGAGGGGGCCTTGATCCGGGTGGCGGCCTACTCTTTATTGGAAGAAAAATCGGTTTCTCTTCCGATGGCGAAAATGGTCCTTAAGGATATGGTGCAAAAGACGGGGCGCGCGATCGGGGTCGATCTCATCCAAAAAAAAGTGGCCGAATTTTTTAATCTATCGGTTGCGGACATCAAGATGGGGCGGCGCAATAAAAATATTGTCCTCCCTAGACAAATGGCCATGTATCTCTCGAGGATATTGACGAACCTCTCTCTACCGGAGATTGGTCAGGCCTTTGGAGGAAAGGATCACACGACCGTCTTGCACTCTTATCGAAAGATTGAGCGGGATATGGAGCGAAACCCGGACCTAAAAAACACATTGGAAAGATTAACCACAACTATTCAACAATAACCAAGCCCCAATAACAGGATATCAACAATCTGTTTTTTTATAAGGCATTATTTCAAAAGGTTTTTAAGCTTTATCCAAAACTTAAACAGGGCCTATTACGGCTTATACTATAAAAGATTTTAAATAGAATAATAGAAGGAGTAAAAACATGAAAATCAAGGTCTCTCAGGAAAATCTCTTAACCGGAATTCAAACCGTCCAGAATATCGTTTCCTCCAAAGCGACGCTGCCCATTCTATCGAACATGCTAATGGAAACCAAAGCCGATTGCGTGAAGCTCAATACCACGGATTTGGATATTGGGATATCCTGTGAAACTCCTGTGAATGTCTATGAGGAAGGGGGGATTACAATCCCCATGAAAAGATTTGGCGATATCGTGCGGGAGCTGCCTCCGGGTGATATTGTGATCACCACGAAGAAAAACAATCAGATCGATATTGAGGGGGAGAATTGCCGGTTTAAATTAATCGGATTACCTAAAGAAGAATTTCCTAAATTCCCTGAGTTTAAGGATAAAGAAGGGATTAAGATGGAGCAAGGTGTTTTAAAGGAAATGCTGCGGTTAACCTCTTTTGCCGTGTCTCACGAGGAGTCCCGTTATGTATTAAACGGGGTGTTGATCGAGATTATGGAAGACACCATCCATATGGTGGCCACCGACGGCCGCCGGCTGGCTAAAATTGAAAAGAAAATGGCGGCACCCCTTAAGAAGGATATGGTCAAGCAACCGCTCGAGGGGGTGGGGGTGATTATCCCGATCAAGGCGATTGTTGAAATCAACCGAAACCTCAAAGACACCGGATCTGTATCTTTTTTTACCGGGACCAATCAAGTGTTGTTTGATATTGACGGGGTGCTGATTGCCACGCGGATTATCGAAGGGGAATTCCCGAATTACCAGCAGGTCATTCCCAAAGAGGCAACCCCCAAAATCAAAGTGAAAACCCAGGATTTGTTGGCGGCTATCCGCCGGGCCAATCTCCTGGCCACGCCGGATTTTCAAGCCATCAAGTTTGAGCTTTTCTCCAACAAACTCGTTGTCTCGAAATCCACGCCGGATGTGGGGGAGTCGCGCGAGGAGGTGGTGGTTGAGTATGGGGGGACAGAATTGATGGCCGGGTTTAATCCGCAATTTTTTATTGATGTTTTAAAGAATATTGAAGAAGAGTCGATTGAACTCGAATTGGTGGGGCCGGATAAGCCCGGCGTCATCCGTTTGGGGGGGTATCTTTATCTAGCGCTTCCGATGAGGATATGAGGCGGGCGTGGCGCCCCGATACGCGAGGGCACTTGAAAAATATGGAATCCATCCAAGAGATTGTGACGCATGTTCTCAAGGATATCTCCGGCCAGAGATTATCCTTCTCGACGAAAATCCAAGAGATTTGGGATCGGATTTTAGATCCCCGCGAACAAAAGCATTCCCGCATTGAGGAGTTTCAAAACGGCACCCTGATGGTTTGCGTGGATTCCTCCGCCTGGCTTTTCCAGATGAATTTTAAAAAGAGGAAGATCTTAACCGCACTCCAAAAAGACATCCCGGGGGTAAAAAAGATTTTATTTAAGCTGGGAAAGATCTCATGAAAAAACCCAAGACCCAAGACCCAAGACCCAAGACTCAAGAAGCTCCCGCAAAGGCCGCGCCCAAAACCGATTACGATGCCACGACCATCCAGGTTTTGGAGGGGGTGGAGGCGGTCCGCCGCCGGCCGGCGATGTATATCGGGGATACCGCCGTCCGCGGGCTCCATCATCTGGTCTATGAGGTGGTGGATAACGCGATCGACGAGGCCCTGGCCGGATACTGCGACACAATCGAGGTCGTCGTTCATGAAAATCAGACCGTTTCGGTTTTGGACAACGGCCGGGGCATTCCAGTGGACATCCATAAAACGGAAAAGAAGCCGGCCGTTGAGGTCGTCTTAACAACGCTCCATGCCGGCGGGAAGTTCGATCATCAGGCTTATAAGGTGTCGGGGGGCCTCCATGGCGTGGGGGTCAGCTGCGTCAATGCGCTTTCGGACTGGCTGGAGGTGGAGATCAAGCGCGACGGCAAGATCCATCACCAGCGCTACGAGCGCGGCAAGACCGCAACCAAGCTCACCGTCATCGGCAAGACCAAAACGACCGGCACCAAAGTCACCTTTAAGCCGGATCGGACCATCTTTAAGGAAACGCACGTTTTCTCCTACGATATTTTGGCCAAACGCCTTCGGGAACTGGCCTTCTTGAACAAAGGGCTCTTGATCAAGCTCCTCGATAAGCGCGGGGAGAAGGAACGGGAGGCGGTCTTTCAGTTTAAGGGGGGAATCGTTTCTTTTGTGGAATACCTTTGCGCCAACAAGGCCAAGCTGCACGATAAGGTGGTTTACTTCCAGCGGGAAAAAGAAGGGATCGATATGGAGGTGGCCCTCCAATACACCGACGGCTATGCGGAAAACGTCTTCAGCTACGCCAACAACATCAACACCTCCGAGGGAGGAACGCATCTGACGGGATTCCGCTCGGCGCTCACCCGCGCCATCAATCAATATGCCAAGAATAAAAATCTCTTGAAGGACGACCTCGCGATCAGCGGCGACGATACCCGCGAGGGGTTGACCGCGGTCATCAGCGTTAAGCTGCCCAACCCCCAGTTTGAAGGCCAGACCAAGACGAAGCTGGGGAATTCCGAACTCGAGGGGCTGATGTCATCGGTGACCTTCGAGGCCTTGAGCGGGTTTTTTGAAGAAACCCCGCCCACTGCCAACAAAATCGTTGAAAAAGTGATCCTCGCCTCGCGGGCGCGCGAGGCCGCCCGCAAGGCCCGCGAGCTGACGCGGCGTAAGGGCGCGCTCGAGGGCGGGGGCCTTCCCGGCAAGCTGGCGGATTGTTCCCAGCGCGATCCGGCCCTGTGCGAGCTGTATCTCGTCGAGGGGGATTCGGCGGGAGGCTCGGCCAAACAGGGACGAGACCGCGCCTTTCAGGCCATTCTCCCCTTGAAGGGAAAGATCTTGAATGTGGAGAAATCGCGCCTCGACAAGATCTTAAGCAACGAAGAAATCCGCACCATGATCACTGCCCTGGGCACCGGCGTGGGCGAGGAGTTTAATTTAGAGAAGCTGCGGTACCACAAAATCATCCTGATGTGCGATGCCGATGTGGACGGCTGCCATATCCGCACGCTCCTTTTGACGTTTCTGTACCGGCAGATGAAGCCCCTGATTGAAGGAGGCTTCGTGTATATCGCGCAGCCCCCCCTGTACAAAGTCACCCGGGGCAAACGAGAAGAGTATATTGAAACGGAAAGCGAAATGAACGGGCTCATTTTGGAGTTGGGCATGGAGGGGTTAAAGTTTGTCAAGCTCAAGGGCCGCAAGGAGTACGCCAGCGGCCCATTTAAAGAAATTTTGACGATTTTGGTGGAATTGGAGAAGATCGCGGAGGTTTTGCGAAAAAGGGGAGTGGAATTTAAAGTATACATTGAGAATGTGGATCAAAAATTCCATAAAATGCCATTATACATGGTAAAAGTAGAATGTAAAGACCATTTCGTTTATGATGATAAAGAGCTGGCAGAAATGACCCAAAATGGTGAAGAAGTACAATATATTGAGATTTTTGAAGCCGAGGACATCCAGGGGCTTCAGCAGCGATTGAGCAAATACGACCTCAGCATCCAGGATTTTCTCAAACGCGGATCCGCGAAGCCGCTTTTTCTGGTTGAGGGCGAGAAAGACAAAAATGAATTTCATTCCTTAAGCGAGGTGCTCCATTTTGTCCGAGGCCAGGCCACGAAGGGGATGCACATCCAAAGATACAAGGGGCTGGGGGAGATGAATCCACAGCAATTATGGGATACCACCATGGATCCCGGTCGGCGGACCATCCTTAAGGTCGCCCTCGAGGATGCGGTGGAGGTGGACAAGACCTTCAGCATCTTGATGGGGGATGAGGTGGAGCCCCGTCGGCAGTTTATCGAAAGCTTTGCGCACGAGGTGAAAAATCTGGATGTGTGATTGGTTTTTAGAAAGGACGTTGTAGCCGATGAAAGATCTCAGCGCCAAAGAAAAGATCATTCCGGTCTATCTCGAAGAAGAGATGAAGAGCTCCTATCTCTCGTATTCGATGAGCGTCATTGTCGGGCGGGCCCTGCCGGATGCCCGCGATGGATTAAAGCCCGTTCACCGCCGGATCCTCTATGCCATGCGCGAGCTCAATCTGGAGCACAACAAGCCCTATAAGAAGAGCGCGCGGATCGTGGGGGAGGTCCTGGGGAAATACCATCCCCACGGCGACATGGCGGTTTATGAGACGATGGTTCGGATGGTGCAGGATTTTTCGCTGCGTTACCCCTTGATTGACGGGCAGGGAAATTTCGGCTCCGTCGACGGCGATGCGGCCGCGGCGATGCGCTATACCGAGGCGCGGATGGCGGCGATCGCGGAGGAGATGCTGGTCGATATCGACAAAGAGACCGTGGATTTTAGCCCCAACTTCGATGCCACCCTCGAGGAACCCCAGATCCTGCCCGGCGCGATCCCTAATCTTCTCGTCAACGGCTCCAGCGGCATTGCCGTGGGCATGGCGACCAACATGCCGCCGCACAATCTGGGCGAGATTGCGGACGGCCTCGTTTTCCTCTTGGACAATCCCGAGGCGACCGTTAAGGATTTAAACAAGCTCGTCAAAGGGCCCGATTTTCCGACGGCAGGCATCATCTGCGGCCGGGAGGGGATTCTCGATGCCTACACAACCGGCCGGGGCAAGATCACGCTGCGCGCCAAATCCGGCGTCGAACGGCAAAAGAGCAACAAAGACACAATCGTCTTAACCGAGCTTCCCTATCAAGTCAATAAGGCGAATTTGATTGAGGCCATCGCCGGCTTGGTGCAGGAAAAAAGCGTCGACGGCATAACCGACATCCGGGACGAATCGGATAAAGAGGGCATCCGGGTTGTAATTGAGCTGCGCCGGGATGTGGATCCCCAGATCGTTTTAAATTATCTTTATAAGCACACCCAATTGGAGATCACCTTCGGCATCATCAACCTCGCCTTGGTCAACAACGGCCCGCAGGTCCTCGGCCTGAAGCCGCTGATGACCCATTTTATCGATCATCGGCGGATTGTTATCCGACGCCGCACCCAGTTTGATTTGGACAAGGCCTTAAAGCGCGCCCACATCCTGGAGGGTTTAAGGATTGCGATCGAACACATTAACGAAATCATCCGGCTCATTAAAGCCGCCAAGAGCGCCGCCGAGGCCAAGGCGGCCTTGATGAAACGCTTTGAGCTTTCCGACGTGCAGGCCCAGGCGATCCTCGAGATGCAGCTCCAGCGCCTGACGGCCTTGGAGCAAAGCAAGATCGAGAGCGAGTACAAGGAGCTCTTAAAAAATGTCGAGCTGTTCAGGGCGATTCTGTCCTCCGAGAAAAGAATCGATGAAATCATCAAAGAGGAGCTCGCCGCCATTAAGAAACGGTACGCGGATCCCCGACGCACCGAGATTGCCGGCAAGATTGAAGAGATCGAGGTCGAGGACTTGATCGCCGAAGAGGAGATGGTCATCACGATCAGCAATGGCGGCTACATCAAGCGCCTGGGCGTGGACAGCTACCGCAAGCAGCGCCGCGGTGGCAAGGGCGTCACCGCGATGGAGACCAAAGAGGAAGATTTTGTCAAGCATCTTTTTATTGCCAACACCAAGGATTATCTTTTGGTCTTTTCTAATAAAGGGACGGTGCGCTGGCTCAAGGTCTATGAAATTCCGGTCGCCTCGCGGGGCGCCAAGGGCAAGGCGATTGTCAATCTTCTGTCCTTTACCGAGGGGGAGGCGATCAGCTCGATTGTGGCGGTCAAAGAGTTTGCCGAGGATCAGTTCATTGTCATGGCAACCGCCCAAGGCAATGTCAAAAAGACAAAATTGTCCGCGTTCGGCAATCCGCGCAAGGGCGGGATTGTGGGGATCACCTTGGACGAAGGAGACGAGCTGATCGGCACGGCCTTAAGCGCTGGCAAGCACGAAATCCTTTCGGCAACGAGACTGGGGAAGGCGCTGCGCTTTCCGGAAAAGCTGATCCGCGATACCGGACGCGCGGCGCGCGGGGTGCGCGGCATCCGGCTTCAGAAAGACGACCGCGTGGTGAGCCTGCAGGTTTTCCCGACGGATATCGAAAAAACCGGAAGCGCCCTTCTAACCGTGACCTCTTTGGGGTTCGCCAAGCGCTCGGGTTTTGGCGATTATCGGCTTCAGTCCCGCGGCGGCAAGGGTGTCATCAATATCAAGGCCACCTCCAAAAATGGCCACGTGATCGGCACTTTGGCCGTGACCGAAGAGGATGAGATTATGGCGGTGACCAAAAATGGGATGATTGTCCGCTCGCCGGTCAAGGACATCCGCGAAACCGGCCGCAGCACCCAGGGCGTGCGGTTGATCGCCTTAGAGAAAGGGGATGTGGTCAGTTCCGTGGCCAATGTGGTGGCGAAGGATGAATGAATTTTCGACCCCATCGTGAGTGAGCGTTCAATTTATGGAGCGAAGCGACATAAATTGTTACGCGAACTCATCCCGAGGAGTGAAGCGACGAGGGATCTGTTTTAAAGGATATGCAAGAGAAGTGGTTTGTTTATATTATTCGATGTAAAAATCAAGAACTTTATGTAGGAATCGCCAGGGATGTTGATCACCGTGTAGCCTTGCACAACAAGGGGGTAGCTTGTCGGTATACAAAATATAGAAGACCGGTTGAATTGATTTATAAAGAAGAGCAATTGAATTATTCCTCGGCCCGCATGAGAGAAAGAGAAATAAAGGGATTTGGACGAGGCAAAAAGATAGAACTGATCAATAAAGATTCCTCGGACTAAAGTCCTCGGAATCGATTTTTGCAAAGCAAAAATCGACCCCATCGTCTAGCCTGGTCAGGACATGAGCTTTTCAAGCTCAGAGCGCGGGTTCAAATCCCGCTGGGGTCGTTTATGGCTTTCACTGTGGTATAATTCGAGACGGATTTAGCAAGACTGATAAAAGATATTTAATCTTTTTTATGCCTGCTTCGAATGGTATACTTATGTGTCGAAAGGAATAGACGAAATGATTTCTGAGAGGGACAAATCAACAATTATTTCCATTGCGGGCCGGTTTAAGGCCAAGCGCATTCTTCTTTTTGGGTCAAATATTTCTTCTGATGATCGGGAGGGCAGGGATATCGATCTGGCTGTCGAAGGTGTGCCGCCCAAGGATTTTTTCAAATTTTATGGAGAGCTTCTTTTTAGTCTCAATAAACCGGTTGATCTCATTGACCTCTCGATCGATAATAAGTTTAATCAGCTCATTCGCAAAGAGGGCCTTGCGATTTATGGCTGATTTCAGACACCGGATAGAAGCGGAATTTGAGAATATCCAAAAAGCCATTTCCAGACTTCCGCAAGCCAAAGACCTCCCTAATCTGTCCATTCTTGAGCTCGCCGGGGTAGCCGCTTTAATTCACAGTTTTTATAATGGGATTGAAAATATTCTTAAACAAGCCATTCTTGAGAAAGGGAAGGCTTTGCCTCATGGAGAAACGTGGCACCGGGATATTGTTGAATTAGCGGCAACAGAGGGGGTTATCGGCAAGGGGGTTCACGAAGGACTAAAGCAGTATCTGGCTTTTCGCCACTTTTTCAGCCATGCCTATGCCTTTGAGCTTGATCCGGAGCGCTTGGTTTTATTGGTCGAATCAGCGCCGGCGCTTTTCAAAAGCCTTCAAAAAGACATTGAAAATTTCCAGAGCGACAAATAAGCCGGCAGATTATATCAAAACGGTATCATGGCCCTGATTGTGAAGGTTCGTTGTATAATACAGCCGGGGTCGCCAGTCTTCGTTTCCTAGTGGGTTCGGGTTTTTGTTTTTGAAGTTTGGTTTTCCGAATGATATACTATTGACGCAAGGGGAAGGGTATGCCAATCGTCAGCCAATTTTATGGAATAGCCATATACATGTTCTGGCGGGAGCATGAACCGGCTCATTTTCATGCCAAATACGGCGAAGATGAGATAACGGTTGAGATTGAGACGGGCAAAGTCAACGGCAAAATGACGCCCAGAGCATTGGCCTTGGTTCAAGAGTGGCGCAAATCTCATATAGAAGAATTGAAGAAAGAATGGGAGCTGGTCAAATCAAAGAAACCATTGTTCCCAATCAAACCATTGGAGTAAAGATATGATCCTTCATGTTGTAGATGTTAAATGCGTCCGAGATTACATCATTTGGGTTAAGTTTAATGACGGTGTTGAAGGCGAAGTTGATTTGTCATCTGAACTTGAGGGGGAAGTATTCGGCCCGTTAAAAGACAAAGCATTATTTAAAACCGTTGAGGTTGATCCTCTGCTGCAAACGATTGCTTGGGATAACGGAGCGGATTTAGCCCCAGAATTTCTGTATGACAATCTCCGGATTTCTATTTGATCTCGCCAAACGATTCATCAATCGACACCTCAATCCGCCTGTGCTTCCTGCAATAGAATGACATAACTGATTGAACCATTTGTACTTGGGTGGTTCGACTTTTGTCCTGTTTGGGTCGTTTATGTCTTTCACTGTGGTATAATTCGAGACGGAAATTATTTCCATTGCCAACCGGTTTAAGGCCAAGCGCATTCTTCTTTTTGGGTCAAATATTTCTTCTGATGACCGGGAGGGCAGGGATATCGATCTGGCTGTCGGCAGTATCTGGCTTTTCGCCACTTTTTCAGCCATGCCTATGCCTTTGAGCTTGATCCGGAGCGTTTGGTTTTATTGGTCGAATCATGGCACGCCAATTGACACCTCAAGCCGTCGACGTTTTCGGCGTTTGTTACATGGAATACCCGTGATTTTATGGGTCACGGTGTTGCCGAGCTGGTTGATTGTCCTGTTGTGATCCCATCGGCTTGTCTGGTGCTCTTTAGGAAATGGATGGAACCGTTTTTGAGTTAAGAGGGATCGATGAGAAGGAGGAATTCCCATGCTTAAAATCTACGGAAGCGATTTGTCGGCGCCGGCGAATAAGGTGCGGTTCGCGGCCAACGCCCTGGGCTTAAAATACGAATATCAAAAAGTGGACTTGCGCTCCGGCGAGAACCGCAAGCCGGAATTCCTGAAGCTCCATCCCGCTGGAAAAATCCCCGTGATCGATGACGACGGATTCGTTCTTTTTGAAAGCAACGCCATCATCCGTTACCTTACGGATAAACACAATTCCCCGCTTTATCCGAAGCCCTTAACCCAACGAGCCGCGGTGGATCAGTGGATCGATTTCGGCAGCATACACGTGGGTGCGGCCTTAAGCAAGGTGCTCTACAACCGGATCTTCGCGCCTTTGCGCGGGATTCCCGTGGATGAAAACTCCTTAAAAGAAGGCCTGGGATTTTTGGACCGGTTCCTGCCGGTCGTCGAAGAGCAGCTTCGTAAAACGAAGTATCTGGCAGCGGATGAGCTGACCCTCGCGGACATTAATCTTTTGGCCCTGCTGGATCCCGCCGAGGTCGCGGCCATTGATCTCAGCGCGTATCCGAAGCTCGTCGAATGGCGCACCGGCCTTAAAAACAGAGATTTTTACACAAAATGCCACAAGGAATACGGCGAATCCTTGAGAAAGAAATCGCATCCGTGAAGACCGGCGTCATTCAGCTTAATAGCTCCGATCAGAAAACACAGAACATCCAGAAGGCCGTCCATTTTGTCAACGAGGCCATTAATAAAGAAGCCGATTTCATTGCCCTCCCCGAGGTTTTTAATTTCCGGGGACGCCTCCAGACCAAAGACCAAAGGCAGCGGATCGCCGAGAAGATCCCCGGAGAGTCGATCCTTCCTTTTATGGCCCTGGCGAAGCTTCGGCGAGTGTTCATTTTGTGCGGCTCGATTTACGAAAAGATCCCCGGCTCGGATAAGATGTACAACACCTCAGTCCTCATCGATCCTAAGGGAGAGATTAAGGCCGTCTACAGAAAGATGCACCTTTTCCAGGCGGTGATCCAAAATCGCCTCATCAAGGAAGCGGAAATTTTTCGGGCCGGAGAAGAATTCGTGATGAGCCGTATCGGGCAATTTCGCCTCGGGCTGTCCATCTGCTACGACTTGAGGTTTCCGGAGCTTTATCGACGCTACGCGAGAGAGGGCGGCCATCTGTTGTGTGTGCCTTCCGCCTTTACAAAAGCAACCGGAGAGTCCCACTTTGAAACGCTCTTGAAGGCGAGGGCCATCGAAAACCTTTGCTATGTTCTGGCGCCTAATCAAACGGGCAAGGATGCACGGGGCCTGCCCTCTTTCGGCCACAGCATGATTATCGATCCCTGGGGAAGGGTTTTGGCAAAGGCCTCCGCGGATAAAGAAGAAGTGATCTTTGCGCAATTAAGCCTTTCGGAGCTCAAGCAAAAAAGGGCCATATGGTTAATCGAGTGAAAGTCGCCGTCACCGGCGCCGCAGGTCAGATCGGTTATGCCCTGCTCTTTCGCTTGGCATCCGGGGAGATGTTCGGACGGGAAACCGAATTGGAATTGACGCTCCTCGAATTGGAAGCGGCCTTGACCGTCCTTGAGGGCGTTGTCAGGGAGCTGGAAGACTGCGCCTTTCCTTTATTAAGGTCGGTTACGACCACAGCGGATCCCCAGATCGCCTTTAAAGATGTGGATTGGGCCCTCTTGATCGGGAGTGTCCCCCGGAAAGCCGGAATGGAACGAAAGGAATTGCTCAAAATTAACGGCGGCATTTTTATGGAACAGGGCCGGGCCTTAGACCGTCAGGCCAAGAAAGATTGCCGGATTCTGGTTGTCGGGAATCCCTGCAATACGAACGCGTACATTGCCAAGACATTTGCCAAAAGCCTCCCGCCGGAAAATTTTTTTGCCATGACCATGCTGGATCAAAATCGGGCCGTGCATCAGCTGGCCCGCAAGGCGGATGTCCCGGCGACCGCGGTAAAAAATCTCGCGATCTGGGGCAATCATTCCACAACCCAGTATCCGGACTTTTACCACGCCACCATTCAAGGGAGACCGGCTTTGGAGGTTATTGCCGACGAGCAGTGGCTGAAGACGGCCTTTATTGAAACAGTCCAAAAAAGGGGCGCCGCGGTGATTCAGGCGCGGGGGCTTTCTTCCGCGGCCTCGGCCGCCAATGCGGTTGTGGATACTGTGAGAGGCCTGAGGGTCCCCACGCCCGCCGGGGAATTTTTTTCGGTTGCGGTTTCCTCGGATGGGAGCTATGGGGTCCCGCAAGGGCTGATGTTCGGCTTTCCGGTTCGTTCGGATGGCAAGAGGCGGGAGATTGTCCAGGGGCTTTCCCACAATGATTTTTCCAAAGAGAAAATCACCATAACGTTAAAGGAGCTGGAGGAGGAGAGGGAGGCCGTGAGAGGAATATTGAGGAATATTTTAGAAATATAATATTATTATTGTAAAGAAAAGACTTGTTTTTTAAAAATAAGGACGATATACTTATACATATTTTTGGGTTTGTTGTTAAAAATGTTAAAAATATAACAGGAGATATTATTCTATGACCTTCCCTGATACCCCGGATCCTAACGTAAGAGTCAAAGGAAAAATCGCAATCGGCAAGATGGCGGTTCTGTCGGTTGTGGTCATTGCTGCTCTCGGGGCGTTTCTTTTCCTCTGGCAGCATTACCAGGAATTGGCCGCTAAAAAGAAGTCCCTCTTGGCAGTCACCACCCAGAAAGCATTCCCCGGCCCGCAAGCCCCCGGCGCCCCCTTGGCCCCGGGTGTCTTGGCTCAGGTGGGCGATTGGACCCTGACGGCGGAGGATTTTAAACAAAGATTGAACAATGTAAAAGCCGCTGTTCCGGATTTCGACACCCAAAATCCGGAGTCGAAAAGACTCGTTTTGGATGAGATCGTCCGCCAGGAGCTCCTGGCCATCGATGCGAAAGAGCGGGGTTTGGCCAACAAAAAGGAAATTGAGGATGCTGTTGAGGAATTCCGCAGCGCCCTTTTGGTGCGAGAGGTAGCGAGCAAGCTCATCGAGAATATCAGCGCAACCGAAAAAGAAGCCGAGGACTATTACAACCAGAATAAAGAGGTTTTTGTGGAAGCGGCCCAGTGGCGCATCAGAGAAATCGTGGTCCCCGCCCAGCAGGAGGCCAAAGACATTTTGATCGAGCTTTTGAAGGGCGCGGATTTCGGGGAAACGGCGAAGGCGCGTTCTAAAGCCAAGAGCGCTCCTCAAGGAGGAGACTTGGGGCCCTTGAAAGAATTGCCTCCCGCCCTTGCCAAAGCGGTCGCCACCCTGGATGTAGGGGATTTGAGCAGCGTCTTTAAAAGCCCGGAGGGTTATTCCATTGTGAAATTAGAAGAAAAAAGGGGGGGGAAGCCATTGAGCTTCTCCGAGGTGAAGGCGGATATCATCTCCGGGCTGACCCAGCTCAAGCAGCAACAGGCGATCTTGGCGCACATCGATCAGCTGCGGCAGAAAACACCCGTCAAGGTGAATGAGAATCTTCTAAACTTTTAGGAGTAAAGATATGGGGGTACGGGTTTCGGTGAGCGGTGTACGGTTGGCGGTGTGCGGCGAATACCGAAAACCACTTCCCGCAAACCGCACCACGAAAACCGCACACCGAATCCCGTTGCCCGACAATAAGGAGCGAACCCATGGCCGCGATGAATATCAGCAGTGAAGACAAAAAGAAAATTGGTGTAATTGTCTTGGCGGTGGGCGTCGGGTTAATTGCCGTTTTCTTGACATCGCAGTATGTCCAGAGCCAAATCAGCAAAAAAGAAGAGGAAAGCAGGCAGCAGTACGAAAAGGTCATTAAGCCCCTGCAGCAGGAAATCCAGGCGGTCAGACAAAAGCTCTTTGATGTGGAAAGGGTCTCCAGCCAGCAGGTTGCTAGTTTGCTGGAACAGCAAAGGAAGGCGCCGGCGGGCCCAGCCGCCCTTCAATCCTCTTTAGCGATTAAAACCCCGGCGGGCAAAAGGGCGATCACGATCCTTATCGACTCTTTGTCTGCGGTGGGAGGGTTGATCAGCCCCGGGGATTCGGTGGACGTCATCGCGCATTTAAACGTCCCCCGCGATGCGGAGGGTCCGGGAGCGGCTTCAAAGCCCGAAACCGTCACCGCGATGGTCTTTCAAAATGTGCAGATTTTGGCTGTCGGGAGCAATCTGGTAACGCCGGGGATCTATGATGCCCAGCAGCAGTCCCCGAATCTAAAAGTGACCTTGGCCTTGGACCCCGAAGAGGCCGGGCTCCTGTCCTTTGTTCAGCAAAACGGAAAAGTGCAGTTGATTCTCCGTCCCCCCTCGGAAACCCAACCCCCCATATTGCAGGCCGCCGGCTGGCAGACGCTTTCGGATTATGTTTTAGAAAAACAAGGGATCGACCTCACGACCCCGCGCTCTAAGGCATTGGTGGAACCGGGTGCGGAAGAGGTACAGCCGTATATTCAGATCTTTCGCGGAGGCCGGGAGCTTTAATATGAAGATCGACGAATCGTTAACAAAGCCAATGGGGCGATGCGGTGTTGGGTTCCTCGTCGCTTTGTGTTTTGTGCTCTGGGGGACTTTGTCCGGGGCCGAAGAGACCGTTCCCCAGACCCTGTCTCCTCAAAAAGAAGAGGTCTCCGGCCCCAGCGTCCCGTCTAAAATCCCATCTCAAAAGGAATCCGCAGCCGTTCCGGAGGCCGCCCCAAAATCCAAAGTGATCCCCAAGGATCAAGAAGTCCTCAATATGATTCGGGGAGATATCGAATCCATCAAGGTCTATTCTTTGATCCGCGTCTCCGTCAGCGATCCGGACGTGGCCGATATCGCCAGCGTGGAGAGCGATCAGGTTTCGATGCTGGCCAAACAGCCGGGGCAGACCTCGCTTTTCCTTTGGGACCAGTACGGAAAAAGAACCATCCTCATCCGGGTGTCTGATGAAAATTTAACTGCCTTGAAGAATCGCCTGGAGAAGCTTTTAAAAGGAGCCGGACTGGGAAAGGGCCTGACTTTAGAGGCAAGCGAAGCCGAAGGCAAGGTGGTGATCTCGGGAGAGCTCCCCGCCGATAAAAGAGAGAAGCTGGATGTTGTGATCAATCCTTTTCAGCTGAGCGTCCTCAATCTGGTTCAGGAAGAGCTGATGGAAGACCTCGTCCAGGTGGACGTGGAGATTGCCGAAGTCAGCGCGAGCTTATCCAAGACCTTGGGGATCGATTGGACCAGCGCCCTGACTTACAAGGAAGAGGCCGGCACGTTTGTTTCAGAGGTGGAAAGGGATATCTTTAAAGTGGGGCCCTTAAGCCGAACCACCCAAATCCTCGCGACGGTGCGGGCCTTGATCACGGAAGGCAAGGGACGGGTTCTTTCCAAGCCCAAGCTGGTCGTCGTGAGCGGCAAAGAGGCGAGCTTCCTGGTCGGAGGAGAAATCCCCATCACCACCACCACGACCTCCGCCGGCGGGAACGTGACCCAGAACGTTCAATTCAAGAACTTCGGTGTCAGCCTGACCATAACGCCCACGATTAAAAAGAACGACAGAGTGGATGTGATGATGAGCATTGAAGTCAGCGACGTCGATAAAGCCAATGCCGTCGGCGAAAACGTGGCCTTCTCCACGAGAACGGCCCAGACCCAGCTCTTGCTGGACGACGGCCAGACCGTGGTTTTGGCCGGGCTGATCAAGCATAATGAGGGAGAGACGGTCAGCAAGGTCCCTTTTTTGGGCGACATCCCACTCCTGGGCGCGGCCTTCCGCTGGCGGCGCAACCCCACGGCCAATACGGACACCGAGCTCGTGATCACTTTAACGCCCACGATCTTGAGGCAAAAAAAGGCGCAAGAACAGGAGACCGCCTCGAAGGAGGGGGAATCTCCTTTTCCAGAAGAGATCTCTTCAAAGATCAGCCCAAAAGCCACCGGGATGGATTCTTCTCTTCCGAGCGCATCGATCGCACCGAAAGAAAATCCCCCTCAAAAACAAGCTGATCTCGCATCAGGGCCATCCGATCTTGCATCGGAGGAATCAGCAGAAGATCAGGACGAATTGATCGGGGCCTATGTCCGATCCCTTCAGGAGAGGATTGCGAAGGCGATCGCGTATCCTTTTGAGGCCACGGGAAAGGGGTGGGAGGGGACCGTGAAATTGACGCTGCACCTTCTTAAGGACGGCTCTTTGGCGGATACCAAAGTGAAAGAATCCTCGGGTTACACCATTTTCGATAAAGACGCTTTAAATACCGTGAAGCTCTTAGCTCCTTATCAACCCTTCCCGTCGAAGCTGGACTTAGCCGAGCTCATGGTCACCGCCCCCATCGTCTACAGCCAGAAAGCCTTTTCCAAAGACTTGGCCCTGCCTACCAATCTTCAACGGAATCGGCCAGCGGGCCCTACACCAGAAAGGTACAGGGCGGGCGGTCCTTTGATCCCCGATGGAGCCGCGTATTCCGACTTGGTCCAAAAAAGGATTGCCGGCGCGATCGTCTATCCCGAAGAGGCCCGGCAGTACGGCTGGGAAGGCACGGTCAAATTGGCCTTGCACATTTTAAGCGATGGGACGCTGGCGTATGCGGCGGTCAAGGAATCCTCGGGATACGACCTTTTTGATGAAAGCGCTCTTCAAACAGCCCAAAAATTAGCCCCTTATTCTAATTTTCCTCCCGGCGCAGACCTCCAGGAATTGAACGTGACTGTGCCTATCGTTTACAGTTTAGAAAAGAAGTAAAGTTCCGCGGACAACATGGATTCAAAGACCATCACGGTTTTCGGCAACAAAGGTGGCGTGGGGAAAACCTTTGTGAGCGTTAATTTGGCGACGGCCTTAGGCCTGGGCGGCCGGAGGGTTTTGCTTTTGGATTTGGATTTCCAGGCGGCTCAGGACATGGCGAGGATGCTCAATCTGGCTCCCCGCTACTCGATTGTGGACGTCCTGCCGGAAATCGAAAAGACCGCCGAGCAGGAAGAGATCAAGAAGTACGTCATTTCCCATCCCTCGGGGCTGGATTTCCTGCCGGCGGTGACCCATGTCCGTCAAGTCGGCCATATCACCCCGGATAACATCAAGCTTTTCTTAAAGAAGATCATCCCGCTCTACGACTTTATCATCATCGACGGGGGCAAGGCCTTCAGCGAGACCCTGATCACCGTCTTGGATTATTCCAATCTGATCTTTTTGGTTGGGACCCCGGATGTCCTGGCGGTCTACCAAATCAAGTGGGCCATGGATGTGCTCCAGAGCCTGCATTTTCCCGCGAAGATGGTGAAATTGATTTTGAATCGTTCCGAAAGCCGGGGCGGGGTCGCCTGGCAGGAGGTGCGCTCCGCCTTGGCCGCCGACATCTTTGCCCACATCCCCTCCGATGGCAAGGTGGTGGGGATGGCCCTCAACCGGGGGGTTCCCTGCGTGATCGACAGCCCCAAAAGCCGCGTGAGCGAGGCCTTCCATAAAATGGTCAGCGATCTTTCCGGTCTGGAGGTTTTTGTTCAATCAACGGAGATCGCGAAGCTGCGCACCACCGAAGATTTTGGCAAGCCCGGAGAATTCTGGGAGCGGTTCGGGCTGGCGCAGCCCGGGGCGTGGGATCAAGGCCGTCTGGGGTATCCTCTGGCAGAAGAGGATGAGATCATCAAGCTGAAAAAGAAGATTCATGAGAAGCTCGTTGCCAAAATGGATTTTAAGGAATTGTCTCCCGAGGCCCTGAGCAGCCCCCAGCAGTTCCAAAGGATTAAAGAGAATACCGAAAAGGTGGTCAGCAATCTCTTGGCGGAAGAAGCCCATGCCATGATCTCCTCTCACGAGGAGCGCTCCCGTTTGGTGAAAGAGATCGTCAACGAGAGCCTGGGGCTGGGGCCGTTGGAAGAATTCTTGGCGGATCCCGAGGTGACCGACATCATGGTCAACAAGAAAGAAGAAATTTACATCGAGAAGAGCGGAAAGCTCATTTTGACCAATAGACGGTTTATTTCCGAAGAGCAGGTGCGGGCGGTGATTGACCGCATCATCGCGCCCTTGGGACGGCGGATCGACGAGTCGGTCCCCATGGTGGATGCCCGGCTTCCCGACGGCTCTCGCATCAATGCCATCATCCGTCCGGTGTCCTTGAACGGCCCCATGATTACGATCCGCAAGTTCAGCCAGGAGCGTTACACGATCGAAGACATGCTGCATCGCTTCCACAGCCTGTCCCAGTCAATGGCAGATTTTCTGCATGCGGGCGTCTTGGGCCGCAAGAACATCATTGTCTCCGGGGGGACCGGTGCGGGCAAGACTACACTTCTTAATGTCATCTCTCTTTTTATCCCCGACGGCGAGAGGGTCATCACGATCGAGGACGCCGCCGAGCTTAGGCTTAAGCCGCACAGCCACTGGGGGCGGCTGGAATCGCGCCCGACGAACGTGGAAGGAAAAGGAGAGGTCACGATCCGGGATTTATTCATCAACACCCTCCGGATGCGGCCGGATAGGATCATCATCGGCGAGTGCCGCGGGCCCGAGGTTCTGGACATGCTCCAGGCCATGAATACCGGCCACGACGGGTCCCTGACGACCCTCCATGCCAACTCCACCCGCGACGTGCTGGTGCGCTTAAGCTCCATGATGCTCTTAAGCGGGATCGATCTCCCCTTAAGGGCCATGTATGAGATGGTCGCAACCGCCATTGATGTGATCGTGCACGTGGCCCGATTTCCCGACGGCACCCGGAAAATCACCGGCATCACCGAAGTCGCGGGGATGCTGGAGGGCGGGCATCAGCTGGATTTGAAAGACATTTTTGTCTTTCAAAACAAAGGCCTGGACTCCGAAGGAAACGTCTTGGGGGAATTCAAGTCAACCGGATATGTTCCCTTGTGCTACGAAGACCTGATCACCCGCGGGATCCGTCTGGATAAGAATGTTTTTAATCCGTAATTGATAAATATCAGGACATCGTAGACTCATAAGTGGGTTACGTCTTTCGGTCAGGGCTACGAAGCCCGTTTCGGTTAAGGTCACGTTATTCGTTTTTTTGACGACAAACGTTACCGAAAGACGATACGGGTATCGTTTCCGTAACCGAAGAGCGAAAGACAAAATGTTATTCAGTTGAGCCAAGCCAGTTTAAAGATTACCAACCTCACGCGCGGTACCGTTATCGCCGGCCACGCCCCAATCGCCGACACATTTTTCTCCCGTCTCATCGGGCTTCTCAACCGCTCATCCCTGCCGGAAGGCGAGGGCCTCGTCATCACCCGCTGCCAATCCATCCACATGCTGTTCATGCGGTTTTCCATTGACGCGATCTTTGCGGACAAGGCCAACGCCGTGGTGGGGCTTGTGCGGGGCTTAAAGCCGTTTCGGCTGAGCCCTTTTTTTGGGAAGGCCGCCTTCGCTGTGGAGCTTCCCGTCCAAACGATCGAAAAGTCCCAGACCCGTCTCGGCGACACCTTGCAGATCGAAGCTAAATGAGGGCTGGGTTTACGGAACGGAGTGAACGTAAGTCCATGACCGAATTTATCCCGAGCTTTTTGGGGTGCTTGAATTGATTCGGGCCCGCCCCCGCTGCTTCGTTTTGCCTATTCTTTTTTAAGTCGAAGCAAAACGGCGGGGCGGGCCCTTTAGACTCGTCATTCCCTCCTCCCGTTCCTGCCTTGCCGATGCCGCACATTGGATCAACAAAAATCCAATCTCGTAATATCTTCTTGAGTTAAACCATATTTCATTAGCATTCTTTCACTTTTTAAAAACGCCCCACGTTCTTGATGATCATTTTCTGGGTGATAAGAAATTATCGAGTTACTATAGCTGCCCAAAATATTTTCCCAATCTGCTTTTTTAATATCATCAACTCTGATTGAAAGCTCCCATTCCTTGATAAATTCTAATAATCTTTCGATTGCTTCTTCTGTATCAATTCGAAGGATTGATTTCTCTGGATTTATTTTTCTGGCTTTTAAAATTTCTTTTGCAGTCATGTTGCCATCCTTTCAAAATATATTTTGGGGAAACGGTGTGTGCCCTCGAACCCTCCCAATTTGCTTCCAGTATTTTGGGAGTGGAGGTTATACGGCGCTTTTACTCTTTCCAGGGGATATGCCCATTAATATTATGCTTATCAAAAGCCTTAAGCACATCTCTACAAAAATTTTTCATTGTCTGATCATCTTTTGCCTTAGCCAACTCATAAAAGCGAATAAACATCTTCTTGCCGCTTTCAGTTTGGTTATAAATTTTCTTACGAAAATTATGCATCGAGCACATGGTCTGGCCGTTTTCAATAGTAGCGGTGCCCCCCATATACTTTGCTTTCACATGGTCAACGTGCAACTCTAAACCGCTCTCCCTGCCAGCGCCACACACAACACACTTATATCCATCACGTTTCAGGATAGCTGCCTTTTGCTCAGGGGTGAAATCCTCTAGCTCTCGTTTTTGTACAAAATCAGGATCGTATTTATAAATTCCCTCTTTAGCTTTTATTAATACGCCAATCTCATGAAGTTTTCTAATCGCCCGCCAAGGATCTCGAGGAGGCTCTTTATGCGTTTTTAACCATTTTTTTGTAATCGAATCAACAATGGGACCATGTTTCAGTTCTTGATTAGGATGCTTCTTAAAATACTCCATTATTAACTCTGAAATAGTCATAAATGAAATCCTTTAGTTATGCTTTCAAAAGTAGCTGAGCGGCTTCCGTCTCTATCCTTTGTTTAGCCAAAGCACAATATTTTCGATCGATGTCAACACCCACACCAACTCGATCGTTTAAACATGCTTCAAGCACTGTCGTGCCGCTGCCCAAAAATGGATCTAAAACAGTATCCCCAACAAAACTAAATAATTTTATGCATCTTCTAGGAAGCTCTCGTGGAAATGGTGCCGGATGCCCGATTCTCTTTTTACTTTCGCCATTAAAGGTCCAAACACCATTAGTCCATTCCATAAATTCATCTCTAGCAATATCATTCAATCTAGTGCCGTTTATTTTTTTCCAATCTCTTTTGTATAAAACAACAATTAACTCAACAGGGGCGATAACATATGGTGCTGACGCACTCATCCAAGACCCCCAAGCGGTTCTTCGAGATATGTTCCCTTCGTTCCAAATAATCGTTGAATGATATTTCCAGCCAATTTTCTTGGCTATTGTTGTCAAATCAGCACCAACACTCTGTTGACCATTTTTATTCTTATCCAAAGGAATGTTTAAGCAAAAACGGCCTGTATCGCTAGCCAGCTTAAAACACTTGGCAATCCATTTCTCTGAAAAGTCTAAGTATTGTTCATATGAAATCTGGTCATCGTGAGAATTATATTTGATATCAACATTATAAGGCGGGGATGTGACGATCAAATCGACACTGGAAAGGGGAATTTCCATCGTTGTTATAAAATCGTCGTTTATAATCTTTAAATCTTCCATCTCAAAAAATGTTTTCGGCTGCTTTCTTATCATGTCTTCATCATACTGTAAGCTTCTCTTCATTTCAAATGTGGAATTGTTTGTTTGTATCATTTCTAAACCCTCCTTTTGGGGTAGCCAATGTGCAGAGGGGAAATGATACGGGGATGCTACACATTGAAATTGTTTGTTGAGTGTTAAATTTTATTTTCTAAATCTTCGGAATCGCTGTCACCACGACACCCTGCACCTCGAAATCCTTCGTCAAAACAATCGGCTGGTGCTGTTTGTTTTTTGATCTCGGTTTTAAAACGACGGTTTCGCCGGCGGCGTGGTATTCTTTAACTGTTGCCTCATCATCAATCAACGCCACCACTATATCATCATTTCTTGCTGTTGTCTGCTGGCGAACCAAAACCAAATCGCCGTCCTTGATTCCTTTCTGGTCCATGGAGTCTCCTTTGGCCTTGAGCAAAAAATATCGATGCGGCGGGCGAGCTAATTTGGTGCTGACGGAAATTTTGGCCTGAACATTTTCCTCGGCAAGTATTGGAATGCCGCAAGCAACTACCCCTACCAAAGGAATGTCGACAGTCTGCGCCCGAACCCTGTCATTCTCAGTCACATCTTTAATAAACTGGAAATTACCGTCCCGTTTACGGCGCAGAATGCCTTTTTCGACTAAATTTTCATAAAGGACCGCGGCGGATCGCGGGGAACGGTACCCTAAGGAATTCATCAGCTCTCGGACGGAAGGGATTTTGCCTCTTTGCATCAGGGAGTTACGGATTTCGCGGATGGCTTCCAGCTCTCGCTTTGAAATAGTTGGGGAATTCATACATACAACAACATACATCCTTGCATACGTCTTGTCAATGATTTTTATTTTAAAAATTTAGGGCGGGCTTTCGATCCTTTTAAGAAGCGACCGAAGATTTTTGTTTTGGGGATCGAGCTCGAGGGCTTTCTTAAGGTAAAGCTTCGCGCCGGCGGAGTCTTTTTGCTCGTAGGCAAGCTGGAAGAGAAGATAAAGAAGTTCTGGTTTTTCTTGGGTGTGGGGCAAGGCGGCCTCCAGCGCCGCACGGGCGCTTCGGTAATCGCCTTGATCCAGATAAATCTGGGCCAGGGATTTGTAGGAAAAAATAAACCCCCGGTCCAGATGGATGGCGTGCTGGAACGTTTCCATCGCCAGATCCATCCGCCCGGTATTGCGGTAAATCCCTGCCAGATTGTGGTGACCAACGGGATTTTGGGGATCAAGGGCGATGGCTTTTTTGTAAGTTTCTTCGGCTTTTTCCAGAGAGCCGCGCTCCGCATAGCTCATGCCTAGATTATTGATGACCCGGTAGCTGGCGGGCGCATGCCGAAGGAGGTCTTCATAAAAGCGGATAGGGTCGTGCCAGTCTTTGTTTCGGTTGA
>Ga0114945_10000513_pt1 | contig 24940 bp, 28 predicted proteins | sample OV2TP3_FD_87194 | JGI IMG/M metagenome (GOLD analysis project Ga0114945, IMG submission 87194) | Hot spring microbial communities from Beatty, Nevada to study Microbial Dark Matter (Phase II) - OV2 TP3 | ecosystem: Environmental > Aquatic > Thermal springs > Hot (42-90C) | place: USA: Beatty...
ATCTCCGAGGCGATGTTCGGTCCGGAGAGCACGGCGAGGCGGACGGCGCCGCACTCCTCCCGCACGACCTCCGACATCCGCTTCAGGGTGCCCCGCTCCAGCCCCTTGGCCGCGCTCACGAACAGGGCGTCGCGCCGCGCGAGCCCCGGGAGTCGCCGCACGACGCTCCGGAGGTGCTGCGAGGGGATCGCCAAGAGGATGACGTCCGCCGGCCCGGCCGCCCCTGCGAGGTCGGCCGTCACGCCGAGGCGCGTGGGGAGACGGACGCCGGGCAGAAACTTCACGTTCTCACGCCGCCGCTGGAGCATCCGGACGTAGTTCGGAAACGCACCCCAGAGCTGCACGTGGTGGCCGAGGCGGTGGAGGTGAATGGCGAGCGTGGTGCCCCACCCGCCGTCTCCCAGGACGGCGATGGTCGTGCGATCGCGGGCCATGGCCGCCACTGTAGCATGCCGGCGCCGGGTGCGTCAATGGAGGACGGGGACAGCCACTAATTTTCCCAGGGTTGCCTCCAGAAAATTAGTGGCTGTCCCCGATGGCGGGCTCCTCGCTGGCGTCGATGTCCATCGCGAGGATGTGGCGGTAGCCGATGCAGAAGACCGAGCGGCCCCAGACCACGTAGAAGTGGCCGAGGACCTTGTAGACCACCCGTTCCCCGCCCGTGTCAGGGTCCAGGTCCTTCGTCACGAACACCTGGCGGGGCGGGAGCGGGTCCAGGTTCCGCGCCCAGGGGATGGAGTCGCGCGTCGAGGGCAGCGCGGTCTGGGATTCGACGCGGTAGGTGCAGCGGCGGATCACCCGCGTGGCGTAGTCGCCCTGCCGCATGAGCTCGCTCACGACGCAATCGCGCTTGAGCCAGTCGGTCGAGGTCAGGTTGCGCACGAGGATTTCCCGCATCGCGAGGCTCAGGGGTCCTCAAACGAGAGGTCGCACAGGAACGTCCCGTCCAGCCGATGCAGCTCGAAGGCGAGCATGACGAGGCGCAGCTTCACCGCCGGGTCGCGGTGCCGCTTCCAGGACGAGTAGAGGTCGAGGAACGCATCCAGGGTCCGCTCATACACAAACCGCCGCTCGTAGCTCTCGAGGTCTTTCAGGAACCGCTTGAATCTCGCTTCGGACACCTCAAGCGGGGTGGGCGATGCCTTGATGTGCGAAAACGGCCGCTGAAACATCGAGGTATTCTCCACGTTTCCTCCAAACAAAAGCCGAACCACCAAACCCTTGGCAGCTCGGCTGGCCATTCCGGGCTGAGGGACCCGTATTAACTTCTTACTATCTTCATATAACCTTTAGCTTACACTTTAAAATTACCCGACTACTTCCCTCAGCGTCAAGGGTGCGGGAAGATTTTCAGACGGTCAGGGGGACTGGAAGGCGAACGGGCAGATAGGCTGGAACGCGCACCAGCGGCAGGCGAACTCCTGGGGCTCGGCGTGGAAGTCTTGGGCCCGGATGCCCTTGGCGGCGTCCCGGAGGCGCGCGGCGGAGCGCTCCAGGTCCGCCTCGGAGAACTGGGCCCGCCCGACGACGCCGGTTTCGAGGAACCGCAGCTCAACCCGGGTCGGCAGGCGGCCGTGGAGGGTGCGCCAGGCAAGGGCGTAGATGAGCAGTTGCAGCGACTCGCGCGTGCGGCGGTCGGCGGCGTCCTGCTCGCTGACCTCCGACGACTTGTAGTCGATGATGACGACCTCATCGCCGTGCCAGTCCACCCGGTCCCAGCGCCCGACGACCAGCAGGTCCTCGAGCTGGAACCGGAACCGCTCCTCGATGAGGGTCGGCTGCTCGGGTGCGGCCTGCTGCTGGGCGAAGAACCGGCGCAGCACCTCGCGCCCCTGAGCCAACCGCAGCTCTTCGTGCTCCCGGGTGAGGAACCCCTCCGAGCGCCAGTGGGCCTCGAAGGCGCGCAGCAGCTCGGCTTCGTCCATGGGGGCTCCCCCGAGCTGGCGCTTGAAAAACATCTCGACCGCCTTGTGCAGCGCGGCCCCGTAGACCACCAGGTGATGGCGCAGGACCGGGATCTTCAGGACGTGGCTGTAGCGGTACTTCAGCGGGCAGGTCAGGTAGTCGTCCACGCCATGCGGGTCCAGGCGCAGCGGCCCCGCCGAAGGCGGGGGCGGCGCGAGCGGCAGGGACGGGCGGGTCGTCGAGCGGTCAATGAGCTCGCGGGCGCTTGCCCTCTTGGCGGGCGGGCTCTGGCTGGCGAGGTCCAGCGCCTCGAGCACAAACTGGCTCACCTTCCGGGCGGTCTTGCCGCCGTAGTCGTACGAGCAGGTCAGGTAGAGCTGCTCCTTGGCCCGCGTCATCCCGACGTAGAACAGCCGCCGCTCCTCCTGGAGGTGGTAGTTCCCCGACGGGAGGATGTCCTTGATCAACCCTTCCGGCAGCTCGATGGGGTCGTGTCGTTGCGGCGTGGGGAACCGGCCCTGGACGAGGCCGACGAGGAACACGACGGGGAACTCCAGCCCCTTCGCCTTGTGGAGCGTCAGGACATGGACGCGGTCGGCCCACGCATCGTCCTCCTCAAGCGGCTCGTTGCCCATGGCCTGGAAGAGCTCCAGGTGCGCCATGAGCTCCGGCAGGCCGCCGCCGGCCAGCTCCTCCACCCGGCGGAGCTGGTCGAAGAACCGCGCGACGGTCTGGAGCTGGGCGGCCTCCTCGGCGCGCTCGCCCCGGCTCAAGGCGGCGAGGAAGCCGCGGTCCGTGAGCCACCGGTAGAGCACCTGGCCGCCGGAGCGCGTGCGGGAGAGCTCCAGGAGCCGCTCCACGTCGCCGGCCAGCTCGCCAAGCCGCCGCTTCCCTGCCTCGGTGAGCGTCCCGGCGAGCGCCGTGTCCTGCTCGATCTGGTGGAGGATCGCGCGGAAGCTCTGGTGGGTCCGGCTCGCCACGGCCAGGACCTGCGTGAGGTCCGGCATGGGGCAGCGGTAGAGGGGGGAGCTCGCCACGTGGTACCAGCTCAGGCTGTCATCGGGATCGGCGAGCGTCTTCAGGCACGAGACGAGCAGCTTGCTCTCCTCCCGCGCGAAGAGGCCGCTCGCCCCGCTGAACTGCCAGGGCACCCCGGCCACGTTCAGCGCGCGGAGGAAGAGGTCCGCCTCGCGGTTGGAGCGCACGAGGATGGCGAAGTCCGCCGCTCGTCGCGCGCCCGATTCGATGGCCTGTCGGATCGTCTGCGCGACCCAATCCGCTTCGCTTCCGACGGTGTCGAAAACGTGCAGGTGCGGTGCCTCCTCAGGCCGCCCGGCGCGGGCGATGAGCTTCTTGTCGATGCCCTGCCGGACCTCGAGGCGATCGGGGTCGTTGAACCGGATGAGCCGGTAGGCGCAATCGAGGAGGCGCTGGCTGGAGCGGAAGTTCTCGGTGAGGACCACGGTGCGGACGCCGGCGTAATGGTCCAGGAACTTCAGGACGTTGCTGAACGCAGCGCCCCGCCATTGGTAGATGGCTTGGTCATCGTCGCTGACCACCGTGAGGTTCGCCGTGGGGGGCGCGAGGAGTTGGAGCAGGCGGAACTGCGCGTAGTTGGTGTCCTGAAACTCGTCCACCAGCAGGTGCTGGAAGCGCTGCCGCGTCGAGGCCAGGATCTCCGGGTGCTGCGCAAGGAGCTGCACCGCGAGCAAGACCTGGTCGCCGAAGTCCACCGCGTCGGCCTGCCGGAGGAGCCGCTGGTAGGCGGCGTAGGCCTCGGCCAGCTCGCGGGCGCGCGCAGCCTCGGTGCGTTGCGGGTCGCCGTCCGGTGCCTCCCCGGCCTGGCGCGCCAGCCCCTCGGCATAGGCCAGGAACTCCTCGGGGCCCACCGCCTCGTCCTTGGCGCGGGCGAAGACGGTGGCGAGCGCCTCCAGGAACCTGGCGGGGTCGTTGGACGGGCGGAAGAGGCGCAGGGGCAGCTCGAAGACGCGCTGCCGCAGGAAGACGAGCTGCTCGGCGCGCGAGAGGACGCGGAAGCTGGGGCTGAGCCCCATGGTGAGCGCATGCTCGCGCAGGAGCTGGTCGCCGAAGGCGTGGAAGGTGCGGAGGGCGACGTCCACGTAGCCGTAGGGGACCAGCAGGTCGACCCGCTCCGCCATCTCCTCGGCGGCCTTGTCGGTGAAGGTCAGGCCGAGGAGCGCCTCGGGACGGGCCCGCTTGGCCGCGATGAGCCATGCGATCCGCCGGGCGATGACGGTGGTCTTGCCGGTGCCGGCGCCCGCGACGATGAGCAGCGGCCCCCCCTCGTGGAGGACCGCCTCGCGCTGGGCCGGCGTAAGGTCGTCCAGGAGGAGGGCGTCGGGGCTGAGCGTCGGTGTCATGGAGGGATCGACCGATGTCGTCGCGCCCTGCGCCGACTAACGGCTGGCGGAGAAGTCAAACGCGAAGTCCAGGACGGTCCGCGGCTCGTCGTTGGCGTCAAAGTCCGTTTTGATGTTGGCGATGAGGAACCGCAGGCGCGTGGCCGACTCCGGCGGGTTCCAGAACGCGATGAGGCCGTCGTGGATGACGCTCGGGTAGAGGTAGCCGTGCTGCAGCGACGACTGCTTCAGGCGGGCAAACTCCGCCTGCGGCTTGGACGCGAACATCTTGCCGACGGGGAGGCTGAGGCCGAAGTAGCCCGGCCGCGCCTCCTCGATGACCCCCCGGGTGGTGGTGGAGACCGGCTTGCGGGACTCTGCGTAGGCGGTGACGTAGTCCACGCCGATGGCGCCGTACTGGTTGCCCCGGTCGTCGATGAGGGTGAACTCCGCCGGGTTGATGTGGATCTTCCGATCGCTCCGGTTGGCGATCTTGACGTAGAACACCATGTGCTCCGGGTAGTAGGGGCTGGGGCCGGCGAAGGGGCCGAAGAGGCTCCGGTTGCTGAAGAAGTTTCGCAGGTATTCCGGCGAGGCGTAGTTGACGTTGACCTCGACGCCCTCTTGCTCCTGGGTCTGCATGACAGGGACCAGATGCCAAGCGATCTGCTGGGCCACCAACGGCTCCTCGGCGATCGGGCCGACCGCCTGGCGCTCCAGCAGGAGCGAGCTCTTGCGCCCGCAGCCGGCCAGGCCCAGCAGCGCGGCCGCCGCGAGCGCCGCCCACCGCATCACCCTGGCGGTCCCCTGTGCTTCTGTGGTCATTGTGCGCCTCTCCGGTGGGTTACACCCGCTCAAAGGGGTCGAAGAGCTTCTTGTACTCCTCGAGGCAGTAGCGGTCGGTCATCCCCGCGATGTAGTCGCAGACCACCCGGTGCGGGTCCTCCCCACGGGTGATGCGCGAGCGGGTCGTGTTCGGGAGCTGCTCCGGCTTCTTGAGGTAGAGGTGGAAGAGCTCGGTGATGAACCGCTTCGCCTTGTCCGCCATCCGCGCGACCCGGTAGTGGTGGTAGAGCTGGGTCCACAGCAGCCGCTTGAGCGGCGCGCGCAGGGCCTGCAGCTCCTCGCTGAACACGACGAGCCGCTCCGGACAGGCCCGGACGTCCTCCACGGAGGCGATCCCCCGTCGCGCGAGCTGCTCGGTGGTGGCCTGGACCAGGTTCGTGATCTGCCCGTTGATCAGCCGCCGGACGATCTGGTACCGCCGGACCTCGGGGTCCAGCCGCGCGCCCTGCGCGTCCACCGCGTCGCAGGCGCGCCGCCACAGCTCCACGCTGGCCAGGTCGTCTTCTTTAAGGATACCCGATGCCAGGCCGTCGTCAAGGTCGTGGTTGTCGTACGCGATCTCATCGGCCACATCGGCGATCTGGCTCTCCAAGAGGGGAGCGGTGGATGGGTCGAGGGCCGGCTGCACGCCGGCCTGGTCGTACGGGGTGCGGTGCTTGTTGATGCTCTCCCGCACCTCCCATGTCAGGTTCAGCCCGGGGAACGCGGCATAGCGCGCCTCGAGGAGGTCCACGACGCGCAGCCCCTGGAGGTTGTGGTCGAAGCCGCCGTGCCCCGCCATGAGCTCGTGGAGGGCGTCCTCGCCGGCGTGGCCGAACGGCGGGTGGCCGATGTCATGGGCCAGCGCGACCGCCTCCACGAGGTCCTCGTTGAGCCGGAGGACCCGGGCGATGGAGACCGCAATCTGCGCCACCTCCAGCGTGTGGGTGAGCCGGGTCCGGTAGTGGTCGCCCTCGTGGTTGACGAAGACCTGCGTCTTGTACTCCAGGCGCCTGAACGCCGTCGTGTGGATGATCCGGTCCCGGTCCCGCCGGTACACCGTCCGGTAGGGATCTTCCGGCTCCGGGTGCTGCCGCCCCCTGGTGCGGCGGCTCTTCATGGCGTAGGGCGCGAGCCACCGCTCCTCCCGGGCCTCAAGGTCTTCACGCGCGGCGATGGGTAAGGAGGCGGTAGAGTGCATCGAGCGACTGGGAGACAATCTTCGTCTTGGCGATGACCGGCATGAAGTTCGTGTCGCCCTGCCACCGGGGCACGATGTGGAAGTGGAAATGGCTGGGGAGGCCGGCGCCCGCGACCCGGCCGAGGTTGGCGCCGAGGTTGAAGCCCTGCGCGCCGAGCCTGGCGCGCAGGCGCCCCATGAGCTGCTGGCTCAGGCGCAGGATGTCGGTCCACTCCTGATTGGTGAGCCGCTCGAGGCGCCCGACGTGCCGGGAGGGCGCAATCAGGAGATGGCCGTTGTTGTAGGGGTAGAGGTTCAGCAGCGCGAACGCCGTCCCGTCGCGGGCGATCACGCGGTGCCGGCGGTTGGAGGCCGAGTGTCTGGCGGCGCAGAGGAAGCAGCGGCGCCGCCCGCGCTGAGTCAGGTACCGATGGCGCCACGGCGCCCACAGTCGCTCAAGGTCAGGGGTGGCCATAGAGGTCCATGAGGAGGTGCAGCTCGGCGGGCTCCCAGACCCACATGTTGGCCGCCTTGGCGAGGAGCCGGACGTGTTGGTCCATGCCCGTGCTCATGACGACGACCTTGCGGGACGGCTTCGGCGCCTGCGCGCGGCAGAAGGCGTCGAAGCCCGCGATGGCGTGCTCGTCCGCCGGGGCGCTGCGCACGACGGCGCACCACCGCTTGCCCTGCCCGTCCGCGATGAGGTAGACGTCCGAGCCCTGGGCGTCTGGGCACACGGTCCGGATGGCCTCGAATTTCGGCAGCCGCCCGGTCTTCGAGTTGAGCAAGACCGTGTCGTCGCAGAATCGGCCGAACAGCTCGACCACCCGCTCCGAAAACGAGAGCTCGTGCGTCTGCACCCAGCGGGTCCAGAGCGCGCGCAGGTGGTGCTCGAACCGCTGGCGGGACTCCGTCCCGTCCGGCCGGGCGCCGGCGCGCTGCGGCGAGAGGACCGTGGACAGCCAGCAGCGGAGGATGGGGTCGGGGACCATCCAGCAGGTGCCGTTGCGCTGGGCCGCATCCTGCTCGAGCAACAGCTGCAACGCCTCCGAGAGCCCGCCCCGTCCCACCCGCGTACCGAGCTCCGTGGCGGTGCGGGCGCCCTCGGCGATCTGGATCAGCGCGTCGACGGCCCGCGCCCCGGCGCGCCCGGAGGCCAGCGCCTCCATCCGCGAGGCGCACCAGTGGTGGAGCGTGCCCTCGGCGCTGCCCACGAGGTCCCAGGCGGTCTGGAGGAAGAGCGCCTCGCCGAGTTCCGGCGTCTTGCCCAGCGCGGCCAGCTCCTTCAGGCGCTTCAGGAACACGGAGAGGTACCAGGGATACCCGTCCAGCCACTGGAGGAGGAACGGGGCCATCGCCTTGGCCCCGCGGGTCCCGCGCAGCTCCTGCTGCACCCACGCAGCGGCCTGTCTTTGGTCGAGCGCGCCGAGCCGCACCAGCTCGAACTGGCCGAAGAGGAGCTGAAGCCGCTCCCGCAGGATGGTGCGCGCCCGGTGCTCCGAGGAGCTGGCGAGGATGAAGAGGACCGTCGGCCACGTCATCACGCGCTTGCCCAGCTCATGGAAGGCGTGCCCGAGCCCCAGCTCTTCGAGGAACAGGAACTCATCCAGGATGAGGAGGGTCGGCTTTCGCCGCTCGTTCATGAAGACGGGGACGAGGTCCAGCGCGCGGGCGAACGCCTCCCCGTAGAGCCGGCGGGCGAGGAGGCCCTCGACCTGGCGGGCCGCCGCGGCGGTCTGGGGGAGCTCCGGCGCAGCCTGGAGGATCGCGCCGAGCAAGCGCTGGAGGAAGCTGCGGCAGGACTCGCGATAGAGCGGGCAGTAGACGACGCTGAGCCCGGGCGGATGGTGCGCCAAGAGCTGGTGCAGCTGGAACGTCTTGCCGCTGCCCGGCGGACCGAGGAGCGCCAGGTTGTGGCGGAAGCCCTCGCCGAACGCCGTGAGCCGCTGGGTCAGGTGGTCCGTGAGTTCAGGGCGGAGGTTCGTGACCATCAGTCACCGGGCAGCAGGGCGAGGGTGTCCTTCGGGGCGGTGCCATAGCGAATCTCGAAATGCAGGGCCCGGGCGCCGAGGCTGCCCAGCGGGACGCCCTGCCTGAGGCTGGCGCCCGGCGCGGTGAGGATCTGCTCCAGCCCCGCGTAGACGGTGAGGTAGCCGTCCAGGTGGTCGAGGACGACCGCCTTCCCCCAGCCGGACAGCCGGTTTGTCGCCACCGCCACCCGCCCACTGCGGGAGGCGCGCACCAGGCTGCCAGGGGCTGCGGCGATCGAGACGCCATTGGAGCCCGACCGCCCCACACGCCCCCGGGCCGGCCAGAAGAACGCCCGCGATTCCGCCGGCACCGGGATGAAGAGATTCTGGCCGACGCGGAGGACGCTTGCATCGCGCAGCCGGTTGGCCCTGGCCAGGGCGGTGACCTCGAGGCCGTAAGAACGGGCGATGCGCCAGAGCGTCTCCCCCCGCTGCACGGAGTGGTAGGACCCTTGGATAGCGGGCGCGGCTGGCCGGGGCGGGAGCGGGACGCTGCCGGTCTCTTGAAGGGTCTCGCAGCCGGACAGACCCACCAGCAGCGCAGCGGTCATGAGGAGCGGTCGCATTGATTCGATGAAGGCACGTGAGCGTAAGCGGGTAGCGGGAATCGAACCCGCGTAACTAGCTTGGGAAGCTAGCGCACTACCACTGTGCTATACCCGCGCCGACCCTTCATTATAAATGGCGCGCGCCCGCCGCGCCAGGAGCGCTTTGAGGCCGCGGGCGGCCGCTGCGGGGTCGGCGACGGCGCACACCGCCCGCACCACCGCGACACGCTTCGCCCCGGCTTTTAGAACCTGCGGAAGGGTGGAGGCGTCGATCCCGCCGATGCAGACGACGGGCACCCGCACGCGCGAGGCCACCGCGCTGATCAGCGCGGTGCCGATGCTGCCGTACTCGGGTTTCGTCGGCGTTGGGAAGATCGGGCCAAGCCCGATATAGTCGGCCCCGGCCGCCTCCGCTGCCACGGCCTGCTCGAGGCTGTGCGTGGACTGGCCGATGAGCCGATCAGGGCCGAGGAGCCGTCGCGCCTCGGGGAGCGGGAGGTCGTCCTGGCCCAGGTGGACGCCGTCGGCCCCGGCCGACGCCGCCACATCGGGCCGGTCATTGATGATGAGCGGGATCCCAGCCGGCCGGGTGAGCGCGAGGAGGGCTCGGGCCGCATCGAGGAGCCGGCGGGCCGAGGCGGCCTTGTCACGCAGCTGCAGGACGTCGGCCCCGCCCCGGATCGCGGCGGCGGCGACCTCCTCGAGCCCCCGGGGGCCGACGGCTGCGCGGTCAACGATGACGTACAGCCTCCAATCGGAGCAGGAGCGCACGTTCCACCTCATAGGTGCAAAACCGCAGCCGCTGAAAGGCCGCGACCTCGCGCGGCGCCGCAATCCGCGCGCCCTCTTCCAGCGTCCGGAGCGCCTCCTTGACGCGCTGGAAATTGATCAGGAGCAGCTGCTCCAGGGACCCGACGCGCGAAGCCGGCGCCCGCCGGCCGACGTCGCGGCGGCTCGCCCGCGCCCGGACCAAGTCCACGGGGGTGGCGGGCAGCCGGCGGATGGCCCGCGCCACCGCGTGCCGCAGGGCGCGGACCTGCCGGAACGCCCGAGGGGAGCCGAGATGGAAGCGGGCCACGTCCTCGCACACGCGCAGCCCTTCCAGCGCCCGGTTCGCGTTGGCATCAATGAGCCGAAGCAGCGAGGTCCTGGCGGTCATGGTCGCGGCGGCCCTGTGCCCTGCCCGGCGTCAGCGGGCCCGCCCCGCCCTTAAGGGCGGGGCCCGCCGGATGCGGGCGATGAGCTGCGAGGTGGAGTGGCCTTTGAGGAGCGGGATCCGGACGACCCGGCCGCCGCGCGATTCCACGACGTCACGGCCGACAATCGCCGAGCGGTTCCAGTCGCCGCCCTTGATGAGGACGTGCGGACGCAGCCGCGCGATCAACCGCTGCGGGGTGGGCTCATGGAAGACGGTGACGTAATCCACGCTCTCCAACGCCGCGAGGAGCCGCGCGCGGTCCCGCTGCCCCACGAGGGGGCGGGACGGGCCCTTGAGCGCCCGGACCGAGCGGTCGCTGTTGAGGCCGACGATGAGGAGGTCGCCCAGCCGCCTGGCCCGCTCAAGGAGCCTGATGTGGCCGGCGTGGAGGAGGTCGAAGCAGCCGTTGGTGAAGACGACGGTCCGCCCGCGGGCCTTTGCCCGTCGCACGAGCCGCGCGAGCGCGGCCGCCGATTTAATTTTCCGCGATCGCATCTTCCACCAGCCCGCACAGGATGTGCCCAATAGCGAGGTGGGCCTCCTGGATGTGCGCGGTGATCGTCGAGGGCACCGAGATGCAGACGTCGCACAGCTCGACCATCCGCCCGCCGGAGCCGCCCGTGAGGCCGATCGTGGCAATCGCAAGCTGCTTGGCCTTGCGGAGCCCCTCGAGGACGTTAGGGGAACTCCCCGACGTCGACAGCGCCACCGCAACGTCCCCGGCCTGCCCCAGGCCCTCGAGCTGCCGGGCGAAGACCTGCTCGAAGGCGTAGTCGTTCCCGATCGCGGTGACGCTGGCCATGTTTTCCGTCAGCGAGATCGAAGGGAAGGCGCGGCGCTCCCGCCGGAACCGCCCCACGAATTCCCCCGCCATGTGCTGGCCCTGCGTCGCCGAGCCGCCGTTGCCGAACCAGATGACCTTGCGGCCCGTTCGGAGCGCCTCCGCCATGAGCGTCGCGGCCTTGGCGACCTGAGCGGTCTGGGCCGCCGGGAACTCCGCCAGGAGCCGGGCGGTCTCCCGCAGGCTCGCCTGGATCGTCTCCTCGACGCTCATCCGAAGAAGATCTTCGCGATCTGGTAGAGCTCCATGTCGACCGTCTTGAGCGAGCCGGTTCCCTGCTCGAGCGGGACGGCGACCACCTTGTTGCCCTGGAGGCTGACCATGGTGCCGAACTCACCCGCCAGGACGAGCTCCACCGCTTTGATGCCGAACCGGGTGCCCAGGATGCGGTCGAAGGCGGTCGGGCTGCCACCCCGCTGGAGGTGGCCGAGGACCGTCACCCGCGTCTCGTAGCCGGTCCGCTGCTCGATGAGGTTGCCGAGGACATGCCCGATTCCCCCCAGGCGGGGGTGGCCGAACTCATCGAGCTTCGCCTCGACGACGTTGGCGTCCGGCTTGAACTGGGCGCCCTCGGCGACCACGACGATGCTGAAGTCCTTGCCGCGCGCGTGGCGCTGCTTGATGAGCGCGCACATGGCGTCCAGGTCGATCGGCTCCTCCGGGATGAGGATGACGTCCGCCCCGCCCGCAATGCCGGCGCACGTCGCGATCCAACCCGCGTGGCGCCCCATGACCTCGGCGACCATGATGCGGTGGTGGCTCTCGGCGGTCGTGTGGAGCCGGTCGATCGCCTCCATCGCGATGTTGACCGCGGTGTCGAACCCGAAGGTGTAGTCGGTCATGGCCAGGTCGTTGTCAATCGTCTTGGGCACACCCACGATCCGCAGCCCCTCCTTCACGAGCTTCGTGGCGACGCCCAGCGTGTCCTCGCCCCCCACCGCGATGAGGGCGTCCAACGCAAGGCGCTTGACCGTCTCGCGCAGCCGGGCGACATCCTCGGGCTGCTTGAAGGGGTTCGTCCGGGAGGTCCCCAGGATCGTCCCCCCCTTCGGCAGGATTCCGGAGACCGACTGGAGGTTGAGGGTCATCGTGTCGCCTTCGATCAGCCCCTTCCAGCCGTTGCGGACGCCGGTGACCGACAGCCCTGCCTGGATCGCCCGGCGCGTCACCGCCCGGATCACGGGGTTGAGCCCCGGACAGTCGCCGCCACCGGTCAGGATGCCCAGGTGCCGCACGGTCGCGCTCATTCGCCCTCTCCCGCGTCGAGTTTCCGGTCGATGTAGTTGGTGGCCAGCTGGCCGCGCCAGAACGTCGGGTCGCTGAAGATCTGCTTGTGGAGCGGAATCGTCGTCCGGATCGGCTCGAGGAGGAACTCATCCAGCGCGCGCTGCATGATCCGGATGGCCTCCTCCCGCGTCGTCCCGATGCTGATGAGCTTGGCGAGCAGCGAGTCGTAGAACGGGGGCACGTCGTACCCGGCGAAGACATAGCTGTCCACGCGGACGCCGCGCCCGCCGGGGGGCTGGTAGTCCGTGATGCGGCCCGGGCAGGGCGAGAACCCGTTCGAGGGGTCCTCCGCGTTGATCCGGCACTCGATGGCCCAGCCCTCCAGCGCGATGTCATCCTGCTTGTAGCCGAGCGGCTCCCCCGCCGCCACCCGGATCTGCTCCTTGACGAGGTCAAGCCCTGTCACCATCTCCGTGACCGGGTGCTCGACCTGGATGCGGGTGTTCATCTCGATGAAGTAGAACGTCCCGTCGCGGCTGAGGAGGAACTCCACCGTCCCCGCCGAGACGTACCCCGCCGCCTTGGCCGCCCGGATGGCCAGCTCGCCCATCTTCCGCCGCAGCTTTCCGTCGACCGCCGGGGAGGGCGACTCCTCGACGAGCTTCTGGTGGCGCCGCTGGATCGTGCAGTCCCGCTCCCCGAGATGGACGGTGTGGCCGAGCGAGTCCGCGAGGATCTGGAACTCGATGTGCCGGGGCTCCTCGAGGTACTTCTCCACGAAGACGTCCCGGCTGCCGAAGCTGGCCTCGGCCTCCGCCTGGCAGGTCATGAGGGCGCTGATGAGCCGCACGTCGTTGTGGCAGACCCGCATCCCCCGCCCGCCCCCGCCCGCCGCCGCCTTGACGATGACCGGGTACTGGATGCGCCGAGCGGTCTTCAGGGCGTCCTCCTTGTTGCGGACCGCGGCCATGCTCCCCGGGATGATCGGGATCCCCGCCTTGCGCATGAGGTCCTTCGCCGCGAGCTTGTCGCCCATGAGCTGGATCGCCTGCGCGGGCGGCCCGATGAAGGTGATGTTGCACGACGCGCAGATCTCGGCGAAGTGGGCGTTCTGGGAGAGGAAGCCGTAGCCGGGGTGGATCCCCTCGACGTCCGTGATCTCGGCGGCGCTGATGATGGCGGGGATGTTGAGGTAGCTCTGCTCCGGCTTCGGGCCCCCGACGCAGATCGCCTCGTCCGCCAAGCGGACATGGAGGCTGGCGCGGTCCGCCTCGGAGTAGACGGCGACCGTCCGGATGCCCATCTCCTTGCAGGCCCGGATGACGCGGACGGCGATCTCCCCCCGGTTGGCGATCAGGATTTTTGAGAACATCGCACCTGAGGGTGGCGTGCGGTCACGAGCGCGGCTCGACCACGAAGAGCGGCTGGCCGAACTCCACGGGGGCACCGCTCTCCACGAGGATCTCCGCGACGAGCCCGGCGACCTCGGATTTGATCTCGTTCATCAGCTTCATCGCCTCCAGGATGCACACGACCTGGCCCACCTCAAGCTCCTGGCCGACCTCCACGAACGGGGGCGCATCGGGCGCCGGGGCGCGGTAGAACGTGCCGACCATCGGCGACTTGATGACGATGCGGTGGCCCCCTTCGGCGGCGCTCCCTTCGGCGGGGTGGCCGGGCGCTGTGGCGGACGGCTGGGGCACGCCCGCGACGTACTCGACGACCTGCGGCGCGTGGCCCGGGGTAGCCTTCTTGAGCCGGATCCGCAGGCCCTGGTGCTCCATCTCCAGCTCAACCAGGCCGCGGCTTTCCATGAGCTGGAGCATCTCCTCGATGAGCCGGAACGCTTCCCGCTCGGATGCCTTGAGTCGTTTCTCCACGTAGCCCTCGCTCGTTGCCCTCTCGGCTACACGCGTGAGACGTAGGAGCTGGTCCGGGTGTCGACCCGGATCAGGTCTCCCGGTTCAATGAAGAGCGGCACCTGGATCGTGGCGCCGGTTTCCAGCGTCGCCGGTTTCATCCCGCCCTTGGAGGTATCGCCCCGCACGCCGGGTTCCGTGGACTCCACATGGACGTCGACGAACATGGGCGGCTCGAGGCCGATCAGCTGGCCGTCGTGGAACTGGCCCTCCAGCTCCATGTTCTCCTTGAGGAACCCCGCCCACTTCCCCAGGACGGCGGCGGGGACCTGGAGCTGCTCGTACGAGGCGGTGTCCATCAGGTGGAAGGCGTCGGCGGTCCGATAGAGGTACTGGAGCGTCCGCTTCTCGACGTAGGCCTCCTGGAACTTCTCCCCGGCCCGGAAGGTGCGCTCGATGACGGAGCTATCCCGCATCCGCCGCAGCTTCGTGCGGACGAACGCCCCGCCCTTCCCCGGCTTGACGTGCTGGAACTCCACGATGGTCCAGAGCTGGCCGTCGAGGAGGATCGCCACCCCGCTGCGGAACTCGGTCGTGGAGATCATCCTCGCCTCTTGCCCCGGCGGGACGGCCGCGGGCGCTCGCCGAGGCCGAGCGCCGCCTCGAGCCCCAGCCGGTAACTGGCGGGGCCGAAGCCGCAGACCTGGCCCCGGCAGACCGGGGCGATCAGCGACTGGTGCCGGAACGGTTCGCGCGCGTAGATGTTGGACAGGTGGACCTCGACCGCGGGGACCCCGGCGGCCTCAATGGCATCGCGGATGGCGACGCTCGTGTGGGTGTAGGCGGCCGGGTTGATGAGGAGCGCGTCGTAGCGCCCTTTGGCCGCGCCGATGCGCTCGACGATCTCCCCCTCGTGGTTCGACTGCACGATGGTCAGCGTCGCCCCCCGCGCCGCCGCCAGCCGCTTGAGGTCCCGGTTGATCGAGGCCAGGTCCGCGTGCCCGTAGAGGGAGGGCTGGCGCTCGCCGAGGAGCTGGAGGTTCGGCCCGTGGATCACCAGGATCTTGACCATCAGCACCGCATCCCGCATCCCGCATCCCGCATGCTCATGGTTGCTGCCCTGGTTGCTCGGCTTCCTCGAGCAGCATGACGGGGATCCCGTCGCGGATGGGGTAGCGCCGCCCGCACCGGACGCACACAAGGCGGTCCTGCTCCAGCTTCACCTCGGTCTTGCAGGCCGGGCAGGCGAGGAGCTCGAGTAGCTTGGGGTCGATCATCCCACGCCCTGGCTGTCCCGCCAACGACGGGGTCCAGCCTTCCGATTGATCCCAGCCTCTCGGCTGGACGGCTCCGCCGTCGGCGGAGCCCAGCCAGGGCGTGGGATCATGGGATCGCTTCCTCCTGCGGCTGGTCGGGTGCGCCGATCCGCTCCAGGTTCGTCAACGATTGCTCCACGTCCTTGAGCGCTTTCTCCGCCTGATCGTACTGGCTGGTGGCGTTGCGCAGGTGGCCGCCGAGCTTCCGGAACTCCTCCTGCACGAAGCTGCGGATCTGGGCGGCGAGCCGCTGCAGCGAGGCGAGCACCTCCTCGGCCCGGTGCTCGATCTCGAGGCCCTTCAGCCCCTGGGCGATCGTCGTGAGGTAGGCCCAGAACGTGAGCGGCGAGGTCAGGAACACGTGCTGCGTCTGCGCGTACTCGTAGAGGCCGCCGTCCTCCGTGAAATCCTTGCTCGCCACCAGCTCGTAGAACACCGCCTCGGACGGGATGACCATCAGGGCGAAGTTGGTGGTCCCCTCCTGCGGGCGGATGTAGTGCCGCACCTCGTCGATCTTCTGCCGCACCGCCCGCTTGAACTCCGTCCGGAGCGCGGGGCGCTGCCGCTCATCGGCTTCCCGCAGCCGCTTGTAGTCCTCCAGCTGCAGCTTGGAATCGACCGGGATCAGCTTGTCGCTGAGCCGGATGGCGAACTCGACCTTCTTGCCGTCTGAGAACGTGTGCTCCTCCTCGTACTGCTTGGGCAACTTGTCGGCCAGGAGGTTGCGCACGATCACCTCCCCCAGCTCGCCCCGGAGCTGCTGCGGTTTGAGGAGGTCGTTGAGCTCGCCGACCTTCCCCTGCAGCTCGCGCAGCCCCTGGATCTGGGTTTGGACCTGCCCCACCCCCTGATGGATCGCCGTGATGTGCTGGATGTTCTGCTTGATCAGCGCCTCCCGCTCCTCCACCTGCTTCCTGGCGGTCTGTTCGAGCGCCGCAAGCTGGTGCCGGATGAGCTGCTCGAGGCCCCGCAGGATCGCGGCCTCCCGGATGACGTAGACTGCAAGCGCCAGCAGGGTGGCGCCAAGGAGCAGCGCGGCCAGCAGGGTCATGACCCGCCCGCCTTCGCGAGGTACCGCATCCGGAGCTGGTAGAGCGTGTCCTTGAACAGCTTGTCTTCGTCCGCCGTGAGGTTGCCCTTGGTCTTCTCCTCGAGCACGCCGAGCAGGTCGATGAGGTACTTGGCGTGGGGGAGGTTCGCCGCCTGCTTCCGGGTGGCGGGATGGGCCATGTCCCCGAGGGCGATCAGCGCCTCCATCGCCAGGCCTGAGAGGAACAGGTCAAAGCGCGCCTCCGGCAGCTCCTCGGCGGCGCGGGCCTCTGGGGCGGGGCTCGGGCCCGGGGCGGCGGTCGGGCTGGCGGATGACGCAGCCGCGCCGGATGCCCCGGATGCCGCGCGCTTTTCGCGCTCGGCCTGCTCCTTCCAGGATTCGTCCACCCGCTTCTGGGTCGGCTCGTCCATTCGTCAGTTGATCATGAACCCGGCATAGCCAGTCGCGGAATGGGGGTCGCCGCCAGCGTCGGCGCTGGTGCCGTACCGCACGAGCGTCCCGCGGGAGCCCCCCAGCGCCGCGGCGGCCTCGAGGACGCAGGCGGCCGCGCCCGCCCCGCACATGCGCGTGGGGGATTCCCGCGCCATCCGCAGGAGCCCAGAGCTGTCCAGGGCGACGATCCGCTCGATCAGCGCGCGGTCGAGCTCCGTCGCGCGGTCGCACCGCTCATGCTGCGAGAGCTCGGCGCTGGCGATGAGCAACCATGGTTCCTCGGACATCCGGACCATCTGCGCGACGGCCGCGGCCACCTGCTGGATCTCCCCGGCATCCTCCGCTCCCATCACGATGGGGACCACCGTCAGGTCCGCCGGACCGCGGCGCTGCAGGAACGGGAGCACGACCTCCAGCGCGTGCTCCCCGCGCTGCGCCCACGCGTCGGCCTCGAGGAACGGGCACCGCCGGCGGAGCGCCTCCGCGCCGGTCTCATCGACCGGCACGTCTCCGAGCGGCGTCCGGCAGGCCCCGGAGGCCATCAGGCTCCAGCGCATCCAGCTGCCGGTGTGCGACGGGCCAAGGAGCAGGCACCGGCGCGGGATCACCACTCGCGCGCACACCGCCCCTATGATGGCCCCGGAGCGGGCGTAGCTTCCATGCGGGACGAGGATGGCGCGCGCCTCGGCGGGCGTCGCGTCTCGCCGTGTCCACCCGTCGATCGCCGCCAAGAGCGCCTCCGGCTCCGCCGGATAGAAGTAGCCGGCCACGGCGGGGCGGCGAGTCCCGGGACCGCTTCCCTTTTTCCCATTGTCGGAAGCCAGGGGAAAAAGAGAAACGGTCCCGGAGTTACGGTTTGCCATTGGGCGAAATAACCACCTCAGCGCGGTGCGGCATCGTGAGGTAGCGCTCCGCGGCCTCGTTCACCATCGACACGGTGACGGCGTTGAGCTTCGCTTCATAGGTCATCCACGCGTCGTAGCCGATGCCGTAGAGCTCATCCAGCGCGGAGCGCTTGGCCAGACCGCTCAGGTGCTGGAGGTCCATCCGGTGCTGGCCGATGAGGTAACGCTTGGCCTGCTCGACCTCCTCCGCGCCGATGCCCTTGTCGGCGACGAGCGACAGCTGCTCCCGCAGCGCCGCCTGCACCCGCGGCTCCTCTTCAGGGCGCGTCGCGGCGTACACCAGCACGTAACCGGGGTCCCATCCCGGGACGTGCACGGCGCCCAGGGTGTAGGAGAGGCCCTGTTGCTCGCGGACCGCCTGGAAGAGCCGTCCGGACATCCCCGAGAGCACCGCCGTCAGGAGATCGAGCGCGTAGCGGTCATCAGCCGTATAGGTGCTGCCGCGGAACCCGAGCATGATGAGCGCCTGCTCCTTCTCCATGGCGCGGGTCGCCTCGCGCACCCCCTCCAGCGGCTCGGCGGCCAACCGGTCCGCCTACTCGGAGGCACCGGGCGGCGCGGCGCCGAAGGACCGCGCAAGCTGGCGGCCGACGGCGGATGCATCGACGTCGCCGAAGACCGCGACGACGGTGTTCGACGGCACGAGCCACCGCTTCGCGAACGCCACGCACTGCTCGCGCGTCAGGAGCGGCAGGGTGGCCTCATCGCCGAGCGGGTGGAAGCGGTAGGGGTGGCGCTGGAAGAGCGTCTGCCGGAGCAGCCGCCCGCCCACATCGAAGATCTCATCGTCCTGAGCCGCCAGCTCCTTCACGATGAGCGAGCGCTGGATGGTGAGCTCCTCCTCCGGGAAGGTGGACTGGGTCACCAGCTCATGCACCAAGCTGAGGCCGGCGGGGACGTCGGCGGCCAGGAGCTGCAGCGCGACGCCGAACCCGTCGCGTCCGCTGAACGGCTCGATGGTGCCGCCCAGCGATTCGACCGCCTGGGCGATCTCGAGGGCGCTCCGTTGCGTCGTCCCCTTGATGAGCAGCTGGGCGACCAGGTTGGAGAGGCCCTGGCTCTCCTCCGTCTCGACGCGGACCCCGCCGCGGAAGGCGACCACGATCGCCGCGATCGGCAGGCCGGGGTCGCTGCCGATGAGCGCGGTGGTTCCGTTGTCGAGGAGGGTCTGCGTGACCGGCATCGGCGCCGCCTGCGCCTCCTGGGCGGCGGACAGGGTAGCGACCGGCGCGGGAGGCTGGATGACGGCGAGGGTCATCACGGACCGGTCGCAGTAGCGACGGGCGGCGGCCTTGACCTGCGGGCCGCTCACCCCGTCGATCCCCTCGACGTAGCGCCGGGAGAACAGCGGATCGCCCGTCTGGGCGAACGAACTGGCCAGGTCCCCGGCCTTCGCCTCCACCGTCTGGAGGCTGAACAGGTACGCGGCGGTGACCGCCTTCTTCGCCTTCGCCAGCTCGGCCTCGCTGACCCCGTGCTGCGTGATGGCATCCAGCACATCGAGGATGGCGTCCGCCGAGGCGTCGAGCTGCTCAGGGTCGCTCTGCCACTGGATGGCGAAGACGCCCGGGTCGTGCGGGGTGTAGTTCCAGGCCGTGATGGTGTGCGCCAGGCGCCGCTGCCGCACCACGGTCTCGTAGAGCCGCGAGCTGCGTCCCTGCCCCACGATGTTGGCCAGCACATCGAGCGGGTAGAGGTCCGGGTCGGCCAGGCGCACCGAGGAGAATCCGAGCATGGCGTAGGCGGTTTGGACGGGGAGCTCATCGGTGATGCGCTTCGCGCTGGCGCTCGGCGGCTCCGCCGGGACGAGCTGCTGCAGGGGATCGGAGGTGCCGCGGCGCCACGACCCGAAGAGGTCCTGCACCAGCGCCGGCAAGGCGGCGCCGTCGAGGTCGCCGACGCACGCCACCGTGATGTGCTGGGGTTGGTACTGCGCGGCGTAGAACGCGGCCAGGTCCTGGACCGTCAGGGCCTCCAGGAGCGGCCGGTGGCCCAGGATGGGGTGCCGGTAAGGGTGCTCCAGGAAGTGGCGGGACCAGAACAGGTCATAGAGCCGCCGCTGGGGGTCGTCCCGGTTCATCTGGATCTCGGAAAGGATGACCGCGCGCTCCTTGTCGAACTCGCCCTGGTCGAAGACGGCGTGCTGGAGGATATCCGCCAGCAGGGCGAGCGCCTCGCGCAGGTACCGGGACTCGACGAACAGCGAGATGCCCGTGGCATCGAACGAGGTGAAGGCGTTGATCGTCCCGCCGTAGCGGCGTATTTCCTGCTCGATGGTGCCGGGGGGGCGGGAGGGGGTCCCCTTGAAGAGCATGTGCTCGATGAAGTGGGTGATGCCGGTGCCGAGGGAGCGGCCTTCGCCTCGGAGGCCGCCCTTGATGCGGACCTCCACGGCCACGAGCGGCTGGCGGTGGTCCTCTTCCCAGACCGCTTCGAGGCCGTTGTCCAGCACGAGCTGGCGCACCGCGGCGCGGGACGGGACGGCGGCCCTCAGACTGTCACTCATCGTCAGCATACCAAGCAGGGCTGTGGCGGCCATGACACTCCCCGCGCGGCGCCGGGGGACCGGTCCCTCCTGGGGGTGTCGGGGCCGTGCTGGTTGGGCGACGGCAGGGGGAATGGGCACGCGAACGGACGCTACGCCGAGCGGGCGCGCCGGCTGATCGCCTGCCGGAGCTCCCGACGCTTGCGCTCGCTCGGTTTCTCGTAGTGCTTCTTGGCCTTGAGCGCCTTGAGGGTCCCTTCGCGCTCAAGCATGCGCTTGAATCGCCTCAGCGCCTTTTCCAGCGATTCGTCGTCTCGGACTTCAACCCGGGGCATGGCGGTCTCCTGGCGTAGAGCCGCATTATACGGCAGGGCCTTGGCGCTGTCAATTGGCCTAGGAGTCGATGAGGAACTCGAGGGGCACGATGACGGTCTTGCTGGGGTCGGTCATGGAAGGCGGGAACGGCGGGAACGGCGCCGAGCCCCTGATGATGCGAAGCGCCGCGTCCCACAGCGGGCGGGCCTCGGCCGACCGCTCCGTCACGACCGCGACGTCCTGGAGCCGGCCGCTTGCCGTCAGGAGGAAGGAGACGTAGACCAGCCCCTCGGTGGTTTCGCCGGCCAGCCAGGCCTGCTGGTTGGCCGTCCGCTGGATCTGCTCTCGGATTGCGCCGAAGTAGCTCAGCAGCACCGGGTCGCCCCGCGCGGCGTCGACGAGGTTCGTCAGGTCCACGATGGGGCCGCGGTCCGGCAGGAGCCCGGCGAGGCTCTGCTCGGCGGCCAGCAGCGGCCGCTCCGGGATGCGGATCTCGGTGTGCCCGCCGGGGAGGCTGGGCGCCGGCGAGGCGGACGTCTCGCGCGTGGCGCGGGTGAGCTGCTCCTTGAGGAGCGCAAGCTCCTCAGCCGGGTCGCTCCGCGACTCATAGATGACCTCCAGGGGCAGGCGCTGCCTCGGCAGGGCGAACCAGTCAAGCGACAGCAGCTGCCCGGCCAGGAGCAGCAGGTGGAGCCCCGCCGAGGCGCCAAACGAGATGAGGAACATCCGGTCGCTCATCCCTCAGCCGGCTCCTCGAGTTCGGGCGGCCAGCCGTAGCGGCCGACGAGGGGCACGAAGACGCAGCTGGCGATCTCCTGCTGCGTGACGATGCCGTGCCGCTTGCGCACCTCAACAAGCACCTGGCCCTCCTGAGGCCCGATGGGCAGCACCAGCGTGCCGCCGTCTGCGAGTTGCGCGAGGAGCGGCTCCGGGATGTCGGGTGCCGCCGCAGTGACCACGATGGCGTCGTAGGGCGCGTGCGCCGGCCATCCCAGCGAGCCATTGCCGGCCGTGAAATGGACATTGAGGTAGCCGAGGGCGCTGAGCCGCCCGGCCGCGGAGCGCAGCAGGTCCGGGATCCGTTCCACCGAGAAGACCTCCAGCGCCAGCTCCGCGAGGATGGCGGCCTGGTAGCCGGAGCCGGCGCCGATTTCCAGGACGCGCTCGTGTCCCTGGAGGCCGAGGCGGCCGGTCATCAGGGCCACCATGTAGGGCTGGCTGATGGTCTGCCCGGCGCCAATCGGCAGCGGATGGTCCGTGTACGCCTGCTCCTGGAACTCGGGCGGGACGAAGAGGTGGCGAGGCACCTTGCGGAAGGCGGCCAGGAGCCGCGGGTCGGTGACGCCCCGTGCCTGGAGCTGTTCCTGGACCATCCGCTCGCGTTGTGCATCGAAGCTCATCGCCACACCAGCGACCGGACCAGCAGCGCCGCGAACCGGAGCCCATCCCGCACGGGCCGGATGCGGCTCGCCTGGCCCCGGTAGATGCTCCGGATCGGCACCGAGATGATCTTCCAGCGCCGTGCGGATGCCCGGAGCAGCAGCTCGGTCTCGATCTCGAACCGCCTGGCCCGCAGGAAGACCGTGTCCAGCACCTCCTTGCGGATGACCCGGAACCCGCACTGGGAGTCTGGGATGCGCTGCCGGACGCGCAGGGAGACGAGACATGACATGAGGCTGTTGGTCCACCGCCGCGCCCTGGGCATCGGCGCGCCATCGACCATCCGGTTGCCGAGCACCACCCCCGCGTGCTGCCGCTCGCCAGCGGCGATGAGCTGCGGGATCTCGGATGGGTCATGCTGCCCGTCGCTGTCCAGGGTGACAACCCCTTCACAGCGCGACCGCAACGCATGCGCGAAGCCGGTCCGCAGCGCGCACCCCTTCCCCTGATTGCGCAGGTGGCTGATCACCAGCGCCCCGTGCTCGGCGGAGACGGCGGCGGTCTCATCGGTCGAGCCATCGTCGACGACGATGACGTCCAGCCCCTCCGCCTTGGCCCGGCGCACGACCTCCCCGATCGTCTTGGCGGCGTTGAACGCCGGGATCACGACGCAGTAGCGGCCGCTCATCCCGCCACCGCCGGCTCGAAGAGCAACCACTGCGCCGGCGCCTGCTGCACGTAGCGCTCGAGGACCTGGGCGTAGCGTTGGGTCAAGCGGTGGGCCGGGGATCCCCCGTCGTTGCGCGGCGCCTCCGGCTCGATAGGCGGCTCCATGCAGAGGCGGAGCGCCCAGGGGCCTTCCCGGATAAGGAAGGTGGGGATAACTGGCGCGCGGGCCCGGAGGCTCAGGACGGCCGGGCCGCGAGGCAGGGTCAGTTCCCGGCGGAACGCGCGGACCGTCAGGCTGTGCCGGCCGAACTCACGGTCGCCGAGCATGCCGAGGAGCGATCCCTCCGCAAGACGCGCGAGGCTGCGCCGCGCCGCATCGCGGCCCACCGGGATCACCTCGAGGCCGCAGCGGTGCCGCTGTCGGTTGAACAGCCGGTCCGTCCCGGGATCGTCATGCGGCAGCGCCACGACCGTGACGGGGAATCCCAGGCGGCGCACGAGGACCGCGCCGACCTCCCAGTTGCCGAGGTGGCCGGTCAGCAGAATCGCGCCGCGTCCCTGGCGCCTGGCGTTCAGGAGGTGCTCATAGCCCTCGATAGCCACCGCAGGCTTGGGGGTCTGGTGGATGGTGAAGAACTCCACCAGGTAGCGGCCGAAGTTCCTAAAGACCTCCCGGACGAGCGCCGCCGGCGCGGCGCTCCCCAGCGCCAGTGAGAGGTTGCGGCGGATCGCGGCGCATTCGCGGGGGGCGCCGTGGGCCCACAGGTCCGCCACGCGCTCGGCGCACCCAAACGCCGCCGACGGCGGCAGGCGCTGGCTGAGCCATTGGGCCAGCCGGTAGGCGAAGTGCTTCGCAGTCACGACATCGCCTCCGCAAGGGGCTCTGGCCGGCCCCCGTCAGGCTGAGGGGCGCCCCGGTACCGATCGGCGAGCTCGCACAGCAGCCGCGCGATGTCGGGCGCCGCCGTGGGGTGCGCAAGTTCTGCGCACCGCCGTCTCAGCGCCGCCAGGTCCTCCTGGCTGTCGAGGAGGTCGCGCACGGTCTGCCGAACCGTCGCCGCCGAGACGGCCTGGACCGCCGCCCCCTGCGTGAGGAGGAAGCGCGCGTTGTACGCCTCCTGGCCCGGGATGGGGTTGACGATGACGAGCGGCAGGTGCTTCGCCATCGCCTCGGAGGTCGTCAGGCCGCCCGGTTTGCTGACGAGCAGCGTGGCGACGGCCATGAGCTGCGGCACCTCCTCGGTGTAGCCGATGGCCAGCATGCGATGCCGGAACCGCTGGCCGTGCAGCCAGGAGAGGAGGGGGCGGTTCGTCCCGGTCAGGACGACGAGCTGGCAGGGGTGCGGCAGCGTGTCGAGGCTGAGGACGGTTTCCCGCAGCTGGCCGAACCCGCTGCCGCCGCCCATGATGAGGAGCACGGGCCGCTCAGGGTCGAGGCCGAACCGCCGGGCGACCGCCGAGCGGTCGACGGGGTCGAGAAAGCGCGGGTCGATCGGGATGCCCAGCACCCGCACCCGGGCCGGGTCCACCCCGCGGGTGACGAAGCGGCGCTTGACCTGCTCGGAGGGGACCACGTAGACGTCCACGGTGTCATGGAACCAGTAGAGGTGCGGGGCGTAGTCCGTCAGGACGCCGATGAGCGGCACGCGCAGGTTCCGTTGCTTCTTGAAATCCGCGACCACCCCGCAGGGGTAGGCCTGGGTGCAGGCGATGGCGTCGGGCCGCACGGTCTCGAGGAGCTGCTGGAGCTTGGCGGCTTGGTAGCGGTGGAGCAGCGCCCGGAAGACCTCCAGCCGGCGGTGGATGGCAGGGTTGTCGTAGAGGTACTCCCAGACGTCGGGCTGATGGCGGATGAGCGAGGTGTACGTGCGGGTGATGGCCCAGCGGACGAACCGGCTGGTGAACCGGAAGGCGTCGAGGTTGACGATGGTCGCGGACGGGTCAAGGGCCCTGACGGTCCGCTCGACGGCGCAGCTGGCGCGATGGTGGCCGGAGCTCGTGGTGATGTGCAGCAGGAGGACCCGTCGTCCGCTCATGGCTCGCCGCCTCGGCCCGTCCCCCGTCAGTCTTCCATCTGCAGGACCCTCGCGATGCGCTTGAGCGCCTCACGCAGGCGGGGTTCGGGCTCGACGAGCGCGAAGCGGACGAACCCCTCCCCGTACTCCCCGAACCCGCTGCCCGGCGCCGCCACGACGCCGGCCTCCTGCACGAGGAGGGTCGCGAATTCCAGGGAGGTGAGCGCGCTGAACTTGAGCGGGATCTTGGCCCAGACGTAAAAGGTCGCCTTCGGGATGGGCACATCCCACCCAATGCGCCGGAGTCCCTCGAGGAAGACATCCCGCCGCTTCTTGTACGTGACAACCGCCCACCGAACGGAGACCTGCGGGCCGGTCAGCGCCATGATGGCGGCCCAC